>WNFU01001589.1_pt1 | contig 32073 bp, 34 predicted proteins | sample 5400121 | NCBI WGS metagenome assembly WNFU01 (sample SAMN13153360, study PRJNA577476) | soil metagenome | isolation source: 100 cm soil or saprolite under grassland replicate 1 | place: USA:California | collected 2016-06-15
CCATCCGCATCGAGAGGTTGTTCCGCTCGACAATCGAGGTCGAGATGAGGTCCGGGTTGGGCCTGCCGGCGATGACGAATGTTTCCTGCGACGTGACGCGGTTGGGCGAGTACCGCCGCGCGGTCGGCGAGCCATCCAGACTCGGCTCGACACCGTACTGCTTCACCAGCATGGCGTAGTCCACGTCCCGTCCGAACTCGGCCTCGATGGCTTCGATGTACGGGCGATGCCCATCCGTCGTGATCTGTACGCGGTTGGCGAGCCGCGAGCCGAGGTCGGCGATGAATGCCTTGGCGTCGGTGGTGTCACGCATGCCGACGAGCCACGACGGGACGAGCTTGGAGTCGGGGTCGATGGCCACCCAGGTCCACACATCGCCATACCCGAACTCGCCCGCCCGTTCCTCGGGCACGTTCTTGGCCTTGGCGTAGCAGAACGCCCAAATCTCATCGCACTCGATGCGCGTCGAGGTCAGGTTCCGCAGGACGCGATCCTGATAGGCAGCGGCAGCGGTGCCAAGCTGGACCAGCAGGGTCGTGATCGTGTTGCGAGCCGCACCCGTGATCCGCGACGTGGACCGGATCGAGTTTCCTTCGACCAGCGCCCGGATGATCTGCGCCCGTTCGGCCCTGTTCAATCGGTTCATATTGATACTATGCGTAAGGGTCGTGACAACAGTCTGTCACAACCCCGAACAGGCGCAGAGGGAAATTTAGGGGCGACTAGCCCAGCGGGCGAGCGCGGCCTTGCGAGCGCTATCCGCCCGTTCTTCGGGCGTCATCCTCGCGGCTCGCGCCTTGCCACCGATCTTCCCGCCCATTCGGCCAAGCTCGACCGCAGCCGGGTTCTTCGCTGGCGTCGGCGGGTCAGGCTCGCGCTCACCAGTTGCGAAGTCCACAACGGCCTTGGCGAGTTGGTTCGGATCGCGGGGCATTCGGGAGCGCTTAGGCATGCCGGAAGTGTGCGCCCGACCCTAACAGCTCGTCAAATCTCGGGAGGCTCAAATTGAGCCACTACCCGACCGGGGGCTCGCTCGGCGGCCGCAGGGGTCGGTGCTAGCATCGGCTCGACGCTCGGGCGCCCGACCCGGGCCTGTGCCCAGGAGTCCATGCCAGTCGAAATCGTCCTGGTCCTGCTCGCGGTCGTAACCGTCTCGGCCATCGCGCTGCGCGTCAGCCGTGCTCGTCGTCGCGGAAGCCCTGGCCGACGTGCCCTGCCCGGCGAACGGCACCTGGTGTGGCTCGGCGATCGCATCGACGACTCGATCGCCATGTGGGCCCTGCGGAGCCTGCTCGGGCGACCGGACGACGAGGACGTTGCTGCGCCGCCGCCGCCGCCTCCGGTGCTGTCGCCCCACCGCCTGACGAGCGTCGGGCTGATCGGCAACGGGCCCGGACGGGATCGCCTTCCGCATGCCCGTCAGCGGGTTGACCCACGGGGTCGGTTGTGGCGCGATGCGGCGATCGTCCTCTTCGTGTTCTCCTCGCTTGCGATCGTGGTCGTCACCATCCAGCAGGCCGGCCTGTTCGGCGGGGTCGCGTCCCTGACGGCGACGCCGGAAGGGTCGCCGCCTTTCGTGGCGATCGGTGCGAGCGCGGAGCCGGCAGCCACGCCCGGTCCGTCGTCGATCGCGAAGTCCCGTTCGACCGCGAACCTTACGCCGAGCCCGATGCCGAGCCCGACGCCGAGCGCCACGCCAGGGCCCACGATCGCGCCGGGGGCCACGGCCACGTCGCGGCCGACGCAACGCCCCAGCGCGACACCCACACCCCGGCCGACGCCCACTCCGACGCCCAGGCCGACCGCCAAGCCGACCGCCACGCCGACTCCGACGCCGGCGCCGCCGGTCGCCGTCATCACCGTCTCGCCTCCACTCGGGCCGTGCAGCGCGGATAGCCTCGCCTCCTACAGCTTCACGGGCGCCACGTCCGTTGGCGCTGCGTCATACGCCTGGACATTCAGCGGCGGCATCGCCGGCTCGACGGCCGTGGCCGTGACCCGAGATTTCCCGGGCAGCACGGCCGGGATCGCCTACACGATCACACTGACCGTTCAGAACTCCGGCGGAGCATCGGACACCGATGCCACCGAGATCACGGTGATCTGCCCGTGAGACCGCCCTTTGGGCGCCGCAGCGCAGAGGGGTCCGGATGATTCACGTCGGCTCGATCGTGGCGGGGGAGGTCGAGCGCTTGATCCGGGTGGGGGCCACCGAGGCCCACTGGGACAGGCGACCGCCGGACGCCGACTACATCATCCTCGCCGATCCGGAGGGCAACCGCTTCTGCGTCGTGGACATCAGCTAGCCCTCGTTCCGGGCGCTTGCTGGTTCAAATCGGACCCACCACCTCCCGCCGGATCGTTTGCGGGGCCAAAATGGCAGCTGCTATACTCCGGCGGCCTTGTCAGGGAGTCCATGATCGAGCCCGGTCAGGCGGGAGCGTATCTCGCCCTCTTCTCCGAGATCGGGATCGTCCTCCTGGTTACCACCCTGGTTGGCGCCCTCGGGGGCTACTGGATCGACAACCAGCTTGGGTCCCTCCCGATCCTCACCATCACGGGCTTCCTGCTCGGCGCCGCGGTGGGGGCCAGGGCCATGTACAGGCTGGTCATGAGGTTCCTCGCCCGGTTCGATTGAGTCGAGCCGGCGTCGAACGGAGCGAGGCGAGCGCGGCGGAACCGCCGCGCTCATGTGTGTGGAGCGAAGCGTGTCGAGCGACCTGGGCGCAGCGACCGGACCGACCGACGCGGCACCGCCGCCCGCGGCAGGGGACACCGGCACCGGCGGCGACAGCGGACGACCGCGGATCAGCATCGTATGGCTGGTGATCGCGGTCATCGTCCTCGACGTTCTTGCCTTCTTCCTCATCCCGCCGTTTCCCAAGGGCGAGCCCGGCCAGCGGATCAGTGGCATCGCCGACCTCATCAACGCGAACCTGGAGCTGCCCGCGCCGCATGTCGTGTGGGATTTCGCGCCAAACGATCCGGTTGGGCCGAAGGCCATCGTGTTCAACCACCCGAGCATCTCCGCGCCCATCTTCACGACCTGGCTGGTCATGCTGGTGGTGCTCGCCCTCGTCTTCATGTGGACGCGTGGCATGACGAGCGTCCCCGGCCCGCGGCAGAACATCCTCGAGTTCGCCTACGAGTCGCTGGAGAACTGGGCCATCGCGCTGGGCGGGCCAGGAGCCGCCAGGCACGTGCCCCTCTTCGCGTCCTTCTTTCTGTTCATCCTGTTCTCGAACTGGAGTGGCCTCATTCCGATCTTCGGGAAGTTCGAGGAGCTGCGCGCGCCCACCAGCGACGTGAACGTGACGATCGGGCTCGCGCTGGTCGTCTTCATCTACTACAACTACCAGGGCTTCCGTGTGCTGGGGGTGCGCGGCTATCTGGGCAAGTTCTTCGTGCTCAGCGGTTTCCGGCAGGGGATCGGGACAGGACTCATCGACCTCTTCGTGGGTCTCATCGAGCTGATGCTCGAGTTCATCAAGCCGGTCACGCTGTCCATGCGACTCTTCGGCAACATCTTCGGCGGCGAGGTGGCGCTGGGCGTCATCACGGCGCTCACGATCGCGTTGATCCCAGTGGCGATGCTCTCCCTGGAGCTGCTGCTCAACTTCGTCCAGGCACTCATCTTCTCGACGCTCATGCTCATGTACACGATCATTGCCGTCGAGGCACCCCACACTGAGGAGCATCAACCGGCAGATCACGTGGAAGAGCCCGACGCGCGGCACGAGGCCGACGTCCCAGGCGCCGCGGCGGATGCCGCCGCCTGACCACTCGACGGGGGTCCGTCGCCCATCGTCATCGGAGGAACCCGGGCCGCCGCCCGGACGTGAAGGAGGAACGCTCACATGGAGCACATCGGCGCCGGCCTGGCGGCCCTGGGGGTCATCGGGCCCGGTATCGGCATCGGCATCCTGACCGGCCTGGCCGCGTCCGCGATCGGCCGGAACCCGGATGCAACCCCGAGCATCCGGGCGCAGTTCATCCTGGGCGCCGCGTTCGCCGAAGGGCTTGGCGTCCTGGCAATCGTGGTCGCGATCCTCGCGATCGTCCTGTAAGCAGCGGACCGGTCGCAGGGGATCCGCCAGTGGACGTGCTCGCGATCGCCGGTAGCCTGCCTCGCGATGCCCTCGGGGCGTTCGCGGCGGAGGAGGGCGGCGGCCTCGCCATCAACCTGTTCTGGATCGTCGTCTCGTCACTGAACTTCATCGTTTTTGCCGTCGTCCTGAACCGCCTGTTCGGGGGCACCGTCCGACGGATGCTCCAAGAGCGACGGCAGCGCATCGAACAGGGCCTGCGCGATGCCGACCAGGCCCGGCAGGACCGCGAGCGGGCCGAGGCCGACCGGCTGGCCACGCTCAAGGAGGCGCGCCGCGAGTCCAGGGAGATCCTGGATCGCGCCCAGCGGCTCGCCCAGGAGACGCGCGATGCAGACATCGCCGCGACGAAGGCCGAGCTGGAACGGCTGCGCGAGCAGGCGGCATCCGAGATCGAGTCCGAGAAGCAGCGGGCCCTGGCCGAGCTCCGGGCGGAGGTGGCCGACCTGGCCCTGGCCGCTGCCGGCAAGGTCCTCGGCGAGGAGATGACCGGCCAGCGGCAGCGGCGACTGGTGGAGGATTTCCTCCGCGAGACGGCGTCGCCCGGATCGTCGAGCTGAGGCCGACCGATGCCTCGACCCACCACTGCTGCCCGCCGCTACGCCGAGGCTGCCTTCGAGCTTGCTTCTCGCGATGAAACGCACGACCGCTGGGACTCGGACCTGCGCACCGCGGCCGAGCTCCTCGCCGATGAGCGGGTGGCCCGCGTCGTCGACAACCCGGCCATCCCCCTGGTCGACCGCGAGGCGGTCCTCAAGCGCCTCCTGGGCCGCCGGCTCGCGCGACCGGCCTTCAATCTCGTCCGGCTCCTCGCCCGGCGCGGACGGATCGACATCGTGCCTGCAGTGGCGGCTCAGTTCGGCCGCCTCCTCGACGAATCGCGGGGCATCGTCGCCGCGACAGTCAGCAGCGCCGCGCCGCTGGACGAGGACGAGGAAGCCGCCGTCCGCTCGCGCGTCGAGGCGATGACCGGGCGCGAGGTCCGGCTGACCACGGCGGTCGACCCCGACCTCATCGGCGGGCTCGTCGTGCGAGTCGGCGACCAGTGGATCGATGCCAGCGTGCGCGGCCGCCTCGAGCGGCTTCGCAATCAGCTCGTGGCGGGCACCCAGAACCGCTAGCGCAGCCCGACACGGAGGACCGGAGACACCATGGCCATCAGATCGGACGAGATCACGACCATCATCAAGTCCGCGATCGAAGGGTTCGAGGCGACCGTCGAGACGCGCAGCGTGGGCACCGTCGTCGAGGTGGGCGACGGCATCGCCCAGATCTACGGCCTGGACGGTGCGCTCGCGTCGGAGCTGCTCGAGTTCCCGAACGGGGTCCGGGGCCTGGCCCTCAATCTCGAGGAGGAGACCGTCGGCGCTGTGATCCTTGGCAACGCCGAGGCGATCAAGGAAGGCGATACGGTCAAGACGACCGGCCGCGTCGTGGAGGTGCCTGTCGGACAGGCGCTGCTTGGCCGGGTCGTGGACCCACTGGGTCGGCCCATCGACGACAAGGGCCCGATCGCCGCCAAGAAGACGCGTCCCGTGGAGCGAATCGCCCCCGGCGTCATCGTCCGGCAGTCGGTGGACACCCCGGTCCAGACGGGCATCAAGGCGATCGACGCGCTCATTCCGATCGGCCGCGGCCAGCGCGAGCTCATCATCGGCGACCGCCAGACCGGCAAGACCGCGATCGCCATCGACACGATCATCAATCAAAAGGGGAAGGGCCTCGTCTGCATCTACGTGGCCATCGGTCAGAAGCTGTCCACCGTCGCCACGACGGTCGCCATCCTGGAGCGCCACGGCGCGATGGATCACACGATCGTCGTCGTGGCCGGGGCGGAGGACCCAGCTCCGCTGCAGTACCTGGCGCCGTATTCCGGCGTGACGATGGGCGAAGAGGTGATGGAGCGGGGCGTCAAGCTGGAAGGGGCGACGGTCAAGGACGCGCTCTGCGTGTACGACGACCTGTCCAAGCACGCCTGGGCCTATCGCGAGATGTCGCTCCTGCTGCGCCGCCCGCCGGGCCGGGAAGCCTATCCCGGTGACGTCTTCTACCTTCACAGCCGTCTCCTGGAGCGGGCCGCGCGGATGAACGAGGAAAGCGGGGGCGGCTCGCTGACCGCCCTGCCGATCATCGAGACCCAGGCCGGCGACGTCTCCGCGTACATTCCGACCAACGTCATCTCGATCACCGATGGCCAGATCTTCCTGGAGACGGACCTCTTCAACGCCGGCCAGCGGCCGGCCCTCAACATCGGCATCTCGGTCAGCCGCGTGGGCTCTGCCGCCCAGATCAAGGCGATGAAGCAGGTCGCCGGGCCACTCAAGCTCGATCTCGCCCAGTACCGCGCGCTGGCGGCGTTCGCCCAGTTCGCGAGCGACCTGGACAAGGCCACCCGCGACCAGCTGACCCGCGGCGAAAAGCTGTCCGAGGTCATCAAGCAGCCGCAATACGAGCCGCTCGCGGTGGAACAGCAGGTCGCCATCCTGTACGCGGCGACCAAGGGCCAGCTCGACGACATCCCCACCCCACGGGTCAAGGAGTTCGAGTACGGCATGTATCGCTTCCTCGAGACCGAGCGGCCGGACATCCTCAAGGATCTGGCCGAATCGGGCACGCTGACCGACGAGATCGCCTCGGCGCTGGACGATGCCGTGGCAGCCTACCGCCAGGGCTTCCTGGCCTGAATCCAGGCCGAGCAGACTGACGAGGAGCCCAGGAACGCGTGGCTAGCCAGCGAGACATCCGGCGGCGCATCGGGGCCGTCCGGAACATCAAGCAGATCACCCGCGCGATGCAGTTCGTGGCCGCCTCCAAGCTCAAGCGGGCGCAGGACGCCACGCTCTCCGCCCGCCCCTACAGCGAGGCGATCGACGAGGTCATCGCCGACGTGGCGGCCGTTCTGGGGAAGGAGGCTCACCCGCTGCTGACCGCGGGCGCCGCCGGCGGACGGCGGCTGCTGGTCATGTTCACGACGGACCGTGGCCTCGCCGGCCCGCTCAACACCAATGCGATTCGGTTCGCCGCACGCGAAATCACGGAGCATCCCGGCGACGTGGCGGTCGTGACCGTCGGCCGGAAGGGGCGCGATGCGATGCGGCGCGCACGGGTTCCGCTCGAGGCGCATTTCAGCGGCTACGGCGACCGGCCCACGTTCGCCGACATCCTGCCCCTTGCCCGCCTCATCTCGGACGACTTCCTGGCAGGACAGACGTCGCGCGTGGACATCGTGTACAGCCACTTCGTCTCGACGTTGACCCAGAGGCCCACCCTGGCCCCGCTCCTGCCGATCGTGCCCCACGAGGACACGGTCATTCCCGGCAACCAGTTCATCTTCGAACCGGAGGCCGGCCGGCTTCTGGAGCAGCTCGCGCCGAGGTACATCGCGACCCGGCTCTACCAGGCTGTCCTGGAGAGCAAGGCCAGCGAGGAATCGAGTCGCATGGTCGCCATGAAGAACGCGACAGAAAACGCCGAAGAACTCATCGAAGACCTGACGCTGTCGTACAACAAGGTGCGGCAGTCCAACATCACCCGCGAGATGATCGAGATCGCGACGGGCGCCCAGCGGCGCTAGCCGCGAACTGAACCACGGAGGACGAACCACCGATGGCAACCGCCACCGCCACGAAGCCGGCCACGGGCAAGGTGATCCAGATCACCGGCCCGGTCGTCGACATCGAGTTCCCGGCCGGCCAGCTGCCGGCGATCTACAACGCCGTGGAGATCCAGCGGACGGACCAGGACCCACTCGTGTGCGAGGTCCAACAGCACCTGGGCAACAACTGGGTGCGCACCGTGGCCATGACCACGACGGACGGCCTGGCCCGCGGGGTCGACGTCAAGGACACCGGCGGTCCGATCAGCGTCCCCGTCGGCGAGGTCACGCTGGGCCGGGTGTTCGACGTCCTGGGCAAGCCGATCGACGGCAAGGGAACGGTCGATCGCACCAAGACCCTGCCCATCCACCGCCTGGCGCCGGCATTCGATCAGCAGACCACGGACGTGGAGGTCTTCGAGACGGGGCTCAAGATCATCGATCTCATCTGCCCGTTCAAGAAGGGCGGCAAGGTTGGCATCTTCGGCGGTGCCGGCGTGGGCAAGACCGTGATCATCCAGGAGTTGATCCGCAACGTCGCCCAGGAGCACGCCGGCGTGTCCGTCTTCGCGGGCGTGGGCGAGCGAAGCCGCGAGGGCAACGACCTCATCCATGAGATGACCGAATCGGGCGTCATCGAGAAGACCGCCTTCGTGTTCGGGCAGATGAACGAGCCGCCCGGTGCGCGCCAGCGGGTGGGCCTGACCGGGCTGACGATGGCCGAGTACTTCCGCGACGAGGAAGGCCGCGACGTCCTGCTCTTCATCGACAACATCTTCCGGTTCACCCAGGCCGGCTCCGAGGTGTCCGCACTGCTCGGCCGGATGCCGTCAGCGGTGGGCTATCAGCCCAACCTGGCGACCGAGATGGCCCAGCTCCAGGAGCGAATCACCTCGACCAAGGACGGCTCGATCACATCGCTCCAGGCAGTCTTCGTGCCGGCCGACGACTACACCGATCCGGCTCCCGCCACGACGTTCGCCCACCTCGACTCCACGATCCGGCTCGAGCGATCGATCGCGGAGCTGGGCATCTACCCGGCCGTCGACCCGTTGACGTCAACCTCGCGGGTGCTGGATCCGCTCGTCGTCGGCCAGGAGCACTACGACGTTGCCCGCGAGACCCAGCGTGTCCTGCAGCGCTATCGTGACCTGCAGGACATCATCGCGATCCTGGGCATCGACGAGCTGTCCGAGGACGACAAGGCAACCGTTGCCCGGGCCCGCCGGCTGCAGCGCTTCGCGAGCCAGCCGTTCTTCGTGGCGGAGGTGTTCACCGGCCGGCCCGGCGCCTACGTCGCGATCAAGGACACCGTCGCCTCCTTCAAGGAGATCCTTGAGGGCAAGACGGACACGCTGCCGGAGCAGGCGTTCTTCCTGGCGGGCACGATCGAGGATGTTCGGGCCAACGCGGAGAAGCTGTCGTCATGACACGTCACGCACGGGTGCGCTGATGCCGCTCCATCTCGAGATCGTCACGCCCGAGCGGCTGGCCTACGACGACGAGGTCGACAGCGTTCAGCTGCCCGGCTCGGAAGGCGAGCTCGGCATCCTGCCCCACCACGCTCCGCTCCTGGCCACCCTCGGCGCCGGCGAGCTGCGCATCCGCAAAGGCGGGCAGGAGGAGTCGTTCGCGGTATTCGGCGGTTTCGTCCAGGTCCGCCCGGATAAGGTCATCGTCATGGCCGAGACCGCCGACCTCTCGTCGGAGATCGACCTGGAGACGGCCCGCGAAGCGCGGCGAGAAGCGGAGCGCGCGCTCGAATCGGGCTATCACGAGGGCGCCGACCTGGCCGCCGCCAGGGCGGCACTCCAGCAGGCCCTGCTCCGGATCCGCGTCGCGGAGCGACGCCATCGGGAGGGTCCGCGGCGCCGCGGCTGACGCCGCAGCCCGGATCGACCGTTTGGCCGACGCGCGACCGTTCCAATGGGAGTACCGGCCGGAGCCGGTGCAGAACGAGGACCTCATCGTCCAGGGAGGCCGGCCACTGCGTGGCACCGTCCCCATCAGCGGGGCGAAGAACGCGGCCCTCAAGCTTCTCGCGGCGGCCACGCTGACGGGGGAGCGCTGCCGGTTCACCAACGTCCCGGAGATCGAGGACGTCCGGGTCATGGCGGACACCCTCCGCGACCTTGGGGTGGTCGTCGACCATCCGGAGCCCAACGTCTACGAGGTAGCGTCCGGCGACGTCGAGTGGCTGTTCGTGCCCCTGGAGGCGGCCGCCAAGATGCGGGCGAGCTTCATCCTGCTGGGTCCGCTCCTCGCCCGCTTCGGACGCGTGATCATCAGCAACCCCGGTGGCGACCGCATCGGCCGCCGGCCGGTCAACCTGCATGTTGACGCGATGCGCGCCCTGAGCGCGGAGATCGAGTACCGCAACGGCTACTACTTTGCCCGGGCACCCGGCCGGCTGCGGGGGTCGGAGGTCCGCTTCCCGTTCGTGTCGGTCATGGGCACGGAGAACGCGATGCTCGCGGCCACGCTGGCCGAGGGCCACACGGTCATCCGCCCGGCCGCTCGGGAGCCGGAGGTCGACGACCTCATGGCCTGCCTCCAGAAGATGGGCGCGGAGATCGAGCGGACGTACCCAGACACGATCGAGGTCGAGGGCCGCAAGCGTCTCCGTGGCGCCGAGCACCGCGTGATCCCGGACCGGATCGAGGCCGGCACGTTCGTGGTCGCCGCCGCCGCGACCGGCGGCGAGGTCACCCTGCGCGGGGCGCCGTGCGAGCACCTCAAGGCGTTCCTCGACGTCCTTCGTCGATCGGGCGTCGGGCTGGATTGCAAGGGGGACGTCATCGAGGTCAAGGGCATCCCGCCGGGAGAGCGTGCCTACCGGGCGGTCGACGTGAAGACCGCGCCGTATCCCGGCTTCGCAACCGACCTGCAGCCCCCGACCTGCGTCCTCCTCACCCAGGCGGCGGGCACGAGCCGTGTCCACGAGACGATCTTTGAGGATCGCCTGGAGTTCCTGGGCGAGCTTGCCCGGATGGGCGCGGACGTCTCGATCGTGGACGCTCACCACGCGAGGATCACCGGCCCGCGCCGCCTTCGCGGGACCGAGGTTGCGATCGGCGACTTGCGAGCGGGCGCCTCCATGATCCTGGCCGCCCTCGCCGCCGAGGGCACGACGACGATCCGCGGCTCGCACCACGTGAACCGGGGGTATGAGAACATCGAACGCAAGTTCCTCGACCTGGGCGCCAGGATCGAGCGCGTCGAACGTGCGTCGACATCGGAAGGGAACGCAGTCACCACGTCATGAAGATCGGCATCGACCTCGGCACGGCCAACGTCCTCGTCTATGTCCAGGGCAAGGGCATCGTCATCCAGGAGCCCTCCGTCGTGGCCGTGAGCGACGACAACCGGATCGTGGCGGTCGGCGAGGAGGCCCGCCAGATGATCGGCCGCACCCCGAGCAACATCCAGGCCATCCGGCCGATGAAGGACGGGGTCATCGCCGACTACGTCATCACGGAGGCCATGCTGAAGTTCTTCATCGGCAAGGCGACGAAGGGCCGCATCGGCCTCACCCGTCCCGACGTGATGATCAGCGTTCCGGCCGGTGTGACGAGCGTCGAGAAGCGCGCCGTGCGAGATGCGGCCCTGAAGGCCGGCGCCAAGGAGGCCTTCCTCATCGAAGAGCCGCTCGCGGCCGCGATCGGCGCCAACGTCCCGATCAGCGGCCCCTCGGGGAACATGGTCATCGACATCGGCGGCGGCACGAGCGAGATCGCGGTCATCGCACTGGGCGGCATCGTCGTGTCGACCTCGCTGCGCGTCGGCGGCAACAAGTTCGACGAGTCGATCGCGACCTACATCCGCAAGAAGTACAACCTCATGATCGGCGACCGGACGGCGGAGGAGGTCAAGATCCAGATCGGGACCGCGCTTCCCCTCGAGCGGGAGCTGCAGATGGAGGTCCGCGGTCGCGACCTGATCGCCGGGCTGCCGCGGACGATCCCGATCACGAGCTCGGAGGTGATGGAGGCGATCGAGGCGCCGCTCCAGCAACTCGTCACGGCGGTTCGGAGCGTCCTCGAGCAGACTCCCCCAGAGCTGTCGTCGGACATCATCGACAAGGGCATGGTCATGTCCGGCGGCGGGGCGCTCCTGCGCAACGTCGACAAGCTGCTGACGCAGGTCACGGGAGTACCGTGCCACGTTGCTGAGAACCCGCTGGACTGCGTCGCGCTGGGGACCGGCCTGGCCCTCGAGCACTTCGACTTCTTCCGCAAGAGCCTGGTCCAGGCGGTCTGAATCCCATGCCGCCCAGTGTCGATGGGTGAGTCCCCGGCGTTCGTCGATCTCCACTGCCACACCAGCGCGAGCTTCGATAGCCTTGCCTCGCCCCGGGCCGTCCTCCGGGCCGCGGCGGCGCGCGGCCTGACCCACCTGGCCGTGACCGATCACGATCGGATCGACGGGGCTCTCCGCGCCCGCGACGCCGCGCCGGTGGGTCTCACGGTGCTCGTTGGCGAGGAGATCAGGACCGCCGACGGCGATCTCATCGCGGTCTTTCTGGAACGGGCGATTCCGCCCGGCCTGCCGGTCGGCGAGACGATCGCGGCGGTACGCGAGCAGGGTGGGCTGGTCGGCGTCCCCCATCCCTTCGACCGGCTGCGCGGCTCGCTGGCAGGATCCGGCGGCGGTGCCGACAGGATGGCCGGAGCGGCTGGCGCCGTCGACTGGATCGAGATCTACAACGCCCGGGCAATCGGCCGTGCCAACGAGCGCGCAGCGGCCTACGCCAGGGAGCACGACCTGCCCGGCGTGGCAGTGTCGGACAGCCACTCCACGCTGGAGGTGGCGGTCGCCTGCATCCGCCTGTCGGGCGATCCTTCCAGCCCGGCCGGGTTGCTGGCCGCCTTGCCCGGCGCGGACCTGATCACCGGCCATGCCTCCTACGCCGTCCGCCTGATCGGGCCGGTTGCGAAGGCCGTCCAGTGGGCCCGCGGCAACCGCCGGATCCAGCCGGAGGAGCCGGGCGCCGGCCGGATCGCCGGATCGGCCGAGCGATGACGAGGGATCGGCAGGACCATCGACCGATGGCGGGCGGTCACCCCGGTGGCCTACCGTCACGGCCGATGACTGCCCTCAACCCTGCCGTCCCCGCGGCAGCCGGCGACCCAGGCGAGCTCGCGCCCGGCGAGGCGGTCGCACCCGCGCCCGGCGAGGCGGTCGCACCCGCGCCCGGCGTGGAGATCGATGACCTCGAACGCCAGGTAACCCCGGAACAACTTTCGCTGGGACGCCGCCTCCGGCAGCCACGGACGATCGTATCGGTCATCGTCCCGCTCGTCATCCTCATCCTTCTGGTCCGGGCTCTGCCCGGCTTCGACCTGGCGGCCCTGCCCGGTCTAATCGGGCGGGCCAATCCGCTCCTGTTTGCAGCCGCGTTCGGCGTCTACTACCTGGGCTTCCCTTTGCGGGGGCTGCGCTGGACGCTCCTCCTCCGTGGAACGGGCTACGCGATCCGGCCGCGTGACGCCACGGAGATCATCTTCATCAGCTGGCTGGTGAACTGCGTGGTACCGGCCAAGCTCGGCGACCTGTACCGCGCGTACCTGCTCAAGATCAACAGTCCCGTCTCGCTGAGCCGGACATTCGGGACCGTGTTCATCGAACGCGTCCTGGACCTGTTCGCCATCGTCGTGCTCGGCCTGGGGGCAGGCTTCGTGAGCTTCCGCACCGGGTTGCCGCCGGCCGTCCAGATAGTCTTTGCGCTGGGCGTGGCGGTCGTGGTCCTGTTGGCCGCCGGGCTGCTCACGATGCGCAACCTGGGCCGGCGAATCCTCCTCCGACTGCCGCTGCCCCATCGGGCGCTCGAGCTGTACGACCGCTTCGAACAAGGGGTCTTCGGCGCCGTCGGCCTGCGCCACCTGCCGCCGCTGGTCGTGATCACCGGCTTCATCTGGGCAACCGAGGCCATGCGCCTGTTCCTGGTCGTCGAGGCCCTGGGCATTCCGGGTGTGCACCTCGGCATCAGCGGATCGTTCTTCGTGGCCCTGTCCGGCTCCCTCCTGACCGCGGTACCCCTGACGCCGGGCGGCCTCGGGATCGTGGAGACCGGCGTCGTGGGCCTGCTGACGCTCGTCTATCGCGTGTCGGCGCCGGCGGCAGTCGCGATCACGGTGCTGGATCGCTCGATCAGCGTCCTCTCGATCATCGTCCTGGGCGGGATCGCCTACGTCGTCTCGCCGCTGCGCCGAGGCGCGGGGCTGCGCGGGGCACGCGAGATCGGCCCAACCTCGGTAACGCCCGTCTGACCGCCCTGGTCATCGATCGTCCGGTCTGGCCGCGCCCGCGTATCCATTGGTATCGGGAGTCGACCGGAGGCGCGATTCGCGGGGCGCCCCGGACCGGCGGCCTGACCGTCCGGTCCTGGTGGCGCACGCCCAACGCACCGGACGTCCATCCACCTCACCAGACCTCTCCGGCCGTCTCTCCGAGTGGCGGACCCGGCCGGTACGAACGGGTGATACAGGCCTGACCCGCCGGACGGGATAGTGCGTATCAGAGCGGACTCGACCTCGACCGCGTTGACGGAGCGCCCACCCGCACGATGACCACCCAGAACGGCCGAGCGTTCAACGAATGGCTGCGAGCCCAGCTCAAGGCCAAGAAGATGTCGCAGCGACAGCTGGCCCAGCAGTCCGGCGTCGATCACTCGACGATCTCGCGGCTGATCCGCGGTGACCGGATGCCCTCGCTCGGCACGGCCACCAGGCTGGCCCGCGGCCTGCGCGAGCTGCGTGACGACGCCGACACGCCCGCCTACCTGGGCCTCGTCGCCGCCGGCGCGACCAACCCGACGGCCCGCGTGGAATACGCCCTGCGGGCCGACGAGTCGCTGAGCGAGCCACAGGTTCGCCAGATCATGGAGTACTACCTGGCCGTCCGCATGCGACGTTTCGGACGAGCCTTCCAGCCGTCGGAGAACACCGAGCGGCCAATCGAGCGGCCGGTCGTCCGAGGCGCCGGCGGCCCCGTCGCGGCCGGCGTCGGCACGAATGCCCGGCTGACCTCATCCCGACCCCTTGGCCGTTCGACCGGCCGCACGCAGGGTCGCTACTAGCGCATATCAGGGCACGGCCCGGTCGCCTCCACGTCCGGGTCTCGGGGACAGCGAACGCCGGCCTTCGTGGCCGGCGTTCGTTATTCCGGGCGATGACTCGAGCTACGGCGTCGCCGAGAGGTAGACCGAGATCGTCCGGCCCGGGGCTGCGCTGAAGCGGTCGGCGAGCCGGAAGAACAGGCCGTCCGTCCTGAACGAGCCGTCGGCAGCTGCGTCCTCGGCTGGTCCACCGCAATCGTCCACGAACAGGTCGTCGCAGACCACCACGAGCGCCTGGAGGCCGAGCGGATCCGGGACCCGGCCCTCGATCGCCGCTCCGATCCGGGTCAGGGGATAGAGATACGCATCCGGCGCCTTGAATTCCGGCAGGCTCACGATCAGCCCGTGTCGGGAACCGGCCGTGTCCGCGATGCGCTGGGCCGCTGCCAGGGCCGCGGGATAGCCGCCGTCCCTCGCCACCGATGGCGGCTGATGCATGGCGTTCCATGCCACCAGACTGCCGACCAGGGTGACGGCCGCGGCCGGTCCCGCGAGCCCGAGCCCCGGCCCTCGCGATCCGCCGCTCGTGGCCCACGATCGGCCGGCCAGCTGCCACAGCCCGGCTGCGCCGAACCCGACCGCCAGGATCACGAGTGGGTCGAGGAAGGCATGATAGTGGTCGACCGGCAGCGGCGTGACCGAGGCCAGACTCGACACGCCCAGGCCCAGCACGAGCCAGCTCCAGCAGATCGTGGCGGCGATCCAGCGGTCGAGCGCGCGCTCGGCCGGCGGCGCCACCCGCGCCCGCCACACGAGCAGGACCACCGCCGCGACGGCGGCGACCACACCCGCCGCGAGGGCGTCGGTCAGCAGGCCGGTCAGCGGCCACGCGACGATCCGCAGTGAGACGAACACCACGCGGAGGATCGGCTCCGGCGCGGTGGCCTGCCCGCCCCCGGCCAGGAATGCCATCGCCGAGCGCGCCTCGTGGTAGCCGGTCTGCAGCTCGGAGGCCACCAGGGGCAGGTAGCTCGCCGCGATGAGGAGCAGCCCGCCGATCCCGGTCGCGATCACGCGCTGCCGCTCAGGGCCGACGCGCCGGCGTGCGTCGACCAGGAGCCACGCCGCGAGCGGCAGCAGCAGGGTCCAGCCCAGGACATGGCATTGCATCGTGATCGCCTGGCCGGCCGCCGCGACGAGCCACCAGCCGGCTCGCCCGCTGGACCACGCTCTCCAGGCCGCGCTCACGGCGAGGGCGCTCGAGAAGGCGACCAGGTTGGGGTTCCACAGGAACGTCGACTCGTCGACGGCCGACGCCGAGACGGCCATGATCAGGCCGGCCGCGAGGCCCGCCGCCACGCCGGCAACCTGGCGGGCCAGGACTGCCACAAGACCGACCGCGACGACGCCGAGCAGCGCGATCTCGCCGACCACCACGGTCGGGTCGCCGCCGCCGACCAGGGCGGCCGGCGCCAGAAGGTAGTAGTAGAGGGCACCGTGATGGAAATCGCCGATCGAAGTCGGTGGTCCCAGCAGCGGCGGAACGCCATCGGCGACGAACGCCCGGAGGACGAGCATGTCGTGACCCTGGTCGGCGTCCCACGTGCCTCTCGTCGCGAGATCGTGGAAGCGCAGGCCGGCGGCGAGGGCGACGATCATGAGGAAGCCCGCCGGCCACGCCCAGCGATGGATCAGGCTGCCAAGGCCCATCCTCAGCCCGGCGACTGTGGCGAGTCGGGTGACGCTCGCGGCCCGCCGCGGGCTCGGCCGCCCCGCATGGTCCTGGCTTCGGGCGGCAGTTCCTCGAGCGGTTCGCCGGCCGCGATCGCATACGCCCGGGCGACGTTGACCGCGTCATACCCCTCGTCCATGCCCGGGGTCTCCAGGTAGTACGCAACCCCGGCCAGCCGCGGGTGTGAGAGCAGGCGCCGAAGTCCGGGCACCCCGATCTCCCCCGCGCCCAGGTGCTGGTGGCGATCAAGCCGGGACCCCAACGCCGACTTCGAGTCGTTGAGATGGATCATGGCCACGCGCTCGATGCCAACCCGCGTGTCGAGCTCGTCCACCAGGGCGTCGACCGATTCATCGTCTCCGATGGCCACGCCGCCCGCCCACAGATGGGCCGTGTCCAGGCACAGGGCGACCCGAGCGACATCGCCGCCGTGGCTGGCGATCGATTCCACGACCGCCTCCAGCTCGTCGAGCGACACGCCGATACCACCGCCGCCACCGGCCGAGTTCTCGAGCGCGAGGACCGCGGCTTCCGAACCGGCGTCCACCTCGGCAAGGACGCGAGCGACGCCCTCGCCGACGCGCGCGATCCCGCCGTCCAGACCCGTCAGCCGGTGCGACCCGATGTGGACGTTGACGAATCGGGCGCCGAAGCCCGGCGCCGCCCGGAGCTCGCTGGCGAGGACCTGGACGGACCGTTTCCTGAACTCGTCGTCCGGCCCCGCCAGGTTGATGAGATACGAGGCGTGGATCGCGACCGGACCCACGTCCAGCGCGGCGAGCCGCTCGCGGAAGGCCACGAGATCGTTCGGCGGCTCGGCTCGGCGCCGCCAGGCCGTTGGATTGTCTGCGAAGACCTGGAGCGTTCTCGCGCCGATCGCGTGGGCGCGCTCAGCGGCGGCGACCGCACCGCCCGCCACCGGCAGGTGGGCACCCAGGCGACGGCCGTCGGGCAGGGAGCGGGGCATCGGCCGCATCGTACCCCACGAGCGGGTCATTTGACAGGCATCAAATCATTACCCGACACTGGAGCGACCATGGATCCGGAGCTCCTCTCCACCCTCAAGGCCCTGTCGGACGCGTCCCGATTGCGAATCGTCGGGCTGCTCGCCGGTCGACCGTACGCGGTCGAGGAGCTGGCCGACGACCTGGGCCTCGCCCCGGGGACGGTCGTCCATCACCTCAAGCGACTGCGGGCCGCGGGCCTCGTGGAGGCCCGCCCCAGACGGCCCTATGTCGAGTACTCGCTGCGGCGCGATCGCCTGAACGCAGTAGGCCGCATGCTCCATGCCATGGAGACCGGCACGGAAGATCGGGCGACGCTGCCCGGGCCCGACGGCGCGCCGCTGCCGGCATTCGAGGCGAAGGTCCTCCGCGCGTTCATCGTCGACGACCGGCTGGTCTCCATCCCGGCCCAGGAGAAGAAGCGGCTGGTCGTCCTCGCCTATCTCCGTGACCGCGCCTTCACGGAGGACCGGCCCTATCCGGAGAAGGAGGTCAACCAGCGGCTCGCGCTGTTCCACCCGGATGTGGCCGCCCTGCGCCGGTACCTGGTGGACGCCGAGCTCATGACTCGCGAGTCCGGGCAGTATCGGCGCGCCTGAGCCCGGTCAGCCGGCGTCGGCCCGCCGCCCACCCGACCGCCGGACTCTCGTGCTCCGGATGGCCCGGCCGTCGGCCGCCGTTCGGCCGCTCGTGTACTGGCCGCCGATGCTCGGCTCGATGATGCCGTAGTCGCCATCGTTGCGACGATAGAGAACCGCCAGGCGCTCGGTCTCGGCGTTCACGAAGATGAAGAAGCTGTGGCCCAGCTCCTCCATCTCGGAGACGGCGTCCTCCTCGAACATGGGCTCGATCGCGAAGCGCTTCGTCTTCACGATCCGGCGCTCGCGCAGCGGCTCTGCGGTGCCGTCCGCGATCCGCCGAAGGAGCTGCTTTTCCTCGATCGGGCGGGCCCGGACGCGGGGCTTCTCCTTGTGGTCGACGGCGCGCCGCTCCACCTTGTCCATGACCTCATCCAGGCCGGCCTGGAAGCTTGCCCCGGCCGCATGGCCGCGGAGGGTCGCCCCGTCGATGACGAGGGTGACGTCGACGAGGTGGGAATCGGCTGCGCTGCGGTGCTGCTCGACTGACAGCTCCACGATCGCATCGGTCCGATCGTCGAGGAGACGCTCGATGCGCGTCAGCTTGCGCTCGGCATAGCGGCGGACCCGGTCGGGGACCTCGAGGTTCTTGCCCTTGACGATCGTCCTCATGGAGGTACCTCCGTCGAGCGCAGCTCGGTCGCATCGTTGGCATGAACCGCTGCGCGGCAGTTCTCGAGCGACCGCCGACGTCGAGTTGTCCTGGCCCGAGTATATCCTCGGCCATCTCCCGGGAGCGTCGACGAGGGGTCCGACGGACCGTGCGGGGGGAGCGGATGTGACGGTGCCTGCCGACTCAGCGCTCGCGAGCGACCGTGACCGCCGACACGCCGATCGCGCCCGAGTCCAGGAGGACCTCTGCACATGCCGCCAGCGTAGCCCCGGTCGTCACGACGTCGTCGACGAGGATGATCCATCGGCCGGCCACGGCAGACGCCGCTGCCGGACCGGCGGGCCTGAACGCCCCGGCGACGTTCGCCGCGCGTCGATCGCGTCCGAGCTGGAACTGGGCAACCGTGGCCCGGCCGCGCTCGAGGGCGGCGACGTGCGGCAACCCCAGCTCCCGGCCCACGACGCGGGCGAGGGTCTCCGCCTGGTCGTAGCCGCGCTCGCGGGCACGGTCGGCGTGAACCGGCACGTGGACGATGAGATCGCCGCCGGCGCCGGTCCGCCGCCAGCGATCGGCGATCGCGGCGCCGAGCGGCTCCGTCAGCCGGCGCTCACCCGCGTACTTGAGGTCGTGCAGCGCGCGGCGCACCAGCCCGCCGAACGGGGCGCACCACTCGAGCTGCAGCAGCGGCTCCGGCACGTCGGAGGGCAGTCCGATGGGTGCTCCGGCCGGCACCCCGTCCCGCACCGCGAGGGCCGGCCGGCAGGCCCGACAGATCGGCTCCTCCTCCCGGCCGCAGCCGACGCACGTCGCGGGCAGGGCCAGGTCGAGGAGCCAGGCACCGGCCCGACGCCATCGCGCCGGTCCCAGGCGCGGCCGGGCGGCGTCGTGCGTGGTCATGTCCATAGCCTGCCGGATGGCCCTCACCCAGCAATTGCCGCTCGGCGGCCCAGCGGCCGGGCCCGGGCGTCAGGCCCCCGGCGTCAGGCCACGACGTCAGTCCCGGCGTCAGCCGGCTTCGGCTCCCAGTGCGATGAGGTCGCCGACCTGCGTGCCGGACGAGTCGATCGCGCCGGCCGGCAGCTCCACCACGCCGTGAGCGTCCCGTACGTACCAGACGACGCCGGTCCACGGTCGAAGGGCCCGTCGCAGGGCGACCACCGGTCGCGAGCCGTCGGAGCCAGGGCGACCGACGAACACGGCATCGATCGGGAATCGCATGAACATCATGTGGATGCCGTTGCTGTCCGGCAGCCACAGCCCGTGTCCCGATGGCAGGTCCGGCCGGCCCATGAGCCCGCGGAACTTGTCCCACAGGCCGGCGGCGACCTCCAGCCGGTCCGCCAGCCGTGCCCCCCGAGTGAGGTTTTGAGCCGGCCCGCCGTCCCCCATCGAGGCCAGGACGCTACTTGGCGCCGCTGGCGCCACCCAGGTTGAGGGCGATGAGGATGATGGCGGGGCCCAGGATGATGATGAACAGCGACGGGAAGATGCAGCCCACGAGCGGGAAGAGCATCTTGATCGGCGCCTTTGCGGCCATCTCCTCGGCCCGCTGCCGGCGCTCGATCCTGAGCTGCTCGGACTGGACCTGGAGCACCTTGCTGATCGAGACGCCGAGCTGCTCTGCCTGGATGATCGCGCCGATGAAGTTGGTCAGGGCCGGCACTTCGGTTCGCGGCACGATGTCCCGCAGGGCATCGCGGCGAGCCTTGCCAACGCGAACCTCGGCCAGCGCCCGCCGGAATTCGTCCGTGAGCGGGCCCTTGAGCTTCTCGACCACCTTGCCCAGCGCGGCATCGAAGCCGAGGCCGGCCCGGACCGAGATCGTCAGCAGGTCGAGCGAGTCGGGGACCATCATCAGGATGGCCTTCTGGCGCTTGCGGACGCGTCCGCCGAGCCAGAACTCGGGAGCGATGTAGCCGAAGACGAGGCCGATCGCGCCCATCAGCACGCCGCCCGTCACGCCGGCTCCGAAGACGAACGCCGCGAGGACGAAGAACAGCGCGGAGAAGATGAAGGCCGCGATGGCCTTGATGCCCAGCCAGTCGGCGACGCGCAGGTCGCCGGGGTTGCCCGCCAATGCGAGGCGCTTCTGGGTCCGATCGGCGAACGACGCGCTGGTGATCCGGGCCACGGTGCCCGACAGCCGGCTGGCCAGGGGGCGCAGGGTGCGCTCGATGAACGGCTGCTGGAGTTCCAGTTCCTCGAGGTTCCTGGCCTGCATCGACCCGAGCTGTGTCAGGCGGGCCTGGACGGGGTCGACCGGCGAGCTGCCGGCCAGACCGACGACGATGAGGAGGATCGCGAAGGCGGCTGCCCCGGCGACGATGAGTGCTGCAACAGGCATCGTGGTCAGACCTCGATGTCGACGATGCGACGAATGATCATGAAGCCGATGAACATCATCAGCCCACCGAACATGAGAATCACCACGCCGGCTGGCAGGCCCAGGATGTCCGGGGGGTTCTTGAACATCGGATCCATGAAGCCGGGCGCGGCGACGAACAGGAACCCGGCCAGGGCGATCGGCAGGAAGCCGACGACGTAGCCGGACAGCCGCTGCTGCGCGGTCAGTGTCCGGATCTCACCTTTGATCCGGATTCGCTCGCGGATCGTGAACGCGATCGAGTCGAGGATCTCGGCGAGGTTGCCGCCGACGGTGTGCTGGATGGCGATGGCGGTGGCCATCAGCTCGAGGTCGTCGGAGCGAACGCGCCGGACCATGTTCTCGAGTGCCTGCTCGAACGGCAGGCCCAGGTTGACCTCCCGAATGACCCGCGCGAACTCCGTCGAGATGGGCGGCCGCGACTCGCGGACGACCAGCTCGATGGCCTGCAGGAACGACGACCCGGCTCGGAGCGCGTTGGCGATGAGCATGATCGTGTCCGGGAGCTGCTTGTTGAACGCATTGAGCCGGCCGCTCTTCCGGCGGCTGAGCCAGATCCGCGGAATCATGAAGCCGATCAGGGCACCAACCAGCACGAAGATCGGATTGCCCAGGGTCGGGATGAAGATCGACAGGACGAGCATGAGGATCGGCACGCCGACGGTGACGCCGGCCCAGATCCCGAGGTACTCGCTGACCTTCAGGCGGAGGTCCGCCCGGGCCAGCTCGCGCGACAGGTTCGCGCCGAAGTCGCGCTGCTCGACGACCTTGTTGAGGTTGGCGAGCGCGGCGCTCTGGGCGAGGAGATCGGCGAGCCCACCCTGGCCGGTGCCGACCTTGGGCCCTTCCTCCTTGCCGGATGCGTAGCGCTCCAGGCGGGTGCTGATCCCCGAACCGCTGCCGGAGGTCGCCACCCCCAGGGCGATGAGAATGATGGCGCCGGCGGCCGCTGCGGCGACGAGGAGCGTCAAGCTGGGCATTGGAACGATCTCCTGCGGCTCAGAAGCTGAAGCCGAAGAGGCCCGGCGGCAGATGGATCCCCATCACCTCGAACTTCTCGACGAACTTCGGGCGGATGCCGGTTGGCTTGAGGCGCCCCTGGATCTTGCCTTCCACGACGCCCGTCTGCTCGAAGACGAAGACGTCCTGCATGACGATGACGTCGCCCTCCATGCCCTGGACCTCGGTGATGTTGGTGATCCGCCGGGTCCCGTCCTTGAGGCGCGCCTGGTGGACGATGAGATCCACCGCCGAGGCGACCTGCTCGCGGATTGCCCGGACGGGCAGGTCCACGCCGGCCATGAGGACCATGGTCTCGAGGCGCGAGAGCATGTCGCGCGGGCTGTTGGCGTGGCCGGTAGACATCGAGCCGTCATGGCCGGTGTTCATGGCCTGGAGCATGTCGAGCGCTTCGCCCGACCGGCACTCCCCGACGATGATCCGGTCAGGGCGCATGCGGAGGGAGTTCCGGACGAGCTCGCGGATCGGGATCGCACCCTTGCCCTCGATGTTCGGCGGGCGCGACTCAAGGGTCACCACGTGCTCCTGGCGGAGCTGCAGCTCGGCGGCATCCTCGATCGTGACGATCCGCTCGTCGTTGGGGATGAACGACGACAGGACGTTCAACGTCGTGGTCTTGCCGGAGCCGGTGCCGCCTGACACGAAGATGTTCAGGCGGGCCTCCACGCAGGCCTTGAGGAAGTCGAACATCTCCGGGGTGGCCGTCCCGAAGCGGATGAGATCGTCCACCGTGAACGGGCTGGCCGAGAACTTCCGGATCGTGATGACCGGGCCAACCAGCGACAGCGGCGGAATGATCGCATTGACGCGCGAGCCATCGGTCAGGCGCGCGTCGACCATCGGGCTGGACTCGTCCACGCGGCGGCCGATCGGAGCGATGATCCGATCGATGATCCGCATGACGTGGTCGTCGTTCTGGAAGACGACGTTGGTCAGCTCGAGCTTGCCCGACCGCTCGATGTAGACCTGGCGCGGCCCGTTGACCATCACTTCGGTGATGCTCTCGTCGCGGAGGAGCGGCTCCAGCGGACCCAGGCCGATGATCTCGTCCGTGATCTGCTCGAGCATCCGGACCCGCTCGGCGCGGGTCAGGGCAAGCCCTTCCTCGTCGATGACCTTGCCGAAGATCTCCTCGATCTGGCGGCGTACCTCGACCTGGTTGGACAGGTCCAGCTTGGGGTCTAGGTCCTGGATCACTCGGTTCTGGATGCGGAACTTGACGTCCCGGAAGGACTCGCGGACGGGTCCCGTGGTCATGAGCCGGGCGGCCTGGGCCGACGGCGGCGTGCCGGCCGGCGGCGGCGCCTGGCCCGGTCCGCCAACGGCCACCGGGACGCCCGGGGACGCCGGGCCGGATCCCGGTCGTGCGCTCTCGATCCGCTTGAGAAGGGACATCGCCTACACCCCTTGTCGCCCCGAGGGGCTGACTGCTATCGCCATGCGAAAAGTGATTTGTTCTTGGCTGCCTTCCGGGCGTCGTCGACGACCGGCTCCTTTGTCTCACCGGCCACCGACACCGCGAGGCGAAGGATGTCCTGCGAGACTTGCGCTTCCCGATTCGACAGGAAGAACGGCACGCCCCGATTGAGGGCGTACACGACGCTCCGCCCGTCGCTCACGATGGAGTGGTCCACCTTGCGACCGATCGAGTGCTCCACGTCAGACACGCGGATGCCCAGGGTCGAGTCGGCCCGGTTGAGGACCAGCCGAAGCTTGCCCGGCTCGTAGCCGAGCTGGTCGGCAACCTCCAGGAACTGGCGCATGTTCTTGATGCTCGTGATTTCGAGGGTGAGCATCGTCAGGATCACATCGGCGACGTCGAGGATCGCCAGGGTGGTGTCGTTGAAGTACGAGGAGCAGTCCACGATGACCAGGTCGTTGGTCTCGCGGAGACGCTCCAGGACCCGCTTGATGCCGCCCGGCGTGATCAGCTCGGCCATCTCGGGCGAGGGCGGCGCCAGGAGGACCCCCACGCCGGCCGAGTGGTTGATCACGAACGTGTCGAGCGATTCCGGCTCGCCGCCGGCCTCCAACTCGGGCACCAGGTCCGCGATCGACTTGTTCTTGGGGTTCAGGTTCATGAGGACGCCCACGTCCCCGAACTGGAACGAGCCGTCGACGAGGACGACCTTCTTGCCGAGCTCCGTGGCCGCGGCGATCGCCATGTTCACCGCCACGGTGGTCCGGCCGACGCCGCCCTTGGGGCTGAACAGGGCGACCACGATGCCGGGATCCGCGTCCTGGGCGGACCGTGAGGACGCCGACGGCCCGGCAGCAGCGATGACGAACCGGCTCGCCTTGTCGCGCTCGCGGGCGTAGACCTGGCGGATGGACGCGGTCAGCTCGTCGCTGCTGAACGGCTTGACGAGGAACTCGCGGGCACCCGCCAGCATCGAGCGGCGCAGGTAGTCCGCCTCGCCCTGGACGGACATCATCACAACGGAGGCCGTGGGGACCTCGGACGAGAGCCGCTCCGTCGCGGTGATCCCGTCCATGTCGGGCATGTTGATGTCCATGAGGACGACGTCCGGCTGGAGTCGACCGGCCTGCTCGATTGCCTCGGCGCCCGAGGCGGCAGAGCCGACCACGTCGATGTCACCCTCGAAGCCGAGAAGCTTCGCCAGGTGGTCGCGCGTCTCCGGGATGTCGTCGACGATGAGGACTCTGATCTGGTCGGCCATGATGCTCGTTGTGGTGGTGATGCGATGGAGACCGATGCCCGCGATCAGGGATCGCGGGTCGGTCGGTGGCTGGTCGCCGATCCAGACCGGGCGTGTCCCGCTAGCGGACGACCAGGAGGTTCGGGGGAATGACGCCGTACTTGTCGATGAGGATCTTGAGGATCATGCCGTCGGTCTTCTCGAGCGGCGGAACGATGGGGCTGGCTCCGGGGATCGGGGACCCGCTGGCGTCGATCGCCACGTAGTCCTTGGGCGAGCGGAGGACGAGGGCCATGGGGTCGGTGTAGAGCTGCGCCCAGCGGATCGCCTCGGCCTGGTTGGCCGTCACGGCCACCATGACCATCTCCTGCTGGCCGTTGAGCGTGGTGTTGGGCTGGCTCTGGGCGCCCGGCGAGGGAGAGGCGCCCGGTTGCTGCTGCTGCTGCGCCTGGGCGGGCGCCGCCGGGAGAAGCGTTCCCAGGACCTTCACGTTCTGGATGATCATCTTGACGCTGGCCTGCGGGTCTCCCACCTTGATGATCTTGGTCTTCGTCTTGTCGGTCGGGTCGGGCAGCGTCTGCTGGATCTTCAGGCCGATGACGATGTCGACGCTGTCGCCGCGGTGGATGAGCGTCCCGACGCCGGTGACCTGATCCACCTGGATGGCCATCGCCCTGAGGCCGAGAGGCAACCCGTCGGTGACGTTGCTGGTCTGGCCCAGGTCGATGAAGTCGTCATGGATCAGGATCGCTCCCGCCTTTACGTCCTTGCGGATCGTCTGGCCGATCACGAAACCCGGATCCGGGAACGTGTTTGCGGCCGCGCCGATCGGCAGGATCCCGGTGTCGACCATGTCCGCGGTGACGATGGTCCCGGCCCCGATGTCCACCTTGGCCTTGACGACGTTGGTCGTCGTCGGGATCGTCGCTTGAGGGCCCGGCCCAGTGCTCGGGCCTTGTCCCAGAACGAGGACGATGCCCACGAAGGCAACGACCGCAAGCAGGACCCCGATGAGCAGGACGAGACGGTTCGACCGCTTCAATGTGTTCTCCCCAGCCGTGTGACAGGTGGCACCACTGTAGCACCGCCCAAAGGCGGCGCGACTATACCAAAGGGCTAGGACCGTTAGGAAGAATTGGCGAGAAACGGCCCGCCTGCGGTGCGTGAATCGCCGCCCGTCCGGGCGATGGTCGAGGCGGCCGGGACAGGCGAGCGGCGGCCGGGGCGCCACGGTTCAAGGTCGCCGATCGCCCGCCCGTCAGCTCGAATCGCCGGTGCCGCGGAGGCGCCTGGCGTGGACATGGAACGGCCGCCCGGACCCGCTGGGTCCGGGCGGCCGCATGTGTCGCGTCGCTGTGACTAGACCGAGTTACCGACGTTGCTGAGGATCTGGCTGACGCGGCCGCCCAGGAAGATGAGGGCGATGATCGCGACGATCGCGATGAGGGCGAGGATCAGCGCGTACTCGGCGAGACCCTGGCCTTCCTCGTCGCGACGGAAGGAAGCGATGAGAGCGGTGATAAGCGACATGGATGTGTGGACCTCCTTTCCTCGATAGTCCCTCGCCGAATCCTCGACGAGAGCTGCCGGGCGGCGGAGTCCACAAGAACCCCTGGGCCCCCGGCGCCCAATGGCCGCGCCACACTAGGCAAGGCCGGGTCGCCTGTCAAGAGACCGGCGAACGGAGCGGTGCGCCGACGCCCGTCCGGGCCGTCCGGTCATCCGAGCATCCAGCCGGACCGCGGTCCATGGAATCCCGGCTGGCCGTGGAATCGAAGGACCGCCCGGGCCGAGCCCGGGCGGTCCTTCCAGTTCATCGATGCAGACGGCGGCTAAACAGAGTTGCCGACGTTGCTGAGGACCTGGCTTACCTGGCCCCCAATGAAGACGAGGGCGATGATTGCGACGATGACGATGAGAGTGAGGATGAGTGCGTATTCGGTGAGACCCTGGCCCTGCTCGCTCCGCCGGTGGCGGTCGAGCACGGCTCGAATGAATGACATGGGCGACTCCTTCCGTGCTTCATGGAAGGCAACGCCCCATAGAACGAAGCGGCCGTTCGGGCGCCCATCGGGGCCCGAACGGCCGCACTCGCTCAGGCGTCGCTGTGACTAGACCGAGTTACCGACGTTGCTGAGGATCTGGCTGACGCGGCCGCCCAGGAAAATCAGGGCGATGATCGCGACGATCGCGATAAGGGCGAGGATCAGCGCGTACTCGGCGAGACCCTGGCCTTCCTCGTCTCGGCGAAGCGAGCTGAGGAACATGTGGATAAGCGCCATTCGTGGCCTCCTGGATGAGTTCTGGTCCCCCGGATGAGGGCGCGGCCACTATAGGCAGGGCGTTTCTCGAAAGACCACTAGCGAGATGGTACTGGCCCATTCAGCCGGGGCCGTCGATCGCCGATCCGATCACGGACAGCACCTCGGCCAGCGTGCCCCCGAACACCACCAGGATCACGCCCGCCACGACCACCATCAGGCTGAGGATCAGGCCGTACTCGACGATCCCCTGGCCACTGCGTGCGCTCGCCTGCAGGCCGGCCGTCGGCAGGCCGTCTGCCCACCCCGTCGGGGCGATCGATCGGCCAGAGAACCGGCAAGCGAACATGCCGGGTCGGTCAGCCCGGCCGGTCAGCCGGCCCCCGGCAGGTCGACGATGTCGGCGACGAGCCGGAGCTCGGTTCGCGGCTGGGGTGCCTGACTGGTCAATGGGTCGATGGCCGTCTCGGTCGGCTGTTCGGTCGACCCCTCCGGCGTGCGGTCGTCCCAGGTCCGGAGCTCGGCCCTGATCCCCAGGGTCGCGGCCCGGTCCTGGATCTCTCGCCAGGCGGCCGCCGGCAACGGCACGATCGCGGCCCGGCGGGCTGTTTCGACGGCGGCGGCTCGATCCTCGCGGCGCTCCGCGATCATCGCCACCAGCGCGGGCGGCAGGTCCTGTTGCTTGCCCTTGCCGCGACCGCGCGAGGACTGGGGCGGGCTCGGCTCGGTGACCTCGGGTACGCGCACGGGCGTGCGCTCGGCACGCACTCGTACGTCCAGCTGGTCACTCCAGTCCAGCCGGATCGACACCCGCTCTGGACCGTTCGAGAGGAAGCCGCCCAGCGCCTCGTCCACGATCCGAAAGAGCCCGCTCTCGAGCTCCATGGACAGGCGTCGATCCAGTCCGAGCGACTCGAACTCGACCGGCACCTGGTCGCGCTTGCCACGATCGCGGGCGGCTCGCCGCAGCGTCGGGACGAGCCCCAGGTCGTCGAGAACCATCGGCCGCACGTCGAAGATGAACGACTTCGTGGCGTCGAGGGTGGTCTGGACCATGGATACCAGCTGCTGGATTCCTTCCTGGGCCCGGGCCGGGTCGTCCGTGATGAGGCGTTCCACGATCTGGGCCTGAAGGACGATGTTGGTGAGGCTCTGGGCAGGACCGTCATGCATTGCCCGCGCGATGTCCCGGCGCATGTCTTCCTGGGCCCCGAGCACGATCCTCGTGAAGGCCGGCGACACGGCCACACGCTCAGCCGCTGCCTGGCCGGCGGCGCTGGGGCCGGCGCCCAGGGCGGACAGGCCGGCGGCAATCTCGGCCACCACGTCGCGGTACCGTCCCAGCACCTTGGCCTTGCCCTCCAGGACTTCGACCTGGGCGTCCATCAGCACCGCCCGTCTCGTGAGCGTGACGAGCTGTTCGGCGAGATCGAGCTGGACCGCCGGGTCGCCGGCGCCGGCGGCCCGAGCCGCTACGAGACGCTCGGCCACCTGGGCCCTCTTCGCTTCGTGGCGGCCCGCTTCCGTCCGAGCCTGCTGGACGAGCAGCTCGATCTCGTCCAGCTCGTTCTGCATCGTCTCGGCATGCCGTGCCGTACCCGTGGCCATCTCGGCGACGGTGACCGGTGTGGGCGGCGGTGTCGCGGTCTCGCTCATGGTCGCGAATCGACGGGATTGCTGCCGTGGCTCGTCCGGCGCGGGATCAGTCTTCGGGCATCCTGATCCAGCCCTGACGCATCGCGTAGACGACGGCCTGGGTCCGGTCATTGACGGACAGCTTGCGGAGGATCGAGCTCATGTGGTTCTTGACGGTCTGCTCGCTGATCGACAGGGCGTAGGCGACCTGCTTGTTGGTCATGCCCTGGGCGATGTTGTCGAGGATCTCCACCTCGCGCGGGGAGAGCGGGGCGAAGATGGGCGCGGCCTCCTGCCCATAGACGGCCAGCTCGCGGAATTCCTTGAGGACCCGGCTGGCGACCGCCGGCTTGGCGAAGACCTTGTCGTTGATCAGGTACTCGCCCAGGAAGACACGCCGGATGATCGTGACCAGGTCGTCCGGACCGACGTCCTTGAGGATGAAGGCGGCGGCACCCGCCTTGATCGCATCGAACAGGGCGTCCTCGTCCTCGTTGACCGCCAGGACGATGATCCCGGCGGACGGCAGCTCGCGCTTGATGCGCTGGGTCGTCTCGATGCCGCCGGGCGAGGGCAGCGAGAGGTCCATGAGGATGATGTCGGGCGATGTCTCGACGGCGAGGTCGAATGCGCTGCGGCTGTCGTCGGCCTCACCGGTGACCTCGAAGTCGGACTCCTTCTCGAGGATGTTGCGGATGCCGACCCGGAACAGGGCATGGTCGTCGACGATGAGGATCTTTGTCTTCTCGCCGACGGTCCGCCGGTCGGGTCCACCCCGCCTCCGCTCGGGCCCGCTGTAGTCCATCGCGCTCATCTGCTCTCCTCTCCCGTCGGGATCGATAGCACCACGACCGTGCCCCCCGCGGGGCGCGACCGAACCTCGAAACGGGCGCCGATCAGCTCGGCGCGCTCCCTCATGAACTGGAGGCCGAAGTTGCGCCGGCCACGTGACGCCACTGCTCCGACATCGAACCCCCTCCCATCGTCGCGCACCTCCAGGTTCCAGTCCGTGCCGGCCATCCGGCTGGAGATCGTTACGCGGCTGGCTGCCGCGTGCTTGCGCACATTCTGCAGGGCTTCCTGGGCCACCCGCAGCACGACCGTCTGCTCGGCCTCGGCGAGTCGGTCGGCCGGCGCCTGCAGGTCGGTTTCGATCGGCAGGCCGGTGAGCGTCTTCATCGTGTCCACGGAATCGGCGATTGCACCGTCCAGGCCGAGCTGCTCGAGGAGCGGCGGACGCAGCTGCGTGATGAAGCTGCGGACGTCGCCCAGCTCCCGGCGCAACAGGTCGCGCAGGAAGCGCAGCTCCGTATGGGCCATCCGGCTGTCCTGGTCCAGCACCTTATCGATATATTCCACCTGAAAGATCGCATTGCTGAGGGCCTGGGCGGGCCCGTCGTGGATCTCCTGGGCCAGCCGCGAGCGCTCGGCCTCGCCGGCCTCCACGATCCGCATCTGGAGATCGGCCGGCAGGAGCGTCTCGGGGCTGGCCACGAGGCTCGCGTCGCCCCGCTCCATGAACAGCCACGCGGTCTCGAGACTGCGGTGAGCGACATCGAGCTTGGACAGCTCCGTCCGATGCATCGCCAGTTCCGCCGCCAGCTCGTCGACGTCGGCGCGAAGCGTTCGAATCCGGCTGTCATCCGCATCCGCCTCCGTCGCCGATGCCGGGTCGCCGGAACGCGTCGCGATGGCCCCGCCGGCGGACGGCCGAAACACGGCATCAAGGTTGTTGCGCAGGGCCTGCCATCTGGTCAGCTCTTCCTGGTAGGCCGCGCGATATCGCTCCCGGATCGCATGGAGCGAATTCGCAGAGTCGCCCAGCGTGGCCTTCGCCTCGGCATGAAGCCCATCGAAGCGACCGTCGCGTCCCTGTGACGGTGGTCGGGCAGTGTCCATCGGCTCCCGAGTATACGGGCGCCCCTCCCGGGGCCGATCGGGCGCGCTCACGGGCAGCCTACCAGCGTGATGAGGAAGGCGCGCGTCCCCCGCAACGCCTCCGCCGAAGCAGCATTGGCCGGCGCGGGGAGGTGCAGCTCGCTGAAACAGGCCGCGTCGGGGCCGCCGGCGTCGAGCACGGCCGGCCAGCGGCCATGGTCCGGCTTGCTGATGACGAGGAGCCGGGCCCCGAACCGGCGGGCCAGATCGAGGATCGCGGCGGGCGGCTCGTCCGGCAGGGCGAGCGCCTGCTGCCGCATCCCCTCCGCGTACCAGATCGGGAAGTCGGCGATGACCGGACTGCGCAGATCGCCCTGGCCGACTGCGGCCAGGGCCGGGACGAGGGCCGGTCCCAGGGCCTGGTAGCGGCGCTCGACCTGGCGCGCCTGGCCCGCGTAGCCGAGGATGCCGACGCTGAACAGGACGGCCATGAACACCGTCAGTGCGGGACCCAGCCAGGCGACGGGTCGAGTCCAGCCGCGCCAGGCCCCTAGCCGGGCGATGGCAGCATCGAGCGCCAGGAGGCAGCTGACGATGAGCAGGACGTGAATAGGGCCGGCCGCGTGCAGGAAGGTGCCCCACGTGGTCGAGACGGGGAACAGCAGGGTCGTCGCGACGAAGGTCAGGACCGACACCAGAACGACCGGCCGGAGGGCCCGCGCGCGGCCGGTCCAGGGCAGGGCGAGCAGGCCCACGATCCCAACCGGCACGCTGGGCAGGAGGAGCACGGTAACCAGGTTGTGGGTGAGGCCCTCGATCCGCGACGACACGAGCCAGCCCGGCCCCTGGGCGAGGTAGCGGGCAAGGGTCGGGGGCTGCTGGTAGGCGAAGACGTCGAAGCCGCTGACCGAGAGCGCGTTCGTCGCGGCCTGGCCAGGCAGCGGGCTGCCGAACGTCAGCCAGTCCCGGACGAGCCAGGGCGCCAGCACGAGGATCCCGATCGCGGCCGGTATCGCGACGAGCCGGAGCCGTTGAGCGCGCGTCGGCATGCCGCCACCGGCCCGCCAGACGAGGAGGATCCATGCGAGGCCCAGCCAGGCGACCTCGTTCCGGGTCAGAGCCGCCAGGCCGAACAGCAGGCCGAGCCCCAGGAGCCGCGGGTCGGCCGATCGGACGCGACCGGCGTCGCCGGCCAGACGGCTCATGAGCAGGCAGGCCGCCAGCGCCATCGCAGTGAACGGCGTCGTCGAGTCCGGCAGGACGCCGTGGAGCACGAGGGGCAGGAGGATGATCGCCGTCAGACCGGAGCCCAGCGCCAGCGTCCGGGCCCGTCCGAGCGGCAGGCTCCGTTCCGCCGCCACGTCTGCGGCCAGGCGCCAGGCCAGGACCGGCACGAGCGCCCCGACGACCACCGTGCCCACCTGGGCGACGTGGAAGCCGGTGCCCAGGACGAGCATCGGAATCGCGGCCAGGAGCGTGGGCAGCGGCAGC
>WNFU01003971.1_pt1 | contig 32050 bp, 38 predicted proteins | sample 5400121 | NCBI WGS metagenome assembly WNFU01 (sample SAMN13153360, study PRJNA577476) | soil metagenome | isolation source: 100 cm soil or saprolite under grassland replicate 1 | place: USA:California | collected 2016-06-15
CTCGGCCAGGTGCGTGAGCGCGAATTCTATGCCGCGTGCCAGCAACTCGGCGTCCGCCACGCACGGGTGCTTGACTACATGGACGGGACACTCCAGGACGCGGATCCGCATGAACTGACCGGCGCGATTGTCAAGATCATACGCGCGTTCCGGCCGGATGTCGTGATCACCTTCGGGCCCGACGGCGCCTATGGCCACCCAGATCATATTGCGATCGGTGCGGCCACGACGCGCGCATTCGAGCGGGCTGGCAGTTCGCGGCACTTCCCGGATCAACTCGCAGCCGGTCACCGTCCGCACCGGCCCGCGCAGCTCTATCACAGCTACTTCCCGCATAATCGCCTGCTCCTAAGCGATCGCCTGGCCCACTGGTTGGCCGCCTCCGCCACGCGGTTTCAAGGCACAGCCGAGTTTACCCGAGCACTGCCGCTGTTTGCTGTGGAGGCAACAACCCTACGCTATGCCAGCGACCACGTCGATGTGGAATGGTATCCATCTGGGTCGCACATTGTTGAGCAGAACGAACCGGGCGCCAAGCTCTATCTGATTCTTTCAGGGTATACGGATGTGATTGAGGAGGACGCCGATGGAACACGACGTACACTGGCACGCCTGGGGCCAGGTGAGTTTTTCGGCGAGCTGGCGATCGTACATCAGCAGCCGCGCGCGGCAGACGTCGTCGCGGTTGGGGATGTCACCTGCCTGGTGTTAGCGCCAGGTGCTCCGAGCGCATTCGCCGGCCGCGGTGCCGACGCGCGTCTGCTCGAGGCGGGTACGGGTGAAGGCATGGTCGAGGAACCGACTGTCGGTGCGCTGGTGCCTGTCGACGTCTCGTACTATGTTGGTCAGAAGATCGCGGCCGTGGCAGCGCATCGTACGCAGTACCCAATCGCGCTGGACATGCTGCCGCCAGAACTGCTCCAAGAGCTGTTAGGCCAGGAGTATTTTGTGCGCGTGCATCCGCCGCATGTGCTTGAGACGAGTATCTGGCCAGGAGTGTTCGACCAACGCAAGTCGCCGAGGCGCGTCGCTAGGACGGCGAAGCGAGCGGACATGCCTATATCACTGGCGTAGCGCATGCGATGACTGAGTTTGGTTACTCCTGCACGCTTTTTCTTCCAAATCGACAGGCGATAATTCTTCCACATTAGTACGCAGGAAGCGCTCGAGGTCGTTATCCTCCTGGCTGAGCGATAGCCAGGCAACTGGCAAGCGGCTCGCATGTGCCTACTGAGCAAGCAGCGTGGTCTTGCCATACCCAGCCGGAGCCGAGATCTGAACGCGTTTGTAGTGCTGGATGCTATGCTCAAGAACGTCAGTGAGCCGGACTCGGCGCACAGCGCGATGCGGATGTGACGGAACGCGCAGTTTGGTTGCCAGGAGAACGGTATCCATACGGCCACCGCCAGTTTATGTTGGTTTGCATCTGCACGCATTATACGGAGTCTGGTAGAAAGGAGTGCATCAGTGTTCCGGCCACCAATGAAAGTGGGTTGCCGCTTGCATCACATCCGGGTTGTTCGCCAGCCAGATGCAGCGCTGTTCGAGGCGTTGATATAACTCAGCCCAGTCGGCTGGCGTGTCGTTGGCCACTACCTCGCGCACATACGGCCAGATCCGCTCGGTTGGCTGCAACTCTGGCGTATGCGACGGCAAATACACGATATGAATACCTTGGGGAACAACCAGTTTCCGACTGGTATGCCAGCCCGCTTGATCCACCACCAGCACAATCCGCTTGTTCGCACCGGCACCTGTCAGTGTGGCAAAGCTGGCCAGCATCGCCGTCATCATCGGGATGTTCACGCCCGACCAAACCCACAGGTGGCTGCGTCCACTCGCTGGATGGACGAATGCGCTGACATAGGCCCAGATCCGCCGCGGCTGGACACGCGCGATTGGTCGTTTGCCACGCGGCGCCCAGACTCGGCGCAGGTTCGCAAACAAGCCCAGCCGCGCTTCGTCCTGGCTCCAGACTTCGACCGTGGCTTGTGGGTGCGCGGTTTGGATCGCGGCGACGCTGGCGCTCAGTTTTTTTCCAGTCAGCCTGCTGCTCGGGCGTGGCAGCCTGGCGATGACGCGGACGGGGCACTTGTGGGCTCAAGCCGAGCCGACGGAGCACCGCCCAGCCGAACTGGCGATAGACGTGCTGGCGACCAGTGACCTGGGCAATCCAGCGCGCCACACGAGCGCCATTCCACACCCCGCCGTCGGGATGCGGCTGGGCAAGCGCGGCGCGTAAGGCGTGCTCCTGCTCGGCACTCAAGTACGGGCGTCTGGAACCGGGATTGGTGGCGCGCCGATCGTTGACGGCAGCTGGATCGTCGGCATTGTAGCGCTTGACAAGTGCCCGGACGCTGTTGCGATGCAGGTCGACAATGCTGGCAACCGTGCCAATCGGCTGGTTTTGGCTGAAGAGCCAGAGAGCCTGCCAGCGGCGCGCTTGAGAGGCATCGCGCGCTGCTCGATAGCGTTGCTGAAGTTCTGCCGATGGCAGATGCGCTTCCAGCCTCAGTTTTGGATTCTTTGCCATGCACGATATTTTACCGGACTCCGTATTATACCAACTCTGCCTGAAGCGACGTTGCCCGGACTGCTCGACAGGATTATGCCCCGCGTTAGCGCATTGCTGTCCTTAATAGCAGTACCCGCTGCTCGCCTTTGGTGCACCGAAATACGCTGTGCAGGTGGACGAGTTGGATGGTGTCTTGAGCACATGAAGGCTGCTGGTGATTGATAATGTGGTTCATCGTCACTTTCCGTGGAGTCGATTCCTGGCGCGGCTTACTGATGCGGCCACGCAGAATCGTGTGAGGCGATTTTCCGCCTGAACCACAGGAAGTGACGATGAACCGATAATGTGCGTTACAGAATACTGATATCTGAACCCAGCGCGCCACGAGCGGCAGTGTCAATCGACGTTGACTATCCTCCACCTACGTCTGAGAATCTGCTGGCTTCCCGCGCCCAGCACGGGAGATTGACGCGTCTAAGAATCCCCACTATACTCACGGTACATCCGCACATACGTTTTGCAGATAGGCACAGTCTGGCGTGCGGAGTGCGCTCGTGCGGGTTCGATCACATTGCTGAGGTCAGCAATGTGATCGTAGCCGACTATTTCAGAGAGGGCCAGGATGGAAGCAACCATCCACACATTGTGGATGGTTGATCGTTCCCAGGGAGCTTCACGAGGTGCAGCGCGTGCTGGGGCATAGCCGGATTTCGACGACGGGTATCTATCTGATGCCCATCGAGGATGGTGCGCGCGACGCGATTGAGCGAGCCGGTGTCTAGCTGCATATATGGGCGCAGCGTACCAGGAGCACTGGATACCGCTCCTGCGATCTCCCTGATTGGAGAGCCATCTGTATCAAGGAGGCAGTGTGCTGCGCAGCACACGCTATCAAGGCGCGATCATCCGGGATGATCACATCCTGCTGCTCAAGCAAACAGAGCATGCCAGTGGTCGCAGCTATTGGCAGATCCCGGGCGGCGGCATCGAGCCGGATGAGACCGAGGAGCAGTGCGTGCAGCGCGAGATGCGGGAGGAGACCGGCCTGCATGTGCAGGTTCACTCCCTGCTCCTGGATGAGCCGAGCACGCCGGGTGCCATCTACCAGCACTGGAAAACCTACCGCTGTGCTATTCTTGCGGGTGAAGCACGTCCCGGCTCCGAGCCTGAAGCCGTCTATGCAGACGCCTACAGCTTTACCGAGGTCGGGTGGTTTGACCTGCGGCATCCAGCGACCTGGAATGAGCGGCTTGAAGCTGATTCCTACATCTACTCCTTTCTCCAACGCGCGCGTTCAAGCGGCGCTTGGCTACACGGTCGCGTCTGGTCTTCAGGATCGTATGGAGGGCCTGGTATGACCACTGATCAATCAGCATCCACCACGGTCGACGCCTATATTGCCGCTTTCCCACCGGACGTGCAGGCAATTCTTCAACAGATCCGGCAGGTGATTCACGAGGCAGTACCGAACCTGGGAGAAACGATCAGCAATGGCATGCCGACCTTCGCGCTGAACGGGAAGTATCTGGTCTATATTGCGGCCTACAAAAAGCATATCGGGCTGTATCCCGCCCCAACAGGCGTTGAGGAATTTCAAGAGGCGGTATCGCAATATGGAGCAGGCAAAGGCACCCTGAAATTCCCGCTCGATCAGGCGTCACCCACCTGCGCTTCCGCGTCGTCAAATAACAGGCGGGCGAGCAGCGGAAGCACAATGCTCGCTGCGCGTCATCCCGCTCGTGCTCAAAGGAGGAGTATGGATAATCCCCAGCTCTCGCACGTGCCGGTGATGAAAACCGGCATGCTGATCCGCAGGCCCGTCGCCGAGGTATTTGAGGCTTTCGTCAACCCGGACATCACGACCCAATTCTGGTTCACCAGGAGCAGCGGCAGGCTGGAGTCTGGCAAACAGGTAGAGTGGGCGTGGGAGATGTACGATGTCTCAGCCGTGGTGACGGTGCAGGCCATCGAGCCGAACACGCGCATCGTGATGGAGTGGCCGGGATACAGCGGTCTCACCACGGTGGAGTGGTTGTTTACGCCTCACACGGATGACACCACGTTCGTCACGATCACCGAGACCGGCTTTACCGGCGACGGTGACAACCTGGTGCAGCAGGTGACTGCCTCGACCCAGGGATTCTCGCTGGTGCTTGCGGGCCTCAAAGCGCTGCTGGAGCATAACGTCCGGCTGAACCTGGTGGCGGATCGCTATCCCAGGGGACTCGAAGCACCCTGACGGGAGGAGGGGCGTTCGTGACAAAAGATGCTGTGCGCGCCTACTACGCGAGCTTCGGCGAGCGCGAATGGCAGCGCCTGACCAACCCCGACGATGGCGCTGTCGAGTTTGCCCTCACGAAACAGTTCCTGGCGACCTATCTTCCCCCGTCCGGGCACATCCTGGATCTTGGCGGCGGGCCAGGCCGTTATACGATCTGGCTTGCCGAGCGTGGCTACCAGGTCGTGCTCGCCGATCTCTCGTCTGAACTGCTCGCGATTGCCCGGACACAGATTGCAGCCGCAGGCGTGAACCAGCAGGTGGAGGCGATTGTTGAAGCAGATGCCTGCGACCTCAGCCGCTGGCCCGCTGCCAGCTTTGATGCGGTTGTGTGCCTGGGGCCGTTCTATCATCTGCCCGATCCGGCTGATCGGGCGCGTGCCGCCCAGGAGCTTGCGCACGTGCTGCGACCAGATGGCATCGCTGCTGTGGCCTTTATGCCACGCTACGCCTTGCTGCGACGAACCCTCGCGCTGCCGGATGAGCGCCAGCATATGACTGACCCGCGCTGGCTGGAGCGTCTGCTCCAGGAGGGCATCTTCGAGAATGACATTCCTGAGCGGTTCACCCACGGGTACGGAGCGCAGCCCGGCGAGATTGGCCCCTTCTTTGCGCAGTATGGCCTGCAGATGCTGACCCTGGCGGCGAGTGAAGGGATCGTGGGTGGGATTCAGGCGGAGGTGGTGGAGGCGATCGCAGCGGACTCGAGACTGCGGGAGGTTGCGCTGACCATCCTGGTGCAAACCGCGACCGATCCGGGCATTCTGGGCATGGCGAGTCACCTGCTCTATATGGGACAGCGCATGGATGAGGAACGCTCGTATGCAGATCACTGATCTTCAGCCCGAAGATGCAGCCGCCATCGGGCAGGCTGCGCACGCGCTGGTTGTCGGATTTCGTGAGCAGGCACCCGATGCATGGCCCGATCTGGCAGCGGCCCGCACTGAGGTGCACGAGGCGCTTGAGCCAGGCAAGCTGTGCCGGGTTGCCCGCGATGCTGATGGCACAGTGCTCGGCTGGGTTGGCGGGCATCTCTTCTATGCGCGCGTCTGGGAGTTGCATCCCCTGGTCGTCGTTCCCGCCGCCCAGCGGCGCGGGATCGGGCGCGCCCTGGTCGCCGATCTCGAAGAGCAGGTGCGGCAGCACGGCGGCCTGACCATCCTGCTGGGCAGCGATGACGAGACGAATATGACCACGCTCAGCGGCGTCGATCTCTACCCGGATGTCTGGCCGCACATCCGGAACATCCGCAATCTGCGCGGTCATCCGTTCGAGTTCTACCAGAAGTGTGGCTTTGTGATTGTCGGCGTCGTCCCCGATGCGAATGGACTCGGCAAGCCCGATATTCTGATGGCGAAGCGGGTAGCCGACGGCTAGCCGTGTAGCTCTTCGACAGCAGGATGAACGCTGAGGTTGCTCACATGCGGTTGTCGATCATGTCGATTTCGGTCGCTGCCGAACGACTATTTCATGTCAGCGCGAGAAACACCGCTGATGCTCCTGGCACAATGACCGGGCAGCCCGACTTCTAGCCATCAAGGAGAAACGCCATGCTTGCCACAACCCGGGCAATTCCTACCGTCAAGACGACCATCATCTTCCCGGTTATCATTGGTGCGCTGATCTGGGGCGGCCTCTTCCTGCGCGACGAGCGGCTGCGCGCGCTGTTGCTGCAGCGATAATCGCAACACAGCTTCCCGGATCAGCCTGGACGAACGATCCACACCAGGTGGAAGGCATGGGAAGTCGCTGGGCGAACCGGGGCACTCCATGTGCTGGAACCCTATCAGAACAGCAGCGTAACAGGAGCAGTGTCATGCGAAAAGTAAACTCGGGTCTCTTCATCAGTCTGGACGGCGTCACTGAAGCGCCCAATGAATGGCAGTTCGATGTCTTCGACGAGGATATGATGACGGCGATGACCGACCACATCAATGCGGTGGATACCATCCTGCTCGGACGCGTGACCTACCAGGATTGGGCATCCTACTGGCCCACGTCTACCGACGAACCCTACGCCAGCCATATCAATACCACGCCGAAATACGTCGTCTCCACCACGCTCGACACCGTCGAGTGGGGCACGTATCAGAATGTCAACCTGATCAAGGGCAACCTCGCCGATGCCATTGGTCGGCTGAAGCAGCAGCCTGGCAGGAATATCAGCACCGCCGGGAGTCCCACCCTGGCGCGCAGCCTGCTTCAGTCCGGTCTGCTCGATGAGCTGACATTGATGATCCACCCCGTGGTCGCAGGCAAGGGCAAGCGCCTCTTCGAGGGCGAGAGTGCGCTGAAACGCATGAAGCTGGTCGCAAGCACGATCACGAAATCGGGTGTTTCTATTCTGACCTACCAGCCAGCCTGATGGAAGCGTGTGGAGCAGGCATGCGCCTGCCACAGCGCCTCGCCCGTCTGCAAAGCCGCGACATCGCCTGGTGCAAGGATCCGGCACGAAGGCAACCCGCACATGAACTGGAGGTATCCTATGACCGACCGCATGCCCGTTGAGGTCACCAATCTCGACCGCTATGGATCTGCTGAGATCCCGTGGAGCAGGCCACACGACCTGCTTGCAGCCAGCGCGACCCAACCCAACATCACCTTCTTCCTGGGGACGGTACGACCGGATGGTCGCCCGCACGCCGCCGGGATCGGGGCGCTCTGGCTCGACGGCGATCTGTATATCACCAGCGGGCCAGCGACTCGCAAGGCGCGCAACCTGGCGAGCAACCCGGCCTGCACCATCTCCTGCAGGCTGGAAGGTATCGACCTGATTCTGGAGGGCGAGGCGACCAGGGTCACCGATCAGTCGACGCTGCAAGAGGCCGCGCGCCGGTATCGCGAGGGTGGCTGGCCTGCCGAGGTGGAGGGCGAGGCGTTCACGGCACCGTACAGCGCCCCGAGCGCCGGACCACCACCCTGGCACCTCTACCGCTTCACCTTCCATACGGCCTTCGGCGTCGCCACCGCAGAGCCGTACGGTGCGACTCGCTGGCGCTTCGACCGCTGATCGACACACGACGCCGAAGGAGTGCGTACCGGGAAGGGAGCTTCGCATGGGAAAAGTCCTGGCGGGAATGACGATGTCGCTGGATGGCTTTATTCAGGATAGCAATGGCAGCGTGGCGCGTCTCTATCCCGATCTCGATGCCCTGCGCCAGACCGATCTGCTCCAGGAGGAGATCCGGAGGACCGGGGCGGTGGTGATGGGCAGGCGTGCCTACGACATGGCGCAGGGTGATTTCACCGGCTATGAGTTCCAGGTGCCAATCTTCGTTCTCACCCACGCTGCGCCAGCAACGGTCGCCAGAGGCGAGAACGACCGGCTGCGCTTTACCTTCGTGACAGACGGCATCGAGCACGCGATTGCCCAGGCCAGAGCCGCCGCTGGCGATAAAGATGTCGCGGTGATCGGCGGCGCGCAGACTGTGCAGCAGTGTCTCCAGGCTGGTCTCGTTGACGAGCTACAGATTGACCTGGTGCCGGTACTCCTGGGTGGCGGTCTACACCTGTTCGAGCAACCTGGCAGTGAGCCGGTTGAACTGGAACGCATCCGGGTGATTGAGTACCCCTGGTTCACCCATCTGCGCTTCCGTGTCCTCAGATAAGCGGGCAGCAGCGTCTATCTCGTCGTACGCGTGCCCGCCGAGGCCCAGGAGGGCGTGCGGATGATCGATCGCATCCTTTGCAACAACGTGTCGTGGAGAAGCGGTGAACCCCATACGGTGCGACGCTCTGATCTTCAATCTCGATGGTGTGCTGGTTGACTCCACACCGAATAAACGCGAGTCGGTAGCCAGGGGGCTTTAGCCCCAGTCGAGGAGGCGAGCCGCGCCGCACGGAGTCTCAGCACATTTGGGATGGGCGGCGCGAAAACAGCCTTCTGGTTACGAAAGTCTCTGTTGTATGTTATACTATACATATGCAGAGAACTATTCGTGTCCAATTGCAGCCATCGCCCGCTCAGACCGCCGCACTCGCGGAAACGAGTCGCCAATTTACCGCGGCCTTCAACCTGTTTGTTGAATTGGGCTGGCATGCGGGCGTGTCGAATGCGACCAAGTTGCATTTTCTGGCTTACTATCCGGTGAGAACGGCATTGCCGGATCTGAATAGTAATCTCACCAATACCGCACGCGCAAAGGCCGCCGAAGCCTTGCGAAGCGCCTTTACGCTGCGGAAAGACCTCTCTCGGAAGGTCAGCATGCCCTGCTCGGATGCTTGTCCACCGCGCTACAACATCCATACCTACCGTATCGATTGGGAGAGCCAAACCATGCGAATGTCGCTCGTTGGCGGGCGACAGACGATCCGCTTCCGCGTGCCGGACTATGCAGCGAAATATGCGGGCTATCCGGTGGATACCGCCGACCTGATCGAGCGGGATGGAGCATGGTGGCTGCATGTCGTCGTCACTGTGCCCGCACCCGAAGTTGAGCAGATCGATGTGGTGGTCGGCGTCGATCTCGGTCTCAATCGCCCGGCAGTCACCTCGAACAACCAGTTTCTGGGGCAGCGGCGCTGGAAAGCTATCGAAGGGCGCTACTTCAAGGCCATTCGGGCGCTGCAACAGAAAGGCACGAAGAGCGCCAAACGGCATCTGCGGAAACTGAAACGTCGTCGTGCCCGCTTTCGTCGCGACGCCGATCACGTTCTCAGTAAGCAGATCGTTGTGGCTGCCGAGCCAGGCAGCACGATCGTGCTGGAAAACCTCAAAGATATTCGCAAACGGATGAAGGCCAAACGAGGCAGTCAAACGAAGCGCCGAATGCACTCGTGGCCGTTTGCCTCTCTCAAGGCGAAAATCGAGTACAAGGCCGAAGAACGGGGTTGTACGGTGGTTGCGGTTGATCCGCGACATACCTCGCAGACGTGTAGCTGCTGTGGGCATACCGCTCGCAACAACCGCCGGAGTCAGGGCGTATTCAAGTGTCGGCAGTGTGAGTTTCATCTGAATGCCGATCTGAATGCGGCTCGCAATATCGCGGCCAAGTACCGTGCTGGCGGGGGCATGTCCCCTGCCGGTGGGCTGTGCAACCAGCCTATCGTGTCCAATCCGACGCTCGGCGTTCGGGTTGAGGCGCAAGCCGCGCGGATTTATCCGCTGCGGTAAGTTGACCCTGTCTTGAGCGTCACGTGCGCAGATAGGCGGCGGAGCACGGCCTGGATGCCACGGCGGTGCTCAGCCTGGCTCACGGTCGCAGGACGGCAGAGACCATCCGGCTGGTCGCGCCGCATCTGGATGCTGAGGTCGAGGCCGCAGCGATTGAGGCGGCGGAGGCTGCTGATACGGAAGGCGTGGTGGAGATGCGCGGCGCACGTGCGCTGCTCGCCGCACTTCCGCCAACGGCGTGGGCCATCGCCACCTCCAATAGCCGCCGCAGGGCGATCATGCGGCTGCACCGCACGGGGCTGCCCATCCCGCGCATCCTGATCAGCGCTGAGTCGGTGCAGCAAGGAAAACCCCATCCCGAAGCCTACCTGTCTACGGCTGAGCAGCTCGCGCATCTGTATGTCGTAGCGCTTCCGGCGCAGGCGGAGGCACGCCTGCGGGTGCATCTCAAGGCCCACGTATAGAAGCACGGGAGCTTGGCCAGACCGGAGCCGCAGACAGTCAAGCAGTATCAGCGGTCAGGCGCGCAGCGGCTCGACGCATCAGGGCTGGCACAATCAGGCGGTGGAACGATTGCACTGGCATAAAGTAGAGGCGGCCCAGCCAATTGTGGAAAGATACAATCGTACTGACAACTACCACGGTGCGGTCGCCATTCACTTGGCGTAGAATGCCCACTCGAAAATCCAGATGCCGGTCGTCGTCCCCAAGGATGATCTCGGTGTCGCTACGGGCAAACACGCGAAAGAGGCCGATCACAGCCCCTGGCTGCAAGGATGTGGACATGGTAGTGGTCGGGGTGGGAGGCGCGGTGTGAAGACCGAAAGGCCGCACTAGCGTGTTGCGCAGCCGCAGCAGCGCCACAATCCAGGCCGGGGTGGTCGCAAAGACGGCACGCACCAGGCTATCCAGATCGGGCGGTTGAGTTGCTCGCATCTGGGCGCGGTAGGCATCCGCATAGTGGATCTGCGGCAGGGCCTGTGCAATGAGCGTTCCCTGCGGCACCGGCACAGCGGTGATCGTTGTCATAGCTTATCCAGGTTCCAGCCCGCGCCGGATGACCGCTGCCCAGGCACGTACCCGCTCAGCAGCACCCGCAGGGTGATCGGGCAGGTAGACATCGGCGATGGTCATCGCCCACTGGCGCAGCACCGGCTGGCGCTCCGCCTCGGGCTTGAGCACCCGCGTCGCGCCTGCAGCGGCCTTCCCTACCCGGCGGCGAATTTCCGCAATGCCAAGGCCGCGATCGACTCGCTCGACGAAGACCTTCTGCAAGCCAGCCAGGGTCGCCTCGGTAAACTGGGCGGGATGCTGCAGGTTATAGGATGCTACTGTCAGAAAGTGTTCCGCCATCAGTTCGGGGTCGTCATATTCCCAGGCGAGCAGCGCCCCCAGCATCTCCCAGCAGGTCAGGCCGTTCACGCGAGGCGCGCCGCACTCCGGGCAGCGCGCTGCATGGGCTTGTGTCGGCTCGCTCATGACTCTTCCATCTCGCTGGCGCGCCGCACCGCACCGACGCCAAAGCGCGCCTGGATCGCCGCCAGCGCTGCCTCCACGCGCTGCTGCCGCGCAAGCTGCTCAGGCGTCGGCGCAGGTGGCACATCCCACAGACTCAGCTGACGCGGCGGCGCGCCCAGACCGCTCACGCCCACGCCGATCAGCCGCACCGCCTGCTCGCTGGTCCAGATCTGCCCAAACAGCCGCAGCGCCGCCTCGCTGATGACCTCCGGCTCGTCGGTCGGCTGCGGGAGCGTGAGCTGGCGCGTCGGCGTGGTGAAGTCGGGCCAGCGGATCTTCAGCTTGATGGTCGTGCCCATCAGGTCTTCGCGGCGCAGCTTCTGCGCAATCTCGCTCGCCTGCTCGCGCAGCGTGCGCTCCAGCAGTGCCCGGTCAGTGACATCCCGCGCAAAGGTCGTCTCCTGCGAGATCGACTTGGTAGCGCGCTCGGTCACGATGGGCCGGTCGTCGATGCCGCGCGCACGCCGCGCCAGGTCGTCGCCGTGCTGCCCGAAGCGCCGCGCCAGGTCAGCGGCGGGCCAGGCCGCGATATCGCCAATGGTGTGCATGCCCAGCTCTGATAGCTTCTCGGCGGTCTTCGGGCCCACACCCCACAGCGCGGTGGCAGGCAACGGCGCGAGAAAAGCCGCCTCATCACCGGGCGGGACGACGCAGATCGCCTGCGGTATCTTGCCGCTGCGCACCAGGCTTTTGCCCACATCGGTGGCGACCTTGGCGACCAGCTTGTTGGTTGCCACGCCCAGCGAGCAGGAGAGCGCTAGATCATCGCGGATGGTGGCCTGCAGCCGCGCAGCCAGGACATCACCCGGCTCGCCGAGCGCGGTCACATCGAGAAATGCCTCGTCGATCGAGATCTGCTCGACCAGCAGCGTCAGCCGGTGCAGCCGCTCCATCACCTGCTGCGAGGCAGCACAGTAGGCAGAAAAGTTGGATGGCACCACCAGCAAATCAGTGCAGAGCCGCACCGCCCGGGCCATTGGCATGGCTGAGCGCACGCCGAACTGCCGCGCAGCGTAGGAGGCCGAGGAGACCACGCCCCGGCTTTCCGGTCTCCCGCCCACGGCAAAGAGCTTGCCGCGCAGGGATGGGTCACGCTGCTCCTCGACCGCACAGAAGAAGGCGTCGAGGTCAAGATGGATGATCGTGCGTAGGCTGCTCATTGTTCGTTCCTGGCACGTGTTGCTCTCGCCCGTAGTGTAGCACCTCGGTCTACCACCAGCGCTCCCGATCTGCAACCGCGCGAGCTATACTGCTCGCGGCACCAGGCCGCCTTGCTCCGTTGTGAGAGAGCTATGCCGCAGACCACTAGCCCGCAGGCTTCAGCCGACCGCGTTTCGACGCTGGAGCTATTTTTCGACCTCGTGTTTGTCTTTACCATCACGCAGGTCAGCGATCTGCTGCTGCATGCACACAGCTTCATCGAGCTTGCACGTCCAGGTCTGCTGCTGGCGCTGATCTGGTGGATGTACGGCGGCTATGCCTGGCTGACCAATAATGTCGGCACCACCCGCCCGCTCAACCGCGTGCTGGTGCTCACCGCGATGGCAGGCTTCCTGGTGATGGCGCTCGCCGTTCCCCAGGCATTCGAGCGCGATGGTCTGGCCTTTGGCCTGGCCTACCTGCTGGTGAATGTGATCCATGCCGCGCTCTTTACCCGCGCGCCCAACCAGTCGGCGCGCGCGATCTGGCGGATTGCACCGTTTAATATTAGTACGGCGCTGCTGGTGGTGCTGGCAAGCTTTGTCCCGCCCACCTGGAGCTGGCTCGGCTGGATCGCTGCGGTGACCGTGCTGGCGGTCGTGCCCTTTTTCGGCAAGGTGGGCGGCTTTGCCGTCGAGCCCGCGCACTTCGTGGAGCGACACGGCCTGGTGCTGCTGATTGCGCTGGGCGAGTCGATTATCTCCATCGGCGTCGGAGCAGCCAATGAGCCGGTCACGCCTGCGCTGGTGCTCGCCGCCGTCCTGACGCTGGCGCTCAACGCGGCGCTCTGGTGGAGCTACTTCGCACAGGATGGCCAGCGGTCCGAGCATGCCCTCAGGAGCGTGAGCGGCGGCGAGCGCGCCCGTATGGCGCTCTACGCCTTCGGCTATGCGCACCTGATCATGATCGCCAGTATTGTGCTGCTGGCGACAGGCATCAAGCAGCTCATCGCGCAGCTCTACCAGCCAACATCGTTTGCCACCAGTGCGCTGCTTGCCAGCGGGATCGCGCTCTACCTGCTGGGTGATGTGCTGTTTCGCCGCGCCGTCCGTATTCCCTCCAGCCGCTTACGCCTGGGCATGGCGGCTGGAAGCCTGCTGACGATCGCGCTTGGCGTGTGGGCAGGTGGGCTGGTCCAGGTCAGTGGGCTGCTCGTCCTCTTCGTCATCATGCTGAGCTGGGAGCACGCTGCGGCGAAGTTGGCGTCCCGAGATGTCGCTCAGGAGCCGCATGTTCGTGGCCGTATGGAGGTTCGATGAGCATTACCCGTATCAACGAGTTCCGGGCGAAGGACGAGAGTGCTGATGCGCTACGCGCCTTCCTCACTCAGCAATGGCCGGAGCTGCTGAAAGGTCGTATCGCCTGGATTGAGCACGCAGAGCCACGACTGTGCAGCATAGTCGGGATGAGGCATGATCGTGTCCAGCGCGGTAAAATCGTAGGCGCTGACATCAACTTTGCCGGTGCCGAACAACACCTGGAATGTCTGCTTACTCACGCCGATGTTCAGGCGGAATACGCCCGGTCGATCAAGATTCGAGACACGATCGCCCTCGTTGTCTGCGGTGGCAATGGTCGTGAACGGCAGCATGCGATCAGGCCCGGTGATAGGTCGATCGCGGTGACGACGCCGTAAAAACGCTCAACCGCACGTGTCAGAAAGCGCCTCATCCGATCGAGCTGAAAGTGCCAACGTGCCACACGCCGCACTCCACGGCCCGGCAAGCGTAGGAACAGCCAATGCAAGCCGATCCTTGACGATCAACAGCGCCACCCCCATCAGCACCAAGCGCAGCGCCGGATTGGGCGTACTCGTGCGCGCTCGCACCTGCTCCATCAGTCGGTAGCCCGTCTCTATCCCAAAGACAGACCCAAGTATCGGAACCCTGGCCTTGTTGCTGGCCATAATAAGGTTCGTCAGGGAAATCGATCGCCAGCTCTTGCGGCCTTTGGCGCAGCCAATCCGGGAGCAGGGTCCACAACAGGACATTCCAGTGTTGCTCCAAGTCAGGAATGCCGGCCGGCGGGAGTTGTTCGCTCAGATGGTCACGCACAGTATTGGCATCAGGCGCAGCTGGCAAATCGGCACAGGTGGCCTCGATCGTGGAGTGGCGCGCGGCCGCGGCTAGCAGCAGGCGCCACAGATCGGCTGTCTGACAGCGGTAGCCATTGGCAGTGAGTGGAATATGGCGTCGTGCGACGATCATGGTATCATGCAAGGTCTGCTGGTCGGTCAAGCGGATCGATTGAGCAGGTGTAGGTTTGCGCATCATGCTCCTCCTTTCGCACTTGAGGAACCATGATACCGCGCAGACCTACATTTCTTGCTCGCCTAACCAAATCTGTGATCTACTGAGCCTGTTCTTGCTCCACCGTTTCGAGATAGGCACGCGTGGTCGCCAATGCTTGCAGATCAATCGCAAGTGTGCCATTCGCGAAGAGCCGTTCGGCCAGATCAAGCAGGTGTCGAGCGGCAACAGCAGGTGAAAGCGGCAACAATCGGACGAGCGTTGTGTTGAGATCAGGATAACCACGTTCAAATCGTCGCCGTGGATCAAAGGAATCGGAGAGTTCATGCCGCTGTGCTGGAACGTGATGGGTAATCAGCGTCAGCAGTGCATCAACGGCGTATTGGAAGATGTAGGTGTAAGCACTCAATGATTCACCGCGTGCCGCGCGCCCGACGCCGGTACACAGTGTAACGAGAAAATGACCGAACGTGGCGCTGGCATTATAGCCATTCTGCTGCTCCTGCTGTACCTGTGTCGTAATGGCCTGAATACGTGTGGTGATATCCTGCTTATCAAAGAGTATCCGGTAGTAGGTCAGTCGACCACGTGACAGATCATGCGGCCCAAAGACGGCAAACTCGGCGATGTGGCCAGTGGTATATAAAATCGTGTAATACTCTTGGGCAGGACGCAGGGCCAAAGCAATCGCTGTATGGTTGGGAAGCCAGGACAAATCGCTGAGGAAGTCAGTTTGTGCAGCCGTGGTTGTGATAACCCAGAAATCGTGATCAGACCATTGATCGATGTGCTCGGATTGGGCAAGCGAGCCAATTGCGACAAGTGCGAGCACACGCTCATCAGCATTGAGGGTCGTCTCTAAAGTACGCGTGAAGTTGTGAAACTGAGTATGATCCACTGACGCCTCCAAACCGTAGAGCAGTCGTTGTTGCCTGACGTGTAGCATAACACGGCAACTGTCAGAAGCAAAGGTAAGCAGGCGAGATGCAGTTGACATTGCCGGGGAGCCACCCAACGGCTAGCGCTCAGCCGCAGGCTGGAATGAGTATGGTATTCATAAGTTGGTGCGCCCTTATAGACGGTACTGGTTGCTAAAAACGCCGGGATCCAGCCTGTCGGTTGCAGCGCGTTGTTAGCCCGCCGCCCCTTTCTTCTGAGGGACGACTCAACTCGCACTTTGCTCCGGGGTTGGAATCGCACCGAGTTGTTGTAGCCAGCCGAGCATGTCCACCTGATTCCACCGTTCCACGCATTTCCCGCTCGCAAAGCGCAGTATCGTGATGCCCGACACGTGCACGGTCTTGCCCGTTGGCGGCAGGTCCATGAATGCACCCTGGTGAGTGGCTTCCATCTGGAAGCGGCAGGCGAGCTTATCCCCTTCCCCAAGAACATCATGGATAATCAGCCGGGGTTGGGGGAAAGCTGCCCATAGCCCGTCGTAGAACACTTTGGCTCCTGCACCGCCGGGCGGTAGACCAGGGGGAAACCCGTGGAGGACAACCTTAGAGTCGTATAGGTCCAAATACGCGGCTAAGTTACCGTTGTTCCAGTTGTCTACGGCGCGTTGGAATACAACTTGATTCTCAGCGGTTGCCATGGATCGATTCTCCTTTTCTATTGAGGTGAGGGAACAAAGATAATGTCATTATAGCCCACTTTGGTGTTCGCTTTCCAGAGCAAGGATTGCCCATTTCTTGCGCGCTTTTTGTCTGCTGGGCCTTCAACTGTTTGCTATCTCCATCAGCTATAGTGACCGAATGATATCGGTGTAGGCGGGCTAACGGCTTGGGCATTAGTACTACTTTGTCACTTCGGCTATAGAGACATATACTATCGGGCATGAGCACAACCACTCGCTTGCCACGGGCGCCGAGCACGCCGTTGCCCAAGTTGATGGACTTCCTGCACCCGTTCCAGGATCTGTTTCGGCGCCGAGAAAACCGCACCGCACTTGAGCGGTATCTGAGCGGGTTGTTGACCGACCACCCGCATAAGAACTGCGATACCCTCGCGACCATCATTCCTGGCACGAGTGAACAACACCTGCAGGGTCTGCTGACCACAATGCAGTGGGATGCCGATGCGCTCAATCGTCAGCGAGTCGCACAGATGCTGGAATTGCCGACCGACGGCGATGCGGTTCTGATCTTTGATGACACTGGCTTTCTCAAGCAAGGACGGTCGTCGGTCGGGGTAGCACGCCAATACACCGGCACGATTGGCAAGGTCGCTAACTGCCAGGTGAGTGTCAACTGCCACTACGCCGAGCGGACCATCGCCTGGCCGATCGCCACGCAGCTGTATTTGCCCGAGGAGTGGTGTGCGGATGCCACACGCCGCACCAAGGCCCACATCCCCGACGACGTGCAGTTCCAGACCAAGCCGGAGAATTGCCCTGGCGTTGCTGGATCGGCTGCGGGAGTGGGGCGTACCGCACGCGTGCGTGACCGCCGACGCCGACTACGGCGACAACCCGAAGTTCCTGGATGGTCTGGAGGCCCGCGACGAGCGGTATGTCGTGGCCATCTGGGCAGATTTCCGCGTGCGGATCGCAGGGACGAGCAATCCCGCGCTGCAACGGGTGGATACGGTCATGGCTGAGCGTGCCAGTAGGCGCTGGCGGACCATCCGCTGGCGCGAAGGCAGTCATGGGTGGCTGGCTGCCGAGTTCCATGCCGTGCGGGCGTGGCGTCAGGATAGCCAAGGCCAGTGGCAGGTCGGCTGGTTGATTGGCGAACGACCGCTGGCGGGGATGAGCGGCGATCGCCGCTATTACTGGAGTAACTTCCGGCCCACGACACCGCTGGAGGTGCTGGTCGAGTACGTGCATCGGCGACATCAGGTCGAGCGCTTTCTTCAAGATGCCAAAGAGCTGTTGGGATGGGATCAGTATCAGGGGCGATTGTGGCATGGTTTCCATCGCCATGCTGCCTTGGTCATGCTGAGTTACAGTTTTCTGGTCTGGCAGGAATGGCAGCAGCGGCAAGCGCAGCCGCGTGGACCTGGGCGCCCACGTATGGCGTTTTCCCCCTCGACCCGATCGCCGCCGCTGCTCGCTGGCACAGATCCATCGGCAGGTGTGTGAAGCCTTGCTCGTGTTGGCGATCGAAGAACTTATCCGAACCAACCGTCTCGAGCACTACCGGCCACTACAGAACTGACAAAGTAGTGCTAAAGGCGAAACAGAGATTTTCAGCATTGGAATGGATTGAATAACCCTTTTTCTCCTGGTTTTCCAGGGCGTTACTCGCTCGTGTCGTGGCATTTCGTTCAAGAATCAGTATCCGCGAATCGTTTCCAATATGTGAGTGTGAAGGGTCGATTTCGGTCTTCGCTGAAGATTCCTATGCTGGCGAGCGTCCGGAGCAGGCGGTACAGCGACGGCTCATGGGTCGCCGTGGCGCTCGCCAGTTCGTCGCTGCTCTTGACACCTTCCATCAGCAGGTCGGCAATCCCAAGCACGGCAGCGACGTGGAGCGCCTGCTCCACGCAGTGACCATTGAGCAGGACCAACATCCGCATCAGCGGTTCTGCAGGCTGGGGTGGAGTACTCCCGAGTGTCATGGTGTCTCTCCTCTGCCCACCATAGTAAGTAGGCTTGTGGATATGTGATAGCTACCTTAGCCCGTATACAGCCAGCACAGGCAGTGTGCTATTCTACCGCATCTCCGCTCGTTCCGTATTTCACGATGAGGCTAGCACGTTGGACGTGGCTGAGGGCGATTCAGGATAAAACGCGTTGTTGGCTTCGGGATGCGGTTGTATGAGTTGGGGGAGTCCTGCCAAGAACCCTTGTCCTTTACTATTCTAAACTTCGATCGGAGGAACCACCCGTGGCAACGCGTCGCTACAACGTATCAATCCACCAAGACGTCTCAATAGGCTATGCGAGTGATCTGAATGACCAGGAATTTGACATCCTTTCACCACTCGTTGCACAGAAACCTGGTTCAGGAAAGCAACGCACCGTGAACATTCGCGAGATTCTCAATGCGATCTTTTATCGCCTGCGAACCGGTTGCCAATGGCGCATGTTGCCAACCGATTTTCCACCGTGGAATCACGTTTGGTATTATTACCGCACCTGGCGCAATGATGGGACATTAGAACAGATCAATACGCATATTCGTCCGGACGTGCGCGCCGCAGCCAATCACGACCCCGAACCGAGTGTGGGTATCATCGACAGCCAAAGAGTTGCCACCACCGAAATGGGCGGTGAGAAAGGATTTAATCCGCATAAGCAGGTCAAAGGACGCAAACGAAATATCCTGGTCGACACGCTTGGCCTCCTGTTATTTGTGGTCGTCTGTGCCGCTTCCATCCAGGATAGCGATGCTGCGGAATACATTGTCCGCGAAACGGAGGGACGATTTCCGCGCTTACGAACGATTTTAGTCGACCAAGGCTATGCAAAATGGCTCGTTGAACTGGCCAAACGCTGGTTCAACTATACTATCGAGATTGTCAACCGCCCGAAGAACCAGCGCGCCTTTGTGGTGCAACCACAACGGTGGAAAGTCGAAGGAACATTCGGCTGGTTCAACTGGAATCGTCTACTGAGCAAAGAATTTGAACGGACAACAGAATCGAGTGAAAGTGACCTCTATCTCGCTTCCATCCGATTAATGCTGCGAACAGTAACGGTACCGCCAAAGTGAAACGTTTTATTTATACAGCCTCTATAGATGTTGCCATTGGGAAAGGCCGCACGGGCCACCCACGCGGTTTCTTCAGGAATGAGCGAAAACAGCCTGCGACCCCTTCCCGCCAGCGGATGGTCCGCCGCGGACAATCACACAACTGTCATCCGCGCTACGTCCACACGCCGTAACTTTTTAACCGCCATTTTACTTATAGAGAGTAAAGCAGTTTGCTCGCCCTGTCTCGCGGGGAACGCCAGCGTTTGTCACCGTTGCCACGTCGCCAGCATGACGCACCGTTCTACGCGAGGAGGACTATGGCACACATCCTGATTATTGAAGACCATCGCGACATACGCGCGCTCACAGAACTGATTCTATTGGATGCCGGTCATACGGTCATCAGTGCGCCTGATGGTGTCTGCGGCGTTCAGCTGGCCGTGTATGACCAACCAGATCTGATCCTCATGGACCTGGCGCTCCCGTACCTTGATGGGTGGGAGGCTACCCGCCAGCTCAAAGCGAACCCCCTGACACGGCACATTCCCGTTGTGGCCTTGACCGTCCATATCACACCAGATGCCCTAGCCCGCGCTCGGACGGCTGGCTGTGCGACCGTGATTCCAAAGCCATTCGAGATTGGCCGCTTGCTGGATGAGGTGGCGTCAGCGCTTGCCCAGCATGCATGTACGGCAGCGACAACTCAACCCTGTTGTGCCGAGCGTGGCGGGTAAGACGGCTGTTTTGGTCGGGCCTACATCCCCCGTTGCCGACTTTGGCCGCAATAGTGCTCGACGAGCTTCAGAAGCGCGGTGAAGTCAATCGGTTTGGGAAGGTAGGCATCGGCGGTGAGCGTCGGGGCGTGGGCGTGGATGTTGTCGGCGGCAGATATGACAATCACCGGAATGCTGGCAAGTCGTGCGTCAGTCTGTTGCGTGCGTCGAAACCCCGCGCCGTCCATCACCGGCATCATCGCGTCCAAAAGAATGAGTTCTGGCAGCGGCGCATGCTGCTGCAGATGGTCGAGCGCCGCCAAGCCATGGGGAACACTTACGGCGGCATAGCCGTGGCGGGCAAGAAAGACGGTCAGCAGTGTACGAATGCCTGCATCATCGTCAACAATCAAGATCGTCATCGGCATGCTCCAGACTGCAAGGGGGAGCGATCACGCGGGCGCGCAGGTGCCTGCCGCCGTCTTATTCAAGCCAACGGGCGCAGCACGTCATGGGATATGCTGGCTGGCAGTATCGTTCGCTGATTGTTCGTCGTATACAGAACACCCTGTGAGCGAAAAAGTTACTACCTCTGTTGTACCACTCCGTGCTGATTGGCCTGTTACAGCATTACGGATAAATTTCATAGTGCCTCAGCGAATCGCCCCCGCATGTCGCGGCACCCCGCGTGCTAGAGCTTCGTCAGCGGATGTGATACCTCATCACGTGATAAGCACCGCACATCCGCAGGCATAGGAATGGGGACAATGAAAAAGGAACGCACCGCTACCGTCCGCGGCGTGAGTTTATTGGCCATGCTGCGGCACTTCGTGGCGCCGGACTTGCCACCAGTGTGGACCTACCCGTGCGCCGACTGAACTGGGGCTGCGGCGCGAACCCTCCACCTGGCTGGATCAACGCTGACCTGCTGCAAGGCCCGGGTATCGACATCAGTCGAGACATCCGCCAAGGATTACCGCTGGAATACAACAGCGTGCGCTACATCATGAGCATCCACGCCCTGCAGGACTTGCCGTACCTGAATGTGGTGCCGGCGCTCGAGGAGCTACGACGCGTGCTGGAGCCAGGGGGTATCTTGCGGCTGTCGCTGCCAGACTTGGAGCGGGCCATCGCAGCCTACCTGCGCAACGACCGCGATTACTTCTACATCCCCGAACGACGAGAGCGAGACGATCTCGGGCAAGCTCATCGTGCAAATGACCTGGTACGGCTGGAGCCGGATCATGTTCACCTGGGAATTTGCGCGCGAGTTACTCCTGCGAGCCGGATACAGCGTCGTGACGCGCTGCGCGTACAAGCAGACCGCGAGCCCGTTCCCCGAGATCGTGGATCTGGACAACCGCGAGCGGGAGTCGCTGTTCATCGAGGCACAGAAGTAGTGCGGGGAGCGATTCCTAGAGCAGGTGGTGGGTCAGTAGGAGATCAGCTTCGGCCGACAGGTGGCAGGCCAGAGGATGCCGCTCTCCGAGGCGTTTGCGTTCCTGTTGGCGTGAATGCCGGACATAACCCCATCTGACCAAGCCGCCGGTGTGTTCTGCCACTAGGAGGTGGTGTAGCGGAGAGGATGTGGTCAGTAGGCAGGAAAGCCACTGCGTAGAAGGCGATATCCGAGGCGCGAGTGGCGTTTTCGATCAACGCGATCTCATCGTGTTGGCAGCCCAGGTACTGTGCTGCCGCCTCGTAGAATCTTTCGCTGGCAGCCTCATAGCCGCCCTGCGACGCTTCGCGCTGCACATGCTTGAGCACAGTATCGCTCTGATAGGACACACCACACGCTGTTGCTACGTCAGTTGCGTGCAGCGTGGCAGCCGATTGTGCGCACGGCACTCAAGGCCTACGCGAGCCGCCCAGTGGCGGGCCTTGAGCGCCGCGCCGGATGGAGACAACGCTGCACGCAGTGCCGGCACGGCGATCGACTGGATGCCCTGCAGAGGCGTTTCACCCACCCTTCCTGCGCCTTGGCGCGGCGGAACCAAATTACCCGCCATTTTACCCTCCCTTGGGGGACTTCACATTCTTGGTCGTATTGTCCATTGGGTGGTCGCCCAGCCGGGCGCTACTGGTGCCGCTCATGCGGCGCGAGTGGCCTGCTGGGCGATGATCGGCCTGGGTGCGAGGATTATGCAGCAACTGAACAGGTGCAGCCAAGATTGCGGACAGCTTCTCTGCCACACCCCGAGCATATTCCTCAGTATCGCCAGCTGTACGAACTGACCGGACTGTGGGCGCATCGCTGGTTGTTGGATGCCGCTAACCCCGAGCCACTCGAGTTCCTCGACCAGCGTGGCATCACGCGCGAGGTCGCCGAGCGGCATATGCTTGGCTATACGCTGCACGATGAGCAAGCGCTAGTAGCCTTCTTGACTGAGCACGCGCCCGAACTGCTGGCCTACGCCCAGGAAGCCGGCCTGCTGGTCGTCGATCGCCAGGGCCTCCTGCGGACCCACTGGAATCTTTGCGGCGCCCTGCTCCGACCTGAAGGATTGTACTCATCGCATTTGGTTAAATGGCGGCGGTTGCGTGCAGCTGGCCTACTCCAGGCGCTCGCGCCTCAGCCACGCGGGCCCAAACCAGTCCCATCCGATCCAGTGGCTGAGGCAACCATTGGCATTGCCCAAGCCTGGCGGGTGCTGGGAGTACCTCGCTCTAGCTGGTATCGTGCCCGACAGATGCCCAAAGCTCCGCCGCCAGCGCCGATTGACCGCCCAGCTCCTGCACGTGCCCTGAGTGCCGAGCAGCGCGATGCCGTGCGTGAGGTGCTCAATAGTCCACGCTTTCAGGATTGTGCTCCGCGCCAGGTGTATGCCACCTTGCTCGACCAGGCGACCTATCTGTGCTCCTGGCGCACCAGGTAGCGCATTTTGGCTGCGGCGGAGGCAGTGCGCCAGCGGCGCGATCAGCTGCGCCAGCCGACCTCCACCAAGCCGGAGTTGCTCGCCAGGCGGCCCAGAGACCTGTGGAGCTGGGACATTACCAAGCTTAAAGGGCCGACGAAGTGGCCCTACTACGATCTGTATGTCATTCTGGACGTGTTCAGCCGCTCTGTGGTCGGCTTTCTGATCAGCGAGCGCGAGACGGCCGAACTGGCAGAGGCGTTCATCGCCGAAACGTGTGCTAAAGAAGGAATTTGCCCGGAGCAACTCAGGCTGCACGCCGATCGTGGCAGTGCCATGACAAGCAAAAGTGTCGCGCAACTGCTGGCCGATTTGGCTGTGACCAAGACGGATAGTCGACCGCATGTCTCGAACGACAATCCGTATTCGGAAAGTCAGGTGGGGACGCTGAAATATCGGCCTGGCTTTGCGGGCCAGTTCGGCAGCTTGGCCGATGCCCGCAGCTGGGCGCGGGTGTTCTTTCAGTGGTACAACCAGGAGCATCATCACAGTGGAATCGGATTGCTCACGCCGGCGACGGTTCATTGCGGTCAGGCGACGGAGACGATTGCAGCACGGCAGCAGGTCCTGATGGCGGCGTACCAGGCACATCCTGAACGCTTGGTGCGCGGAACACCCAGACCGCCAGCCCTGCCGACCGCTGTCTGGATCAACCCACCCAGCATTGCAGAGCCAGGAGCGACAGTCGCTAGTATTCGCTCGGCAAGAGAATAGTCGTCACCGACCGGTCGGCCTCCGTAATAATCCAGATGCGCGTGCTGTCCTTGAGCAAGTACGCACTCAGGAGCCGCAGGCCATTAGCAAGTGAGAATTCATTCTCGGCTACATCCTCTGCATCCAATTCGCCCCAGTCGCCATGAGCGTGCCGCTGGAGATAGAGGAAGGGATGTTCCCCAGCCTGCTGCAAGGCAGCCGCTGCGCCCTGTGTGGCGACTACTTCTCCGAAAGGAAACTTCGCCGGCCCCCGCTCACGAGCACGAACGACAGACAATCGGCTAGGTGCAAAGGTTGGGTCACACACCAGCGTGACTCCTTCGACCGCCGCTATCTGCTCCAGTTCGGACAGGTTGAAGTACTCTAACGTTTCGTCCCACCCTACGGCATAGCCGTAAAAGATGGCGTCCGGTGGTACCTGCCGCATTTCAATGATGTACCATGTCCAACCGACAACCGGCGCGATCAGCTTGGCCCATACCATCGGATCTTCTTGCTCGGACGCCTCGCCTAGCTGCGGAATCTTTGTACGCAGCTCCTCTGGAATAATATTCATCGCCGTTCCTCCTCCGCGTTTGACGCGGCAACTATATGCCGCTCCCGATTGAGCGACGCAGCGCACACCCCGCTTGCGAGGTGTCCACAACGCCGCCCAGGGAAAAGAGGAACGAGAAGGTGTAACAATCGACAAGCATTCGGAAACAGAAGGAACAGCACAGACGCCACTGTCTGCTTGTTCTCCCTGCTTCTCCCCCAGAATATAGCAAAATGTGCTATCGAGAGCAAGCAGTCAGTCGATGCCTTCGAGGGATTTTCGCATCACAAGGCGGAATGTAATGGTTTGTATACTGTCTTTATTTTGGGATGAGACGACTAAGATAAAATATTTGTAAAATTAGTTGATATAGAAAGTCAACAATAACCTGCTAAAGGATTCTAGCAATGTTTCAGGAAGGAGCTTCTAAAAAAGGTTAGCAGGGATTGCGATCCAAAAGCAGTTCGTGCCTCATTCAGCTGCAAGCGAGGTATAATTCCAGACATCAGACGCATCTCTGATTCGGTACAACAAGGAATGAGCATCGATGATATGCCGCACCTGAGGTTGAAAAAAGGATGTGCGATGGTGCGTGACGACTGGGATACACCGATGGGAGATGAGCGGATGGGCGCCGAGAAGGTCCATGTGTCCGAGGAGAGGAAGTCCTACCTCTCCACGATCTACGGGAAGGCGCTGGACGCACGCGCCGAACACCCCATCCTCGGCGACAGCTATGCCGAGGAGGCCGTCCGCCGCATCGACTTCGACTTCGAGAAGCTGGCCGTCGGGGGCGACGCGGCAATCACCCTGCCCTTCCGGGCAAAGCACCTCGACGGGTGGACCCGGGAGTTCCTGGACGCCCACCCGAGTTCGACCGTGCTGCACTTGGGTTGCGGCCTCGACACCCGGGTCTTCCGGATCGACCCCCCGGCCACCGTCCGTTGGTACGACGTCGACCTCCCCGATGCGATCGAGCTGCGCAGGCAGCTGTATCCCGAGCGCCCCGGCTACAAGATGATCGCGGCGTCGGTGGCCGACCTGCAGTGGCTCGACTCGATACCGGGCGACACGCCGGTGCTCGTAGTCGCCGAGGGGCTGGTGCAGTACCTGCCCGTGGACGACCGGGGCGCCCTCTTCACCAGGATCACCGAGCAGTTCCCGAGCGGCGAGATCATCTTCGACGCTTACGGCCGGGCCACGCTCGGGGTGCTCAACCTCGTGCTCAGGCTTCAACGAACCGGCTTGAGACTGTACGGGCCGATCAAGGACGGCCACGAGATCGAGGAGCAGGTTCCCCGCCTCAGGCTCGTCTCGACGGTGTCGTTCCTGACGCTGCCCGAGATGGTCCCACTCCTCATCCACTCGAAGGCCCAGGGGTGGCTCTATCGGCGGATGGAGCGCTGGGAGTGGTACCGAAGGTCGATGCAGCACTTCCGCTACGAGTTCTGACCGCGATTCGGCGTTGCCACACGCCCATCGAACAAGCCCTTCAACCTGACGCGCCGAAGGTTCGCGCTAGACTGACAGGGTAAGCGCGCAGGTTAAGCGCTACACGTTCGGCCAGAGACAGCGGCTTGAAGTCGACAGGCGAGCCAAGGAAGGGCGTTCTAGGAGTTGACCATGAACGAGAACATCGCTATAGACACACCTGTCGCGCCGAACTGGCGCCATGTGGTCGTGTTCCTGGGCCTCACCTTCGGCCTGACCTGGCTGCTCAACCTGGCAATCGAGCTGCGCGGCGGCCTCGGCGCACCGGGCATGGGCACCGTGCTACAGTTCCAGATGCTGTTGCCCGCGTTCAGCGCCATCGTCCTGGGTCTGTTCTTCTTCCCGGAGAGCCCGATCTACCGCGGGCGGCCCGCCGGGCGCGAGCGCTGGTTCTACTACTACTTCCTGCTGCTCACGGCGGTCTACGCCATCGGCGCCCTCGTCGGGTGGCTATCTCCGGCAGCGCTGACAGCGTCGCCGCTGCTCGCTGTCGGCCCGCTGCTTCTGGCCTTCGTGGGCCTGTTCTTGCTGATCGGGCTGCGCCTGACGGCGGGCCGTGCGGTGATGGCCCGGGTCTGGTTGGCCTGGGGCAACTGGCGCTACTGGCTGGTCTTCGGTGTGGGATTCGTCGTCTACTACGTGGTGCAGGCGGCACTCAACGCCGCGTTCGGCCTGGGGGGCGCCACGCTCGCGCCGCTCCCGGCGCCGCCGGGCATCGACCCCGATGTCTTCCTGATCCTCGGCGCGGTGCAGTCGGTGCTGCTGGCGCCGTTCCTGGCCATCGTGATCGCCTTCGGCGAGGAGTACGGCTGGCGGGGCTACCTGCAAAGCGAGCTGTTCAAGCTGGGCCGGGTGCGCGGCGTCATCCTGCTGGGCGTGATCTGGGGCGCCTGGCACTGGCCGCTTATCCTCATGGGCTACAACTATCCGGGCCATCCACTGCTGGGCGTGGTGCTGATGGCGCTCTATACCACCGGTCTCGCCGTTGTCCTGGGCTACGCCGTGCTGCGCTCGGGGAGCGTCCTGCTGTCCGCCTACCTCCACGCCCTCAACAACCAGGTCGCAGCGTTCATCGTGGCGATCGGCTTCAGGCCGTTCGACACCGCCTTGTCGTTCGGCATCGGCATCTACTCGGTCGTCACGCTGGCGATCGTCGCCATCCTCATCCTGCGGGACCCGATCTGGCGAGGCACGGGCAGCAGTCTGCCATATCCCGGGAGTTCATAACGCGTTCCAGGTATCCGGTCGTACCATGCACATGCGGACCCATAACAGCTAGCAGTTTCAGGATAAGGACATGCAGGATTTGCGGCGCGTACATGAACGTTTCGGCATCGATTATCCGGAGGAACTTGCATAGTTCCGGCTATGCGGCGCATAAAGCTCCGACCAATTTCCTACTATGACATGTTCTACACACCTGCAAAGGAGCGTTTCCAATGGCTGATGACCCCGACTATGCTGCTCGTCTGGAGATCGACTATCCGGAGAAACTGGATCGGCTGACCACCTTCTTCCGACTTGTCTGGATCATTCCCATCGCCATCATTCTGGGCCTCCTTTCGGGGGCTGGCCAGACGACGACGGTTGTCCTCAATGAAACCGGTGAGGTTGTGAGGAGAACGCGGGACACAGCTGGTGGGCTGGCGAGTGGTCTCGCTGTCGCCACGGCCTTGATGATCATCGTTCGCCAGCGCTATCCGCGCTGGTGGTTCGACTTTTCTCGCGAGCTGACCCGCTTCGGGTATCGCGTCGGCACCTACCTGGTGCTCCTCACCGACCAGTATCCGTCGACCGTCGAAGAGCAGGCGATCCACCTGGACATCGACTACCCCGACGTGACGCATGACCTCAATCGGTGGATGCCGCTGGTCAAATGGCTGCTGGCAATCCCGCATTACATTGTCCTGGGTTTGCTCGCAATCGGCGCTTTCTTCGCAGTGGTGATTGCCTGGTTCGCGATTCTGGCGACCGGTCACTACCCGAGAAGTCTGTTTGACTTTGTGGTCGGAGTAGGTCGCTGGGGCCTGCGGGTGAACGCCTACGCCTTCCTGCTGGTAACTGACCGCTATCCCCCATTCAGCCTGCGCTAGAACCCATCACTGGCCGCATCCAAGGAACCTGGGAAGGGGAGTCTGGCCACCTCCGTCCGATGCTGGTCATGTTTGTCGATAGAGGCTGTATAAATAAAATACTTCACTTGTTGGCGTTTCCTGCATTTTATGGTATTTCGTCATCAATCACACGAATATCTATCACGTCGTCGCAACACATGCACATCGATGACGGACTTTGTGAGTTGTATTACTCTGTGTCCTGCCTCCACTGAGATGGTATCATAGGCAGACGGTCATCCGCTGCAATCAGAAATTTACTCCCTCCTCATCGCTGAGCGTTCTCAAGGGACCACGAATTAGACTGGAGGAAGCTGTGGCCTTACACAGATGGATGTATCGGGGCGGACGCCCAAATACCTTAGCCAAAATACTCAATCGGGGCTCGGCCATCCTTCACTCACTGGGTATCTTTCCTAACTACTTTGTCACCTTAGAAGTCGTCGGGAGAAAATCAGGCAAACTGATAAGCTTTCCCCTGGCCATGACCGTAATGAACGGCGAGAGATATCTCGTGTCCATGTTAGGCGAGGAAACGAACTGGGTGCGAAATGTGAAGGCAGCCGGGGGAAAGGCCAGGCTGCGACACGGACTGAGTGAGCACGTTCTCCTCGAAGAGGTCGATGTCAGCCAGCGAGCACTGATCTTGAAAGCCTATTTACACCTGGCGCCTGGAGCGCGACCGCATATAGCGCTAAGCAAAGATGCGCCACTCTCAGCGTTTGAAAAAATAGCGCCGAAGTACCCTGTCTTTAGCGTAAAGACAATACAATAACGGACCCGCCCAACTCGCGCGTGGAGAGGAACCCTTCCCCAGAGCGGTTTCTCTGGTGGGGAGGCACGGCTCGCCGTGCTGGCTGGTGCAGTTGACCGCCTTCGGCGACACTGAACGAAGCCGTTGGTGGTAACCGGTACGAAAGGGCCCACCCACCCGCTACCGTACATTGTGAGCCGAGGTACCCTAGCGGGTGACGCGCCGATATACCTTCAGGAATTGGCTGATTTGCAATACTCTGACCAACGGCCGCCCCCAGCTGGGCACGAGTGGGCGTACTGTAGCCACTCCGACCACCTCTGGCCTGCTCACGGTATAGCTCAGACCATGCCATTGCAGCGTGCACTGCCCAGCCGCCAGGACATTGCGGCACCAATCCGTATCGGCGCCAAAGGTCAAGGGTATGATGAACCCGTCAGCAATCGGCACTGCTACCACTGGCGTGGTATAGGCATGTCCCGATCGGCGGCCGACGTGGTGCACGACCGCATACACGTGGCGGCCCGCGAACGTCAGGATAAGCCGGTTGAAAATCGCCTTATTGAACCGGCGCACCCACTCAAGGAGCGTCCCCCGGCGTCTCTGGTATTTGACCGCCATACTGTTTCTCCTGTTCTCAGCGAGCAAACGTGCGTGTGTACAAGCGGAGGGCTATATTGTCTAGGGATAGTATAGACGCGGAACGCGGCATGCAGAAGAGAAACATTGATCACAGGCCGTTAAGGAGCGGTAACCGTGGGCACATGCAGCAGTGGCGGCGGGAGGGTACACACCTGGGCAAGCACATAGTTACGCTGCTGCTTTTTGAGCACCGACCTCTATCGTATGCATAATATCTAGATTCAGATCTCTTCTTTTCCACATTAGAACGGTATACACTTTGCCAACTCAGGCATGCGGTCATGCCGTTTTCTTGGGGGGCTTTGTGCTGCCGAGAACCTCACGAAAAGCGGCATAACATCTTGCGCAAAGAAACGTACGAAATCACTATCGTGCACGGTAGCTTAGACCATAATAACGCTACGGCTCATAACGAACCGTAGCATTATGTTGAATCGGCTTGGTCTAGCGGGTCGGGGGCACGCTGTGTTAGGCGGCCTGTTTGATTACCAATACTTCTACCGTTCAAGCAACGCTTTGAGGGCCGAGAGGTCGTTCTGCATTAGTCCTGCATCGCGGGCAAACTCAGTATCATCCATCTCGGGTTGCCGAAATAGAACTAGCATTACTTCACTGCCCTTGCCATTCGGCATCACACGCATGGGCACGTAAACGTCGGTTCCGTCTGACAGCACCACCGTGTGATCAAGCACGCCATACTCATTGTGTGGTGTAAAGCGCAGACCTACTGTGCCCTGCTCTGTTTTCACTTCCCAGTGTTCGCCTGCACGCTTCACGCCCTGTCCTAAGCCCATGGCCCATTGTGGCAGGTTTTCCGGGTTGCTGGTGAACGCATACACCGCTTCCGGTTCGCGCTCAATCGAGACACTCAAGTAGCGCACTTCCTTGAACTTAATCATCACTACTCCTCTAGAATTTAGTTACCTATGAATATTCTGCGATCCACGCCTGTATAATACTTTTTTACGGGATGCCCGTCCGCCTTTTCCTGCACCCATGATAGCATGGAGGTCAACAGCAACGTAGCCAGACAATCCTGATACTTTGCGAAAGGCGATGATATTCCTGATATTCTTTATCAATTGATATTTAGACTAATTGGGCCAGAATCGGCCTGCATAATCAACGCGCGAAAGGGCAATCTGACTTGCGCCAGATTGCCCAACGGAGTACCTTCTTGGTGCTGAAACCAAAGGAGGTGCTCGCGTGGATTGTACCATTTTGCAGGTCTATCGGCACACGCTCTACCCTGGCTGCTTCAAGCGCGCGGCGGATGCCTTGTTCGATTTGGCCGATGCCCTGCTGACCGACGTCGTCGCCCGTTCCTTGCTCGAGTTGTCGCAAGCCGCTAGCTTTCGGCGCGCCTGGCCGAGCGTGTATGAAGCGCTGGAGGATGGCCAGATTGATCGCTCGGCCTTGATGCGGTTGTTTGTCGAGTTGCTGCCCGAGCGCCTGGTCGGACGGCGGCTGGTGTTGGGCCTGGATACCTCTTCGATTTTGCGCCCGGCGGCCGAGACCGCCAAAGATCGTACGCTGGTCTACCGTTCCAATCTGCCAGCCGATGCCACGCCGGTCGGGCCCGGCTGGTGCTTCTCGGCGCTGGTGCTGCTGCCCGAGCCGGTGAGCAGTTGGACCTACATCCTCGCTCACCGGCGCGTGCCGAGTAGCGAGAGTGCCACCAGCATCGGTGTGCGGCAATTGCAGGCGCTGCTGCCGCGTCTGCCGCCCAGCTGGGGACGACCGGTTGTCTTGCTTGACCGCCGCTATAGTACTGCGCCGTGGGTCGCGGCCAGTGGCGAACTGCCAAGCGATCAGTTGATCGGCGCGCGCTGCGATCAGGTGGTGTATCGACCAGCGCCGCCAGCGAGCGCCAAGCGCGGCGCGCCACGCAAGGATGGTGCGCGGTTCAAGGGCAGCGATCCGACCACGCAGGGACCACCAGATGTCGACTGGACGGGCGTGGATGGCCACAACCACGCGGTCCAGGTCAGCTGCTGGCAGGGGTTGCATCTGCGCAAAGCACGCGGCGTCACAATTACGGTGGTGCGGATCATCCGCGCTGGGGCGCGCAGCACCAAGCGCGATCCGCGCGTATCGTGGTTCTGGTGGCTGGGCGGGCCACTGCCGGACGGGTCCGAACTGGCCGGACTGTATCCGCGCCGTTTCGGCCAGGAACATGGCTATCGCTTCGACAAACAGGATCTGCTGTGGGCGGTGGCGCGGGTGCGGACCCCTGAGCAGATGGAGCGCTGGACCGATCTGGTGGCGGTGGTGCATAATCAACTGGTGCTGGCGCAGCCACGGGTGCAAGGCGAACGGCGCGCGTGGGAGGCGCGGACGCGAGCGACGAGCCCAGGCCAGGTGCGGCGGGCGATGGGCCGGATTATTGCGCAGCTTGGCACACCCGCCCAGCCGCCCCAACCGCGCGGAAAAGCGCCCGGACGGGTAGTGCGAACAGTGGTCAAGCGGGCAGCGATGAGGGCCTCACTATAAAATCGATCTTGCTAGTAACTCTCTTTTGCGCCAAGGCGATGCCGGCGCGGACAAAAGTGCTCACGGATGCGGCCGTGGGCAGCGAGAAAGCGTTGGGCCCGCTGATTTGAAGCGGCGCATCGTTCGTTCGCGCTGACCGGTCTCTCTGATGCGAATTTTCTGC
>WNFU01001591.1_pt1 | contig 32042 bp, 30 predicted proteins | sample 5400121 | NCBI WGS metagenome assembly WNFU01 (sample SAMN13153360, study PRJNA577476) | soil metagenome | isolation source: 100 cm soil or saprolite under grassland replicate 1 | place: USA:California | collected 2016-06-15
CGCCCGCCCTGATCGGGGGCCGGCGCTGCGCCCACCATGTCGTCGAGGGCCGCACGGAGCTCGTCCAGCCCCTCGCCGGTGACCGAGGAGACCGGCACGATGGGCGCGTCCTCGAGGGCCGTCCCCGCCAGCCGCTCCCGGGTTTCCTCGGTGGCGATGTCGAGGGTCTCCGAGTCCACCAGGTCGCGCTTCGTGAGGGCCACCACCGCGCCGTGCGCGCCGAGCACGTCCACGATGGCCAGGTGCTCCTCGGACTGCGGCTTCCATCCCTCGTCGGCCGCCACGACGAACAGGACGAGCCGGACCGGCCCCACGCCGGCCAGCATGTTCCGCACGAACCGCTCGTGGCCCGGAACGTCGACGAAGCCGATCTCACGGCCGGAGGGCAGGGTGCACCACGCGAACCCGAGGTCGATCGTGAGGCCCCGGCGCTTCTCCTCGGCCAGGCGGTCGGGATCGATGCCGGTGAGCCGAAGGATGAGCGCGGACTTCCCGTGATCGACGTGGCCGGCCGTGGCCACGACCTGGGGACCGACGTCCTCGGTCATCGCCTTCCGAGCGCGTAGCGCACGGCCCGTCCCAGCTGCTCGTCGTCGGCCGGGTCCACGGTGCGGAGGTCGAACAGGACCGCTTCGTCCTCCACGCGGCAGAACACCGGCGGCCTGCCCATACGAAGCCGCGCCGCCATTGCCTCCGGGCGGTCCACCGGCAGCGCAACGGCCCACGAGGGGACCCCGTACCCGGGAAGCGACCCCCCGCCCGCCACGGCCTCGGACTTCCGGACCTCCGCCCGCGTGTCGCCCAGCGCGGCCGCGAGGGACCGGGCCCGCCGCCGCAGGCCCGCGGCCGGTGTCCGGAGCATGCGCCAGACCGGCACGTCCTCCCACCGGCCCGATGCGTAGGCGCGGAGCACCGCCTCCAGCGCCGCGACCTGCATCTTGTCCACCCGGAGCGCCCGAGCCATCGGATGCCGCCGGAGGCGTTCGATGAGAGCCGTCTTCCCCAGCAGGATGCCCGCCTGGGGGCCCCCGAGCAGCTTGTCTCCCGAGAAGCACACGACGTCGGCGCCCTCGGCCAGGGCGGTCGTGGCGGGGGGCTCGTCCGCCGGCACGCCGGGAAGCGGTTCCAGCAGCCCCGATCCGAGGTCGTACAGGAACGGGATCCCCGCCCGCGCTGCCACCGCCGCGAGCTCACGGGGCGGCGCCGACTGGGCGAACCCGACCACCCGGTAGTTGCTGGGGTGGACCTTGAGGATCAGCCCGGTGCGCGGGCCGAGGGCGGCGCGGTAGTCGGCCGGGCGGGTCCGGTTCGTGGTCCCGACCTCCACCAGCTTCGCCCCCGACGCCGACATGATGTCCGGAAGTCGGAACTCCCCGCCGATCTCGATCAGCTCGCCCCGGGACACCAGGACCTCGCGCCGCCGGGCCAGCGCCGCCAGTGACAGGAGGAGCGCGGCGGCGTTGTTGTTCACCACGAGGGCGGCCTCGGCCCCCGTGATCGCGGTGAGGAGCGTCTCGGCTCGGGTGGTCCGCTTGCCCCGCGCCCCGGTCTCCCGATCCACCTCGAGGTCGGCGTACCCTTCCGCGGCGCGGGCGGCGGCGCGCGCCGCGGGGCGGGACAGCGGCGCCCGCCCCAGTCCGGTGTGCAGGATGACGCCGGTCGCGTTGATGACGGGCGAGAGGCCGAAGGAGGTCCGGGCCACCAGGCCGAGGGCCCGGGCCATGAGCACGTCGTCGGGCGCCGGGTCCACGCCGCGCTCGGCGCCGGCACGGACGTCGTCGAGCACCCGCTGCACGGCCCACTTCACCAGGGGCCGGCCGAACCGCTCGGCCCCCCGGCGTCCCGGCGCGGAGCGCAGCAGCGCGTCCACGGCCGGGATGCGCCGGCGCGTGGTCTCTGCACGCGCGGCGCTCGCCGGACGCCGGGTGCGCGCGGTGCTCGCCATAGGGAAGCCAGCGTATATCGGTGCGGCGGAGGGGCCCGCTCGACGCCGTCGCCCTCCGAGCGGCAAGCTCAGCCGACGGGGGTGCACCAGCCGATGGCCGTCCCGCCTACAGGCCGAGGTTCCGCGCGATGATCACGCGCTGGATCTCGCTCGTCCCCTCGACGATGCGGAGCATGCGGACGTATCGGAAGATCCGCTCCACCGGGCCCTCGGCCAGCAGGCCCATCCCGCCGAAGATCTGCACGGCGCGGTCGGCCACCCGGTTCACCATCTCGGTGTTGTGGAGCTTCACGATCGACGATTCCTTGATCGGGTACTGCCCTTCGTCGACCAGCCAGGCCAGGTGGTAGGCCATGAGCCGGGCCGCGTGGACCTCGACCGCCGAGTCCGCGAGCATCCACTGCACGCCCTGGAACTTCCCGATCGGCTTGCCGAACGCCTCGCGCGCCGTGGCCTGCTCGGTGCAGATGCGGATGAGGTGATCGGCGATGCCCACGCACAGGGCGCCGATGAACGCGCGCCCCGCGTTGAGGAAGCGCATGGCCGAGCCGAACCCGTAGCCGACCTGCCCGATCACGTGGTCCTCGGGGATGCGGCAGTCCTCGAAGACCAGCTCGGACTGGTTCGTGTCGCCGGCCAGCGTCCGCTGCTTCCGGCCCACCAGGAAACCGGGCGATCCCTTCGGGACGAGGAACGCGGTGATGCCGCCGTCGGCGCGTTTCTCACGGTCGGTCACCGCGAACACCACCGCGAGGTCGGCGTGCGCCCCGTTCGTGATGAAGTGCTTGCGTCCGTTCAGCACCCAGCTCGAGCCGTCCCTCACGGCCCCGGTCCGGATGGCCTGGGCGTCGGACCCGGCCTCCGGTTCGGTCAGCGCGAAGCACATGGTGGTCTCCGCGCGGCACAGGGGCGGGACGTACTTGTCGCGGAGGTGCTCGGGGAGGTCCATGAGGATGGGGTTGGGGGCCTCGGGGTTCGGCGGGCCGAGGACGAAGCTCGCGAACCGCATGCCCGACCGCGCACCCTCCTCGACGAGGAGGGTGTAGCCGAGGTTCGACAGGCCGCCGCCGCCGACCTCCTCCGGCATGTGCGCGGCGTAGAACCCCAGCTCCGCGGAGCGGCGGCGCAGCGCCATGCCGGCCTCCGTCATCTCCTCGTCGAAGGAGTCCTCCTGGAAGCGCTCGGCGTGGCGTTCCTCGACCGGCCGCACCTCGCGGTCCAGGAACGAGCGGAACGAGTCGAGCAGCTGCCGGACGTCGTCGGGTACGGAGAAGTCCATGCGTGCTCACTGTAGTCCGGGCCCTCGCGCATGAACGACCGGTTGCCGGGTAGGTCAACTAGCGAGGCACATCGACGCGAAGGAGGACGGCCGATGACGATCCTGGTACGGCACGCGATGACGGAGTCTCCCCAGACGGTCAGGCCCGACCTGACGGCGGGCGACGTGGCCGCGCTGATGAAGCAGCTCGACGTGGGAGTCATCCCCGTGGCCGAGCGCGGAAAGCTTCTCGGCCTGGTGACCGACCGCGACCTCACCCTTCGGGTCCTGGCGGAGCGCAGGGACCCCACCGAGGTGAGGGTCGGCGACATCATGACGCGCTCCCCGGTGACCGTGACGCCGGACATGAAGATCTCGGAGGCGCGCGCGCTCATGGCCGAGCACCAGGTCCGCCGGCTTCCCGTCATGAAGGGTGAGGAGATCGTGGGCATCCTGTCCCTCGGCGACGTGGCGCTCGCGGACGCCTCCGAGCGGGCCGTGGGCGAGACGCTCGAGGACATCTCCGAGTCGGACTCGACCCGGGACGTGGGGGACGGGCCGGACCGCGGTACGCCCGACCGCGTGATGGGGGCCAGGAAGACCGGCACGGAAGGCTAGGCATTCGAGGGATCCCCCGGGCGAATCGCCGACCTCCCTCACCGGCTCGCCCGGCACGACGAGAGCCCCGCGGGTCAACCGCGGGGCTCTCGGCGTCGGATGCGCCGGCCCCGATTTCCGGCACAATAGGCCCAGTGGACACCGACGAGCGGGCGACCGGCTCGACCGCGTTCTCCTCCGCCGCCGAGGCCTGGATGGTGCGGGGCGGCGGCATCGACGTGATCGTCGAGCAGCAGGGGGTCTTCCACACCGAGGAGATGACCCTCAATATCGGCCCCCAGCACCCGTCCACGCACGGGGTGCTCCGGCTCATCCTCGAGCTGGACGGGGAGAAGATCACGCGGGCCGAGCCGGTCATCGGCTACATGCACCGCGCCGCGGAGAAGCTGGCCGAGGTTCGCGACGCGCGGCAGACCCTCGTGCTGATGAACCGCCACGACTGGCTGTCCGCGTTCAACAACGAGCTGGGCTGGGTCATCGCGGTCGAGCGGCTGGCCGGCATCGAGGTCCCCGAACGGGCCCAGTGGATCCGAACCATGATGGCCGAGTGGAACCGCATCCTGAACCACCTCATGTTCTGCGGCTCGTTCCCGCTGGAGCTCGGCGCGATGACGCCGATGTTCTACGCGTTCCGCGAACGCGAGATGATCCAGGACCTCGTGGAGGCCGCCACGGGCGCGCGGATGCACCACTCGTTCGCGCGCGTGGGCGGGCTGAAGGACGACCTTCCCCGGGGGTTCCTCCGTCACTCGGCCGAGGTGTTGGACTGGGTGCGGAAGAAGCTCCGCGACTTCGAGACGCTCATCCTCGGCAACGACATCTTCCATGCCCGGACCGACGGCATCGGGGTCCTCCCGCCGGAGGTGGCGGTGTCCTACGGGGCCTCCGGGCCCGTGCTCCAGGCGTCGGGCGTCCCCATGGACCCGCGGAAGGACTCGCCGTACGAGAAATACGGTGAGGTCGAGTTCGACGTGCCGGTGGGCCGCCGCGGCGACGCGTACGACCGGCTGTGGGTGCTGGTCCAACGGATGTGGGAGTCCTGCAAGATCATCGAGCAGTGCATGCAGAAGCTCCCTCCCGGGCAGTACCGGGCCTCCGGGTTGCCCAAGACGGTGAAGATGGACGGCGAGATCTACGTCCGGACCGAGAACCCGCTGGGGCTGATGGGGTACTACCTCGTCGGCGACGGGACGAAGTTCCCGTACCGGCTGAAGATGCGGACGGCGTCGTTCTCCAACGTGTCGGTGCTCCCGGCGCTGCTCGAGGGGAACCTGCTGCCCGACCTCATCGCCATCATGGGCAGCATCTTCTTCGTGGTCGGCGACATCGACCGGTAGCGGCGCGCTCCCCTTCGGCCCCCGGCTGTTCGAGACCCCCTCCGGCCCTCAGCGCTCCAGACCGCCCGCCTTCTCCAGCCACGGCGGCGCGGGAAGCCCCCGCGTGGCCAGGACGAGCCACCGCAGGCGTCCCAGGCCCTCGGGGTCGACCAGCAGGGCGGCCTCGTTTCGTTCGCCCCACGTCCGCACCGCCTCCCGACCGTCCCGGCGATCGAGGGCCTCGACCTGCCGGCGCCGTTCGCGTTCGAACCACGTCCCGAACCCGAGGGCGAGCAGGGCGGCCCGCTGGGACACGGCCTCGAACGCGGTCAGCCCGAGCTGCCCGGCCCGAGCCCTCAGGGCGTCGAAGTCCACGCCGACGGTGATGTCGCGGCTGCCCGGGTCCTGAAGGAGCTCGCCGGCCACGCGGTGCCGCCGGTATCCGTGGGGGGGCGTGGTCTCCCCCGCCCACACGTAGTCGACGATGAGGATGTATCCGGCAGCCAGCACCCGGGCCATCCGGTCGAGCATGCGCAATGCCTCCAGCTGGATGACGCCGGCTCCTTCCGCCGGCAGGACCGGGGCCCCTGGGAACTCGTCGAGCAGCTCGGGGTTGCAGGGCCGCTCGACCTCGACGAAGCCGCCGCCCTCCAGTCCGACCAGAAACTCCAGGGGGCCCCTCGGCCCCTTCCGCACGAGATGGAAGGGCAGGTTGTCGAACAGCTCGTTGGCCACGATGCACCCGGTGACGTGCTGGTTCAGCACCTCGATGCTGGGGACCACCCGGACGCCGAGCCGGGCCAGGCTGCCCCGCGCGCCGGGGCTCCGCTCCACCGCAACGTACCGCTTCGGGACGTCGGGGAAGGCGTGGATGATCTGTCCGGCCAGGGTCCCGTCGCCGGCCCCGACCTCGAGGAGGGGGAACGGGGTCGGACGGGACAGGGCCTCCCACATCGAGCGCAGGGCCAGGCCGAGGAGCTCGCCGAACACGGGGTGGACGTGCGGGCTCGTGACGAAGTGCCCGCTCTCCCCGACGGGAGGGCTCTCGTAGAACCCTCCCGGCCCGTACAGGGCGAGCTCCATGAACTCGGCGAACGAGATGGGGCCGTGATCCTCGATCGCCGCCCGGATGGCCTGGGCCGCCCGTTCGGACACCAGGCCAGCGTACGTGGGCGGCGGGCTCCCGGGGTCGGCACCCGGCGGGTCCGACTGTCTTGGTCGGCTCGCGGTCGGCGACAATGCGTCTCGTGCACGGAGGGCAGGCCACGACGCCGGAGCCTCGCCCCGCGGCCACGGTGGTGGTGGCCCGCCCCGGGCGTGGGGGGATCGAGGTCCTGATGCTTCGGCGGGCCCGGTCCAGCCGGTTCGGGCCGGGCTTCCTGGTGTTCCCGGGCGGCGTGATCGATCCCGACGACGCAGGCCTGGCCGAGCGATGGTTCGGTGACCGGGCGGAGTCCGCGCGGGCCTGCGCCGTCCGGGAGCTCGCCGAGGAAGCCCGGCTCGCCGCGATGGCCGGGGGAGTCCGAGGCCTTCGTCCCGGGGAGGATGCGATCGGGGCGATCTCGTCGTCCCCGCCGTCGGTGGACTCCCTCCCGCTGATAGCCCGGTGGATCGCGCCGGAGTTCCTGCCGGTCCGGTTCGACGCGCACTTCTTCGCGCTGGGCGCGCCTCCGGACGTCGCGGCGGTGCCCGACGGCGTCGAGGTCGACCGGGCCGAGTGGCGCGCGCCGGCGGAGGTCCTGGCGGAGCACCGCCTGTTCGAGACGATCATGTGGCCGACGTTTCGGATGCTTCAGCGGCTGGCCACGTGTGCGGGGGTCGACGAGGTGCTGGCCTTGCGGGTGCAACAGGAACCCCTTCCGGGCCAGGAGGCCTCGGCGTGATCCGGGTCGTGCGCGTCCTGGCCCCGAATCCCGGCCCGTTCACCCTCGAGGGGACCAACACGTGGGTGGTGGGAGAGGGGCCGTCGGTCGTGATCGATCCGGGCCCCGAGGACGAGGGCCATCTGGGCGCGGTGGCCCGGGAAGCTGGTGCCGTCGCGGCGATCCTGCTGACCCACGGACACCCCGATCACGCCCCGGGAGCGGACGCACTGGCCCGAGAGGTCCACGCTCCGGTCATGGCGTTTCGGCCCTCCATCGGCCAGGAACGCCTCCGTGACGAGCAGCTCGTGGAGGCGGGCCCCGTGCGGCTGCGGGTGGTCCACACGCCCGGCCACACCCCGGATCACGTGGTGTTCCTGGCCGAAGGGGCACGGTCCCTGTTCACCGGGGATGCCGTGCTCGGGCGCGGGACGAGCGTCGTGGATCCCCCGGAGGGTGACCTTGCCTCATACGTGCGGTCGCTGCGGCGGATGCAGTCGCTCCAGCCCCGGGTGCTGTACCCCGGACATGGGCCGACGGTCTTCCACGCCGCCGCGAAGCTCGAGGAGTACGTGACCCACCGGGCCATGCGCGAGGACCAGGTCATCGCCGCGCTCCGGTCGGGCCTGCGTACTCCCGGGGAGATGGTGGCGACGATCTACACGGGATATTCGCCCGACCTCTTCCCGGCGGCGGAGCGGCAGGTCCTGGCCACGCTGCTGAAGCTCGAGCGGGAAGGGCGGGTCAAGCGAACGGGCGCCGGCGACGGATCGCGCTTCGAGCTGGTCGGGGATCGCCGGTGTGAGCGATGCGGGGGCGTCTCCATGCCGAGGTCCCGCCTGTGCCGGCGGTGCAGCCTGGACCTGCTCCAGGAACGGCCGGAGCGCCCTTCCTAGAAGGCTCATCCCCGGGCCGGACGCGACGCCGCGTTTCTGTCGGTGGGGGGTGCTAGCTTCTGTTCGGGCCGGTCCGGCGGCGAGACCGGTCGAGTCCATCTCCCCCTCCTCGAGAGCGTGCTGTATGCGTGAAGGGAGGTGACAGCTGGCGGACCCACTCGACATCGTACGTAGGGATCCGGCTGCCGAGGCCGGGGGCTGGCCGCCTCACGCGGTCGGTCGGGCCATCGCGGCCGCGGACGGCGTCCCGTGGGGGTGTTCCGTGCGCAGGTACTGCGACCCAGGCGAGGCCATCTACCACCAGGGTGACTCGGGTGGCTCCGTGTACGTGGTCCTGTCCGGCGCGGTGCTGATCACAGCGCTGTCGTGGGCCGGACGGGAGGTCGTGCTCGCGATCCTCGGGTCCGGCCAGGCCTTCGGGCAATCGGGCCTGATCGGCCACGGCCATCGCGGCACCGCCAGGGCGGTTCGCGCCACCTGGATCCTCGAGGTGCCGGCCGGAGCCGCCACTGGTCCTCCCCGCACCGGCGGGTCCGATTGGCTGGTCCTCGCCCTGGCGGCCCGTGTCGACCAACTCGAGACGTGGCTCGGAGACATCGGGCTGCGCGACGTGCCCGGCCGGGTGGCCAGGCGGCTGTGCGAGCTGATGGACGGCCACGGCGTGCGCGACCACCGAGGTGTCACCATCGATCTGCCGATCACGCAGGGCCAGCTCGCGGCTGCCGCGGGAGCGACTCGCGAGTCGGTGAACCGCTGCCTCCGCACCCTGGTCGCGATGGGCATCGTGCAGCACCACGGGCGCCGATACGTGGTCACCGACGAAGGAGCCCTCCGGGCCGCGGCTCGAGATTGCTGAGCGATTCGACTCGCCGCTGGTCCCGGCCCGGGCGTTGGTACGCTCCCGGGCCGGGAGGGCTGTCGTGTTCGAGCGCATCATGGTGGGGACCGATGGCTCCGAGACGGCGCGGCTGGCGGTGGCTCATGCCGCCGAGCTCGCGTCGGCACTCGGGGCCGAGCTGGTCGTGGCGACCGCCCACGGAACGGGCCGCACGGGGCGCCCCACGGCCCAGGGGGGCGACGACGCGGAGGCCGCGATCGCCAGAGCGCTGCTGCGCGACGCCGTCCACGCCCACGGAACGGCCGTCTCGATGCGGACGATCGCGGTGGCGGGACCGCCCGCCCAGGCGCTGGTCGACCTCTCGGCCCGGGAGCGGATCGACCTGGTCGTGGTCGGCAACCGCGGCATGGGCCGTGCCGCGTGGGCTCCGCTCAGCAGCGTCCCCGACCGTGTCTCGCATCGGTCCGCGGTCTCCGTGCTCATCGTCGACACGGTGCACGCACGGCCGCCCGGGTACGGGCGCATCCTGGTCGGCACCGACGGGTCAGCCAGTTCGCAGCGGGCCGTGGCGACCGCGGTGGGGCTCGCCGCGCGAATCGGAGCGCAGCTCGCGGCCGCCGCCGCGGCTCCCGACGAAGCCACCGGTTCCGGCGCGGTCGCGGCGATCAGGGCCCGGTGGCCCGACGTCGAGACGATCGTGGCCATCGGCCCCCCTGCCGCCGCGCTCTGCAAACTGGCAGAATCAGGTCGGTACGATCTGCTGGTTGTGGGCAACCGCGGGATCGGCGGCCCCCGAAGGCTGCTCGGCAGCGTTCCCGACAGGGTGGTCCACCAGGCCCGAACCAGCGTGCTGGTCGTGGCGACGGCGTGAGAGGCACATGGCGACCTGGGCGGACGCGGGAAGGAGGAGCCACATGGCCAGAGGAGGTCCGGACGCGCTCACCGACGTCCCGCTGTTCGCGGGGCTGTCGAGGCGGCATCTGCGCCACATCGCGTCCCTCGCCGAGGAGGAGAGCTTCCGGGAGGGCGCGACCCTGGCCGAGGAGGGGAAGCCCGGCGACACGTTCCACGTGATGCTCGAGGGAGAGGCGAAGGTGCTGCGGGGCGGCCGCAGGATCAACCGTCTCCTCCCCGGCGACTTCTTCGGTGAGATCGCCCTCATCGACGAGGGGCCACGCACGGCTTCGGTCGTGGCCGAGACGCCGATCGTGACACTCACCATCAAGGGGACGCGCTTCCGCAAGATGCTCGAAGAGGATTCGAGCATCGTCGTGGCCATGCTGGAGGAGCTCGCCAAGCGGCTGCGCAACAACGAGCGCTCGCTGACCGGTTGAGGACGCCCGGAGCTCGGTGAGCATCCACCTTCCCCACGTCGTCGGCCGGGCCGGAGGCAGGCCGCGGAAGGACGACGCCATCATGTTCGCCGTCATGGACGACGTTCGGCACACCCTCCGGATGTCGTGGGTGGACCCTGCCTTTCGGAGCGTTTCCGCACATCCCCTCTTCTTCACCGCCGCCTGGGCAGCGACGCGGCCCAACATGACCCGGAGCTTCGCCGCGGGCGCGGATCGGCTTCGCCTCACGGCGATCGACCTGATGCGGCCGGCGCCCGGGGCTCCTCGCATCCAGCCGGGGGGCGACTCCATCCCGGAGGGCAACTCCTTCCAGTGGGACCTGGGGACGCTGGAACGCGAGCGCCTGATCCGCACCGTGCAGGCGGTCCTGCACGCTGCCCCGAAGGTGGCCCTCGTGCTCCAGGCATGGTCTCTGCTGGCGCGGAGGCGCCGGGTCCCGGGAACGGGACTGGAGGAGCCGCCGGCCAAACGCGGGATTCCCTCGTGGCAGGAGGACCTTGTCGCGTTCCCTCGCTCCGTCTCGCCCGAGGCGGACGCGTTGATCGACGACGCGACGGTCGAGCTGGGCCTCGTCGCCGCGCCCTCCGCGCTTCAGGCCGTCGCGGCCTGGCCGCACTTCCTGGAGGACGCCTGGACCCGGCTCCAGCCGCTGGCGAGGTCTCCCCGGTGGCAGGACGCCGTCACCCGGGTCCGGGGATCGGGCGCGCAGGTCCTTCGCACGCTGCCGCATCCCATGGACCTCCAGTGGGAGGCGATCGGGAGGCGAGGCTTCACGGAGGACCGGCGGAAGGCGCTCGCCGAGCACGCGGTGGCGCTCGCGGCCGGCATGCCGGTGAACGTGCTGGTGGCGGCTTTCCTGTGGTGGAGGCTGGGGGGACCGGAGCTGCCGGGTGAGTCCTGACCCCGTCCTGCTTCGGGGGACCGGCTAGGGCTAGGGCATGCGCGCCGAGTTCTACCGCGCTGACGACCCGGAGACGGTGCTGGGGACCGCCCGGTGGGACGGGCACCGGGTCACGGTGGAGTCGGACCAGCCCGAGGTCCGGGCTGCCATCTCTCGCATCTTCCGCCTGGCTCCGGTCGTCGTGGACGATCCGTCGCTTCGCTCGCTCGGTGCGGGTGGCGAATCGTTGCTCGAGCCCGGGAGCCTGGAGTGGTTCGAGGCGGCCGCGGTCCGCCGGGCCCCCGACGAGGGATTCGCGGTGAGAGTCGTCCCCGAGGCCGTGGGCCACGGGGGATGGGATCCGGCCTCCGCGTACTGCACTTTCCGCCAGTCCGTGTACCGGATCGTCGGAACCCCGCGGCCGGACGCGCCCTGAGGAGCTATCCCTCCTCTGCCGCCATGAACTTCCTTCCCGCGTCGCAGAACGGCAGGAAGTCGCACCACCGGCAGTACTTCCCCGGGATCGGCTCGAAGGCCCCCTTCGCGATCCCCCGCAGTGCCGCCAGGACGCGCTCGCGAGTCGCGGCCGGATCACCCGCCGGTCGGGTCACCTCCTGGCCGGCGGACAGGTAGAAGTAGGTGAGCGTGAGGTCCTCCGGCTGCTTCCCCCACACGTCCACGCAGGCCAGCGCGTACAGATCGAGCTGGAGCCCGGCCAGCGGATCGTCCGCGGCCGGCATCCGCCCGGTCTTGTAGTCGACCACCTCCCACCGCCCTTCGGCGGTGCCGAAGATGGCGTCGATGCGGCCCCCCACCACCATCCCATCCAGCCACAACAGGAAGGGGCGCTCGGTCCACAGGGGTGTCGCTCGGGCGAACCGGCTGGAGCGGAAGGCCTGCTTCAGCCGCTCCTCGGTCCCGGGCTCGCCCACGCGCTCATCGGAGGAGAGGTCCGGGAGCTCGTCCGGATCGAGCAGCGTGGCCTGGCCACGACTCTGGAACTCCACCCACCGATGGATCTCGCTTCCCAGTCGGGCCGCCTCGCTGGGGCGGCGCGGGAGGGGGCGGACCTGCGACCAGAAGAACAGCTTGGGGCACTGCGCGTAATCGATGAGCGAGGTGACGGACAGCGTCGAGGGGACCGGCGGCCCCCCGCCCGCCCGGGTCCGGTTGCGGATGAGCGAGGCCCGATCGAGGTCGGAGGCAAGGGCCCGGTCGAAGTCCCCCAGCGCGACCGGCCCGAGCGCCTCGGCTCGGGCACGGACCGAGTCGGGCAGCGCGATCGCCTCATCCGCGGCTCGGTGCCAGCCCTCGGGAAACAGCTCGTCCCGATCGTCCGTCCGGGCGATGGGCGGCCACTGGCCGCTCTCGACCCGGCGCAGCTCGACCAGGGGGCTCTCGTCGGGGCACGGCTCTTCGAACAGGAGATCGCAGTCGGGATGGTCCGAGATCTCCCGGAGGAAGGTCCCCGGATGGTAGGGATCCGCGGGACCCTCGTACCAGGAGCTCGCCGAGGCCACCAGGAGGTCCCTGGCCCGGGTCAGGGCGACGTAGCACAGCCGTCGCTCTTCCTCCATGCCCCGGACCCGGAGCTCCTCCTTGAACAGGTTGAGGTTCCCGGCGTAGCGGGGGAGGACCTCGGCATCGCCGCGGAGCTCGAACGGAAGGGTGTGCGCCTGCGTCACCGGGTTGGCCTGGCGGCTGGTGTCCGGAAAGATGCTCGACCCGCTCCTGGCGTGCTCAGCCAGCCCCGGGACGAACACGATCGGCCACTCCAGCCCCTTGGCCTTGTGGATGGTGAGCAGCTTCACCGTGTTGGCCTCGGACAGCTGGGCCGGCTCGAGCTCGTCCTCGTCCTCGGCGATGCCGAGATACGCCACGAGGGTGGACAGCGACGCCTCGCCCTGCACCGGGGCGAAGGCGGCCACGTGGTCGATGAGGTTCAGCAGGTTGCGCCGGGCCGAGAGAGCCGCCGCCGTTCCGGCGGCTTCGAGCTCCCGGCCCAGTCCGGAGCGCTCCACGATCTCGGCCACCAGGTCGGGAAGCGCGCCGCGCGCGGCCTGCCTGAGGTCGGCGATCTCGCCTCGAAGGTCACGGAGCCGGCCCCGGGCCTCTTCCGACAGGCGGACCATCTCGGGGTCGTTGACGTGGTCGAGCGCCTCGGCCAGCGCGAAGGCCACGTCGCCGGGCCGGTCGCCGTCGTCCGACAGCTCCCTGGACAGCTGCTTGTTGTGCTCGGCGGACCACGCCGCCAGCGCGGCCATGTCCCGGTATCCGATGCGCCACCGGGGGCCCTGGAGGATGCGGGCCAGCGCCACGTTCCGGGCCGGGTCGTCCAGCAGCCGGAGCCACGCCACCACGTCCACCACCTCGGGCATGCGGAGCAGCCCTCCCAGGTCGACCACCTCGGCCGGGATCCCCTCCGTCCTGAACACCTCGGCGATGGGGGCGAACAGTCGCTTCTTCCTGCACAGCACGGCGCAGTCCCGCCACGCGAGCTCGCCGGTCTCGGTGCGTGGACGCGACTCCAGCTGCTCCCGGATGATCCGGGCGATGTGGCGAGCCTCGGAGCGCTCGTCGGAGGCCACGAACGCCTGCACCGCCCCGTCCCCCCGTGACGGATGGGGACGGAGCTCCTTGTCCGCGGCCCGGCGCTCCTCGGGGACCTGCCGGATCAGCTCGGAGGCCACCGAGAGGATGCGCGACCCCGAGCGGAAGTTCACGTACAGCGGCCGCCGGGTCGCCGGGCCCGCCACCGGGTCGGCGAACTCCTCCGGGAACCGCAGGATGTTCCACAGGCTGGCCCCGCGCCACGCGTAGATGTTCTGGTCCGGGTCGCCGACCGCCGTCACCGGGAATCCCGGCCCGCACAGCGCCCGCAGCAGCCGGCCCTGGGCCACGTTGGTGTCCTGGTACTCGTCCAGCAGCACCGCGTGGAACCGCTCCCGGAACTCCTCGCCCACCTCCGGGTGGCCTCCCACCAGCTCGGTGGCCAGCCGGATCTGGTCGCCGTAGTCGATGGCTCCCAGCTCGCGCTTGCGGTCCCGGAACGCCGCCACCATCTCGGCCAGCTCGATCCGGCGAAGCGCGTTCGTCAGCATGTCGCGGTCCCCGGCGGAGCGGATCTCCTGCCGGGCCGCGAGACGCCGGCATTCCTCGATGAGGGCCTCCGGGTCGACCAGGTGGTCCTGGCAGGTGTCCGAGAGCTGGAGGGTCTGGCGGACCACGTGGTCCACGGTTCGAACCTCCAGGTGCTCGAACTCCCGGTCCGCGAGCAAGGAGCCGGCGAGCTGCCAGCGGTGCGCCTCGGACAGCAGCATCGCGCCCGGCTCGATGCCCGCCCGCAGCCCGTAGTCGTCCAGCAGCCGTGCGGCGAAGGCGTGATACGTGAGGACGGTGGCTTCCTCCCCCTCGGGCAGCGCGAGGCCCTCCGTGGCCTCCCGGACCCGGCGGGCCAGCTCCTCGGCCGCCTTGTTGGTGAACGTCAGGCACAGGACCCGCGAGGGCAGGACGCCCGCGTGCCCGGCCTCCAGCCGGCCCAGGGCGGCGAGGGCGAGGTAGACCACCCTGGCCGCCATCACCGCGGTCTTGCCCGACCCCGCCCCCGCCACGATGCAGCACGACGACAGGGGATGGCTGATGGCGTCCCACTGCTGGACGGTCGGCAACCGTCCCCCCATGGCATCCACGATCTGGGAGGGGGCGCCGGCGAACGGTTCCTCGTCCGGCCGGATGGGCTCGCGGGTGGTCACGTCCGGCCTCCCACCGGGGCCTCCTTCCCCTCCGGCCACCTGGGGCAGATGGTGCGGAAGGAGCAGAACTGGCAGTCCGCCTCGGGGTTGAACCCGAACTCCTCGCGCCGGACCCGGGCCACGAGGTCGCGAATGGTGTCCTCGGCCCACTGCTCGTATCCCGGGATCTTCGACGGGCTGACCTCGCGGTGGACAAAGACGTCGCGCTGGCTGCCCTTGCCGAGGTAGTCGAGCTGGAGGTACCCGACCTCGCCCAGCTCCGCCAGCTCGGGCGTCCGCTTCAGCGCGAGGTAGTAGGCGGCCAGCTGGAGGTCCGTCCTCGCGGCCTCCTGGCTGATGGGGTAGCGGCTGGTCTTGTAGTCGACCACCCGGAGGTGGCCGTTGTTCATGCGGAACACGGCGTCGATGCGGCCGCGGATGCTCGCGCCGTCCAGGGGGAACTCGAACCACACCTCCGAACGCTCGGGCTCACCGGCCTCGCCCCGGAACCACCGGGACAGCATGTCGCGCGCGTCGAGGTACCGCCGGTGCTCCACGGCCCGGTTCGGGAACAGGCCGGGGCGCCACGCGTCGTCCAGCGCCGCGTGCAGGGCGGTGAGGTCTCGAGGGATCTCGCCCTTCTGGGTGCGGTCGACGATCCCGTGGACCGTGCTGCCCACCCACATCTGGTACGTCTGCTCGGGATCGAGGCCCAGCTCGACCTGGTAGAGGTACTGGAGGGCGCAGTTCTCCATGGCCGACAGACGCGAGTAGCTGGTCAACAGGTCGCCCTCGAACATGGGCGTCCCCGGATCGGTCCAGTCGTGGAGGCCCCACCACTCGGCGGGCCGGGCCCCGACGGCCGCCAGGGCCGCCGCGGCCGCCAGGCGCCGGGCGGGCGTCGTCGAGCCGTCTGCCAGCCGGTTGCGCAGGACCGCCTCCATGCTCCGCAGCGACGTGGCCGGCGGAGCCTCCTCCCGGGCCGGCCCCCACGAGAGCCCCAGGCGCGCCGCGAACCGGGACGGCGTTCGCGGGTTCCGGGCCCCCGAGGAGGTGCTGGCGAACAGGACGGTCGAGTGACGGGCCCGCGTGGCCGCCAGGCGGAACAGCCTCCGCTCCTCGGCCAGGCGGTCGGCGGCCCGTTCCCACGGCGTCCTGGGCGCGACGAGGTCGTCCAGGAAGACGAGCGGATACCCGTGGGACAGGCTCGGGAACTCGCCCTCGACACAGCCGGCCACCAGCACGACGTCGAACTCCAGCCCCTGCGCCCGGTGGGCGGAGATGATCCTCACCGCGTCGGGGTGACGCTCCTCCGGCGGCACCCACGGGTCCGGGCCGAACTCGGCCGCCTCCAGCGTGGCCAGGTAGTCGTCGATCCCGGCCCCCGGCCGGCGCTCGGAGAACCTGGCCATCGTGGACGAGAACGCCGCCAGCGCGTCGAGCTCCCGAGTGGCTGCGCGGGACGACGAGGGATCGGCCGACCGGTCGGCAGCCGCCACCAGGTCGGCGAAGTGGGAGACCCCGCGCCACAGCTGGAAGAACAGGTCGTCCGGGCGGCCGCTCGGCTTCCAGGCGGCCACCTCGTCGACCAGCGAGCGGAACCCGTCGACGGACCCGGCCAGGTCGCCGTGAAGGGGTCGTCCCCCGTCGTCGCCCTCGACCAGCTGGAGCAAGGTGCGGTCGCGGATGCGGGCCTCCCGGCGGAGACGCCGGAGCTGATGGGGGTCCAGGCCACCCAGCGGCGACACGAGCAGCGCCTCCACCAGATCGGCTCGGCGCTCGGGCCGGAACACGTAGCGCAGGAGATCGATCACGGGCCGGACGGCGGGCTCGGTGGCGAGCGAGGCCTGCTCGGCGACCACGATGAACGGGATGTCGTGGCGGGTCAGCGCGTGCCGGAGGGCCGTGAGGTAGGGACCGTAGCGCCGCAGGACCACCGCCATCTGCGCCCACGGGGCGTCCCGGTCGACCCGGTGCCGGAGGAGCTCGTGCGCGACGGCCTCGACCTCCTCGCCGGGGTGGGCGAACAGGCGGGCCTCGACGCCCCCGGCCGGAGGTGGGGCTTCGCGCGCGGGGTCGGCCAGGGCCGCCACCGAGTCGACTCGACGGCCCAGGCGGTGCGAGACGGTGAGGGCGACCCGGTCCAGGCCGGGAAGGGTCCGGTCCAGGCGGTCGAGCGGCTCCCGGCTTCCTCCCCGGTACGCGAACACGTGGCCGTCGGGGTCGGCCGCGACCACCACGCTGTCGGCCGCCCCACCGAGCGCCCCCACCACGGCATCGGCCGCGTGGGTGGCGTCCTGGTAGTCGTCCACCAGCACGTGCTCGAATCGCTCCTGCTCCGGTATCCCCCGCTCCAGCAACGAGACCGCCTGGAAGAGCAGGCCCGCGAAGTCGACACCCTCGTCGCCCTGGGCCAGGGCCATCGCGTCGAGATAGCGGCCGTAGAACTGCGCGATCTCGCGGTGGCCCTGCCGTCCCGACCGCTCGGCCAGCTCGGCCACGCGGGCCGGATGCAGGAGCCGCTCCTGGCAGCGCAGGACGAAGTCCGCCACCTGCCGCTGGAAGGCCGGGACGGCCAGGAGGTCCCGGAACGCGGACCACCGTTCCGCCTCCTCGTGGCTTCCGAGCAGCTCCCGGACCACCGCGTACTGCTCGGGGGCCGACAGGACCTTGGGCGGTGCCGAGTAGTCCAGCTCCTGGAACCGCCGGGACAGGACTCGAAACGCGAAGCCGTGGACGGTGAACACCGGCAGCTCGCCGACGGATCGGGCCAGGCGGCGGATCAGCTGGTCCCGGGCCTCCCGGGCGGCGCGCCGGGACAGCGTGAACAGCGCCACCCGGTCAGGATCGGCGCCGCCCTCGACCAGACGCGCGAACCGCTCGCGGAGCACGGCGGTCTTGCCGGAGCCGGGCGGGCCGGTGACCAGCAACGGCCCGCCGCGATGCGCCAGGACGCGTTCCTGCCGGGGATCCGGATCGAACCGCTCGTCGTTCACGGGCAGATGCTAGCGCCGGGGGGTGACACCATCGGTCCCCGACCCGCGGCGGCCAACGGGCCGCCACGCCCCCGGCCCTGGACACGGGGGATGCAGGCGACAGAGAATCCCCCCACATCCGGCGGTGGGGGTGGCAGGAGCCTTCCTCTGCCCGCCTGCTCGAAAGGAGATCGCATGCGACGGTTCCTCGTGGCTGTGACGGCCTGCGCCCTGGTGGCCGCGCTCGCGGCGCCCGGCGTGGCCGGACGGGGGGCGCCGGGGGGGCCGGGAAGCCCGAAGGCCGGCTCGGAGCCCAAGCAGTTCCCGTACGGGGTGGGGGCCAACGACGTGACGTCCACATCGGTCCTGCTGTGGACCGGGACGACGGCCTCCTCCGTCACGGCGACGTGGAGCACCACCAAGTCGTTCTCGAAGGGCACCCACTCCCGGACGGTGAGGGTCCCCGCGGCGCACGACGGGACCGTCCTGGTCGCGGTCGGCAAGCTCAAGCCGAACACGACGTACTATTACCGCTTCACCGGCGCGGGGGGCACCAGCCGGGTCGGGACGTTCCGGACCGCCCCCTCCGCCACCACGCCCGCCAGCCTGACGTTCACCTTCAGCGGGGACCAGGACGGCACCCCGAAGCCCGGTCATCCGTCCGAGACCTGCTCCGGCGAGGTGGGCTTCCGGTCCTTCGACTCGGCCCTCGGCGAGCACGGGGCGTTCTACGTGAACCTCGGCGACACGATCTACTCGGACTCGGAGTGCCTGAAGAAGCCCGACAGCTCGCTCGCCCAGTACCGGGCCAGCTACAAGCGGAACCTGTCCTACGCCTCGCTTCGGGCCCTCCGCGCGGCCGTCCCCTTCTACACGCAGTGGGACGACCACGAGGTCCGCAACGACTTCGACGCCGACACCGTTCCCGCCAAGCTCCTGGCCCGGGGCACGCAGGCGTTCATGGAGTACGACGGCATGCGTGCGCCGAGCAAGAAGCTCGGCTTCTACCGGACGTTCCACTGGGGCAGCGAGGTCCAGGTCTTCATCCTGGACGAGCGGTCGTTCCGCACCATCGAGGCGAACCGCATGGACACGGACCAGGACGGGACGCTCGACTGCGCCAACCCCGTGACCGGCCAGATCGACCTGGTCCCGACCATGGCACAGTCCGTGCGCGACGTCTTCGCGTCGCAGTTCCCGGGCGTCGGGCTCGATCAGCCCGTCCCCGCCCAGTGCACGGCTGACCTGAACGCGGAGGGGCGGACGATGCTGGGGAAGGCCCAGCGCGCGCGGTTCGAGAAGGACCTCAAGAACAGCTCGGCGACGTGGAAGATCGTGTTCACGGAGGACCCCATCCAGCAGTTCTTCGCGCTGCCCTACGACCGGTGGGAGGGCTACCGGTGGGAGCGCCAGCAGGTCATCGACTTCGTCGACGACAACGACATCGACAACGTGGTGTGGCTGGCCACGGACATCCATGCCTCCCTCGCCCACACGGTGGACGACAACACGGACACGCCGGGGAGCCCGAGCGACCCGCCGGACTGCTCGGGGGTCCAGGGGATGTGTGAGTACACCGTGGGGCCGGTGGCGACCAACACCTTCGCCGCCGAGATCAACACCTTCCTCGGCGCGCCGGGATGCACGACGAACTGCCCATCGGACGGGGTCCGCGCGTTCCTCGTCCTGCTGAACGAGGACCTGTGCGCGACCATCGTCACCTACGGCTACGGGAAGGTGGTCGTCGACGCCAAGAAGCACACGCTGTCGGTGTTCCCGCTGGTCGAGGACGGGAGCAAGGTGGCCGGCAACGGCGGCGCGAATGCCGGCTTCACCCCCGACTGCTACGACCTGCACCTGAAGGCCTCGTAGGTCCACCCGCCAGCGGCCGGCCGGGACCGGCTCGGGTTTCGTGCCGGCCGCGGCGGGTAGACAGACCGCGATCGAAGGGTCGATTTCCGGTCCCCGGTGACCGGCGTCGTGACGCGGGCCGAGCCGGGGGGAAGGAGGCGAACCGGCAATGAACATCGGCCTTCTCATCCTCCGCGTCGTCGTGGGGGGCCTCTTCGTCGGGCACGGCACGCAGAAGCTCTTCGGGTGGTTCGGGGGCTACGGCGTCGGGGGGACCGGTGGCTGGCTTCACACCATCGGGTTCCGGCCGGGCAAGCCCATGGCGGTCCTGGGCGGCCTGTCGGAAGCGGGTGGGGGGCTGCTCGTGCTGCTCGGCTTCCTCACCCCAGCCGGCGCAGCGGCCATCATCGGCATGATGACCGCGGCCACGCTGGCCGTGCACGTGGAGAAGGGTGTGTGGAACAGCGACGGCGGGTTCGAGTTCCCGCTCACGATGGCCGCCGCGGCCTCAGCGCTCGCGTTCGCCGGTCCCGGGGCGTTCTCCCTCGACCACGCCGTCGGCCTGAACCTCGCCGGGGTCGGCTGGGGGCTCTCGGCGACCCTCGTCGGGATCCTGGCCGGGCTGGGCGTCAACGCCTACCGGGTGGAGCGCCTCCGTCGAACGGTCCAGGAACCCTCGGGCGAGGATCGCCGCCCGGCCGCGTAGCGCCGCCGGCCTAGCGTCCCCCGAAGATCTTCCGAGCCCACCGGCCCGAGCGGTCGCCGGGCTCGGCCGTCGTCGGCCGAGCGTTGTGGCGGAGCCACCTGGCCAGGTCGTTCGGCGAGACCGATCCCACCGGCCGGCCCTCCCGGAGCACGACGGCGTCCTCCCCGTTCCCGACGAGCTCCGCCACCCGGTCGAGCGAGTCCGTCTCGGTCACGGCCGCGGCGTCGCGCAGCGGGATCATCGCGTCGCGGACCGGCCGCATGGGGTCGCGCCGCCCCAGCCGCCGGGCCGAGTTGAACGACAGCATCCCCACCACCCGGCCGTCCTCGACCACGGGGAACGACTCGTCCTCGTGCCCCGCCAGGTAGCTGTATAGCGCCTCCGACAGGGTGATGTCCGCCGGGATGGTCCGAGGCGGCGGGCCCATGGCGTCACCCGCGGTGCCCGTGGCGAGCGATCGGCGGAGGCGCCGCTGCCGGAGCGAGGCCTGCGCCGCCTGGAGCAGGAACCATCCGATGAACGCCAGCCACAGCCCGCCCCCGAAGTCCTGGCGCATGGCCTCCCACAGGCCGGCCGTGATGAGTCCCACCGCCACGATCGAGCCGGTCCACCCGGCGACGCCGGTGGCCCGGTCCAGGTCCCCGGTGATCCGCCACACGATCGAGCGCAGGAGCCTCCCGCCGTCCAGCGGGAACCCCGGGACCAGGTTGAACGCGCCCAGGATGAAGTTCACCCACCCCAGGTACCCCAGCGCCCCGGCCACCGACGGCGAGATCACGTCGCCCGTCTTCGACAGGCCCCAGAACAGCGCTCCCAGGGCGAAGCTCGTGGCCGGGCCGGCCGCGGTCACCAGGAACTCGTCCTTCGGGCCCTTGTCCTCGATCCGGGCGCTGGTGGCCCCGCCGAACAGCCACAGCGTGATTCCCGAGACCGGGATGCCTCGGGCCCGCGCGGTGCCGGCGTGGGCCAGCTCGTGGGCCAGGACCGATCCGAAGAACAGGGCTGCGGCGAGCACCGCCAGCGCGAGGGCCCGGCCCCCGCTCAGGTGGGGATAGACGAAGTCGAACCGCAGCCACATGCTGTAGGTCACGAGGACGGCGACGAACGCCCACGATGCGTCAACGCGAATGGCGATGCCGCCGATCGTCGCGATCTTCCAGGACCGTCCGAGCAACCGCGCCCTCCAGGAGTGTCTGCGAGCCAGACTACCCCGCCGGGACGGGAAGCCGAACGGCGGCCGGTCGCCCTAAACGATGGGGGCCGGCCGGGCGTTCATGGGGCCGATGAGGGGAGCGGGCGGCCGGGTGGCGGAGCGAGGGACGGAGAGCTCGTCGCGAAGCACGGACATCTCGTCCGGGAGCTTCGAGGAGTTCTTTGGTGCCGAGCACGCCCGCCTGCTCCGGGCGCTGTTCCTGGTCACCGGGAACGAGCACGAGGCGGAGGAGATCGCACAGGATGCTTTCCTGCGGCTGTGGGAGCGGTGGGACCGTGTCGGTCGCGTCGACGACCCGACCGGCTACCTGTACCGGACGGCCATGAACGCCTTCCGGAGCCGGTACCGGCGTGCCGTTCTTGCCGCCCGTCGCGCGGTCCGGCTGGCGCCTACCGGCGACGCCTTCGAGGCCGCGGATGAGCGCGACGCCGTGGCGCGGGCGCTCGGGACCCTGGCGCCGCGACAGCGCGCCGCTTTGGTGCTGACCGAGATGCTGGGCTACGGGTCCGAGGAAGCCGGCCGGATCCTCGGCGTGAAGGCCGTCACGGCGCGAGTCCTTGCGTCGCAGGCACGGTCGGCGATGCGACTCGTACTGGAGCGAGGCGATGAGTGAGCTGAAGACGATGCTGGAGCGGGTGGGCGATCGCGTGGCGCCCCGCGAAGGTGCCTTCGAGCGCCTGGGGAGGGCGCGCGCCGCCCGCCGGACGCGGCACCGGATCGGGTCGGGCCTCGTGGCCCTCGTCGTCGCGGGCATCGGGATCGCCCTGGCGGTGTCCGCGCTCGGCGGTTCCACGGCGGTCCCCGCGAATGGGCAGCAGACGTATCGGGACCCCCAGTTCAACTGGACCATCGATTACCCCGACGGCTGGCGCTTCGCGAACTTCCACCAGTCCAGCAGGTACTCGGCGCTCGGGATCCGCATCGCGAACTTCGACGTCCCCGGCGGAAACGCCGCGGATTCCGGTCCGTCCACCGGGGTTCCCAACATGTCGTTCGTGAAGGAATTCCCGGCCGACGGGATCCTGGTCCAGATGTGGCAGCTCTTCGGGGAGCCCCTGATCCCGGACATCCCGAACAAGCCGGACAGCGCATTTCCGGTGACCATCGCGGACCTCCACGAAAGGAATTCATACGTCGGTGGCTCCGAGCCGCGTCCGTTGTACGGCTCGTTCATCGCGAACGGCTGGACGTACAGCGTCGCCGTGTGGATCGGGCCGGAGGCGACGGAGCAGGACCGGCAGGCCGCCTCGGCCATCGTGGGCTCTTGGCAGTTCCTCCCGCTGCAGCAGTGGACCGTCCTCTCCAATCCCGTCCTGGACTTCTACGTCCTGGGCCGCCCGGACGAATACCCGGTGGGGAGCGTCACCTTCCTCGACCCGAAGGAGTTCCTCTCCAACCTCGAGGGGGAGGCGTCACCCTTTTACCTCGTGCGGGTGCCGCAGGGTCTTTACGCCCTGACGTTGCCGAACGACTCCGCGTTCACGGACTGCAACCTCCAATACGACCCGCAGAAGACGGACTTCTACTGCGTCTCCGGCGGGGAGGTGTGGGGGCTGACCGGCGCGGTGGTGTCCAAGCCGAGCCCCCTGTACCCGGACGATCCACTCGCGGTTCTGCTGGTGCGGATCTCGCTCGACGGGCACGTGCTGGTGAGCCCCGAGGTGTACGGCTCCAGCACGAACACGGACATCGACGTGACCGGCCCGGTGGTCGGCCAGGAGCCGTCTCCGACGTATCCGCGCGGTGCGTTCCAGTGGTGCCCGGACACGGCGAACTCGATCCCTCCGGGGCCCGAGGCCGCCACCGAAGCGACGGACGTCGCGGTGAAGTTCGCCGCGGAGTACGCGGCGGGCAACGAGGAAGCGGCGCGGGCCCTCGCAGACGACGGTGCGTACGACGGGGCCTCGTGGAGCGTGTCCGGGACGCCCACCGGCATCCGCCCCATCGACGCCTCCTCGGCCGAACAGGACGACCTGGTGATCTTCGGGTGCGGCTCGGAGGTCGCCGCGCGCAGCTACGCGGTCACGCTGGACGACGGCACCGACAGCTCGAGCCTGGACTTCACGCTGTACCTGATCCAGCGCCCGGACGGCTGGAAGGTGTGGGGCTCCTACTAGCCGGCGGGTGTGGGGCTCGGACTGGCCGGCCGGGGCTGCCACGAGATGCCCAGGACGCCGTCCCTCACCAACGTGACCGGGTCGCTTCCGTCCGGGTTCATCACCACAAGCCCCCCCGGACCTCCGCTCTTCCCCGCCCCGTAGGCGATCTTCGTGCCGTCCGGAGACCACTCCGGGTACAGGTTCGTCTTCCCCGGGCCGCCGTCGGTCAGTTGGCGCACGTTCGAGCCGTCCGCGTCCATCACGTAGATGTCCGACTGGGGCCCCGTCCCCTGGCGCGTGAACGCGATCCGGGTGCCGTCGGGTGACCAGTGCGGGTCGTAGTCGCTTCCGGTCGTGGTGAGCTGCTCGACGTCGGACCCGTCGGCGTTCATGACGAAGATGTCGAATCCCGCGTCCGTCCCCTGGTCGAACAGGATCTGCGTTCCGTCCGGTGAGAACACGGCGGAGAAGACCGCGCGCGTCCCCGGGGCCTGCGTCTCGTAGACCGTCCGGTCGTTCGACCCGTTCGCCTGCACGACATGGATGGCGGACGTCCTCCCGCTCTTGGCCGCGTACGCGATGCTCGACCCGTCGGGCGACCAGGACGGCCGGCTGACGTTCTCGGCGGAGGCGATCCGTCGCTGATCGGACCCGTCGGCGTTCATCACCCAGATGGCCCGCTCACCTTCCACCGGGGGGAAGATCGAGACGGCGATCAGTGTGCCGTCGGGCGACCAGGCGAGCAGCCAGGCGGCACCAGGGGTCGGGATGGACGGCCCGGCGGACCCGTCCGGCTCGACGGTCTTCAGGCCCGACTCGCCCGACGCGTACGCGATCAGCCCGTTCGCGTGGGGGACGATTGGATACGGGGAGAGCCTCCCGCCTGGCGTCGTGTGGCCGCTTCGGGGAAACACCTTGACGAGCGCATAGGCGCCGGCGACCGTGCCGGCGATCACCGCGAACGCCAGCGCGACGGTGGCCAAGCGCCGAGTGACCCGTCGGCGCGCAGCCCGCCGGAGCACCAGCTCCACCACGCCTTCGGCGTCGCCGGGCCCTTGCAGCCGCTTGAGCTCGACCCGGAGCTTATCCTCGACGTTCGCCATCGCTCGCGACCTCCTCCGTGTCTATGTCCGCCTCGCCGAGCGCGCCCGCCATGGCGGACCGAGCTCGATGGAGCAGGCTCTTCACGGTCCCCTCCGGGGCGCCCATGGCCGCCGCCACCTCCGCCACGTCGAGGTCCAGGTAGTACCGGAGCACCGTGGCCTCCCGCTGGCGGCGGGGCAGTGCGCGCAGAGCTCTCCCCAGGTCGATCCGGTCGGCCGTCGGCGCCGCGGTCGCGGTCCCCGGGACCCCCGCGCCACCCACCCGGGACCGGGCCCGCCGTTCCGCGCGCACCCTCCGCAGGCCGCTCCGGGCCAGGTTCAGCGAAACCGTCGTCACCCACGCGGCCAGGTTCTCGATGGACTGGCCGCCGGATGACCCCACCCAGGCTCGGGCCAGCGCCTCCTGAACCGCGTCCTCGGCGGCCGCCCTGCTCCCCGACACGAGGGCCACCGCCCCGACAAGCCTGGGGTACTCCATCCGGACGAATTCCCGGAGCATGCCCTCGTCCACCTGGTTCGGCCCTTCCGTGTGGATGCACCCTCCCGACGCACGAAGCCTGCCACGGGTTGCATCACTCGCCATGCCCGAGCTTCAGGACGGCCGAGGGTATGATCGCGCCAGCCGTCGAGCGAGATGAAGGAGATAGCGATGCTCGACCTCTCGAAGATCGACCTCTCTTCCCTGGTCGACGCCCTCGAGGACCATTCCGACGGGATCACGTGGTGGTTCGATCCTCGGACGGGTGAGCTCGAGTCCTGGTCCGACTACCTCTCGTCCGAAGAGGAGGAGACCCACCCGGCGGACAAGGGCTCTGTTCCTGTGGAGCCGGTTCCCTCGGGCGAGGCCTATCGGGACATGGAGGACTTCATCGCTCGGGTGCGGGATCCCAGGGCCAGGGACCTGCTCCAGCGGGCCATCGAGGGCCGGGGCGCGTTTCGGCGCTTCAAGGACGCCTTGCTGGACTACCCGGAGCTCCGGACGGCGTGGTTCGCGTTTCACGACGCCCGGACGGACCGACGGGCCCTGGAGTGGCTGGCCGACCACGGGATCGTCGATCGCCAGACCGCGGAACGGGAGATCGCCGAACGGGAAGACCCCGACCTCCCGGAACTGAGCGGCGCGTTCGATCCGTACCGGGTGGCCCACGACGTGGCCGAGGATCTCCGCAGCCTGTACGGGGAACGGCTCCGGCGGGTGATCCTGTTCGGCTCGTGGGCCAGGGGCGATGCCCACCCCGAATCCGACATCGACCTGCTGGTCGTGCTCGATCGGGTCGAGGCGCGATGGGACGAACTTCGCCGGATGGACCCCATCCTGTGGCGGCACTCGTTCGCCAACGACACCGTGGTCTGCGCCACTCCGGTGTCTGAGTCCGATCTGCGCGAGGCTCGATGGCCGCTGCTGATCCGCGTTCGAGCAGAGGGACGGAAGATCTCGTGAGCCGCGAGTACGGGGGGGCTGGCCCGGAGTCGGCAGGACCTGGAGGCGGCGCGGTTGCTCGCTTCCCGTGGATTCGCTGCCCAGGCGGTCTCTCGAGCCTACTTCGCGGCGTTCTTCGCGGCCGAGGAGGCGCTGCTCGCGCTGGGTGAAGCCCGGTCGAAGCACTCCGGTGTCATTGCAGCCTTCGGCCGCCTGGTGGTTCGGGAGGGCGGCCTCGAGGAGGCGACGGGCCGACTGCTCACCTGGTTGTTCGAGAGGAGGAACGACGCGGACTACGTGCCCGGCGAGATCTCGGCAGGGGAAGCCGACTCGGCCATCCGGAACGCCGAGCGTTTCGTCGATGCCGTCGAGGCGTGGATCGCAGCCCGATGAGCAGCGAGCGACCAGGATCGCTGCGACCGCACGATGCCGAGAGCCATCACGAGAGGGTCTGGCACTCCCAAAGCTTCGTGCTCTCTCTCAGGCTCCGCCATGAGCGCCCCGCGACGATCAGGTGGTCCAGCACCGCGAGGCCGAGCAGCTCGCCGGACCTGATCATCCGCCCTGTGAGGGCGATGTCGGCGTCCGTTGGAGCAACCCTGCCGGATGGGTGGTTGTGCGCCAACACGAGGGACTCCCCGCCCTGACTGAGGGCGGCTCGAAATACGTCCTTCGGGGCAGGGTTCTGAGTAGTCGCTTTCCGCTGACCCGAGGGAGCCGGGTCAGGGCGTCGCCACCTCGAGTTCGACGATCTCGGTCTCGGCTTCTGCAGGGGGGATCGGAAGGCCCTCCTTCGCTGCCGCCTCGAGGTAGCCGAGGATCGCCTCGCGGGTCTGGGCCAGAGCTTCCTCCCTGGTTTCCCCGTAGGTGGATAGATGGTCCAGGGTGGGTACGTACGTCACCCACACCTCGTCCTCCGCATCCCACTCGACCAGGACCTTGAACCTGCGAATAGCCTGCGAGCCCACTTGATCAGCCCCTCTGAAGTGCCCGCTTGATTATCCCAGCGACTGACCTGTTCTTGTACTCGAGTGACGGCGGCACCATCGCTGTGATCAGCCCCAAGGGCTCTTCCGTGGACCCGTGGCTTGGGCTCGGAGCGCTTCGAGTGCCGTGGCCTTTCCGGCGTCGGTGAGGCCGTGGCTGCGGTCCCGCCAGTCGCCGCCCTTCGAGAGGAGGCCGAGGGCGCGGAACATGTTGAGGGTGTGGTGGATCGCCCAGCTCACCTGATGCTCGTCGGGCGGCTCGCCGGTGCGGGTCTCCCGGAAGCCCTCCTCGGCGACCGCTTGGCGGACGGTGGCGTTGATGTCGTCGTAGGGCATGAGCTCGATATTGACGAGGAGTGCCAGGAACAGCTCGCCGGCGAAGACGTGGAAGGGGTTGTCACCGAGCACCCCCCCGGCAACCGAGCGCCACAGGGCCTCCGGGTCGCCCATCTGCGCGCGCCCCTTGTTGGTCAGCCCGATCTTGCGTCCGGAGCGGCGGGCCAGCCCGAGGCGCTGGGCCAGGTAACGGAGCTGGTGGAGGTCGTAGAGGTCGTCCTCGGAGCGGGGCGGGCGCGAGAAGTCCCACCCGAAGCGATCGGCGGCGGCCTGGACGAACTTCCGGTTGAGGTTGCCGGTCTGAGTGAGTGAGATGCCGTCGACGAGCTGTTCGAGCAGCCATCGCAGCGTCGGGAGCGGGTCGCCGGCGAGACCGGCCGGCAGCTCGGCGGGGTGGAGGAGCAGGTTCGCAACGGACGACAGGACCTTGCGGCGGGTCTCGCTCCGATTGGTCGCCAGCCAGGCTTCGATCCGCTCGGTAAGGATGACCTGAGCGAACGTCTGGCCGGCAAGCTCGGGGCGAGGTTCGTTCAGGTGGCCCCGCGCGAGCTCCTGCTGGCGCCTCTTCCAGCCTCGAGCCCCCGGCACGAGATCGCCGCCCGCCACCGCCAGCTCCAAGAACTCAGCGGTCGAGGAGAGCGCCCGGTTCTCCTCCCACCCCATCGTCGAGCCCCACTCGAACTCGGGGAGGTCTGGAGGCCGGATGCCCGAGGCGCTGTCGGCCTCGTGGAAAGCCTTCAGGCCTCTGCCGTCCTCTTCCTCGTAGGCCCGGAGGATCTCGCGTGTCGTGTCTGACCTGCAGATCGCGGCGTAGCGGGGCAGGCCGAGGAGGTCGAGGGCCCGGGCCAGCGCGGCCACGATCGCCAGCTTGTGGTCGAGGTCCGTCATCCACTTGAGGGGAAGCGAGTACCACAGGTAGTACTGGATGCGTTCCTGGGTGATGAAGGCCAGGCCGTTCTCGCCGGCGATCCATTCGAGGGCGGCCTCGGCGTCGTCGGCGGCGGACGGGTCTTCCGCCATCAGCTTGCCCAGAGCGGCGGTGATGATGGGGTCCTGGGCGTCGTCGTCAGCGGCCACGGCCAGTCAGCCTCGCAGGCCGCCACGGTGAGCGGCGACCGGCTCGGGAGACAAAGGGACGCTGGAAGGCCGGAGCGAATTCTGCTGGTGAAGGCGCATTACTCGAGCAGGGTCGCGAGCTGGCGGGCGCTCTTCACGGCGTAGTCGCGGTAGCAGTTGTTCATCAAGACGTGGGTCTCGCGCGCGTTCGCGGCGAGATCCTGGACCTTGGGGACCCACTCCTCGAGCTCCTCGTCGGTGTACTCGTACTTGAACCGCTCGGCCGCGGAGACGTTCTTCTTCTGCCACTGCTCCGGGTCGCGGCCGTGGAACCGCACCATGGCCAGGTCCGGCGCCGTGGCCGCCGCGATCGGCGGGATGCTCGAGTCGAATCCCTGCGGCATGTCCACGCACACGAGGGGCAGCCGGTGCTGCTCGAGGAACGAGAGCGTCTCGTCGCGGTTGCGGTCCTCCAGCCACGTCCGGTGGCGCAGCTCCACCGCGATGCGGTAGTCGCCCAGCCGCTCGGCGCACTCCACGATGTAGTCCTTGTTCTTGCGCCCGATCACGAACCACTGCGGGAACTGGAACAGCACCGCGCCGAGCTTCCCGGCCGAGTGCAGCGGCATGAGCGCGTCGCGGAACCGCTGCCACACCTCGTCGACGAGCTCCAGGGCCAGCTGCTCGCGGTACACGTTCCGCTTCTCGGCGAGCTCGGCCGGGAGCTGCTCGCGGATCTCCTTGTACAGCGAGTCGGGACGCGTCGGGTGGTTTGTGAGCAGGGCGTACGCCTTGACGTTGAACGTGAAGTGCGTGGGCGTGCGCTCGGTCCACAGCACCGAGTTCCGCTCCGACGGCGGCGCGTAGTACGTCGAGTCGACCTCGACGATGGGGAACTGCTCTGCGTAGAAGCGCAGGCGGTCCTCCGCGGACATCGTCTTCTTCGGATAGAACGTGCCCGCCTTGACCAGGGTGGGCTCGGTCCACCCGGTGATCCCGATGAGGACCTTTCCCGCGCGCTTCGCCTTCGGCATGCGGCCGGCTCCGGAGCAGCTACAGGACGGCGTCCGCCAGCAGGTCCACCTCGGCGAGGTCGGGGATGGTCGGATCGAAGATGAACTCGTCGACGCCGATGTCCTCGAACTGCTTCACGGTCTCGCGGACGGTGTCCGCGCCTCGGGGGATGTACTCGGCGAAGTCCTTCTCGAACCCGCCCAGGAACGCGTAGTAGTCCAGGATCGATCGCTTCGACGTCTCCACGTCCTGGCCCATGGAGAAATAGGACAGCGCGACGATGTGCGCGTCCCCTTCCTTGCCGGCGGCCTTCCAGGCGTCGCGGACCTCCTTCGCGAACGGCCCCACCTGGGCCGCAGGCGCTCCGCCGGCGGTCCACCCGATGCCCCACTTCACGATGCGCTCGAAGCATCCCGGGAACATGCCGCCGATCACGATCGGGATGCCCTCCGGGCGCGCCGGCCGAGGCCCGATGGGCTTGTCCACGCCCCCCACCGGCTTGCCGGCCCACGCGTCGTTCAGCACCTGGAGCTGCTCGTCGAACCGGCTGCCGCGGCTGCCGAACGGCTGTCCGACGGCCTCGTAGTCATCGGGCCGGCCTCCCACCGCGAGGCCCAGGGTCAGGCGCCCCCCGGAGATCTGGTCCACGCTGGCCGCTTCCTTCGCCAGCAGCACGGTGTTGCGGGTGGGCGCGAGCAAGACGTTCGTGAGTAGCCCGATCCGCTCGGTCACCGCCCCGGCTGCCGCCAGCGCGATCAGCGACTCGTAGCTCGGGTAGGCGATGCGGTCGATGGTGGCCAGGGTGGAGAACCCGCGAGCCTCCGCCCGCTTCGCCCACTCCACGAGCACGGCCCCGGGCGTCCCGGGGATGGTGTTCGGAAGGCCGATGCCGATCTCCATCACGGTTCCTCCTCCTCGAGAAGGCGCGCACGCTCTTCCCAGGATAGGGGGAATCCCGATCCGGGCGCTTCCGCCGGTCAGAGCGGCTCCCGAACCGTGTGGGCCGGGCCTTGCGCCCGGCCGCGGCGGGGACGAGCCCAGCCCTACTTTGTCGTCGCGGTCTTCCGCACCCCGCCCACCACCCCGCCCACCAGCATCGCCACGCCGAATCCGATCAGCAGGGCGGGCAGGAGGTACGTGGCGTGGATGGTCCACACGTCCAGCTGGTCGAACAGGAACGCCACGCCGGCCACGACGAAGAAGATGCCGATGCCGAGCGCCCCGACGCTGATGTTGCCTTTCATGTGGCCTCCCTCCGGCCGGGGACAAGCCCCGGCCTGCGTGGGTGTGCCGCCGCGCGCCTCATCGGTGCACCGTCACCTGTCCGAGGCCGACCGACAGGTCCAGCGTGACCACCGGCGGGCCGCTGCCGTGGAAGAACGTGTGCTCGAGGTCGACGCCGCTCTGCGAGTGGGTGAACGCGGAGATCTGGCCCGCCCCAGCCCGCTCGTGGATCCGGACGTTCGCGTCCGGCGGGACGAGCACGACCAGCTGTCCCAGCCCGACGGACGCCCTCACCTTCGGCGTCCCGCCGCCCAGGTTGACGTGGCGAAGGTCGATCGTCAGCTGCCCCATCGCCATCCGGTAGGACTTCGCGAGGGACTTCGCGGAGGTGGGATGCACGGTGCGTCCGCCGATCCCGCCGGCGATGTCGATGCGAAGGGTGGCCGCCGCCGTGAGGATGATCGCGAGCACGATGCCGAGGATCACCAGGCCGCGGTTCGTGCCGCCGCGCAGCCCCAGCAGGATGAGGCCCGCACCTGCGGCGAGGAGCGCGGCGGAGAGCAGCACCCCCCAGTTGATGCTGACCGCATTCGTGACCTCGAGGAGCCAGGCGATCCCGCCCAGGATCAGCACCCCGCCCATGACCAGCCGGACCGGTGAGAACCGGGGGGCCTTCGGCTGGGGTTCGGCTTTCTCGACCGTGCGGATCCGCGTCGTGGGCGCGGTGGGGCTCGGCTCGGGCTCGCCTTCGGCCTTCGGTGGCTCCTGCGGGGCCTGGGGCTCCGAGGCCTCGGACTCGGGCTTCGGAGGAGCCTGCGCCTGCTCGGCCGCCGGTTGCGGCTGTTCCTCCGTCTTCTCCCGGGCCGTCTCGGTACCCCCGGCCGCACCGGTGCCGGTATCCGACTCGTCCTGTTCAGTTTCCGTGACCTTGGTGCCGGCTGGACTGACCACCCACCTCACCCCCTGTGTCGCTACGGGCGCTGAAACGTTTCCCCGTTTTCGGTCCGGTCATGCTTCCTCTGATGGGGGCTCTGTGCTCGGGGAGGCCGGGCGTGGCGGGCCTATGATGCGGGCGCTCATGCGGGGATGGCTGCGCTCGGCCTACTGGGCGCTGGTCCTGATCGGGGCCGGCGTGTTCCTGCTGGTGCGAAACACCACCACGGCCGGACGCCTGGAGCACGTCCGGCTGTGGCCTTTGCTGCTGATCGCCCTCGGTGTGTGGATCCTGCTGGAGCGCGTGGGGCGGTGGTGGGGGCGGGCCGGAGGCCTGTTCGTCCCGCTGCTCCTGGTCGGGGTGGGCGTGGTCCTGGTGCTGCGGGACGGCGGCGTGATCTCGCGGGACGTCTCCCTGTGGCCGGTC
>WNFU01005357.1_pt1 | contig 32001 bp, 30 predicted proteins | sample 5400121 | NCBI WGS metagenome assembly WNFU01 (sample SAMN13153360, study PRJNA577476) | soil metagenome | isolation source: 100 cm soil or saprolite under grassland replicate 1 | place: USA:California | collected 2016-06-15
GACCCCGCCTTCACGTGCAGGTCGCTGGCCCCCATCTCGACCAGATGGCGGAGCAGCTCGGTCGCTTCCACGCTTGAGGGATCGGCGGAACGCCCCTCAAACCTTAAGCGCGGTCCGGTTCGGGCCTGTCAGAGGCCATTTCCACGCGAGGTCGTGTTGCTCTCGAAGACACCGGGTACAAAAGCGAGGTGGTTCACCGACACGACGGAGGTGACTGACACGTGGCGCAGGGCAACGGGCGAATGAGCAGGGCCGAGGCCGGCCGCAAGGGCGGCCTCACCACCAAGAACCGCTACGGTCCCGAGTTCTTCGGCCGCATCGGACGCATCGGCGGCAAGAAGGGCGGGGACACCACCAAGAAGCGATACGGGATCGAGTTCTACCAGCAGATCGGCCGCAAGGGCGGATCCAGGTAGGGACGGAGGCGGGGGCGGGGCGAGGGCCCCCGCCCTGGTCGGGGCTCGGCTCCGGCCGTCGGCGCATCGAGCACACGATCGGCGGACCCTGGTGCCTCGTGTGCCGTGCGCCGAGACGCCCCCGGCCGGCTGGCATACTTTGCGCCGATGCGCACCAGTGTCGACGTCCACAACCACCTGGTCGAGCGAGACATCCCCCACGAGCTGTTCAACGTGCGGGGGAGGTTCCGTTCGGCGGAGCGCCTGGCCTCCGTGCTGGACCTCCCGCCGGGACAGGTCGGCAAGGTGGTCGTGTTCGAGGCCGAGGGCCGGCCGCTCGCGGCCCTGGTCCCATCGGACTCCGCCCCCGACCCGGTGCGCCTGGCGAAGGCGGCGAAGGTCGACCGGGTCCGCCCGGTCAGCGCGGCTCGCACCTCCCAGCTGTCGGAGTACCTCGCCGAGGCGACCCCGCCCGTCGGCCTCCCGGACGGGTTCGCGGTGGTCATGGACCGCTCGCTCGCCCAGCATGCGGTCGTGTACTTCCCCGGCGGGGAGGCCACCGCCGTCCTGAAGGTCCGGGGAGCGGACCTGGTCCGCGCGGCCGATGCCCGGGTGGCCCGCATCGCCGTGCGGAAGTGAGGCGGTAGGGGCGTGGGGGGCGTGAGGCCGCGTGGGGGCGTGAGGGCCGTGGGGGCGTGAGGGGCCCGAGCGTGTGAGGACGCGATCCGAGGTCTCCGCGGGCGGGGTGGTGTTCCGCACCGGGCCGGACGGTCCCGAGGTGGTCCTGGCCTCCCGGCGGACCAAGCGGGGCGACCTGGCCTGGGGGCTGCCGAAGGGCCAGGTGGAACCGGACGAGCGGCCCGAGGAGACGGCGGTGCGGGAGGTCCGCGAGGAGAGCGGGCTCGATGCGGAGGTCGAGCGCGACCTCGGCGAGATCTCGTACTTCTACGTCTGGGAAGGGGTCCGTATCCGCAAGCGCGTCCGCTTCTTCCTGATGCGGGCCACCGGCGGCGACGTGTCGCGCCACGACCACGAGATGGAGGAGGTCCGGTGGTTCCCCCTGGACGAGGCCATCCACATCGCCTCCTACACCTCCGAGCGGGAGGTCCTGGAGGGGGCCGCCCGGGCCCTCCGGGCGCCGGACTCGCCCGGGTCCGGCTGAGCCCACCGCGTGGCCTACAATGACGCCGCCGCCATGAGACGGCTCCTCGCATCCCTCGCCGCCGCACTCCTGTCCGTCCCCTTCGCTCCACCAGCAGCGGCCCAGACCGGTACCGGAGACGTCTCGCTCGTGCTGGTCCGTCAGAGCCCGTGGAACACGCCCGAGCAGCCCCTGCTCCGGCTGGGGGTCCGAGCCACGAACGAGGGCGCCGAACCGCTCGAGAACCTGTCCCTGGGGATCACGGTCTTCGCGCGGGTCCTGTCGAGGACGGCCTACGAGCTGTCGCTCCGCCAGGACCCGGACCCCCCGGTCATCCTCGACGCGCACACGCTGCTGCTGCGCGGGACCCTGAACCCGGGCGTGACCCGGACCTTCCTCCTGCCCCCCACCGACATCTCGTTCCTGGCGGAACGGGGCGAGACCTCGATCTACCCGGTCAAGCTCGACCTCCGCTCCGACGATCTCCCCGTCGCCACGATCCGCTCCCCCATCGTGTTCCTGGACCTCCCGCAGCGCAGGGCCAAGACGCCCCTGCGGCTGGCGTGGACGTTCGTGCTGGACCGCCCCATCCTGTACGGCCCCGACGGGGTGTTCGACGCCGACGCGGTGCGGCTGCTGCTGGCGCCCGGGGGGAGGGTCCGCCAGGAGGTGAACGGCCTGGCCGCGCTGCTGGCCCGGCCCCACGCCCCGCCCGTGGACCTCGCGCTGTCGCCGGTCCTGCTGGACCAGCTGGACTCCCTCCGCCGGGGGTTCAGCGAGCGCGTGGGTTCCACGGTCCAGCGCGTGCCGGCGGGCACCGGGGCCGCCGCGCTGGCCTCGTCCCTCCTCGACCAGATCCGCAGGGTCGCCTCGGCGCCGAGCGTGGAGCTGTCCGCGCTGCCGTTCTCGGACCCCAGCATCCCCTCGCTGCTTTCCGCCGGGCTCGATCGCGACCTGTCCACCCAGCTGCGGCGGGGGCGGGAGGAGGTCGCCCGGATCACCGGCCAGACGCCCGACCCCGAGGTGGTCCGGCCGCCCCGCTCGGAGCTGGACCAGGCCTCGCTGTTCGCGCTGTGGCAGCAGGGGTTCGGCGTGTTCCTGGTGGACCCGGAGCTCGTCACGCGGCCGGCCCAGGAGAAGGAGTTCGCCCAGCCGGCCAAGGCCTCCCTGGCCGTGTCGCCCACCGAGACGGTGACTGCGATCGTCCCGGACGGCGGGGTGCAGGCCCTGCTGGCCTCGGACACGGCGGTCCAGGACCCCCGGTTGGCGGTGCAGCAGGTCATCGGTGAGCTCGCCCAGATCTGGCTGGAGCGGCCCGGCGCGGAGCGCTCGCTCGCCATGAGCCTCCCGGAAAACCTGCTCCTCCCGGGGAACCTGTTCTCGGCGCTGCTGCCGCAGATCGCCGCCGCGCCGTGGCTGCGGCTCCAGAAGGCGAGCACCATCGCCAGGAACTTCCCCAAGCCCGAGGAGCCGGCCCAGCTCACGCCCCCAGCCGAGCTTCCCGAGTTCCCGGGGTGGTACGTCCACACCCTCCGCGAGGTCCGCACCGACATCCAGACCTACCGCTCCATCCTGGTCCGGCCGAACCCGCTCCCGGACCAGCTGGAGACCACGATCCTGCTGGCGGAGTCGAGCTCGTTCGCCGACGAGCACCGGGCCGGGGCGAGCTTCCTGGAATCCGTCCGTGACCGCCTGCTCACGGAGTTTCGGAAGGTGCGGCCCGACACCTCACCCCCCGAGCGGACGCTGACCTCGCGCACGGGGATCATCCCGGTGGGCGTCACCAACACGACCGGGTACCCGGTGAAGGTGAGCATCCGCCTGGTGTCGAACCGGCTGTCCTTCCTGCCCTCGGACACCCAGTCGATCCGGCTGAACGGCGACGGGGCCACCATCCTGTTCCACGTGCAGGCCCGCACGACCGGACGGTTCCCGGTCCAGGTCCAGATCCTGACGCCCACCGGCGTGGAGCTGCCGGCCCAGGGCCAGCTGGTCGTCCGCTCGACGGCCTACAACCTGATCGCGCTCGTCATCACGATCGGCGCGGCCCTGTTCCTGCTGGGCTGGTGGGGGAGGAGGTTCCTGCCGCGGGCCCGGGCGAGGAAGTGACCGAGGGCCCGGACGGAGGGGGGTTCGTCCGCAACACCGCCGTCATGTCGGTCGGCACGGCGCTGTCGCGCGTCACCGGGTTCCTCCGGCTTTCGGCCATGGCCTACGCGATCGGCGTGGTCCACGCCCGGGTCGCGGACGCCTACAACGTCGCCAACAACACCCCGAACATCGTCTACGAGCTGATCCTGGGCGGGGTCCTCACGTCGGTGTTCGTCCCCGTGTTCGTCGAATGGCTGGACACGCGGGGACGGGAGGAGGCCTGGGAGGCGGCCCGATCGGTCCTGTCGATCGCGGTGGTGGTGCTCACGGCGATCCTGCTGATCACGCTGGTGGCTGCGCCGCTGTTCGTGCGGCTGTACACGCTCCGGCTCCACGGGCCGCAGGCCGACGCCGAGCGCGCCCTCGCCACGTTCTTCCTGCGGTGGTTCATGCCGCAGATCGTGTTCTACGGAGTGGGGGCGGTGGCGACGGGCCTGCTGAACGCCCACCGGCGGTTCGCCGTCCCCATGTTCGCCCCGGTCCTGAACAACCTGATCGTCATCGCCACCATGCTGGTGTTCGCGGGGATCAACCACGGGTCGGGAGTCCCCACGCCGGAGGGGATCACCACGGCCCAGAAGCTGGTCCTGGCCGTGGGGACGACCCTCGGCGTGGTGGCCATGACCGCCGCGCTGTGGCCCTCGCTCCGGCGGCTGGGCTTCCGGTGGCGGTGGCGCCTGGACTGGCGGCACGAGGCCGTCCGCAGGATCGCCCGGTTGTCCCTGTGGGTGTTCGTGTACGTCGCGGCGAACCAGTTGGGGCTGCTCGTCGTGATCATCCTGGCCGTCGGCAGCGTGGGGAAGGCCGGGTACACGGCCTACACGTCCGCGTTCATCCTGTTCCAGCTGCCCCACGCCATCTTCACCGTCTCGATCATGACGGCCCTGTTGCCCGCGATGTCCTCCCGGTGGACCGACGGGGACCGGGACGGCTTCCGGCTCATGCTGGCCAGGGGGCTGCGGGGGACCGCCTTCATCGTGGTCCCCGCGGCGGCCGGCTACGTGGCCCTGGCCGGGCCCATCGTCCGGCTGCTGCTCCAGCACGGCGCGGCGTCGGGGGGCCAGACGCAGCTGGTCGCGAAGATCCTGGTGTTCTTCTCCATCGGGCTGTTCTCGTTCTCCGCGTTCCAGTTGCTCCTGCGGGCGTTCTACGCCACCCAGGACACCCGCACGCCGGCGTTCATCAACGTGGCCGCCGTGTCGATAAATACCGGGATGAACTTCCTGTACTTCCACTTCTTCGGGGTCCGGGGCCTCGCACTCGGGCACGCCACCGCATACACGTTCGCGGCGATCGTGGCGGCCTTCCTGGCGCTCGCCGTCGTCCTGCGGATGGAGGACCTCGAGCTCCTCAAGCTGTTCGCGCTGGCGAGGTTCCGCCGGTGAAGCCGACGGGCTGGCGGTGGCGGCTGGCCGGCGAGTCGGGCCTGGTCGGCAGGAGCGTGATCATCCTGCTGGTGGTGGCGGTCGGGCTGGGGCTNCGGTGGAGGGCGGGTCGATCCTGTTCACGCAGCTGAAGCTCCAGGACGCTGCGGACGCGGCGGCGTCGGCGGCGTCGAGCGAGTACGGGTCGAGCCACCGCGTCGACGCCGCGCGCCAGGCCGCCCTGGGAACGATCCAGGAGCAAGACGAGGGCGCCCACCTGGTCAAGCTCGTCATCGACACCGCCGGCGACGTGACCCTCGTGCTGAAGCAGAAGGCGTCGACCCTCATCGTGCAGCGGGTCGGCTTCCTGAAGAAGCTCGCCGTCGTCAAGGCCACGTCCACGTCCGGCCCGCCGACCTGAGCCCGGCGGGCTCCCGGACCCCCTTCTCCAAATCGTCGGCGATCCGCCCTCGGCGGACCGCCTCCGCCGGGGGAACGCAGCAGCCGATTCCCTCGCTACGCCCGGGGCTGCTGCCCCCCGGACCCCCTTAGACTTCGGCGGATGGACGACCTCGCCACCGGCACGGTCCTCGGCGGCCGCTACGAGTTGGTCGAGCTCGCCGGGGAGGGGGGGATGGCCTCCGTGTGGCGGGCCTCCGATCGGGTCCTCGAGCGCCCGGTGGCGGTGAAGGTCCTGCACGCCCACCTGGCGGCGGACCCCTCCTTCCTGGAGCGGTTCCGGGCCGAGGCCCTGGCGGAGGCCCGGCTCACCCACCCGAGCATCGTACGGGTGTTCGACACGGGCATCGAGGACGGCGTGGCGTTCATCGTCATGGAGCTGCTGGAGGGCGAGACGCTCCGGGACATCCTGGGCCGCCAGGGGGCGCTGGAGCCGGACCGGGCGGTGGCGATCTTGATCAACGTCCTGGGGGCCCTCCAGTTCGCCCACGAGGCCGGGGTGGTCCATCGCGACGTGAAGCCTGCGAACATCCTCGTGGGGGCCGACGACCGCGTGAAGGTGGCGGACTTCGGCATCGCGAAGGCCGCCTACATGGGGACCGAGGACCCCACCACGACCGGACGGGTCCTGGGAAGCATCCCCTACCTGTCCCCCGAGCAGGTCGAGGGCAAGGAGGTCGACGCCCGCTCGGACGTGTACGCCTGCGGGGCCGTGCTGTACCACCTCCTGACCGGGCGACCGCCGTTCGTCGCGGAGACCGACCTGGCCACGGCCATGATGCGCCTGACCCGGGATCCGGTCCCGCCCCGGGCGATCCGCTCGGGCATTCCCCGCCCCCTCGACGCCGTCGTGTTGCGGGCCCTGGCCCGCCACCCCGACGACCGGTTCGCGTCGGCCCAGGACATGGCGGCCGCGCTGGCCCGCCTGGGCCTGGTGGCGCCGGCGGCGCCGCGGGTGCATGCGGCGCCCCCGCCGGTGGAGCGGACCGGCGTCTTCCGTTCCTGGATGCTGGTGCCCCTGCTGCTTGTGCTGCTGGCCGCCGCGGCCATCGTCATCGGCCTGCTGGCCGGCCGCCTCGAGCTGGGCGGTCCCTTCGGCGTCCGGTCGAAGCCGAAGGCCTCCGCCTCGGGGCCGACCGAGTCTCCCCCCGCCGGCCGGGTCATCCACGTCCAGTCGGCCCTGGCGTTCGACCCGTTCGGCGACGGCCAGGAGCACGACGACCTGACCGGCCTGGCCATCGACGGCGACCCCTCGACCGTGTGGATGACCGAGAACTACAACCAGCTGAACCTGGCCCCGAAGCCGGGGGTGGGGCTCCTGTTCGACCTCGGCGACAGCCACGAGGTCACGGGCTTCCGGCTCCAGACCCCCAACCCGGGCTTCGACTTCCAGATCCGCGTCGGCGACGACCAGCAGGCCCTGGCGACGCAGGACGGGCCGGCGTTCGAGGCCGCCACGAGCCTGCGCCGGCCGATCCCCCCCGCCACCGGGCGATACGTGCTGGTGTGGATCACCTCGGTGGTGGGCACGGACAGCGGGAACCGGGCCACGATCGGGGAGTTCACCGTGTACGGGCCCGGCGGGTAGGCCGTGGGGAACGAGGGCTAGGCCCGTGGCGAGCGAGCGGCCCGACGAGGAGCTCGTTCGCCGGTACGTGGCCGGCGACCGGGCTGCCTTCTCCGCGCTGGTGTCCCGCCACGAGCGCCGCGTCTACAACCTCGCGTACCGGATGCTGGGCCGGGAGGAAGACGCCCGCGACGCCACGCAGGACGCCTTCCTGACCGCGCTGCGCAAGCTGTCCTCGTTCCGGGCCGAGGCGGCGTTCACCACCTGGATGCACCGCGTCACGGTGAACGCCTGCTACGACATCCTGCGCAAGCGAAAGCGCGAGCCCGTGCTGGGCGAGCCGGAGGAGGAGGACCGGAACCGCGTCGGGCCCGCCTCGCCGGACCACGCCGAGAGCGCCGCCACCGCGATCGACGTCCAGCGGGCGCTGGCGCTGGTCCCCCAGGAGTTCCGGGCCGTGCTCATCCTCCACGACGTCCAGGATCTGCCGTACGAGGAGATCGCCGAGATCGTGGGGATCCCCATCGGGACGGTGAAGTCGCGCCTGCACCGGGGCCGGGCGGCGCTCGGCAAGCTGCTGTCCGGGGAACGCACGCCCGGCCCCCGAGCGTCAGAGGGAAGGATTTCCCCATGAGCGACTCCCACGACCGGAACACCGAGCGCCCCCAGGCGCACCCCGACGAGCTGCTGGCCGGCTACGTCGACGCCACTCTGTCGGCGGACGAGCGGGCCGAGGTGGAACGGCACCTCGCGGCCTGCGAGACGTGCCGCGACGAGGTGGGCCTGGCCCGGCGGGCCCACACCGCCCTGGCCCGGCTGCCCCAGCTCGACGTGCCCATCGGCGTGACGCGCCCGGTGATCGACGCCGGCCGCCGCCGGTCGTGGTCCCCGCGGGTGGGCCGCGTGGCACTGGCGGCGGGGGCCGCCGCGGCCGCCGCGGCCATCGGGCTGTTCGCGTGGGTGGGCCTGAACAACGGAGGAGGGAACCCGCAGCGGGCGGCCGCCCCGGCGGAGGCGGCCACCGGCGCCACCGGCGTCGCGGGGGCCGAGGCCTCACCGGTCCACGTCCTCCACAGGAACGTCGACTACGACGAGGCCTCGATCCGGACCCTGGCGGCGGGGGCCGCCGGCAGCACCTTCGGGAAGGCCGCCGCGCCGAACGCGCCCAACCCCGCCGCGAGTCCCGCGACCCTGAGCAGCTCTGAGGCCCCGTCGGCCACGGCGCGGGCGGAGCCCCTCCCCTGCGTCGAGCGGCAAGCGGGCGCCGGGCCGGCCATGACCCTCCTCCAGCTGATCAGCGCGAAGTTCGAGGGACAGCCCGCCTACATCGGCGTGTTCGCCGAGGGCCCCCGGCCGGGCGCGCCACCCGACCTGGTCACGGTGTGGGTGGTCTCCTCGACGAACTGCAGGCTGCTCAACTACACGAGCGCGAAGATCGCCCAGTAGCTCCGGCCCACACGCGTCGCCACCGGCGCCAGGCCGCCCTCCCGGAATAGGCCGTGGTTGTGCGTATGGGAGAATGGGTAACCGACGTGCCTGAAGACCGCGACGTGATCATCCTGGGGTCGGGTCCGGCCGGCCTGACCGCGGCCCTGTACAGCGCCCGCGCCAACCTCAAGCCCCTCGTGCTGAAAGGCCTCGACGCCGGCGGACAGCTCATGCTGACCACCGAGGTCGAGAACTACCCGGGCTTCCCCGACGCCATCCTGGGCCCCGAGCTCATGGAGAAGATGGAGAAGCAGGCGGCGCGGTTCGACGCCGAGCTGCTGCACCAGGAGGCCACCCGCGTCGACCTGTCCACCCGCCCCTTCGGCGTGTGGTCCGGCGACGAGGAATGGCGGGCCCGCACGCTCATCATCTCCACGGGGGCGAGCGCCAGGTGGCTGGGCATCCCAGGCGAGGACAAGCTCCGCGGCCGCGGCGTGTCGTCGTGCGCCACCTGCGACGGGTTCTTCTTCCGGGGCCAGGAGCTGGTCGTCGTGGGCGGGGGCGACTCCGCCATGGAGGAGGCCATCTTCCTGACCCGGTTCGCCACGAAGGTGACCGTGGTCCACCGCCGGGACGAGCTCCGGGCCTCGAAGATCATGCAGGACCGGGCGTTGGCGAACCCCAGGATCGAGTTCAGGTGGAACTCGGCGGTCCAGGAGGTCCTGGGCGACGGCGCCGTGCAGGGCGTTCGGCTCCGCCAGCTCGAGACCGGCCAGGAGACGGAGTACCCCACCGGCGGCATGTTCGTCGCCATCGGCCACGACCCGAACACGGCCCTGTTCCGCGGCCAGCTCGAGACCAACGAGGCCGGGTACATCGTGGTCCGGGAGCCCACCACGCGGACCAGCGTGGAGGCCGTGTTCGCCGCCGGCGACGTGGTCGACTTCGTGTACCGGCAGGCCGTGACCGCCGCGGGGATGGGCTGCAAGGCCGCCATGGATGCGGAGCGGTTCCTCGAGGCCGAGGGCCACTGACGGCGTAGAATCCGCCGCGGGGGCCTTCCCCGGGCCCGCTGGGTATACACCAGGGATGAAACCGGCTCCCCCAGGCGTTGAAGGGGATGGCCGCGAGCAGCGAACTGCGGCCGCCCTGAGGAGGATGAAGGATGAGCCAGATCGGTGATGTGACGGACCAGGACTTCGAGCAGAAGGTCATCCTGTCGGACAAGCCCGTGCTGATCGACTTCTGGGCCGAGTGGTGCGTTCCGTGCCACATGGTCTCCCCGGTCGTGGAGGAGATCGCCCGCGACCACGCGGACGCGCTGTCCGTGGGGAAGCTGAACGTGGACGACAACCCCGAGACCGCCAGGCGGTTCGGCGTGATGTCGATTCCGACGCTGATCGTGTTCAAGGACGGGCAGGAGAAGGCCCGCGTGGTCGGCGCCCGAGGCAAGGACGCCATCCTGCGCGAGATCGAACCCCACTTCGCGGCCTGAGCCCGCTTCCATCCTGGCCGCCCCTTCCGCCCGCGCCCCCTTGCCAGGCCGCCCGGGCCGTCCCGATACTGCGGCCGTGAGGACCATCACGCCGGGGGACCGGGGCGACGACGTCCGCGACGTCCAGCAGCGTCTGGCGGCCCTGGGCGAGCGCCTGGACCCGGCCGAGCTCGTGGGCCTGTTCGGTCCCTCGACCGAGGCGGCGGTGCGCGCGTTCCAGCAGCGCCGGGGGTTTCTCGTCGACGGCAAGGTCGGGCCCGAGACCTGGGACGGCCTGGTGGAGGCCGGCTACACCCTGGGAGACCGGGTCCTGTACTTCCGCTATCCGTTGTTCCGGGGCGACGACGTCCTCGCGCTCCAGCGCCGGATGAACCAGATGGGATTCGACGCCGGCCGCGAGGACGGCATCTTCGGAGAGCGGTGCGACCGGGCCGTGCGCGAGTTCCAGCGGAACGTGGCCATGCGCGCCGACGGCATCGTCGGCCCCGAAACCGTGCATGAACTGCTGCGGATGGCCCAGCCCGAGCAGACGCTCTCGGGCGCCGTGGTGCGCGAGGCGGAGGCCGTGAGCAGGCTGAACGCCACCCTGGAGGGCGCCCGGGTGGCGGTGGACCCGGGGCACGGGCCGGACGATCCGGCCGGGGTCGCCCCGGACGGCACCACCGAGGCCGACGCCGCCTTCGCCCTGGCGGAGGCGTTCGCGCAGGAGCTGACCCGCCGTGGCGCGGAGCCCCAGCTGCTCCGCACGCCCGACGAGACGCCCACCCCCGAGGAGCGGGCCGAGCGGGCCAACCGGTGGGGGGCGGAGGTGTGCGTGTCGCTGCACCTGAACGCCCACCGCGATCCTGGCGCCGAGGGCGCCATGTGCCTGTACTTCGGCAACGAGCACACGTTCTCGCCGGCCGGCGCCCGGCTGGCGGAGCTCATCCTGGAGGAGCTGGTGACCCGGCTGGGGCTGACCGACGGGCGGACCCACCGCATGGCCTTCACCACGCTGCGGGAGACCCGAATGCCGGCCGTGCAGGTCGAGCCGTGCTTCCTGACGAACCCCCGGGAGGCCAGGCTCCTGGGCGAGGAAGCGTTCCGGCGGGACCTCGCCATCGCCATGGCCAACGGCGTCGAGCGGTTCTTCGGCGCGCGGACGGAGGGCGTCGAGCCGGACGGACAGGCCGCCACGGCCTGAGGGATCTCAGCGGCGGGCGCGGCGGGCGCGGCGGGCCAGCAGCAGGAGGATCGCCCCGAGCGCCAGGCCGAGCGCCGCAGCCTTTGCGGCCCGGATGGCCTCGGCCCTGCGGTGGCCCTCCGTGGCGAGCGCGACCGGCCCGCTCGAAGGCTTCATGCCCGAGGAAGGAACCCCACCCGGCCGTAGACGTCGGCGAGCGTCTTCGACGCCACCGCCCGGGCCTTGCCGGCGCCCCCCTGGAGGATCCGCTCGATCTCGCCGGGGTCGGCCATCAGCTCGCGATGCCGTTGCTGGAAGGGCTCGAAGAGCGCCACGACGGCCTCGGCGAGATCCTCCTTGAACGGCGCGTAGCCCTTCCCCGCGTACTCCTGCTCGAGCTCGGCCACCGTCTTGCCCGAGACGACCGAGAAGATCGTGAGCAGGTTCGAGATGGCGGGCTTGTCCGGGGCCGCCACCACGTCGCGCCCGGAGTCCGTCACGGCGGTCTTGATCTTCCTGCGGATCGCGTCCGGCGGGTCGAGCACCGCGATCGTCCCCTGGGGCGACTCCGCCGACTTGGACATCTTCGCCAGCGGGTTCTGGAGGTCCATGATCCGCGCGCCGATCTTCGGGATGGCGGCTTCCGGCACCACGAAGGTGCCCCCGAACCGCCGGTTGAAGCGTTCGGCGAGGTCGCGGGTCAGCTCGAGGTGCTGGCGCTGGTCCTCCCCAACCGGCACCCGGTCGGTGTGGTACAGCAGGATGTCGGCCGCCATGAGCACCGGGTAGACGAACAGCCCGACCGGCGCGGCGCCCTCCTGGCCACCCTTCGCCTTCTCCTTGAACTGCGTCATCCGGCGGAGCTCCCCCATGTTCGCGATGCAGTCGAGGACCCAGGTCAGCTCGGTGTGCTCGGGCACGTGGGACTGCACGAACAGCGTGGAGCGGTTCGGGTCGATGCCCGCCACCAGCAGGATCGCGGCGAGCTCGAGGGTCCGCCGGGCCAGGTCGTCGGGGAACTGCACGCTGATCGAGTGGAGGTCCACGATCAGGAAGAAGCTGTCGTTGACGTCCTGGTCCGGGACCCAGTGCCGGACGGCACCGATGTAGTTGCCGAGGTGGAAATCCCCGGTCGGCTGGATCCCCGAAAGCACGCGCGCCATAGGTTCGGCAGGGTAGCAGAGGGCCCCGGCCCGGTGATCACGCCCGGTCGCGGGGTGGGCCGAGGTCGTGGTCGTGGTCTGAGGCCCCGGTTCCGAGGCCCGAACTGCGCCAGCCTCCGGACCTCGCCTGCTAGCATCCTCGGATCGTGGCCGACGTCGTCGCCGATCCCCAGATCGAGCTGTTCGCTTCGCGCATGGCGGGAATGTCCGCCTCCGAGGTGCGGGCGCTCTTCGCCGTTGCCTCCCGCCCTGAGGTGGTATCCCTGGCCGGCGGCATGCCCTACGTCGACGCCCTTCCCCGGCAGGACGTCCTGGAGGTCCTGCGCGACGTGCTGGAGCGCCATGGCGGGGCCGCGCTCCAGTACTGCGGCGGCCAGGGCCTCCCGGGCGTCCGCGAACGGGTGACCGCGCTCATGGGCGAGGAGGGCGCACCGGCCACGTCCGAGGACGTGCTCATCACGAACGGCGGCCAGCAGGCGCTCGACCTCGTGGCGAAGATCTTCGTCGACCCGGACGACGAGATCGTGGTCGAGGCCCCGGCATACGTCGGCGCCCTCTCGGCGTTCTCCGCGTACGAGCCGCGGTTCGTCCAGATCCCGCTGGACGACGACGGCATCGTGGTCGACGAGCTCGAGCAAGCCCTGGAGCGCGGGCTCCGTCCCAAGTTCGTGTACACCGTGCCGAACTTCAGCAACCCGGCGGGCGTCACGATGTCCCTCGAGCGCCGGCAGCGGCTGGTCCAGGTGTGCCGCGACGCGGGCGTCCCGATCGTGGAGGACAACCCGTACGGCATGCTCCGGTTCGAGGGCGAGCCGCTCCCCTGCCTGCGCGCGCTCGATCCGTCGAACGTCATCTACGTCGGAACCCTGTCCAAGGTGTTCGCGCCGGGGGTGCGGGTCGGATGGGCGGCCGCCGAGCCCGAGGTCGTCTCGCGCCTGGTGCTGGCGAAGGAGGCCGCGGACCTGTGCTCCAGCTCGCTGACGCAGCTCATCGCGGAGCGGTACCTGGAGGGCGACCGGTGGCGGAGCAACCTCCGGTCGTTCGTGGGGATCTACCGCCAGCGCCGCGACGTGATGATCGCAGCCCTTGCGGAGCACTTCCCGCCGGGCACGACGTGGACCCACCCGGCCGGCGGGTTCTACGTGTGGGTCACGCTGCCGCCGGGGATCGACGCGCAACGGTTGCTGCCGCGGGCCGTCGAACACGGGGTGGCCTACGTCCCCGGAACGGCGTTTCACGCCGACGACCGGGGGCGCAACCAGATGCGCCTGTCGTTCTGCTATCCCACCCCCGAAGCCATCCAGGAAGGCGTCCGCCGCCTCGGCGCGTTGCTGGCGACGGAGCTGCGATCCCTCTCGGCAGTCTCCACCTCCGGCGGCTAGCTAGTCTGTGGCGGACTAGTGGGATGTCTCATTCCGGCCGAGGCCGGGGTTGAACGCCATCTCACCGCTCAACGAGTCTGGCGCGGACTTGTTGGCGCGGCGGGATCCCGCTTCAGTCGACGGGGACCCGGCCGCCGGACCGCACGATCTCGGACACGATGCGCTCGAGGTCGTCTCCGGACCCGAACTCCACGATGATCTTGCCGCGGCGCTTCCCCATCTCGATGCGCACCCGGGTCTGGAGCTGCTCGGACAGTATCTCCTCCGCCTCCGCGAACTCCACCGGCCGAGGCGACTTCGCCTTGAGCGCGGCGGCCCGCGCGGGGGCGATCTGGCTGTAGTTCCGCACCAGGTCCTCCACCTCGCGAACCGACAGGTCCTCGGCGGCAGCCCGAAGCGCCACACTGACCTGGGCCTCCGGGTCGGGCAGCCCGAGCAGCGCCCGGGCGTGCCCTGCCTGGATCCTGCGCTCCGCGAGGAGCTCCTGCACCTGTGGGGGGAGCTGGAGCAGCCGGATGGTGTTCGTGATGTGCGGACGGGAGACGCCGAGCCGGTCCGCCAGCACTTCCTGCGTGGCGCCGAGGTCCTCCAGCAGCTCCTGGAACGCCTCCGCGAGCTCGAGGGGGCCGAGGTCCTCGCGATGGAGGTTCTCGATGAGGGCCTCCCGGAGGGCCTCCGCGTCGTCGCTCTCCCGGATCACTGCCGGAATGGTGGCCAGGACGGCCATCCGGGCCGCTCGGAGGCGCCGCTCCCCGGCCACCAGCTCGTACCCGCCGTTCGTCCTTCGGACCACCACCGGCTGGAGGACGCCGACCTCCTCGATCGAGCGCGCCAGGCCCTGGAGCCTTTCCTCCCCGAAGCCGGTGCGGGGCTGCCGGCGGTTCGGCGCGATCGCTCCGACCGGGATCTCCAGCAGTCCGGCTTCCTCGGCCGCCCCGGGGATGAGCGCCGACAGGCCGCGTCCGAGTCCTCCTCGCCTCACTGCTCTCCTCCTTTGCGAAACAGCCGGAAGCGCTTCCTCGACTCCGAACTGGAAGCGCTCCACGACCCGTATGACAGGTCCTCCGGCGTGGGCTGGGGCGTGATGACCTCGGGAAGGTCCGCGACGTCCGGCACGGGCTCGCCCTCCGGGGGCCGGCTGGCCACCTCCCGGGCCAGGGCGCGGTACATGATGGCCCCGCGCGACAGCGGGTCGTAGGCGGTGATGGGAAGGCCGAAGCCCGGGGCCTCGGACAGCCGGACGGTTCGAGGTATGACGCTATCATACACTCGCGGGCCGAAGTACTTCCTGACCTCGGCCACCACCTGTTCGGAGAGCTTGGTCCGCGCGTCGTACATGGTGAGGACGATGCCGGTGAGCCTCAACTTCGAGTTGACGTTCTGCTGGATCAGCCTCACGTTGCGGAGGAGCTGACCCAAACCCTCCAGTGCGTAGTACTCGCACTGGATGGGTACCAGGAGCTCGTCGGCCGCAGCCAGGGCGTTGATGGTGAGGAGGCCCAGGGAGGGCGGGCAGTCCAGGAGGATGAAGTCGTAGCGCCCCCGGCGCACCGGCTCGAGGGCCTTGTTCAGGCGCATCTCCCGGGAGAACTGGCTGACGAGCTCGATCTCCGCGCCGGCGAGGTCGATGGTGGAGGGAATGGCAGAGAGCCGCTCGACGGCGGTGGGGACGATCGCACCCTCGAGGGGGGCGGAGGCCAGCAGGATCTCGTACGTCGTGATGTCCCGGGCCGCGTGCTTGATCCCCAGGCCGGTGGAGGCGTTTCCCTGGGGATCCAGGTCCACCACCAGGACCTCGTGCCCCAGATCGGCCAGCGCGGCGCCCAGGCTGACCGCGGTGGTGCTCTTCCCGACTCCGCCCTTCTGATTGGCGATGGCGATGACCCGAGCGGCAGGGAGGTCGTCGGCCGGGGCCTCGTCGACGTCGGACTCCGTCTCCTCGTCTGGAACGTCGCGCTCGCCCGACTCTTCCGTCTCTTGCTGGTCGAGGGCGCTCGGCGAATGGGTGGGGACTTCCGTCTCGGTGGTCTCGGTGGCGATGGAGCCCTCCCAGACCTCGGACAGTACGTATCCGATAGTGGCGGGCCCCGGCAGGAATGGGCCGAGCGACCCATTCGTCTCGACCTCAACTTGAGCCTGATGGGGGCCGGCCGCGCTGGCTCCCACAGTGGACGCTTCGTCTGGCGTCATGGCGATGCCCTGGGCGACAGCCCTCGACGATGCGCGGAGGGGCCCCTCGGCATGCCCCGGGGAGCCCCGTACGGGAGGTACGCGCTCACTACCGGGTGATGATAGCGAGTCCGCCGGGAGAATCAAGCAGGGGAGACGGCCATATCTCCACAGACGAAGCGCCCGGGAGCGTGGTGACCGGCGTCTCGGCGGCGCCGGCGAAGTGAACCAGTCTTCCTCCGGGCACCAGCAGTGGCCGGGCGACGGCCCACGCCCGGGCCAGGGGGGCGAACGCCCGGGCGAAGCACAGGTCGGCCGGATCCAGTTGGTCCTCCACCCGGTCCCACACCACGGCCACGTTCCCAACGGCGAGGTGGTGGACGGCGAGCTCGAGGAAGGCGGCCCTCCGACGGCGGGACTCGACCAGGCGGACGGCCAGCCCGGGGCACGCTACGGCGACCGCGAGCCCGGGGAGCCCGGCCCCGGACCCCAGGTCGTACGCCAGGCGGTCGGGGGGACGGACCGCCGCGGCCGCCCGGAGGCTGTCGATCACGTGCCGGGAAAGGAGGCGATCCGAATCCGCGGCGCTGACGACGCCCAGGGGAACCGCGCGGTCACGCAGGAGCTCGGCGAAGCGGCGCAGGGACTCGATCTGCCCGGGGGACAGCACCAGGCCCAACCGCTCGGAGGCCTCTCGCACCACCTCGGAAGGGCTGTTCGGTTTCACGTGAAACCCGGTATGACTGGCGAGGGGTCGAGCCGGCCGCTAACCGGCCGTTTCACGTGGAACGGACGGTTGGCTTCGGCGAATAACCACGCGACGCTCCGGATCCTCGCCCTCGCTGGCCGTCTCGAGCCCACCCACCCTGGCCACCGCATCGTGCACGATCTTCCGTTCGAAGGCGTTCATGGCCTCCAGGGCCTCGGACCGCCCCGTCTTCTTCACCCGCTGCGCCGCCGACTGCGCCCTGGCCACGATCTGGGAGCGCCGCCGCTTCCGGTAGTCCTCCACGTCCACGACGACGCGGCAACGATCCCCCGTCTTGGCCTGCACGGCCGCCCGAACGAGATCCTGGAGCGCGTCCAGCGTCTGGCCACGCCGCCCGATCAGCAGGCCCATGCCCTCGTCGGACTCCGCACCCCACACGTCGACGTACATCGTGCCTTCATCGAGCGTCGATTCGACCTCCGCGGGGAGGCGCATCGCCTCGAACAGCCCCTCGAGGAAGTCCATGGCGGCATCGGCCTGGTCGTCCAGGTCCTGCTGGCTCACCTCGGGCTCGAGCGGCGCCCCCCGCAGGCGCACGCGGACCTGCGCCTCCTGGGCTCCGAGGCCCAGGAATCCCCCACGTCCTTCCTGGATCACCTCGATCTCGACCTCTTGCTCGCTCGCGCCGAGCTCGCCGAGGGCGGCCTCGACCGCCTCCTCAACGCTTGCGCCGCTTCTTTCGATCTCCCGCATTCCTGCCTCCGGATCCCGGCCGGCGAGTGGGGGGCTTCGGGCCCGACCCCGACCTGCCCTCTCCACCCGGCTTCGATCCCGTGCCGGACCCGGACGGTTTTCCGCCCGAGCTCGGGGGTGACTTGCCGCTGCTCAGCTGCCCCCTGGTCCGGCTCCGCTCCGTCTGGGCCTGGTTCGCGCGCGCCATCATCGCCGAGAACCACGTCTTCTTCACCGGCTTCGCCGCGTTGCCGTCGCCGGTGGCTCGAGCAGCGTCGGCCTTCTCCTTCGCTTTCAGCATGAAGTGTTGCTGCCCGATCTGCCACAGGTTCGACGTCGTCCAGTACACGACCAGGCCGGCCGGGAACAGGAAGCCCCACACCCCGAACAGCAGCGGCATGATCCTGGTGAGGGTCTGCTGCTGCTGCGACCCCATCGGGTTGGCCTTCTGCATCTGCCGCTGCTGGTAGTAGGTCGTCCCCACCATCATGAGGGCCAGGACGTAGTAGGGGATCCGGACCGGGATACCGTGCCCGCAGTCGAGAGCGGGGAGCCGCTGGTGGGGCGCCAGATGGTCGTAATACGGGCTCTGCTTGATGTCGGCGCCGGCCTGGCCGGCGCTGCACAGCAGGTTCGTCCCCAGGAAGTGGACCCCTCCGCGCTGATCGACGATATCGTGATAAAGCTGGCTCTGTACCGGAATGTGGCTGTTCGGGATGGGCTGCTGATCCGGCGCCGTCATCGCCCCCACGTTCGTCGGGAACCGCAGGATCGCGTAGAGGGCGATCAACACCGGGAGCTGGAGCAGCATCGGGAAGCAGCTGGCGAACGGGTTGACGCCGGCCTCCTGGTACAGCCGCTGCATCTCCTCCTGCTGCTTCGCCTTGTTGCCCTTGTACTTCGCCTGGATGGCCTTGATCTTCGGCTGGAGGGACGACATCGCCTGCATGGACCGGATCTGCTTGATGCCGAGCGGGAGCAGCACCAGGCGGATGGCGATCGTCAGCAGGATGATGGCCACCCCGTAGTTCGGGATGAAGTCGTACAGCTTCGCCAGCAGCCAGCCAAGTCCACCCAGGAGGCCCTGCCACCACGCCGCGGCGAACACGATCATCGGGCCACTCGGGGCGACTGTATGATAGTCTCATACACCCGCGCCGGCCCCCGCCCCGTCCCGGGCGCCGCCTCCGCCTGCCACGCGCGGCGCGGCGCGGGAGCGTGGTCGACCCCGCCGCCCGACCACGGATTGCATCGCAGCAGCCTCCACACGGTGAGGACGGAGCCGGCCACGGCGCCGCGGTTCCTGATGGCGTCCTCCGCGTAGGCCGAGCACGAGGGGAAGTAGCGGCACTGCCCGCCCAGGGCCGCCGACAGCGTCAGGCGGTACACGCGGACCAGCCCGATCAGGACCATCCGGGCCGCCCACCCCGCGATCCACAGGGCCCGGCGAGCGGCCGCCACGGCCCTCACGCTCCGGTGCCGCATCAGATCAGCCCTCCGCCGGCCCGGAGGTGAGGAGTTGGCGCATCTCGGTCTCGAGCTCCTGTGTCCTGGCCGGAAGGATGGCCCTCCGGGCCACGATGACGACCCCGGTCCGGGCCGGAATCGACGCCCGGACCCGGCGCCACGCCTCCCGTAGGACGCGCCGCGCGCGGTTCCGTTCGACCGCCGTCCCCACCCGCCGGCCGGCCACGAATGCGGCCCGCGCTGCCCCGGGAACCGGCGCGACGTACAGTACCATCCGCCCTCCGACCAGGCGTCTTCCGTTCGCACGGACCTGCCTGATCTCGGCGTCCTGGAGGCGACGCCGATCCCTAACCCCACCCGCCCGTGCCACCCCGGCGGCCCACGCCTGCAACCGCCCCGGGGCCTGGATCGACTGGATCAAGCGGACAGCCGGGTCCGGCCCTTGCCCCGCCGTCTGGCGAGGATGGCCCGGCCGGCCCGCGTGCGCATCCGGACCCGGAACCCGTGGGTCTTGGAGCGTCGGCGGTTGTTGGGCTGGAAGGTCTTCTTCACGACTCACCCGTGTTGGAAGGGCCGCCCCGAAGGCGGCCGGCAGCAAGTATAGCCACCGTGCGGTCACCCGCCCACGGCGGGCCGGCGGCAGGGAGAAAGACCGTCAATTCCCCCCTCCGCCCTAGCCGCCTCCGGGGAGGCCGTGTATATACTCCGCCGCACCTTCCCCCGGGCGCCCCAAGCCTCGCTTCCCCGAACAACTGCAAACGCGTTTCCCCACCTGTGGAAAGGTCCTGTGGAAAGCGGAATGTCGGTCGCTCCACAAGAACCGGCGGCAGAGGCCATCTGGGCCCACGTGATCGACCGGGCTCGCCGTGAGCTCGCGGACGGCCCCTTCAGCATGTGGTTCGCCCAGGTGAACCCGGCCTCCTACGACGGCGACACGCTGGAGCTTCGGTCCACGGACTACGCTCGGGACTGGCTGGCCCGGAACTACATGGAATTCATCCAGTCCGCCGCGTCCGACGCCGCGGGGCACGCCGTCCGGGTGAGCCTCGTGGCCGAGCGCCAGCCCACCAGGCCGCCGCCCGCGGAGTCCAGGCCCGCTCCCCAGGCCGAGCAGCTCCCATTCCCTGACCGCTACACGTTCGAGACGTTCGTGCCCGGCCCCAGCAACCGGTTCGCCCACGCCGCCGCGCTGGCGGTGGCGGAGGCGGCGCCGTCGAAGGCGTACAACCCCCTGTTCATCTGGGGCGACGTCGGCCTCGGCAAGACCCACCTGCTGCGGGCCATCGCCAACCACATGGAACGCCTGAACCCGTCGCTGCGAGCGAAGTACGTGACCTCGGAGCAGTTCATCACGGAGTTCATCAAGGCGGTCAGGGAACGCGCGGCCTATCAGTTCCAGCGGCGGTACCGCGACGTCGACGTGCTGCTGGTCGACGACATCCAGTTCCTGGCCCGCGCCGAGGAGACCCAGACCGAGTTCTTCCACACGTTCAACGCGCTTCATGCGGCCGAGCACCAGATCGTCATCGCCTCGGACCGGCCGCCCCAGGACCTCTCCGGGATGGAGGAGCGCCTGCGGAACCGGTTCCGGTGGGGCCTGTGCGTCGACGTGCAGCCACCCGACCTGGAGACCCGCATCGCCATCCTCCAGCTGAAGGCGCGCCGCGAGGGCCTCGAGGTCCCGGACGAGGTCCACGAGCTCATCGCCAGCCGCTTCGAGCACAACATCCGGGAGCTGGAGGGGGCCCTGCTGCGGGTGGCGGCGTTCGCGTCCCTGCTCCGCAAGCAGATCGACATCAGGATCGCCGAGCGGGCCGTCGAGGACCTCCTGCCCCAGAGCGACGGCGAGCTGCCCGTCGAGGCCATCCTGGACGAGACGGCGAGCTACTTCCACCTGACCCGAGAGGACCTGGTGGGGAAGAGCCGGTCCCGCCCCCTCACCACCGCCCGCCACGTGGCCATGTACCTGGCCCGGGAGTGCACGGGGCTCTCCCTGCTCAAGATCGGCGAGGTGTTCAACCGGGACCACTCCACGGTCCTGCACGGCATCAACAAGGTCCAGGCCCTCATGAAGGCCCGCGGCAGCGTCTTCCGGCAGGTCCAGGAGCTGACGCGCAAGGTCCGCGGCCGGAGCAGGGGGTAGGAGTCCGACGGTGGATCCGCGGTGCACATCCGGAGGAAGCCCGTGGGAACCGGGGGAGGATCTTCCCCGACCCGCCCCGGCCTCCACAATTTCCCACCGGGCCGTGTGTGTCACTACCCCTTGCTACGCTGCCCCGACGGGGGTTCCCAACATTTCCCCCGCCCCTACTACTACTGGTTCTCGTCCTCACCACGACCGACCTCGAGGTGTCGGCCCGTCTGGGCCTGCCGGTGACCGTCCAGGAGCCCGGCATCATCCTCGTGCCCGCTCGGCTGCTGGGCGACATGGTGAAGAGCCTGCCGGAGGCACCGGTGGAGCTCGACGCGGACCAGAGCCAGGCCCGCATCCGGTGCGCCTCCTTCGAGGGTACCCTCCGGCTGCTACCGGCGGAGGACTTCCCGTCCTGGCAGGAGCCCTCGGGGACCCGGGTCACGGTGGAGGCCGCCGGGTTCGCGGAGGCCGTGGGCCAGGTGGGCCGGGCGGCCTCGAAGGACGAGGCCAGGCCCACGCTGACCGGCGTGCTCCTCGAGGTGAACCGGGAGGGGGTGACGCTGGTCGCCACGGACTCGTACCGGCTGGCGGTCAGGGAGCTCACCGCCACCGCGGCCGGCGAGGCCCAGGCCATCGTGCCGGAGCGGGCGCTGGCCGAGGCGGGCCGGGCCGCCGGCGGGGTGGAGAAGGGCGACATCGAGCTGTTCGTGGACCAGTCGCAGGTGGCGTTCCGGGTGGGGGCGCTGACCCTGACGTCGCGGCTCATCGAGGGCCAGTTCCCCAGCTACCGCCAGCTTCTGCCGGAGGGGTACGAGAGCCGCCTGGTGGTGGGGCGCCAGCAGCTGCTCGACGCCGTCAAGCGCGTGGGGTTGCTGGCCCGCGAGAACACGCCGGTCCGGATGGAGTTCAACGCGCTCGGAGTTCGCCTGACGTCCTCCTCGCCCGATCTGGGCGGCGCCGTGGAGGCGGTGGAGGCGACCTACGAGGGCACCGACTTGACCGTCGCGTTCAACCCCGGGTACCTCGCCGATGGGCTCCAGGTCGCGACGGGAGATTCCGTCACGCTCGAGGTGCGCGACGGGTTGAAGCCGGGCGTGGTGCGGGGCGACAGGAGCGAGTTCACCTACCTGGTGATGCCGGTGCGGCTGCCGGCCCCGGTCGGGTAGAGACCCCGCCGGCCGGTCGCCGGTTGGGGTCGCCGGTCGCGGCGTGCGGCTGCTGTGGATCGAGGCGAAGGACTTCCGGAACCACGCCGACACCCGGCTGGAGGTTCCGGAGGGGCTGGAAGGACGGGCGCTGCTGGAAGTGGAGGTCCGGGGGGCCGGGGCCAACCGCATCCACATCAACCGCTCGCCGGTCCGGCGGCGCCGTGACCTCCGCCGCCACGTCCGGGCGGTGTTCTTCTCCCCCGGCGACCTGGACGTCGTGCTGGGCGACCCCGGCGCCCGCCGGGACTTCCTGGACGAGGTGGTGGTCGCGCTGTGGCCCGTCCGGGAGTCGCTGGCCCGGGCCTACGATCGTGCCCTTCGCCAGCGCAACCGCCTGCTCAAGGAGTGGGAGGGGCGGAGGGCGCCGCCCGGGCTGGACGCCTGGGACGAGGAGCTGGTCGCCGCGGGCTCGGCGCTCACGCGGGCCCGGGCGGCCGCGGCCGCCCGGGTGGGGCCGCGGGCGGGCGAGGAGTTCGCGTCCCTGGCCGGGTACGGGCTGGACGTGCGGTACGCGCCGTCCGTGGGGCGGGACACGGAAGAGGAGGAAACCGGGGCTGCCGGCGCGCTGGAGGAAGCGTTCCGCGAACGGCTCCGGGCCCGCCGGGAGGACGAGCTGGTCCGGCGGGTGACGCTGGTGGGGCCCCACCGCGACGAGCTGGAGTTGGCGGTCCGGGACCTCCACGCGCGGAGCTTCGCCTCCCACGGCGAGGCCTGGGCGGCGGCGCTGTCGCTGCGCCTGGGCCAGGCCGCGGCCGTGGTGGAGGAGGCCGGCCAGCCGCCGGTGCTGCTGCTGGACGACCCGTTCCCGGGGCTCGACCCGGTCCGGCAGGGCCGCCTGGCGGGACGCCTCGCCGGGAGGGGCCAGACGGTCCTGTCGGTGGCGGACGACATCCACGTGCCGGAAGGGGCGTCCGTGGTGTGGGACGTGCGAGACGGAGAGGTCTCGGTCCGGGGGCGGCGCCAGTGAGCACCGGCGGAGGGAGGCGCGAAAGCCGTCCCCGGCGTTCGCTGGAGCCCTCGTCCGTCGGCGACGTGGTGGCCGGGCTCATGCGGGAACGGGTCCTGGCGGGGGGCATGCAGGTGGGGAAGCTGGCCCGCCGGTGGCCCCAGGTGGTGGGGGAACGCCTGGCCGCGGAGACGGCGCCGATGCGACTGGAGGCCGGGATCCTGGTAGTTGCGGCGACCGACGGGCCCTGGGGGGCCCAGGCCCGGTTCCTCGCGGAGGAGATCCGCCGGCAGGCCAACGAGGCCCTCGGGGGGGAGCCCGTGAAGCGGGTTCAGGTGGTGGTCGATCCGGGGGGCCCAACGAGGCGTCCGGACGGCCAGAAAGCGTTGTAGCGCAAGGGTTTCGAGGCTTATCGAGCAGGGCCGGACGGGGGCGTCCCGTGGTATACTGGGCGCGGAGTTCCTCCCGCGCGGTGAGCCCCCTCGCAGCAGTTGGACTTTGGCCCGCCGTGGCCGGGTGGAGATGGAGGATTAGTGGCAGCGACGAGCCCCAACGAGTACACCTCAGCAGATATCACGGTTCTCGAGGGCCTCGAGGCGGTCCGGCGGCGACCCGGCATGTACATCGGGTCCACCGGCCCCCGGGGCCTTCATCACCTGGTCTACGAAGTGGTCGACAACTCGGTCGACGAGGCCATGGCCGGGTTCTGCGACCGGATCAGGGTGGTCCTGCACGCGGACAGTTCCTGCACGGTCACCGACAACGGCCGGGGCATCCCCGTGAACCCGATCCCGAAGGCGAAGGACCGCCGTCCGGCCGTCGAGGTCGTGCTGACGACCCTGCACGCCGGCGGGAAGTTCGGCGGCCGCGGGTACGCCATCTCGGGCGGCCTGCACGGCGTCGGCGTGTCCGTGGTGAATGCCCTGTCCGAGCGCCTCATCGTGGAGGTGGAGCGCGACGGCGGCCTGTGGCGGCAGGAGTACGCGCGCGGCAAGGCCGTGACGAAGCTCCAGAAGGTCAAGCCGTCGCGGCGCACCGGGACCCGGATCCGGTTCTGGCCGGACTCCGAGGTGTTCGAGGAGACGGTCTTCAAGCGCGAGGTGCTCGCGGAGCGCCTCCAGGAGATGGCGTTCCTCACCCGCGGCGTCGAGATCACGCTCGAGGACGAGCGTGAGGAGCCCCCGGTCAAGGAGGTCTTCAAGGCCTCTGGCGGCCTGGCGGACTTCGTGAAGCACCTGGCCGTGGGGAAGGACGTCCTGCACACCAAGGTCATCCACTTCGAGCGCAAGGAGGAGGACTCGGAGGTCGAGGTGGCGCTGCTGTGGCACAACGGCTACGCCGAGTCCATCCACTCCTTCGCCAACACCATCAACACGCACGAGGGCGGCACCCACGAGGAGGGCCTGAAGAAGGCGCTCACGAACGTCATCAACAAGTACGCCCGCGACAAGGGGCTCCTCAAGGAGAAGGAGGAGAACCTGATCGGGGAGGACATCCGGGAGGGCCTCATCGGCATCGTCTCGGTGAAGCTCCGCGAGCCCCAGTTCGAGGGGCAGACCAAGACCAAGCTCGGGAACACCCGGATGCGCTCGCTGGTCGAGACCACCGTCAACGAGCAGCTGGCCACATGGCTGGAGGAGCACCCGGGCGACGGCAAGCGGATCGTGCTGAAGTGCTCGCAGGCCGCGAAGGCCCGCCTGGCCGCGAGGGCGGCGCGGGACCTGACCCGGCGCAAGGGGCTGCTGGACACCACGCTCCCGGGGAAGCTGGCGGACTGTCAGCTGACCGACCCCTCGCAGTGCGAGCTGTTCGTCGTGGAAGGAAACTCCGCCGGCGGCAGCGCGAAGGGGGCCCGAGACAGGGCCACCCAGGCCATCCTGCCGATCCGGGGCAAGATCCTGAACGTCGAGAAGGCACGGCTGCACAAGACCCTCGAGAACATCGAGATCCAGGCCCTGATCACCGCCATCGGGACCGGCATCGGCGAGGAATTCGACATCGCCAAGGCCCGCTACCACCGGGTCGTGCTGATGGCCGATGCCGACGTGGACGGCGCGCACATTCGCACGCTGTTGCTCACGTTCTTCTTCCGGAACATGCAGGAGCTCATCGAGAACGGCTTCGTCTACATCGCCCAACCGCCGCTGTACCTGCTCACGGTGGACCGCCAACCCCGCTACTTCTACACGGAGCGCGAGTGGGACCAGTTCCGCAAGGAGAACGGCCACCGGAAGCTCGAGACACCGCAGCGGTTCAAGGGCCTCGGCGAGATGGACGCCGTGCAGCTATGGGACACCACCATGAACCCGGAGACGCGCACGTTGCTCCGGGTGGACATCGAGGACGCCGCGGCGGCCGACCGCCTGTTCTCCATCCTCATGGGAACGGACGTCGAGGAGCGGCGGAGCTTCATCCAGACGAATGCCAAGGACGTCCAGAACCTTGACGTGTAAGACGCGGAACGAGAGGGCCGCCGGCTAGATGGCGACGACGCTGTTCGCGGGGCGGATCGAGCCGGTCGACATCCAGGACGAGATCCAGCGGTCGTACCTCGACTACGCGATGTCCGTCATCGTGGGGCGCGCGCTGCCCGACGTCCGGGACGGGCTCAAGCCCGTGCAGCGGCGGATCCTGTGGTCGATGCTCGAGTCCGGCCTCCGCCCGGACCGGCCCCACCGCAAGTCCGCGGCCGCCGTGGGCGAGGTCATGAAGAAGTACCACCCCCACGGCGACCAGGCCATCTACGACGCGCTGGTCCGAATGGGCCAGGACTTCACCCTCCGGGCACCCCTCATCGACGGCCACGGCAACTTCGGCTCAGCCGAGGGCGACGAACCAGCGGCGATGCGCTACACGGAAGCGCGTCTGTCGCAGATCGCCATGGAGCTCCTCCGGGACATCGACGAGGAGACCGTGGACTTCGTCCCCAACTACGACGGCTACGAGCAGCAGCCCATCGTGCTCCCCGCCCGGTTCCCGAACCTGCTGGTGAACGGGGCCGGTGGGATCGCCGTCGGCATGGCCACGAACATCCCGCCCCACAACCTGGGCGAGGTCATCGACGGGGTCATCGCGGCCATCGACGACCCCGACATCACCGTGGCCGAGCTCATGAAGCACATCAAGGGACCGGACTTCCCCTCGGGAGGCCTGATCCTGGGCCGGCTGGGGATCCGGGACGCCTACGAGACGGGGCGCGGCTCCGTCAAGATGCGCGGCGTCACCCAGATCGAGGAGACCTCGCGGGGCGGCCAGCGGATCGTCATCACCGAGCTGCCCTACCAGGTGAACCCGGCAGCGCTGCTGACGAAGGTCGCCGAGCTTCGCAGGGACGGGAAGATCAGGGAGATCGCGCCCGGCTCACCCAGCCGGCAGACCATCCGCAATGAATCGAACCGCCAGGGGCTGCGCCTGGTCATCGAGCTCCGCAACGGGGCGAACCCGCACATCGCGCTGAACCAGCTCTACAAGCACACCCAGCTCCAGGACAGCTTCGGGGCGAACATGCTGTCTCTGGTCGACGGCGTGCAGCCCCGGGTGCTCGACCTCGCCACGATGGTGAAGGAGTACATCCGCCACCAGGAGGACGTGGTCACCCGGCGGACCCGGTACCGCCTTCGCAAGGCCGAGGAGCGCGACCACATCATCCAGGGCCTCCTGATCGCCCTGGACAACCTGGACGAGGTCATCAAGCTCATCCGCGGCGCGGCGAACTCGGAGGACGCCCGGACCAAGCTCATGAAGCGGTTCAAGCTCTCCGAGATCCAGGCCAATCACATCCTGGACATGCCGCTTCGCCGGCTGACGAAGCTGGCCCGCAAGGAGCTCGAGGACGAGCACAAGGAGCTGCTCGAGCGCATCGAGTACCTGAAGTCGCTGCTCGACGACCGGGCCAAGATCCTGGCGCTCGTCAAGGAGGAGCTGCTCGACGTCAAGAAGCGCTTCGCCAACGCGCGACGGACGCGCATCCAGTCCGACGAGGGCGAGCTCGACACGCTCGACCTCATCGCCGAGGAGGACGTCGTCATCACGGTGTCGCGGGCCGGCTACGTGAAGCGCCTGCCGGTGGAGACCTACCGCCGCCAGGGCCGCGGCGGCCGCGGCGTGATCGGGCAGAACCTCAAGGAGGAGGACGTGGTCAGCCACGTCTTCACCACCACCACCCATCACTGGCTGCTGTTCTTCACCTCGAAGGGGCGGGTGTACCGGGTGAAGGTCCACGCGATCCCCGAGGGGTCGCGCACCTCGCGGGGCATGTACGCGGCGAACCTCCCCGGCGTGGCCATCTCCGGCGACGAGCGGGTCCAGGCCGTCATCGACCTCAAGGAGTACGAGAAGGGCAAGTTCCTCGTGTTCGCCACGCGCAAGGGCATGGTGAAGCGGACCGGGCTGCCCGAATTCGACTCGCCGCGCACGGGACTCGCCGCGATCAACCTGAAGGAAGGCGACGAACTGGTCGACGTGCTCCTGACCGACGGGAAGGACGATCTCATGCTGGTGTCGCGCAACGGCCTGGCGGCCCGGTTCAGGCAGGGCGCCGCCCGTCCCATGGGCCGGGCCACGGCCGGCGTGATCGGGATGCGCCTGGCGGAAGGGGACGAGGTCCTGGCCATGGTGAACATCGGGGCCGGCGACGACCTGATCACCGTGACCGAGAACGGATTCGGAAAGCGGACGGCCGTCAAGGAGTACCCGGCCAAGGGCCGCCCGACCAGGGGCGTGATCGTGCACAAGCTGACGAGCCGGACGGGGGGCCTGGCCGGGGCATTCGTGGGGTCGAAGGACCAAGACCTGTTCGTGATCTCCTCGACCGGGATCGTGATCCGGGTCCCGTCCGCGCAGATCCGCCGGGTGGGCCGTTCGAGCCAGGGCGTCCGCACGATGAAGGTCGACGAAGGCGGCAAGGTCGTCGCCATCGCCCCGGTCATCGTGCAGATGGAGGGCGCAGAAGAAGGGTAGGGTTGGCTGGAGGTGTCAGACTTCCCGGGGGAACGAATTGAAGTTCCGCTCTTCGTCGAGTTCTTGACGCCTGGCTTCCTCGAATAGCACAGGAGCGAACTCCTTCAATGCTGAAGCAAAGTCGTTGGGAGATTGAGCACTCTCGAGCCGAGGAATGAGGGCGCGCATCTCAGAGAGTGTGGCGAGAGCAATCTTGTCCTGCGCTGTCGCCAATGCGCTACGTTGATCGCCCGATAGCTCTTGGCTAAGCACGTCTTGGATCATCCTAAGTTTCTCTTCGTAGGAAGGTGGCAAGATCTGTATCCGGAAGTCAAAGCGGCCTGGTTCTCGGATAGCCTCGTCCATGGACTTAAAATGATTCGTCGCAACGAAGAACAGACAGGTGGCCCTGTCATGGAGGTCCTGAAGTTTGGGAAGAAAGGCAGTGGTCAGAAACATTGCCTCGAACGAGCCCTCCGGCCCAGCGCGAGTCCGCATGAGCTGCTCCATTTCGTCGAAGAACACGACGGTGTCCTCCAACTCCATGAGCCCGTCAAATATTCTGCTAGCGAGGTTTGCCACGTTTGGTAAGCCCTCCCGCGCGAAATCCCCCGGGTCAAGGATGACAACGGGCCACCCCAATGCAGCCCCGACTGCCCTCACGTAAGAGGTCTTCCCGGTACGAGGCGGTCCAAATAGGATGCCGGATCGGATTCGCGCCCTTGGGCTCTTGTTTCGGAACAGGGAATAGCTCTGCTGCAGGCCTGAACTGGGTTCAGCCAGGGGTTGGATCAACCGGTCCCCTAGAAGGCCGCCAAGAGCGTGGGGTCGTCCGTCGAGATCGATCGAAGGTTGGTAGAAGCCAGAGAACGCCTTCGGATCAGGGGGGCTTGCGGGTGTCGACTTCAGATCTGCGACGACTGTGTGATGAATTCGCTTGGCCAGGTAGGCCCTGTAGAACTGGAGGAATCGGTAGACCTCTGCCGTCGCCCAGGACTCGGGTCCCCGTTCCCCTATCTTCACTCGTGCACCTGAGCGCCAGAGCGGGAGTGGAAAGCCGGGCAAGCGGTTTCGAACTGCCCAATGAAGCGCGCGAGCGAGATTCTCCTCATGCGGTACAAGGAAGTCGCGTTCCGCCTCAAAGTCATTTAGGACTGACGATAGGAACTCGAAGGAGAAGCAGTAAGCGTTGCCGTGTTCGCCATACACGAATAGCGGGTCTCCCTTTTCCCAGACCCCCCGCTGCAGCTGAGCCCCGAAGATGATGCGAAGAGCGAGTTCGACTATGCCGTCACGAAGTTCCTGTCGGTTGAACCTGTATTGGAGAAGCAGGTTGTAGCCCAATTGATAAGGATCGCTGTCGTCGTCGTCAGACTGAAAGAGGGCAATCTGTCGATGGAGCTCTTGGCCTGACCAGGTCACGCTCTTCTTTGCTGCTGTTAGGTCTTCCTGCCAGTGAGCCAAGCCGACCATTGCCCAATAGGTCAAGTAGCCATTGGGAGGGAATCCCTGGATCGAAACGCCGTCATGTGCGAGCGCCTCGGAGATGGCCTGCACGGAGGTCTGGACGACCGCACTATCCGCATTGGCGCCAACAGTTTTCAGGAGAGCGAGTGCCTGTCCTACGGTAAATGGGTTGAGGTGATTCAGTCCTCGTGTCGTCAAGCCCTTCCCCGGCTCGAGCGTCGCACCTGACCCGAGCCCGTCTCCTTCTTCGAACCGACGTACGAGTGCCTCGAGTATGAGAGAGAAGTCGATGGACGCTTCTGTGACGCCAGGAGACGATACGAGGGAACGGACACAGGTGGCTGCACTAGTGATGCTTATGCGTCGCTCTTCGTCACCGGAGGTGACATCCAGAGAAAACGGCCCCACCTTCAGAGTAGCGTCTGTGCGACGCAGCCCTTGAAGGTCGACCACGGGGATCTGATGGAATCGATTGAGAGCACTTAGGTGGAAGTCGCAGAGCTCGGTTGTCTCTTGTTTCAGCTCCAAGAGACCCCCGAAGGGATGCGGCATGCCTACTCCCTACGCGGTGTCCGACACCAGGAGTGAGTCCTTGCTCGCGCCGGCGGCCGAGCGGATGAGTCCATCCGACAGGTTGAGGTTGCTTGGGATGATTGCCTCGGCGCCCAGCAGCTCAGCCAGTGTGGACGCAATGACGTTCGAGGCCACCGCGCCTGAAGCCCACGCTGGGTCCAGGCCGAAAGAAGCAGCGACAGCCTGTGGATGGAGTGCGCTGAATTCGCGGGAGAAGGCTTCGAACTCCGAGGAAGGCACCTCAGACACGTGGGTCGCCGAATGATGGCTGGTCCGCATGGGCACTTGGCAGCGGAGAAGAAAGTCCAATTCGCCACCCGTGTGCACAAGCCGTGAGGTGCTTGTAAGATCCGCTAGCTGGGATACCAGCCGCTGCCGAACGTAGTCTCGGAGGGTGGAGTATGCCTCCCCGTCCATAGGTGATGTCCAAGGCCAACGTCGCATGATCTCATGCGTACCGAAGTCGAAGTAGACGGGCCTGCGATTCCTCGCCTCGCAAAGCAAGAGCTGGGCAGAACCACCACCGATGTTCAGGATGGCAGGCGGCTCGGTGGTCTCGCTTGGAAACTCAGCAAGCACCGCCTGAGCCACATAGCTAAGCTCCCGCTCGGGACTTAGCACCTCGACGGAAAGGCCCGCCTTCTCTTCGATGCAGGAAATCACATCGGAGGAGTTCCGAGCGCCCCTGAGTGCCGCCGTTCCAGCCACCTTGATGATATCGGCGTCTAGGTCATCACATGTATCTCGCCATGCCTTGACTTGGGTTGCAACGGCTTCGATGCACTCAGTCGGAATGTTGCCATGAGTGATGACGTCCTTCATCAGTCCGATCGAGTTTTTGGCCTGCTGGAGCACCTTCGGCTTTCGCCCAGACCTGAGAGAAGAGATCTTGAGCTTCAGGGTGTGGGAGCCAATATCAATAAGCCCCACAGTAACGTCATCATTCGAGAAACCATGCGGGATAACCGATGGCCAATTCGCCGCGAGTATTCCTTCAAGATTCACCAATAGCTCCTGATGATTCCCGAAGGACGCCACCGTCGTCCTACTGGCAGATGGGTAGCGCCATGGGGTCTGGGCTCCGAGCCCCCATACGAGCGTGCTCGGCTCGGTACCGACCTCGTACATTACGATCAGCCGAGTCCGAGGACTTCTAGCTGCAAATCCCAGTTCTACATGGACTCCACGAGCCCGGTCAGGTAGCGCAAATACAACATCACTCGTCTCCACATGCCGCAGACAAAGGGCGCTGATAGAAGCTGGATCGTAGTACACCTCTCCCCAGAGTCCTTCGTCCCTATGGGGCAAGCAGGTTTCGAAACCGAATCTTAGGAATACGTCCTCAAGACTCTCAAGAAGTCCGGTATAGACCCCTGGACTCACTTGGCCGTAGGCGAGCTCCGGATTGGCGCGTCGCGAAACGCGCCGGAAGGGTGCAGCTATGTATGCCTTTGCCATTTCCAGGACTCCTCTATCTCCCCGCTTTGGCCCTAGTTCGGCCGCCAGAGCTGGCTGCGATGGCACCCGCCCTTTGCTGATTCTGTAAGGATGCCTTCAGGGTCTGCCGACGCGTCAGATCCACTACCTCGGCCGCCTCCCTCGCTTCACGGCGCCAGTGCGGAAGAGGGATGGCGACTAGGTGAAGCAGCTGCTGCCCAGGACTCTTGAGGAGGGACTCAACGGTTCCCCACCGGGTCATCTTGATGAGGTCTGAGCGTCCATCCCAAAGAAGCACTGCTTCGCTGAGAGACTCCCTCCATCTCTCTTCAAGTAACTGCTTTGCTCGGCGGACGGTCTGGAGCGAACACCCGGCGTCTCGCAAGGCCTTGACTGTCCTCACGACGACTGCGTCTCTAACCGACCACATCCGACTCACCCGCCGCCCGCTCGATCCTCTGATCGAAGGCTCGACCAGCCCAGTGCGGACCCAGTAGTCGAGCGTAGCCATGTT
>WNFU01001595.1_pt1 | contig 31952 bp, 25 predicted proteins | sample 5400121 | NCBI WGS metagenome assembly WNFU01 (sample SAMN13153360, study PRJNA577476) | soil metagenome | isolation source: 100 cm soil or saprolite under grassland replicate 1 | place: USA:California | collected 2016-06-15
TCCAGGACACGGCACGGCTGATCCAGCGGCTGATCGAGCTCAAGAAGGAGAACTGGGAGGCGGCGATCTATCCGGTGGAGCGGCACGCGTTCACCCGGAATGACAGCTGGACGGATGAGTACCGGCGGATTCTCAAGCTGTTCGAGGAAACGATCGGGCGATGACGGGCTCGGCTTGCCGCCATCCGGGCGCGCCGGTAACGTTGAGCCGCATCGACGGCGTCCGGCCATTCGACAGGGTACTCCATGACAGCCTCGAGGCATCACATGCGCAGGGCCGCTCTCGCGTTGCTCGCGCTCACGCTGGCCCGTTGCAGTGACGAATCAAGCCCGACGGGATGGATTCCCCGGAACGGGACCATCAGCGGAGTCATCACGGTGACAGGAGGTTTGTTCCCAGGCGCGCTTCCTGCCGCCGCTCCGACGGCGGCTCGTGCGAGGAATGCTTCATTCGTGCTGCCACGGCTTGCGACTCGGCTGCGACCTCGCATGCCTCCAGGGGGGCAGGTGGCGTTTACGCCGAACGACCTGATTGTCACCTTCCGGCACGCCGCGCTCGGCGCGCCGCCGGTGGGGGCGGCGGCGCTCGCAACGGCTGAGAGCGTGCGGCTGTTGGGGGGAGCGATCCGCTCGCACTTGACCGCCATGCTCCCCGCAGGCGCCCGAGTCGCCGGTGTTTCCCCGACGATCCTCGCCGCGAAGATCCGGGTCGCGGACGCCACGCAGCGGGACGCCATCGCGGCCGCGTTGCGCAAGGACCCTGCGATCGCCGCCGTCACGCGCAATCGGCTCATCTGGCTGGCCGAGACGGCACACGCCTTCAGCCCGGTGCCTCAAGCGGGGGCGGCGGCTTCGCGTACGACGCCCAATGACCCGTTCTTTCCATTCCAGACCTGGCACTACGGGCTCATCGATCTGCCGCGGGCGTGGTCCATTACCAAGGGGAGCACCGCGGTACTCGTTGCGGTGGTGGATGACGGGATCCGTTTCGACCATCCCGGGATCGCCGCGAACCTGACCTCCGATGGGTACGACTTTGTCAACGCGGCCGACTCGCTGGCCCTCTGCGCCGGCGGCACGATCACCAATGCCGGTGACCCCGACGGCCCTGACGCCGACCCCACGATCCCCGCGTCATACTCGCCTGACGTAGTCGTGGTCGGTCCTGACACGACAACGACGTGCTTCGTACCCGACGACCTCGGGGCCCATGGCCTGCACGTCGCGGGCACGATCGGCGCAGTGGGCAACGATGCCAGCGGAGTGACCGGCGTGAATTGGACGGTGAGAATCCGTCCGGTTCGGGTCCTTGGCGTTGCCGGATTCGGAACCGACTACGACGTCGCCCAGGGCATTCTCTACGCCGCGGGGCTGCCGGCGGACGACGGAGCGGGTGGCACGGTGCGGGCGAGCACCGGCGCCAAGATCATCAACGTCAGTCTCGGAGGCTTCGGCAGCGATACGACCCTGCACAGCGCGATCATCAGCGCCGCGAACACGGGCGCATTGATCGTAGCGGCGGCGGGAAACGCGGGGACTTCTGCACCGTTCTATCCGGCCGCCTACCGGGAAGTCTTGGCCGTCGCGGCGGTTGGCCCCGACGGGGGCCCGGCCGGGTACTCGGACTTCGGTGCGTACGTCGGCATCCGAGCTCCGGGGGGGAACTTTGCGTTCGGCGCTGTGACCGGTTTGGTCCTTTCAACTGCATGGGACTTCGCTACCGGCTCGCCCGAATACGCCTTCGCCGAGGGCACTTCGATGGCGGCGCCACACGTTTCGGGCGTGGCCGCCCTGGTCCTGGCCCAGACGCCTTCGCTGACGGCGGCCGCGCTGCGGTCCCGCCTCACGAGCTACGCCGTCGGCCCGGCGAGTCCGTACGGCGCGGGACTGGTCAACGCGTACAACAGCCTCACTCAAAGCATCGGCCCGGCGACCGAGCGCTATGCGCGCCTCTATTCCGCGACCACGGGTGCCATCGTGCAGACCGTGCTCGCCGAGGCGAGGGGAGACTTCGCGTTCAGCCGGGTGGAAGACGGGGCGTATTTCCTGTACGGCGGCACCAGTGACGGCGGGGACCAGCAGGTGGGCAGTCCGGGCAACCTGTGGGGGGCATTCGGCGAGTCGGCGGTTCCGAGTGCCTTCACCGTCTTGGGCGGGGGACCGTACCGTGTTTCCTTCTCGATCGGGTTCCCGATGCCGCTCCAACCGAACCACGCGCGCGAATCGGCAGCTCCCCTGGTGATCGGCGGCTACGTGCAGGGTGGCATCGTCGACACGCTCACGCTTGACTGGTACCGGGTGAGGATCCCGGAGTCCGCGACCTACACGTTCGAGACGTCGGGCTGGGTAGCCGCCTGCGGTTTCGCCCTCGAGGAGGCCACGGCGATCGGTCTGTTCGACGCGGCGGGCACGATCATCACGAGCGCCGGCTTCGTCGATCCAGACCGCTTCAACTTCTGCTCGCGTCTCACGCGCACGCTCAGTCCCGGCACCTATTACGTCGCGGTCGCCGGCGCCGCCGGCGGCGGATTCTTCGGCGGCCGGTATCGACTCCAGGCGCGGGTTGGGAGCTGAACGCCGCGCCGCAGCCTCTGGTCGAGACCCCTTTCACCACCCTGCCAGGGACCCCGGGGCACTTGCGCGGCTGACCCCGGGCCGGCGGCCCGGGGTCCACCACACAGAAGGGGCTTCTGGAAACCCCGGGGCACCGCCCCGGGGTCAGCCGCACAGAAGGGGTTTCTGGAAACCCCGGGGCACCGCCCCGGGGTCAGCCGCTCCTAGGGCACCGCACATCGCCCGCACCTTTTTTTCCGCACCCGGCTACGGGCGCCCGAACCGGATGCCGGCGGTGATCGGAAGGAACGTCGTTCCGGGAAAGCCTGAGACTGCAGCCACGTCGACGTAGCGCGCTTCCAGGAACAGCGCCGTGCCTTGCATGCGATACAGAACCCCGCCGCCCACGTTCCACGCGAGCTTGGTCCCGGAGTTGTCCACGGTGGAGCCGCCCGAGGTGACGGAGATCGTGACGTGGTACGCTCCCAGCCCGCCCAGCACGTACGGCTGCACGCGAGCGGCTGGTCGAAACGGGTACGTGACGTCCACGTTCGCACCGAGCAGCTTGGTTTTCTCGTCGGTCGGTTGGCCGATGGAAGCCGTCAGGTCGGCCTTGAGCTGGTCGTTCGCGCCGTGCGCGCCGTACGTTCCGTCCACGCGGAGCCGGACGGGCCAACCGGGCACCGTCAGGGCGACGAGCGCGACGCCCTGCCACCCGTTCTTGAACCCCTGATCCTGCGCCGCTCGGTGATAGTCGCCGGTGGGCAACGCCATCCCCGTCGCCACGCCGGGTTGCAGTTGGATGCCCTGAGCCGCGACCGTCGCCGTGGAGAGGAAGGAGGCGACGGCCACGACGCTCGCTGCTCTCGTTGACCACGACACACGCACCTCCCGTCGTCCTCGGTTGCTAGGAATAGTGCTACCCCGGACGGTGTCCGGCAACATCGAGACCCCGCTGTTCACTACCCGTCTATGACCTCCATCCCTAGTTTTCGGTGGGGGGCGGTAGCTCAGCTGGGAGAGCACCTGGTTTGCAACCAGGGGGTCGAGGGTTCGAATCCCTTCCGCTCCATCGTCCGGGCCGTCGGTTCCACGGCGGCAGCGGCGCCAGCATGCCGAACGATCCTCCCTTTGACCCGCAGCTCGTTGACGAGCTGCTCGGCGCCCTGATCGCGCTCGCGCCGGACGGGACCATCGTCGCGTGGAACGCGGGCGCAGAGGCGCTGTTCGGGTTCGCGAGCGCCGAGGCCGTCGGACGCTCCATCTTCGAGACGATCGTTCCGCCCGAGCACGTGGCAGAGAAGCGCAAATGGCTCGAGGCCGCAGTGGAGGCGGGGTCCGCCACCTACGAATCCGTGCGCCGCCGCAAGGACGGCAGCCAAATCTGGGTCGACGTGGCGGTGCGGGTCATCCGCGACGCGGCCGGCGGCCCCCTCCTGGTGCTGAACGAGCGCGACGTCACGCTCCTCAAGTACCAGCGCGAGTCCCACCTCCTGGAGACGCGGTTCCGCGGGCTCCTCGAGATTGTGCCGGACGCCATCGTGGTGGTCGACCCGGCGGGCCGCATCGCGCTCGTCAACGCGGAGACCGAGCGCTTGTTCGGCTATGCCAGGGGGGAGCTCGTCGGACAGGTCGTCGAGCTGCTCGTGCCGGAGCGCTTCCGCGGCGGCCATCCGGCGCACCGGTCCGGCTACTTCGCGGACCCCCGAGCCCGCCCCATGGGGAGCGGCCTCGAGCTGCGGGGCCGCCGCAAGGACGGCGCCGAGTTCCCGGTCGAGATCAGCCTGAGCCCGCTGTCGATCGAGAGCAGCGTGCTGGCGATCGCGGCCATCCGGGACGTCACTGCCCGGAAGAACACCGAGGCCAAGTTCCGCGGCCTGCTCGAGGCCGCTCCCGACGCCATGGTCATCGTGGACCGGACGGGCCGGATCGCGCTGGTCAATTCGCAGGCGGAGCACCTGTTCGGCTACACGCGCGACGAGCTGCGCGGCCAGCGGGTCGAGCTGCTCGTGCCGAACCGGTTCCGCGGCGGCCACCCCGCCCATCGGGACCAATACTTCGAGGACCCGCACCCGCGCCCCATGGGAGGCGGGATCGAGCTGTGGGGCCGGCGCAAGGACGGCACGGAGCTCCCGGTCGAGATCAGCTTGAGCCCGGTGGAGACCGAAGAGGGCACGCTCGTCACCGCCGCCGTGCGCGACATCACGGAGCGCCTGCGGCTGGAGGAGATCCGCCGCGAGGTGACCGAGCGCAAGGTGAGGGAGGATGCCCTGACGCAGCACGCCGCGGAGCTGGCGCGCTCGAACGCCGAGCTCGAGCAGTTCGCCTACGTCGCCTCGCACGACCTGCAGGAGCCGCTCCGCATGATCGCGAGCTACACCCAGCTGCTCGCCAAACGCTATCGCGGCAAGCTCGATGCCCAGGCCGACGAGTTCATCGCCTTCGCGGTCGACGGGGCCAACCGGATGCAGACGCTCATCAACGATCTCCTGACCTACTCGCGCGTCGGTCGCCGTGAGGCCGCGCTCGGCCCGACGGACTGCGGTTCGGTCCTGGAGCGCGCGCTGGCGGACCTGACGCTCGCCGTGGACGAAAGCGGCGCCGTGATCAGCCACGACCCGCTGCCCACCGTGTTGGGCGACGAGACGCAGCTCGGCCAGCTGTTCCATAACCTGCTCGCCAACGCGATCAAGTTCCGCGGGACCCAACCGCCGCGCGTGCACGTCTCGGCCGAGCGCAACGGCACCGAGTGGCGCTTCGCAGTGCGTGATAACGGCATCGGCATCGCTCCGGAGCACGCCGAGCGCATCTTCGTGATCTTCCAACGCCTCAACACGCGAGAAGAGTATCCCGGCACCGGCATCGGCCTGGCGATCTGCAAGAAGATCGTGGAGCGCCATGCCGGCACCATCTGGGTCGAATCCGAGCCTGGTCGCGGGGCGACGTTCCGGTTCTCCCTTCCCGCCGGCCCGGACGGCCCGGCCGGCAACAAACCGAGGGCGACACCATGAAGCCTGAATCAGCGGTCCAGCCGGTCGAAATCCTCCTCGTGGAGGACAACCCGGGGGACGTCCGCCTGACGCACGAGCTGCTCAGGGAAAGCAAGGTCCGCAACCGGCTGACGGTCGCGAGCGACGGCGAGGAGGCGATGGCCCGGCTGCAGCGCCGGGGAGAATACCGCGACGCGCCGCGCCCCGGCCTCATCCTGCTGGACTTGAACCTCCCGAAGAAGGACGGCCGGGAGGTGTTGGCGGAGATCAAGGCGGACCCGTCGCTGAAGCGCATCCCCGTCGTGATCCTCACGACGTCGAAGGCCGACCAGGACGTGCTCAAGAGCTACAACCTGCACGCCAACGCCTACGTCACGAAACCGATCGGGCTGGACCAGTTCGTCACCGTCGTGCGGGCCATCGAGGACTTCTGGCTGGCGATCGTGAAGCTGCCGCCCGACAAGAAGTGATGACGACGACACCGATCAAAGTGCTGCTCGTCGAGGACAATCCCGGCGACGTCCGCCTGATCCGAGAGACGGTGCTGGGCTCCGCCGCCGCGCGATTCGAGGTCGAGTCCGCCGAGCGCCTCGCCGATGGGGTCGCGCGCCTCAGTGGCGGAGACATCGACGTCGTGTTGCTCGACCTGGAGCTGCCCGACAGCCGCGGGTACGAGACGTTCGAGCGCGTGCACGCGTCTGTGCCGCGCCTCCCCATCATCGTCCTGACCGGCCTCAGCGACCAGGCGGTCGCGCTCAAGACGGTGCAGGGAGGCGCTCAGGACTACCTCGTGAAGGGGGACGTGGACGGCAGCGTGCTGGTGCGCGCCATCCGCTACGCGATCGAGCGGAAGCAGGCGGAGGCGGAGATCAGGAGCCTGAACGAGACCCTGGAGCAGCGGGTGCGCGAGCGCACCGCCCAGCTCGAAGGCGCCAACCGGGAGCTCGAGGCCTTCGCGCATTCGGTCTCCCACGATCTGCGGGCGCCGCTGCGGCAGATCGACGGGTTCGCGCACCTCCTCGAGGAAGATCTGGCGTCACGCCTGACCCCCGAGGCGCAGCACCACCTGCGGCGCATCCACGAGGGGGCGCAGCGCATGGGGCGGCTCGTGGACGATCTGCTGTCTCTGGCGCGCCTGGGGCGCCAGGCCCTCCGCACCCGGGCCACGCCGCTCGACGCCGTCGTGCAGGACGTGCTCACCGATCTCCAACACGACCTCGGCCAGCGCACGATCCACTGGACCATCGGCCCGCTCCCGACGGTCGAGTGCGACCGGGGCCTCATGAAGATCGTGTTCACGAACCTGCTCTCGAACGCCGCCAAGTACACGCGCCCCCGCGAGCGGGCGGTCATCGAGGTGGCCTGCACGTCGCGGAGCGGCCGCCCGGTCGTCTCGGTCCGGGACAACGGCGTGGGATTCGAGATGCGGTATGCCGGCAAGCTGTTCGGAGTGTTCCAGCGCCTGCACCGGGAGGACGAGTTCGAGGGCACCGGTGTGGGCCTGGCGACGGTGCAGCGGATCATCCACAAGCACGGCGGCGAGATCTGGGCCGTGGCCGAGCTCGACAAGGGCGCCACGTTCTCGTTCACGCTGGGCCAGGAGTCCGGCGCCGCCGGCGGGTCCTGAAGCACGCCCGCGCAGTCACGGCCCGGTGTGCGGCGGCGCCGCGCCGGAGATGCCCGCCGCGATCACGCCCTTGAGCGTCGCCTTGCGCAGCTCCGCCGCGAAGGCCGGGAGCGCCTGCTCCAGCAACTCGGCGAACCGGGTCGACGCGTCGGCGACCCGTTGCGCGAACACCTCGTGGACCGCCACCTGCTGCGCGGTGGGCGCGAAATCGGCGCCGTTCTCCGCCACGTCGGACTGTAGCGCCGCGAGCCGGCCGTAGAGCTGCATCGGATTGCGGAAGGCGTCCTCCCGCGCCCCGGTCAGGTGGACGTCGAACAGGACGCCCTCGACCCGGACGGCGCGCTGGTCGAGCGAATCGGCCAGCGTGGCGAGCCGCTTGGCGCTCGAATCGCCCGCCAGCGCCGAATCCCCGCGCAGCTGGCTCACGAGATCCTGCAGCTGCTTCCTCACCCACTCGAGCCGGTTGATCATCCGGGCGACGCTGTCCTGCTCGGCCCGAATGGCGAGCGCCAGCGTGGTCTGGGCCAGGACGTCGGCGTCCGTCCCGGTGGTGTTCGGGTCCTTGAGGACCGTGAGCGGCTGCGTGAGGACCGTGGGAGCGGTGTCGCCCACGCTGAGACCGACGGTGTACGTGCCGGGAGGCACCAGCGGCCCGCGCAGCGAAAGGTCCAGGTCCCACGTCACGAGCGGGCGCGTCCCGTCCGCTCCCACGCGCACGAACGGCTTGCCCGGGGGCGGGGTCCGCAGCTTGGGCACCGCGGGCGCGGCGTACCGCAGGTCCCACCATACGCGGTTCAGCCCCGGCTTCCGCTCCCCATCGAGCACCCGCACCGTGTCGCCTCGCGCGTCCAGGATCGCGAGCCTGGCGGGCTTGGGCCGGCGCGCGCTGTCGGGCGGCGCCGCCGTGTCGGCCAGCGCGGGCGACAGGTAGTAGGTCAGGGCCGCGCCGTACGGCACGCTGTCCGCCTGGACGGCGCTGTTGGGCGCGCTGGCGACGCCCTGCGTGGCCCGGAAGCGGTGCGCGGGACGCGGCGCGAACAGCCAGGCGCGCCGGGCGATGGTCCCGGCATCGAGGCGCTCGAGCGGTGAAACGTCATCCAGGATCCAGACGCCGCGCCCGTAGGTGGCGACGACCAGGTCGTGGAAGTGAGGCTGCACGACGAGCCACGACACCGGGGCGTGGGGCAGGTTGGTCTGGAGCGGCAGCCAATGCGCGCCGTCGTCCAGCGTCACGTACACCGCGTTCTCGGTCCCGGCATACAGCATCCCGCGCCGCACCGGGTCCTCGCGCACCACGTGGACGAACGACAGCGGCGACCGGGGCAGGGCGTCGGAGATCCGCTTCCACGTCTTGCCGAAGTCGGCGGTCTTGAAGATGTAAGGGTCGAGGTCGTCGAGCTCGTGCAGGTCCACGGCGAGATAGGCGGTTCCGGCGTCGAAGTGTGACGGCTCGATGTTGGTGATCTTCCCCCAGGCCCCTAGCTTCGGGATGTTGCCCGTGACGTCGGTCCACTGGGCTCCGCCGTCGCGCGTGACGTGCACCAGACCGTCGTTCGAGCCCGCCCAGATCACGCCCGCCCCGCCTTGCGCGGGCGACTCGGCGATGGCGAACAGGGTCGCGCCGTCGAACGTCATGAGGTTGTCGGTGGTGACGCCCCCCGAGCTCTGCTGGTGGGTCGTGTCGTTCCGGGTGAGGTCGGGGCTGATCACCTTCCAGCTGGCGCCGCCGTCGGTCGTCAGGTGCACGACCTGGCTGCCCACGTACACCCGGGTGTGGTCGTGGGGCGAAATGGCGATCGGGAACGTCCAGTTCCAGCGGTACTTCAAGTCCGCGGGCCGCCACCCGTACCCGGCCTCGGGCCAGACGCGCACGTTGCGGGCGTGGTCGGTGCGCACGTCGTACACCTCGAGCCCGCCGTCGTAGCACCCCGACCACACGGTCGCGTTGTCCACCGTGTCGGGAATGCCGAAGCCGCTTTCGCAGCCGCCCACGTGCCGCCACTCGCCCTCGGTGACGCGGCCCGCGAGCCCGCGGCTCGGCATCCGGTAGGAGCCGCCGTCCTGCCGGTTGCCGTACACGTAGTAGGGCGCGCGGGTGTCCGCGTGGACGTGATACATCTGGGCGATCGGCAGGACGATCCGGGCGAACGACCTGCCGCGGTTCAGCGTGATGCTGGCCCCGCCGTCGTGCGCGATCATGAAGCGGTCCGGGTTGAGCGGGTCGATCCACATGTCGTGGTTGTCCCCGCCCGCCGCAAACCCGGTGCGCACGAGCGTCTGGCCGCCGTCGCGTGACATGCTGAAGCGCACCGAGACGAAGTACAGGCGCTCGTGGTCGTCGGGCGCGACGGCGAAGCGCACGTAATACGGCGCGCGCTCGGCCATGTCGTGGTTGCGGCTCACCACGCGCCACGTGTTCCCGCGGTCGTCGCTGCGGTACAGCGTCGGGTCCGTATCCTCGATCAGCGCGTACACGGTGTTCGGGTTGGACGGGGCGAGCGCGACCGCGATCTTGCCCACGGCGTGCTTCGCGTCGGGGAGCCCGTGACCCGTGAGGCGCTTCCAGGTGGAGCCCCCGTCCCGCGACACCCAGAGACCGCTGCCGGGCCCGCCGCTCTGGAGGCGCCAGGTCTTCACCTCGAACTGCCACATCCCGGCGAACAGCGTGTTGGGGTCGCCGGGGTCGATGGCGAGGTCCGAGCAGCCGGTGTTCGGGTCCACGAACAACACCCGCGTCCACGTCTTGCCGCCGTCGGCGGTGCGGTACACGCCGCGCTGCTGCGCCGGCCCGTAGGCGCGTCCCAGCGCGCAGACGAGGACGACGTCGGGGTTCGTGGGGTGGATCACGACGCGCGCGATGCGGCCGGTCGAGTCGAGGCCCATGTGCTGCCAGCTGCGGCCCGCGTCGGTGGACTTGTAGACGCCGTTGCCGAGCGCGGTCATCGAGCGGATGAAGAAGGTCTCGCCCGTGCCGGCCCACACCACGTTGTGCGCCGACGGCGCCAGGGCGAGGGCGCCGATCGCCTGGGCGGGCTCGCTGTCGAACACGGCCTGCCAGTGCACGCCCCCGTCCTCGGTCTTCCAGATGCCGCCGGATGCCGCGCCGACGTAGGCGACGAGGGCGTTGCCGGGCTGGCCCACGACGGCGACGGCCCGGTTGCCCTCGGGGCCGACGAAGCGATAGCGCATCCGCGCCCACAGCGTGGTGTCCACCTCCTGGGCGCGGGCGACCGGGAGGAGCGTGGGGACAAGGAGGGGGAGAGGGAGTGCGACCAGCGCGATGATGGCGCGGATGCGAGTCATGGGCGACGACCTCGAGTGCAGGCGACGACTGGTTGACTGCCGGCCCGCGACTTCCGGGCCGGGTAAGAATGGCGGGCGGTGGGGCGGGGCGCGAGAGGCGGGCGCGCCGGCCTACACCTGTCTCACCTCCGTTCCTGTGGAGTGTCCGTCACCACCATGACCAGAACTCGACGCGCAGGAACCGCCGGAAGCGGCGGGTCAGGACGCCGAGCGCCGGCCCCTTGGCGCAGTAGATCCGAGCGTAGCCGGACATCTCCGGCTTGACGAGTCCTGAGTCGTTGGGGATGTCGATGGTGACGCGCACGGTCCGCCCGCCGGAGTTGTCTTGCTCCGCGGCGGGTGCGATCGCCGTCACGCGGCCACCGAATGCGCGTTCCGGATAGGCCCGGAGCCGGAGCACGCCGCGCTGGCCGACGCGCACGTCCCCGATCTCCCGCTCGGGAACGGCGATTTCCGCCGTCACGGTGTCGACGGCGTACACTTGGGCGATCAGGTCCCCCGGCTTCACGTACTCGCCGATTCGCTCCTTCAGCTTCGGCGTCGTGATCACGCCCCCGTGCGGCGCCGTCACAAGCAGCCGGGCCAGCCGCTGCTCGAGCCGGTGCTGCTGCGCTTGCGCGCTCACGATTTCCTGCCCGAGGGCGGCGAGCGACTCGGGCCGCGCGCCCGCGCGTAGCAGGTCCAGCCGGGCCCGGGCTTCGTCGCGCTCCTTGGTGAATACGGCCACGCGCTCCTGCGCCTGCTCGAGCTCGGCGTGGGTCACGGCCTGGATCGACGCGAGGGCCCGCACGCGCTCGAGCTCCGCGACGGCGTAGGGCAGGCGCTCCTGCGCCTTGTCCACCGCGAGCTGGGCGACCTCGATCTCCATGCGCCGGGGTCCCGCTCGGAGCATCTGCAACCGTGCGTGCTTCGCTCCGAGGTCGGCCTCCACCATCCGCAATTCCGCCTCGTCGTCACGCGCGGCGAGCTGGGCGATCGTGTCGCCGGCCGCGACACGCGTGCCCTCGCCCACGTAGACTCGCTCGATGACGCCCTCGACCTGGGCGCGCACGTCGTTCCGGGCGGGCAGGATCTTCAACTCCCCCGAGGCCGTGAGATCGATCCGGACCAGGGCGAGCACGACGCCCAGGACGGCGAGCGCGACGAGCGTCTTGACCCGCCGCGGCACCCGGGCGAGCCGGGCCGGTTCGTGCGGCAACACCTGCTTGAGCGGATTGCCGAGGGCGAGGTTAGCTAGCCCCGCGAACAGGAGGAACCCCCACCCCTGGTAGTGGTGCGTGAGGGAGCCGGCGAGGTACAGGGCGAACCGCGTCAGCAGCCAGTATGAGAACGTCGCGGCGACGAGACCGTAGACGAGGAAGATCCGCTGCTCGCGCGGCGTGGGCTCCTCGTCCGCCGGTGGGGCGAAGCCCAGCGCGCGCTTGATCCGCTCCTTCACGTACCGGAACGCCCGCCACCGCAGGTTGGGGACCTCGAGCCAGTCGCTGAGGAGGTAGTAGCCGTCGAGCTTGATCAGGGGGTTGAGGTTGAAAAACTGCCGCACGCCCGACGTCAGCACGATCACCAGCGCGGACGAGCCGAGCCAGGTGCCGGGCTCGGCGATGCGCCAGATGATGACCGCCAGCCCCCAGACGAACAGCTCGAAGAGCCCGCCCGCGGCCATTACCCAGAGCCGCTTGGACTTCTCCGGGAACAGCCACGAGTCGCTCACGTTGCAGTAGAACGCCGGGCTGCCGTAGATCAGCAGGAACCCCAGCTCGTGCACCTGCCCGCCGAAATGCTTGCAGGTGAGGCCGTGCGCGAACTCGTGCAGCACGGTGACGGCGAAAATGGCGGTCCATATCAGCACCAGACCGTGCGCGCCCCACAGGCGCCGCAGGTCGGGGCCCAGCTCGGCGCGATTGCTCAGCAGGACCGCGAGGCCCGTGACGATCACCGCGATCGCGAGGGTTACGAACGCCGGGGTGAAGAGGAACCGGATCCTCGGGTGGAGCGAGTTGAGCAGGCGCTCGGGATCGAACGCTTTGACGCGGAGCCAGAGGGCGTTGCCGCCGAAGAACTTGCCGCTCCGCTTGCCAGGGCCCGCCATTCCGTCCTGGGGCGCGAGCAGCCCCTGCCGGCGCAGCTCTGCCACGAATGCTTCGAGGACCGCGGGCTCGGGTTCGACCCCCAGCTCGACCGCGGCGCGCTCGCGGATGGTATCGAGGGGTGTCGCGCCGTCCAGCTGGCGCGCCACGCAGTACTCCGCTTCGCGGAAACGGAAGAAGCGTCGCGACACCGGATCCTTGACGACGAAGAACGCGTCCTCGCGCGTTTCCTGCTTGGTGATCAGCAGGTCGTCTCGCAAACGCGGCTGCACAGCCTGCACGTGCTGGTCCTCCCGGAAACGCGAAAGGGGAGGGCCACGGGCGATCCCGCGACCTCTCCCCGTCACACGTCAGTGGCCGTGCGAGTCGGCCGTCTTGCTGCCCGGCTGAGGCTTCGAGCCGTTCGAGACCTCGTTGCCCGGGTTCCCGTTGCTCTCGCCCGGAACGCCGTTGACGCTGTCGGGCGCGATGCGCTGCTCGAGTTCTTCGAGCGTCAGGTTGATGCGCGACATCGAGACACCTCATTCGTTGACGGTGGAAACTGCTGCCCTGCCATGAGAGCCGCGTGGCTGTGTGCTCTAGTTGCCCGCCGGCCCTTCCGGAAGCGCGCCCTTCGGAACGGCGTTGTGGTGGTTGTTGTTGTTCGGGTTGTCAGGGTTGTTGTGCAACGCCCCCACCGTGTCGGGCGCGATCCGCTGCTCGAGCTCCTCGAGCGTGAGTTTCAACGTGTCCATTGGAGAGACTCCCCTTGCTGAAGGTTCACAGAGCATCCCAACAGTTGCTCAATGCTTCCCGGTCGACACCCGACCGCCGGTGCCTTCGTTCCCGGGGTTGTTGGTGTTGTTGAGCGGAGGGTTGTTGTTTCCCGGGTTGCCGGTGGCGTCGGGAGCGATGCGCTGTTCGAGCTCCTCGACTTTCAGCGTCAGCGTCTTCATGATTTGTCTCCCTTCGGTTTAGCGGATCGCGCCCACTTCGGCGCGAAGCCTGCGGGCGCTGGCGTGGCTTCGCGGGAGCAAGACCGTCGTATCCGATCTTACGCGTCGTTCGGACGGCGCGCTCGGTCGACGACGTAAGAGTCTCGTAGCACTCTCGCAACGACCTCATGATGGAGGGCTGACTCAATGCCTCTCGGTCGACACCTGACGCGGGAGCGGCAGGTTGGCGGCGGATCAACGGCGCTATCTCCCGCGGATCAACGGCGCATATCTCCCCTGGAAACGCCGCAAGTTGCGCGCCGGTCGGCAGCCCCGACCTCACCGCACGACCGTGTGTTGGTGGAGACAACAATTGTCACGCGGCCCTAACGCTTGTGCGTCTTAGCGGCCACACTGGCACGTCTGCCTCGGCGCCGGCAGGGCGCGAGGGGCGGGCGGTCGGTCCTTGAACCACAGGGACCGTCTGCCAAGATTTGCTGGCGGAATATGGCTCCGTCGTTCACCGAGGCATGACGCATGACCGATAAGGGCCTACAGAAACTGCGTTCCCTCCTGAAGACCTACCAGGAACAGGCTGCGGGGGAGCCGGCGGAGTCCAAGCCCGTCCACGATGAGGGAGAGCAGCGGAGACGCGCATCCGCGGAGCGCCTGCGGAGCGTGGTGCGATCCATGCTCCAGGACTTTATGGCCGAGCTCAAGAACGCGGGGCACGAGGCATCAGTGCAGGACCATACGGGCACTGCAGACGCGTATCCGAGCGTGACGCTCTCTTTCGCGCCCCGCGCCCCCAGGGGGAGCGCGCTCGCGTCACTTCTGGTATTCAGGTACGATCCGCGGCGTGGCGTTGCCGTGCAGCGAGACATCCGACCGGCGGCCACGAAAGTCGATGTGATCACCACCAGCACCGACCGCATCGGGACGATCGGGGTGGACGCCGTGTCCGCGGCGTGGGTCGAGACAAAGACGTTAAGCTTCATCGAGGCCGTGCTCCGGGCCAACTGACCCGCGCCCCCTGGTGTCGCAAGAGCGCCCTGCCGTGCCGCAAAAACGCCCTGGTATGGAACCGCTCCCCTGGCTATTGTGTGCTTTGCGCCCCCGCCCGTGCTCGCCAAAGGGGGGATCCCAGATGACCGCAGTCCGGCGCCCCGCGCCTGCCGCCCGACAAGCAGTGATGGCGACGCCACCCATCAGAGTGATGATCGTCGAAGACAATCCCGGGGACGTCCACCTGATCCGGGAGATACTCCGGGGTTCGTCCACCACGCGATTCGAGGTCGCGGCCGCCGACCGCCTCGCCGATGGGGTCGCGCGCCTCGGTGGCGGAGCCATAGACGTCGTGTTGCTCGACCTGGGGCTGCCCGACAGCCGTGGGTACGAGACGTTCGCGCGCGTGCATGCCCTCGCCCCCCGCCTGCCCATCATCGTCCTGACCGGCCTGGGGGACGAGGCCGTTGCCCGCAAGACGATGCAGGCAGGGGCCCAGGACTACCTCGTGAAGGGCGAGGTGGACGGCAACGTGCTGGCCCGCGCCATCCGCTACGCGATCGAGCGGAAGCAGGCGGAAGCGGAGATCAGGAGCCTGAACGAGACCATGGAGCAGGCCCTGGTCGCCGCCCGGACGCACCTCGAGCGAGTCGTCAACCTGAGCCCGGCGGTGATCTATGCGATCAAGGTCAACGGGGACAGCTTTGCGCCCAGCTGGATCAGCGAGAACATCCGCCGGTTGACGGGCTACGACGTTGAGGAAGCCCTCTTGCCGACCTGGTGGGTCGATCACCTGCACCCGGACGACCGGGCGCGCGTGATGGACGGGATCCGGGCCCTCCTCACCGGAGGCGCACTCACCACGGAGTACCGGTTTCGGTACAGCGACGGGAGCTACCGCTGGGTGCACGATGAGTCGCGCCTGGTGCGGGACGACCTGGGGAGACCGCTCGAAGTCTTCGGCGCGTGGATCGACATCACCGAACGCGTGGAGAGCGAAGCGGAAGTGCGCCGGGCGAAGGCGGCGGCCGAGGCGGCGAACCACGCCAAGTCGGACTTCCTCGCCAAGATGAGTCACGAGCTGCGCACGCCGCTCAACTCCGTCATCGGCTTTTCGGAGGTGCTGGAGGACCAGTCTTTCGGGGCTCTGAACGACCGGCAGCGGCGCTATGTGGGGAACATCCTCACGAGCGGCCGTCACCTGCTGCAGTTGATCAACGATATCCTGGACCTCTCGAAGGTCGAAGCCGGCCGCATGGAGCTCGGCCTGTCCGAGTTCGACGTCGGGCGGGCGCTCGCCGAAGTCCGCACCATCGTCGGGCCCCTGGCGGACGAGAAGCGTCTCAAGCTCGACGTGGACGTGGAGGAGGGACTCCCGCCCCTCACAGCCGATCAGCAGAAGTTCAAGCAGATCCTTTACAACCTGATCTACAACGCGATCAAGTTCACGCCGCAGGGTGGGCGCATACGGGTCGCGGCGCGCCGCGGGCGGGACGTCGGGAGCGGCGGCGCGGGCGAGCAGCTGGAGGTTGCCGTGGCCGACACGGGGATCGGGATCGGGCCGGAGGACCTGACGCGGATCTTCGGCGAGTTCGAGCAGGTCGCGTCGGCTCAGACCGGCGAGCAGCGGGGCACGGGCTTGGGGCTTGCCCTCAGCCGCAAGCTGGTCGAGCTGCACGGTGGGCGGGTCTGGGCCGAGAGCGAAGCGGGGAAGGGAAGCCTGTTCCGCTTCCTCCTCCCCCTCGCGCACGGGAGGGACATCCTCCAGAAATCGGATGCCGAGCCCGCGGAGATCCACGCGCCTCCAGGCACCGGGCCGCTGGTGCTGGTGGTGGAAGACGACCGCCTCGCCGGGGAGCTGCTTGCGCGCCACCTGACCCTGGGGGGGTACCGCGTGGCGCGCGCCGCGAGCGGCGGGCGGGCGGTTGCGCTCGCCCGGGAGCTCCGGCCCGACGCGATCACCATCGACATCCTGCTCCCGGACGAAGACGGCCTGGATGTCATCGCGCGCTTGAAGAGCGCGCCCGAGACGCGGGAGATCCCGGTCGTGGTCGTCTCGATCACGGATGACCGGGAGCTGGGCTTGAGCCTCGGCGCCACGGACTGGCTCGTGAAGCCGGTGGCTCGCGACGAGCTGGTCGGTGCGGTCCGCCGGGCCGTGGGCGTGAACCCGGCGGCCGGCGCGCGGACTGCCCTCGTGGTCGATGACGAGCCCGTTACCCTGGAGCTCCTGACCGAGGTGCTCACCGCGCAGGGCTTTCGGGTCCTGGTGGCCCACGACGGCCGCCACGGCGTCGCTCTCGCGCTGGCGGGGCGGCCCGACGTCATCGTGCTCGATCTCATCATGCCGGGGATCACGGGGTTCGACGTGGTGCGGGAGCTCCGGCAGCACGCGGAGACCCGTGAGACTCCGATCCTCGTCTTCACGGTGAAGGACCTGACCGCGGACGAGCGCGAGCGGCTGCGCGGCAGCGTGGTGGCGGTCGTCCCGAAGGAGGGGCCGCAGGATCTGCTGCGTGAGCTGGCTCGGCTGCGCGCGGCTCAGGTGCGACGCGCGTGACCGGCAAGCGGCAGCCCGGCCCGCAGATGCCACGCCGGTCGGCCGGCGAGGAGGAAGAGCTGCGGCACGCCAGAGCGCTGGCCGAAGGGGCGGATCACGCCAAATCGGCGTTCCTCGCTTCGATGAGCCATGAGCTGCGGACGCCCCTCAACGCGATCATCGGGTTCGCGGAGCTGCTCGACGAGCAGACGGCCGGTCCGCTGACGGAGCGCCAGCGCAAGTACGTGCACAACATCGTCTCGAGCGGCCGGCACCTGCTGCATCTCGTCAACCAGGTTCTGCAGCTCACCCGCGTGGAGGTGGGGCACGTCAGGCTGTCCGTCACCCGCTTCGACCCGCGCGAGGCGCTGCGAGACGTCGTCACGTTGGTGGAGGGACTGGCACAGAAGAAGCGGCTCGACCTGGCGGTCGAGGTCGAGGACGCGAGCCCCGTGATGGCCGCCGACGAGCCGAAGTTCAAGCAGATCGTCTACAACCTCCTCGACACCGCGATCCGGTTCACCCCGGACGGCGGTCGCATCACGGTGGCGGCGCGGGCGGCCCCGCCGGATCCCGCGCCCGGCCCGGGAGATTGGCTCGTGGTCACAATCGGGGCGAGCGGGCTCCTGACGCCCGCGGAGGCCGGGGACACCGTCCCCGGCGACCTCGAGCTGGGTGGTCCCGAAATGGGGCTGGCGCTGGCCCGCCGCCTCGTGGAGCTGCACGACGGGCGGATGTCGGTCGCGAGCGCGGTGGGCGAGGGCAGCGCGCTGAGCGTCGCGCTGCCCGTCGCGTCCGAAGCCCGCCGCTCCCAACCCGCGTCCCCGGTGCCGGACTTCGCCGCGGCGGAGTCCGGGGGTGGACCGCTGGTGCTCGTCATCGAGGATGATCGCCAGCTGAGCGAGCTCCTGGCCGACTATCTCACGGAGGGCGGCTACGGCGTGGCGCACGCCGCTTCGGCCGAGGAGGGGCTCAGGCTCGCGCGCGAGCTACAGCCTGCCGCCATCACCCTCGACATCGCCCTCCCGGACCGCGACGGACTGGAGGTGCTTGCCGCTCTCAAATCGTCAGCCGAGACGCGGGACACGCCTGTCGTCGTCGTGTCGGTGACCGACCGGAGAGGGTTACGCTCCGCGCAGGGCGCCGTCGCCTGGCTCGTCAAGCCGGTGGACCGCGCCAGCCTGCTCGGCGTGTTGCGGCGGGCCGTACCGGAGGGCGAGCCGTGAGCGCGGCCCCCGCCCGCCCGACGATTCTCATCATCGAGGACAACCCGCTGAACCTGGAGCTCGCGACCGACATCCTCGAAGCCGCCGGGTACACTGTCCGTCAGGCCCTCTCGGGAGAGGAGGGTCTGCGCGCGGCGCGCGCGGATCCTCCCGACCTCATTCTGATGGATCTCCGGCTTCCGGGCGTCGATGGCTACGCCGCGCTGCGCGCGCTCAAGGCGGACCCCGGCACGAGCCACGTCCCGACCGTCGCCCTGACGGCGCAGGCCATGAAGGGCGACGAAGCGAAGGTGCGGGCGGCGGGCTTCGACGGCTACATCACCAAGCCGATCGACACGCGCACGCTCCCCGAGACCGTCGCCCGCCTGTTGGGCGGTGACGGCGCGCCTCCATGAGCGCAGCGGGAGCGCGTGACTCTCGTGACATCACCGGCCCGATCCTGGTGGTGGACGACCAGGAGCCCAACCGGCTGCTATTGAAAGACCTCCTGGAGGCGCAGGGGCACGTCGTCACGGAGGCTCGAGACGGCCCCGAGGCGCTCGAGCGCGTCACGGCAATCGCCCCGGACGTCGTCCTGCTCGACGTGAGCATGCCGGGCATGGATGGCTTCGAGGTCTGCCGCAAGTTGAAGGCCGACGCGCGGACGGCGGCGATCCCGGTCCTGCTGGTGACCGCCCTCGCCCATCGGGAGCAGCGACTGGAGGGCATCGCGGCCGGCGCGAACGACTATCTCACCAAGCCGATCGACAAGACCGAGTTGATCCTGCGGGTGCGCAACGCGATGCGCATGCGCAGGCTCCACGCCGAGCTGGAAGACCAGTTGGCGCGCCTGAAACGGCTGGAGGAGCTGCGGGACAATCTGGTCCACATGATCGTGCACGATTTGCGTTCGCCCCTCACCGCCATCACGGCGTATTTCGAGCTGATCAAACTGGACGCGGGCGACAAGCTCGACGCCGAGCTCGGCGAGAGCGTCGACGAGGCCAGGAGGGTGGCGATGGAAATGAGCGAGATGGTGAGCGACCTCCTCGACGTCAGCCGGCTCGAGGCCGGCGCGATGCCCCTCGAGCCGGCCGAGGCGGACCTGGGCGCGCTGGCCGCGGAGGCCGTGGCCACGTCCGGGGCCGCGGCGCACCGCGTGCGCCTGGACTTTGCACCGCCGCCGCAGCCGATGAGGGCGGTATGCGACTGCGGCGTCATCCGCCGGGTGATCGCCAATCTCGTGGCGAATGCCATCAAGTTCACGCCCGAGGGAGGTGAGGTGCAGGTTCGCGTGGCAGCCGATGGCGACGGGGTGCAGGTGGCGGTCACGGACACCGGCCCCGGGATCCCCGCGGAGTATCACGAGAAGATCTTCGAGAAGTTCGGACAGGTGGAAACCGCGGGCCGCAGGCTCCACCGCTCGACCGGCCTGGGGCTGACCTTCTGCAAGCTCGCGGTCGAAGCGCACGGCGGGCGAATCGGCGTGGACAGCGTGGTCGGGAAGGGGAGCACGTTTTGGTTCACGCTGCCCCCGGAGGGGTCGGATCCATCCGGCGGGGTCAGCACCTGAAGGGGTCGGGATGGCGCGAATCTTGATCATCGACGACGATGCGGGGATCCGGCAGAGCTTGCGCGCCCTGCTCGAACGGGCCGGGCACGACGTGGCCGACGCGCGGGACGGCGGGGCCGGACTGCGGATCCACGCCGCGCAGCGCGCGGACTTGATCATCACCGACCTGTTCATGCCGGATTACGACGGCATCGAGACCATCCGCGAGCTGCGCCGCACGGACCCGACAGTCAAGATCATCGCCATGTCGGGTGGAGGATTCGACGGCACGGTGGATCTCAACGCCGATGCAAAGTCCCTGGGCGCCCAGCACAGCCTCCGCAAGCCCTTGGACGGGCGGGAGCTGCTGGAGGCGGTTCGCGAGGTGCTGGGTCAGGGATAGGGGGAGTCGTGCGCTTTCTCGAGGAAATCGCTGGAGTAGGAGTGGTGGCGTGAACCAGCGTCCTTCAGGACGCGGGGGTTTTTCAGCACTCTGCTACAGCAGCGTCCCCCGCAGCATCAGCGCCGCGATCGTGAAGTAGAGGACAATGCCGCTCACGTCCACGAGCGTCGCCACGAACGGGGCCGAAGCGCTGGCGGGGTCGAACCCGAGGCGGCGCAGGACGAACGGCAGCATCGAGCCGGTGAGCGAGCCGAAGGTCACCACGCCGACGAGCGCGACGCCGACGGTGGCGGCGACCAGCCGGTAGTGAGCGCCATAGTCGTACCAGCCCAGCGCTTGCCAGGAGAGGATGCGCACCACCCCGATCGTGCCGAGGATGGCGCCGAGCGCCAGGCCCGACGGGAGCTCCCGCAGGGCCACGCGCCACCAGTCGTCCAGCGTGACCTCGCGCAGCGCCATCGCCCGGATGATCAGCGACGTGGCCTGGGAGCCGGAGTTGCCCCCCGAGCTGATGATGAGCGGGATGAACAGGGCGAGGACGACGGCGCGGGCGATCTCCTGCTCGAAGTGGCCCATCGCGCTCGCGGTGAGCATCTCCGAGAGGAACAGCGCGCAGAGCCAGCCGGCGCGCTTCTTGACCATCGCGCCCAGGCCGATCTCGGTGTAGGGCGCGCCGAGCGCCTCCATGCCCCCGAACTTCTGGGCGTCTTCGGTCACCTCGCTGACGAGCGCGTCGATCACGTCGTCCACGGTCACGATGCCGATCACGTGCCCGCCGGCGTCCACCACCGGGACGGCGAGGAGGTCGTACTTCGAAATGATGCGGGCGACCTCTTCACGGTCGGTGCGTGGCCCGACGGTGATCGGCGGCCGTGGCTCGCCCACTGCGCTGACGGGCGTCGCCCGCTCGGCCACGACCAGCTCCCGCAGCGACACGACGTGCACCAGCCGCCGGTCGGTGGGGTCGTGCACGTATACCGCGTACACGGTTTCCTTGGCTTCGCCCACCTTATGGATGTGCTGCAACGCCTGCTCGACGGTCCAGTCGGCGGGGACCGTCAGGAACTCGGTCGTCATGAGGCCGCCCGCGGTGTCGGCAGGGTAGCGCAGCAGCAGCTTCAGCTGCTCCCGCGTCGGGGCGCCCAGCCGCTTCAAGTACCGGGCCCGGTCCGCCTCGGGGAGGGAGCGAAACAGGTCCGCCTGCTGGTCGGGCGACATGGCGTCGATGAGCTGCGCTGCGGTTGCGTCGTCGATCTGGCCGAGGATCGCGTGGCGATTGTCGAGCTCTGGCTCGTTGAACACGGCGACGGCCGCGTCGAACGGCAAGGCGCACAACACCACGGCCGCCGCCTCGGGCCGCAGGTCCCGGAGCAGCTCGGCGATGTCCACACTGCGCAGGCCGGCGACGGCCTCGGAAAATTCGACCGGGTCGCCGGCGAGGAGGTACAGCAGCTCGGGAGTGAGAACCGTCGTCTCGGGATCGGGAGCGGTCGTGTGTTCTGACATGGGCGATGCTCAGTGCGCGAGGCGCATCCAAGAGTTCAGGAGACGACAGGCAAAAGCTAAACGCCCTGGCGTCTCCTGTTCACTACCCGTCTCTACCCTCCATCCCTATTTTCGGTGAGGGGATACGCGTGCAGCGAGAGCGGCGGACCCGAAACCCGGCCCTCATGGCCCGCATAGCCCTTGGCCTGGGCCTGCTGGTGGTTGCCGCCTGCGGCGGGTCCGCCCCGCCTCGCCGCCCCCTCGTCTTCTCGGCGCTGAGCCCGGGCAACGCCCACGCCTGCGGGCTCACGACCGACAGCGCCACCTGGTGCTGGGGCGGGAATGAAGACGGGGGGCTCGGCAACGGCACGATGGCCCCGAGCCTGACGCCGGTGGCCGTCGTCGGCGGGATCACCTTCGCGGCGGTGAGCGCGGGCGGCGGTCACAGTTGCGGCCGCACCACGGACGGCGCCACGTACTGCTGGGGAAACAACGACAACGGGCAGCTCGGCGACGGCACGACGACGCCCAGCCCGGCGCCGGTGGCCGTCACGGGCGGGCTCACCTTCGCCTCGGTGAACGCGGGTGCCGGGTTCACCTGTGGCGTCACCACGGACGGCGCCGGCTACTGCTGGGGGTCCGACGTCAGCGGCGAGCTCGGCGACGGCACCACGACGAGCAGCGCGGTCCCCGTCCGGATTGCGGGACGGCGATGAAGCCGCGGCGGGCCGTTATCTGAGGCCCGCACGCTCCGCCGCACGCTCCACCACCCCGTAGCGCGCCTGCATCCCTGCCGCCAGGTGGGGCGAGACGTGGCAATGGAACAGCCACGTCCCGACGTTGTCCGGGACCATGTCGGCGATCACCATCTCCATCGGTGCGAGGGCGGCCATGTCCGTCCGCATGTGGTCGATGAGCACGGTGTTGCCATGCCAATGCGGCGTGTGGGAATCGTCGTCGTTGATCGAGGCGAACAGGTACCAGCGCACCCGCTCGCCCCTGCGCACGGTGAGCGACCAGAGCGGAAGCGTGCCGCGGGTGAAGCCATTGATCGAGAATGGCACGAAATACGGATCGTCCGCCTGCCGGACGTTCGGGTTGGGCAGCGGCTGGTCCCGCGCGAGCGTCGCCGGCAGGTTCCGGTCGGCGTACCAGCTGTCGTCTTCGTGGACCTCGGAGAACATGGTCACCAGCTCGCGGTCGACGTCCGCCGGCGTGCCGTCGGGTCGCGCCTGGCCGCGCGCGGTGACGATCATCGCGCCCATCAGCCCGGAGTTGACGTCGCGAATCTCGTCGGTGTGTGAGTGATACATCCACATGATCGAGCTCGGGTCGCCGGGACCGGGCCCGGCCCGCTCCGGCACGGGCCAGATGTACACGTGGGTGCCGCCCGGCGGCACCGCGTCGTCCGCCTTGGCTGTGCCCGACGTGCCGTCGGCGTACAGCGCGCCCTCCGAGTCCTTGTCGTAGAAGACGCCGTGCGGATGGATGCTGAACGGATGGCTCGCGTTGTTGCGGAACACGACGCGGATCGTGTCCCCCACCTCCGCGTGCATCACGGGGCCGAGGAAGCCCAGATGCTCCCACGCGGGCGGCCGGGGCTTGCGGGTCCGAAACGTACCGTCCGTGTACTCCCGGTACAGTGCTTTCAGGTATGCCGTGCCGACCGGCCGCGGCCGGGCGTTCCGGAAGAAGCCGGTGTCGGCAAACGCCTGGCCGGTGATCTCGTCGACGCCGCCCGGGACGTAGTCCCAGGACACTTGGTCGGCGGCGATGTAATATGTGCGGGTCGTGCCGGCCGTACGCGCGCGACTCACGAGCGACCAGCCCCCGAGCAGGAGTAGGGTCGATGCGACGAAACTCGTGAGATACGACTTGCCACGACCTGACATCGCCACTCCGCGCGCGGGGGTCCTCAAGGCACTCTCGCCGCCGGCCGGGTTTACTGCCGTGAGCCGGATCACACGACCGTGACCGCGCACGGCCTTGCGCGCGCGCCCGCTCGCTGGGCCGCCCTCGCGATGAGCGCGAGCACGGTGACCGTGACGGTGAATGCGATGCTGCTGCGGCGGCTCGAGAGCCCGACTACTTGAACCGCGAGCCCGTGGCCGCGCAAGTTTCGGCAGCGTGACGCACCCACCCGCCCACTGGCTCCCGTTTCTGACCGAGCTCGCCGATCGCGCGGACGACATCGCCCTCCGCTCGTTCCGATCGAAAGGCTTGCGCGTGGAGGACAAGCCCGACCTGAGCCCCGTCACCGAAGCGGACCTGGCGATCGAAGCGATGGTCCGTGCCCTCGCGCGCGAGCGCTACCCTGACCTGGGCGTCCTCGGGGAAGAGGAGGGCGAGACCGGAGGCGTGGCGGCGGCCCGGTTGATCATCGATCCCATCGACGGAACCCGCAATTTCGCGCGGGGCATCCCCGTGTTCGGGACGCTGCTCGCGATCGAGGAGCGCGGCGACGTGGTCGCTGGAGTGGCGAGCGCGCCCGCCCTCGGGACCCGGTGGCACGCCGCGCGCGGCAGCGGCGCGTTCCGCGACGGACAGCGTCTCGCGGTGTCGGGCATCGGCCAGCTGCGCCACGCCCTGTTGTTCCACGGCAACCTGGGCCCCGGAGAAGCGGGCCCGGCGCCCGGCATACTGAGCCTGATCCGCCGCGTCGACCGCACGCGCGGCTTCGGCGACTTCTACCAGCACATGCTGGTGGCGGAAGGTGCGGGCGAGATCGGCATCGATCCGGTGATGCAACCGTGGGACGTCGCGGCGCTTCAAGTCATCGTCGAAGAGGCGGGGGGGTGCGCGACGGCCCTCAACGGGGAACGGTCCATCTACGCCGGCAGCCTCGTCACGTCGAATGGGCCCCTGCATCGGGAGGCGCTCGACATCCTGGCGGGGAGTGAGAGCTGAAGCGAGGCTCAGAGGCACAGAGGCGAAGAGGCACAGAGGCGAAGAGGCACAGAGGCACAGCGACTCTCCCCCGCGCCTCTGTGCCTCTTAGCCTCTTAGCCTCTGTGCATCACTTCCTTTTTGCCGCCTCGAACCGTTTCTGGACTTCAGGCCAGTTGACTACATTCCACCACGCTGCGATGTAATCCGGTCGCCGGTTCTGGTACTTCAGGTAGTACGCGTGCTCCCACACATCGAGTCCCAGAATCGGAACCTTCCCGTCCATCAGCGGGCTGTCCTGGTTCGGTGTGCTGATCACCTCCAGCTTGCCGCCCACGACGGCGAGCCAGGCCCAACCCGACCCGAATCGGGTCGCCGCGGCGGTGGAGAGCTGCTCCTTGAACTTGACGAAGCTGCCGAAGGTCTGCGTGATCGCATCGGCGAGGGGGCCGCTCGGCTCGCCGCCGCCCTTCGGGCTCATGACCGTCCAAAAGAGCGAATGGTTGTGGTGGCCGCCGGCGTTGTTGCGCACCGCGGTCCGGATGTCCTCGGGGACGCTGTTGGTGCCACGTAACAAGTCCTCGAGGGCCTTCTGGTACAACTCCGGGTGCTTGTCCAGCGCAGCGTTGAGGTTGTTGATGTACGCCTGGTGATGTTTCCCGTGGTGGATCTGCATCGTCTGGGTGTCGATGTGCGGCTCGAGCGCCGCGAAATCGTAGGGCAGGGGTGGGAGAATGGGCTTGCCGCCCTTGTCCGTGGCAATTGCGGTTCCGGCCATCGTCGTCCTCCGCGTCTAAGTGCGCCGGGTTGAACCCGTCGAACCGGGAAGATGTTCCCAATGCGGGCCCGTCTCGCGGCCGCGGGCTGCTTGATTCCGGGTAGGGCGCCGGTATCTTCAATACTACTTCAATTCCTTCACCTTCGTGCAGGGTCCCTGCTTCGCCGAGGCGGGCGCTTCGACCAAGAGCGCGGCCGTGGTGTTGGTGGCGCCGGTGTCGTGACGTGACCGCGGCGCTTGAGAAATAGGCTTCCGCCCCGGGCCGTCCGATGCCCCGTCTCGCCTTCACCCAGGAGCTTCCCGGCCGGCGGCTCCCGCAGAGCCGCTGACGTCGCATGGCGTCGGTCACGCTCCGGCGGTTGAGCAAGACGTTCACCGGCGACGGCCGGCCCGCGCTGCGCGACCTCTCCCTGGCGGTGCGCGATGGGGAGTTCCTGGTGCTGTTGGGGCCCTCGGGCTGCGGCAAGACCACGGTGCTGCGGTGCATCGCCGGGCTGGAGGAGCCGATGGAAGGGGAGATCCGCATCGGCGAGCGGGAGGTGACGCACCTCGCGCCCGGCGAGCGTGACGTGGCGATGGTGTTCCAGAACTACGCGCTCTACCCGCATCTGACGGCGCGCGCGAACGTGGCGTTCGGGCTCGAAGTGCGCGGCGTTGCGCAGCGGGAGATTGCCCGGCGGGTGCAGGAGGCCGCCGAGCGGCTGGGCATCGGCGAGCTGCTCGACCGCCGCCCGGCGCAGCTGTCCGGGGGCCAGCGCCAGCGGGTCGCGCTGGCTCGGGCCATCGTCCGCGACCCACAGGTCTTTCTGTTCGACGAGCCGCTCTCCAATCTGGACGCCAAGCTCCGGAGCGAGATGCGCGCCGAGCTCCTCAAGCTGCACCGCGCGCTCGGCGCGACGATGGTCTACGTCACCCACGACCAGGTCGAAGCGATGACGATGGGCCAGCGGATCGCCGTCCTGCACGAGGGCCGGCTGCGTCAGGTCGGCACCCCTGCGGAGGTGTATGGGGAGCCCGCGGACGTGTTCGTCGCTCGGTTCGTCGGCAGCCCGGGGATGAACGTGCTGGAGGGGACCGCCCTGGAGCGCGAGGGCGGGGCCGAGGTGGATTGCGGCGGCTTCAGCGTGCCGGTCGCCGTGTCCGACTACGCGGGCCAGATCCATCTGGGCGTGCGTCCCGAGCACGTGAGCTTGTGCGCCGTGGATCAGGGGGTCGGGAACGCGGACCTGCTGGCGGTCGAGCCGCTCGGCGCCGAGACGCTCGCGCACCTCGACGTGGGCCGGCAGGCGCTGGTGGCGCGGCTCCCGGGCCTCGTGGATCTCCGGCCGGGCGATCGGGTCGGCTTCACGCTCGACCACCGCCACGTGCACCTCTTCGACGCGGCGGGGGAGCGTCTCGGGTGAGGCGCGCGCGCACGCTCGCCGTCGCACTGCTCGCGGGCGGCTGCGGCTCGACCGGGGCGGCGGACGGAGACCACGTCACGCTCCAGCTCGCCAACTGGGCCACCTACCCCGAGGCGCGCCTCGAAGATCGGGTGCTCGCGCCGTACCTCCGGGCGCACCCTGAGCTTCGGGTGATCCAGCAGAACTCCTCGATCTACGGGGACCAGTACCGCGAGCGGATCCTCACGTCGCTGGCCGTGGGGGGGGGCGCTGCGCCCGACCTGTTCCTGCTCGACAACATCGACGTACCCGCGCTCGTGAATCGGGGTCGCGTGCTCGACCTCGCGCCGTATGTGGACCGCGCCGGGGTGGACCTCGGATGCTTCGACCAGACCGTGCTGTCGATCTTCAGTCGCGGCGACGCGGTGTACGCGCTCCCCAGGGGGTACACGCCGATGGTCGTCGCCTACAACAAGGACCTGTTCGACCGTGCGGGAATCCCGTATCCGACGGACGACTGGACATGGGACGACTTCCTCCGCATCGCGACGCTGCTCACCCAGGACACGGACGGAGACGGCGCGGTCGATCAGTGGGGCACCTTCTTCGACCGTCGCGTCTTCCTGTGGATTCCCTGGATCTGGGCGGGGGGCGGCGACGTGCTGTGTCCCGGCGGGCGTCGCGCCACCGGGTGTCTCGATTCGCCGGCGACGATCGAGGCGATCCGCTGGTACACGAGCTGGGTGACGCAGCACCACATCGTCCCCCGCGCCGGCACCCTGCGCAAGTCGTTGGGCGACAACCCGCGGCTCTTCGCCACCGGGAGGGTCGGGATGATGACCGCGGGCCACTTCTGGATCCCGGAGCTCCGCCCCTACCTCGCCGGCGGCCGGTTGCGCGTCGGCTTCGTGGCGGTTCCGCACCGCGCGGGTTTCCCGCCGGCGACGGTGATTTATGCCTCGGGCTACGCCGTGCCCGCGACGGGAGCGCGGCGCCGGCTTGCGATCGAGCTCGCGACGTATCTCACCGATTCGCTGGCCGAGGCGAGGCGCGGGGAGGCCGGGCTCGAGCTGCCGGCGGTGACCGCGGCGGCGCGGGGGCTCGCGGCGCGCGACACGCTCGGCTGGGATGCCGCGTTCCTGCGGGCCGCGGCGCACGGGCGGGCGCCGTGGGGCGCGCGGGTCGAGCGGTGGCGGGAGGTGGAGGCCGCCCTTCCCGATCTCATGGACCGGATCACGCTCGCGGGCGCCGAGCCGCGGGTGGCCGCCCGCGCCATGGCCCGCGAGATCGATCACGTGTTGGGCTCGACGCGATGACACCGCTGGCCCGCTGGCGCCGCGCCGCCGCGCTGGGCGTGGCGGCGAGCGCGCTGCTCGTCCTTTGGGCGGCCCGCTGGGCCAGCGCCCGCTCGGCGCGGGGGTTCGCGCAGCGGGCCGCCGCGAGCACAGCCGCCTACCTCGCGCTCATCGCCCCTCGGGCGCTGCACGGCGCGGACTACGATCTTCCCCGGCTGCTGATCGAGGCGCGCGCGCTCGAGGACCTCCCGGGACTCGCGGCGCGGCTCGAGATCTACCGCGGCACGGCGCCGCTGGTGCACGCGACGGCCCAGCCGCTGACCTCGGCCGGGTTCCAGCGGCTGCGGCGCCAGGCGGCGGCGCGGTGGGAACGCGGCGCCGTGCTCGCGCCGCTGTTTGACCGCGACGGGTGGGAGGTGGTCGGCGGGGTCGAGGTGCGGCCGCCTGGCGGGGGACGGCCGTCGCTGCTCACGATGTTCGCCGTACTGCTCAGCCTCTGGGCAGGCGCACTCGCGGCCGCTGCCGTGGGGGGCGCGCGCGACCGGTCGCGGCGCGCGCTCGCCAGGTACGCCCCGGCGGCCGCGCTCCTCGGGCTCGCGGCCTTTAGCGACGTGAGGGGCGCGGCCCGCGATTCGACCAACCGCTGGCTGGGCGACGCGCGCCTGCTGATGCAGGAAGCCGTGGCGCGCCTGCCGGAGCTCCGCTTCTCGCTGCCGGGCCTCGCGGCCGTGGCGCGCGGCGCGGAGCTCGTGCCGGGAGACAGCGCGGGGGCCGCGGTCGGGCGGCGCGTGGTCGGCGGCGCGCCGCGCGCCGCGGTCGCGGTCCGCTTGGGCCGCGGCCGCTGGGCCCAGCTGCGGGCGCCCCCGGCGGAGGCAGGCGCGGTCGGCTGGCTCGGCATCACGCTCGGCCTGGCGCTGCTCGGGCCCCTCGCCGCTGCGTTCGCCGCGTGGGGCGCACGGGAGGCGGCGCGGCCGCAACGCCGGCGCGAGACGGTGACGGCGTGGGGCTTCCTGGCGCCCTCGGCGCTCCACCTCGCGGTGTTCTCGTTCGCCCCGATCCTGTTCGCCTGCTACCTGTCGGTGCACCGCTGGACCCTCGTGGAGCCGACGCGGCCGTTCGTCGGGCTCGCCAACTTCGCCCAGCTGCTCCGTGAGCCGCTCGTGTGGATCTCGCTCCGCAACACGGCGCTCTACGCGTTGTACGTTCCCGTGTCGATGGCGCTCGCGCTGGCCGGCGCACTGATGCTCAACCAGCGGTCACGGAGGGCACGCGCGCTGCGGGCGATCTTGTGCCTCCCCTCCGTGTGCTCCGGGGTCGCGATCGCCCTGGTGTGGCAGTGGATGTACCACGCCGACTCCGGGCTGATCAACCACGTGCTGTCGCTGGCGCGGCTCGGGCCGGTGGACTGGCTGGGCGATCCCCGCACGGCCCTCGCGGCCGTGATGGTCGTCTCCGTCTGGGTGCAGCTCGGCTACCAGATGACGGTGTTCCTCGCGGGGCTGCAGGGAATCCCCCGGGAGTATCTCGACGCCGCGCGGGTGGACGGCGCGAACGCCTGGCATCGGTTCTGGAAAGTCACGTTTCCACTTCTCACGCCGGTGACGTTGTTCGTGCTCGTCACCGGGATCATCGCCTCGTTCCAGCTCTTCACGTTCATCTACGTGCTCACGGACGGCGGGCCGCTGCACGCCACGGACGTGCTCGTCTACCGCCTCTACCAGACGGCGTGGGAGTTCCTGCAGTTCGGCTACGCGAGCGCCCTGTCGCTGGTGCTCTTCGTCGCGCTGTTCGGCGCGACGTGGGCCCAGTTCCGGCTGCTCGGGAAGCACGTGGAGTATGCGTAGGGAAGCCGCCGTGGGCCGGCCGCGAGTCGCAAGCGGCGTCCGGGGCGCCGCGGTGCTCGTGCTGGGGCTGACCATGGTCGTGCCCTTCCTTTATATGCTGGGGACCGCCTTCATGGGCGAGCTGGAGGTGCTGCGCTTCCCCCCGCCGCTCTTCCCGGCCCGGGCCCGGCCCGAGAACTTCAGGGCGGCGCTCACGGCGCTGCCCTTCGGCCGGTTCTTCCTGAACAGCGCGATCTTTTCCCTCAGCGTCGCGGCCGGGCAGGTCATCACCAGCGCGACCGCCGCGTACGCCTTCGCCCGGCTGCGCTTCCCCGGGCGGGACCGTGTCTTCATGGCGTACCTGTCCGTGCTCATGGTGCCGGCGGTGGTGCTGCTGATCCCTCGCTTCCTGCTCATCAACGCGCTCGGCTGGGTGGACACCTACCAGGGGCTGATCTCGACCGAGCTCGTGTCGGTGTGGGGCATTTTCCTGTTGCGCCAGTTCTTTCAGACGCTCCCGCGCGACCTGGAGGACGCCGCCCGCCTGGACGGGGCGGGGGAGTGGACGATCTTCTGGCGCGTCGTGCTGCCCCTCTCCAAGCCCGCCCTGGCGACGCTCGCCGTGTTCGCACTGGCGGAGCAGTGGAGGAGCTTCCTCTGGCCGCTGATCGCGACGCGCTCGACCGAGATGCAGGTGGTGGAGGTCGGCATCGCGAGCTTTCACGAATTGTACTACACGAATTGGCCGTACCAGATGGCGGTGGCGGTGACGGCGCTGGTCCCGCTGCTGGTGCTGTATTTCGTCGCGCCGAGGTATTTCGTTCGGGGATGGACACCGAGGGACTGAGGCGCAGAGGCGCAGAGGCACGGGGGTGAGGGGTCTGTGCCTCCGTGCCTCTGTGCCTCTAGTCTCTAGCCGCTGACCGAAAGCTCAGCTCCCACTTGATGTCCCGTCCGTCCCCACCCGCCGCCCACTCCAGCACCGCATGCCCTGACCCCAACCGCTTCACTGCGCAGGGCACGTCCGCTTTGCACGCGCCTGGTCTCATCCCCCTCGGCACGGCGATCGTCACCGCGTACGCCGTCCCGTCGAGGTTCGCCGACTTCGCCCGCAGCGTGCGCGTCGTGGCGTCCCACGTCTCGTCCGTGATGTCCACCGCTCCCTGCACGACGTGGCGCGTGGTGCCGATCACCTGCGGGCGCGCCGCGGCGGCTCGGATGCCGACCGTGAGGGTGCTGTGCGGCTCGAGCGTCGCGGACAGCGTGTCCTTCAGGTCCGCGAGCGGCGCGTCGCGCCACACGTCGTAGGCGGTGAACCTCGCGGCCCCCCCTCCCCCCGTGATGCCCAGCGACGCGAGCGGCACGGCGAGCTGCTGGGCCTCGTCGTCCCAATTCACGAGCGCCACCGTCCACCAGCGCGGCGCCGCTTCGACGACCCACCGCGCCGGCGGGCGATCGCGGGTCGTGCTCCAGATCCCGCCGCCGCCGCCCCCATCGTAAACGCGCACCGCCAGCACGTTTTCGCCGCCCCAATTGAGCACGTCGGCCGGGACGGGGTAGCGCCGGTACGCCTGCCATTCGCTGCGGTAGCCGGGCGGGAAGTCCCCGGTCTGCCCGACTTTGGTCCCGTTCACGAACGTCTCATCCACATCGTCGATCTTGCCAAGCTCCAGATAAACCGTGCGCCGGTCCGCCGGTCGGCCGGTCCGCCCGGGGGGAGGGGTGGGGAGCGGGAAGCGTACGCGATACCACGCGAACCCGTCATAGTCGGTATGCCCCGCCTCCTCCCAGCGTTTCGGGACCGCGATCGTCTCCCAGGCTTCCTCGTCGAACTCGCGTTGGCCGTGGCCGGGATCGTCGCCGGTGCGAAACCGCCAGGGGCCCGTGATGGGATAGACGTCCTCGCCGGCGACGACCGCGGGCGCCGGCTCGCGCTCGGCGACTCCGGTCCCCACGGGGCGCCCGGCCACGGGAGCGACGGGGAGCGTGCGCCGGAGCAGCGCCACGCGCTCGACCGGCAGCTTGGGGAGATGGTCGGAGAACAGCGTGAGTCCTCCGGACAGGGCGACGATCGACGTCCACACCTGGGCCTCCGCGACCGACAGCGGCGGACGCACCACGAGGCC
>WNFU01002666.1_pt1 | contig 31949 bp, 36 predicted proteins | sample 5400121 | NCBI WGS metagenome assembly WNFU01 (sample SAMN13153360, study PRJNA577476) | soil metagenome | isolation source: 100 cm soil or saprolite under grassland replicate 1 | place: USA:California | collected 2016-06-15
TGACTGCCATGACCGAGAGCCTCTCCGAGGAGTGGCAGGGCAAGGCGGAGGAATCGGTGCCGCTCGGCCGGTTCGGAACGCCCGACGAGGTCGGCGCAGTGGTCGCCTTCCTGTGCTCGGACGCAGCCGGCTACGTCACCGGAGCTCTGGTCCCCGTCGACGGGGGCCTGGGGATGGGACACTGACCGTCCCCCGACCGACCGCAGATTCGACAGGAGGACTGGATGGAACGTGACGAAGCACTCGGCGTGCTACGCGAAGTCGCCGTCGAGGTCTTGAGCGTGGAGCCGGACCAGGTGACGGACGGCGCCCGCTTCAAGGAGGACCTCGACGCCGACAGCCTCGACCTCGTCGAGATGGTCATGGGGCTCGAGGAGCGCTTCGACATCTCGGTGCCCGAGGAAGATCTCGAAGACGTGACGACCGTCGGCCAGGCCGTCGATCTGGTGCTCTCCAAGGTTGGCGCCGGCGCATGAGCACCAACGACGCTCGCGGGCGGCCTCGCGTCGCCGTGACCGGACTCGGCGTCAAGACGCCCGCCGGCACCGACGTGGCGACGTTCTGGGAACGGCTGTGCTCCGGGCGGGCGACGGCGCGCACGATCGACAGCTTCGATCCCTCCGACCTGTCGATCACCTTCGCCGGCGAGGTGCGCGACTTCGACCCGGTCCCGTATTTCGGGCCCAAGGAGGCGCGCCGCCAGGACCGGGTTACGCAGCTCGGCTTCGGCGCCGCTGCTGACGCGCTCGCCGAAGCGGGTGAGCTCGGCGCCGACCCGAGCCGCTGCGCGGTGATCATCGGCACTGGCGTCGGCGGGCTGCACACTCTGGAGGAGAACCAGCGCCTGTACTTCGAGAAGGGCCCGTCGCGCGTCAGCCCGTTCTTCGTTCCGATGATGATGCCCAACGCGACTGCGGGCGTCGTCGCCATGCAGTTGGGCTGGACCGGCCCGAACGTCTGCGTCGCTACCGCGTGCGCCGCGGGCGCGCACGCCATCGGCGAAGGTGCTCGGCTGATCCGCGATGGCACCGCCGACGTGGTGATGGCCGGCGGCACCGAGGCAGCCGTGACTCCGCTCACCGTCGCCGCGTTCGCGCGCATGGGAGCGCTGAGCACGCGCAACGAGGATCCCGAGCGCGCGTCCCGTCCGTTCGACGCCGACCGCGACGGCTTCGTCATCGGCGAGGGCGCGAGCTGCGTGGTGCTCGAGTCGCTGGATCGGGCCCGTGCGCGTGGCGCGTCGATCTACGGCGAGGTCGTCGGGTACGGACGCAACGCCGACGCGTACCACATCACCGCGCCGTCACCGGGTGGCGCGGGCGCCGCCGTCTGCATGCAGCTGGCGCTCGACGACGCCGGCATCGCTCCGTCCGCGATCGGCCACGTGAACGCGCACGGCACGTCGACAGAGCTGAACGACGCCGCGGAAGCGGAGGCCATCCGGAAGGTGTTCGGCGACTCCGCGCCGCCTGTCACGTCCACGAAGGGTGTGACCGGCCACCTGATCGGCGCCGCGGGCGCCGTGGAAGCGGTCGCCGCGCTCCTGGCCGTGCGGGACGGGATCGTCCCGCCGACCGCCAACCTCGAGCGGCTGGGCGACGAGATCGAGCTGGACGTGGTGGCGGGCTCACCTCGCGAGGTCGGCCCGAAGCCCGCGCTGTCGAACTCGTTCGGGTTCGGTGGGCACAACGCGTCCCTCGTGCTCACCACCGCCGAGTGACCGCCGCGGGCAGGGTGATGCGTTTCTCAACTTCGCCTGGCGGAGTTCAGGTACGCACGCGGGGCGCAGGCTGGTGACACCGCTGTTCTCGCCGACGCCGGTCGCGCCGGTGATGGGGCAGCGCAGCGACGCGGTCACCACGGCCCTCTCCGACCTCCACGGCCGGACGGTCAGCTGGTTCCGTCTCGACGGCGGGAAGCACCGGGGCGCGATCGGTGTCGCCGAAGGCGAGGCGCTCGAACGGGCGGTTCGCCTCGGTGTCGAGCTGGGCGTCCCGGTCGTCGGAGCCATCGCAACCTCCGGCGCCGACGTCGGCGAAGGCGTGGCGTCGCTCCACGCGTGGGGACGCGTCGCACGCGCGTTCACCGACGCGTCGGGCGTCGTACCCACGGTGCTCGCCGCTGTCGGCCCGTGCGTGTCGGGCCCGGCGTTGATGCTCGGTCTCGTCGACCAGGTCGTGATGACCAGCGACGCGTTCGCGTACGTCTCGGGACCCGACACCGTGAGCGCGTTCACCGGCGTGCCCGTCGGACGCGCCGATCTCGGCGGAGCAGCGGTCCACGATCTCCGCAGCGGCGTGGCAACAGTCGTCGTCGACGACGATGCCGACGCGCTCGCCGCGATCGCCACCATCCTCGACTACCTGCCCGGCCACCACCTCGACGATCCGCCCGTCGCGTTCACGGACGACCCGGTCGACCGGTCGTGCGACACCGCGGCCGCCACCATGCCGGCCCGGTCGAAGGCCTCGTACGACGTGCGCGACATCATCGGCGACGTCGTCGACGGAGACAGCTTCTTCGAGCTGCGCGCTCGTCATGCGCCGAACCTCGTGACCGGGCTCGCCCGACTCGGTGGGCGGCCGGTCGGCATAGTGGCGAACCAGCCCAGCCAGCGGGCGGGAACACTCGACGTCGCCGCGTCTCGCAAAGGGGCGCGGTTCGTGCAGTGGTGCGACGCGTTCAACGTGCCGCTGGTGACGTTCGTCGACACGCCAGGGTTCGAGCCCGGCACCGACCTCGAGTGGCGCGGCATGATCCGCCACGGGGCACAGCTCGTGCACGCCTACGCGGCCGCCACCGTCCCGCGGCTGTGCGTCGTGCTCCGCAAGGGCTTCGGTGGGGCGTACATCGTCATGGACTCCAAGCCGCTGGGGAACGACTGGTGCGGGGCGTGGCCGACGGCCGAGATCGCGGTGATCGGCGCCGCCGGCGCGGTGCAGATTCTGCACGGCAAGCGGCTGGCCGCCATCGCCGACGAGCGGGGCCGCCGGGCCGAGCAGCTCGAGCTCGAGTGCGAGTACGGGGCGCGGTTCTCGAGCCCGCTGCCGGCGGCCGAGCACGGCCTCGTCGACGAGGTCATCGCGCCGGTCGACACGCGGCGAGCGCTCGCGGCGGCGCTCGATCGTCTGACCACCAAGCGCGAGGACACCCCGTCGCGCCGGCACTCGAACACGCCGCTCTGAGGGAGAGTCACGGCGGCATGCTGCTCGACGGCAAACGCATCCTCATCACGGGCGTCCTCAACGACTCGTCCATCGCGTTCGGTGTGGCCAAGAAGGCGCAGGAAGAAGGCGCTGCGGTCGTCCTGACGTCGTTCGGGCGGGCGATGAGCCTCACCCAGCGGGCGGCGAAGCGCCTGCCGTCACTGCCCGAGATCGCCGAGCTCGACGTCACCAAGCCCGAGGACCTCGACGGCCTCGCCGAGCGTGTCGGCGAGCCGCTCGACGGGGTGCTCCACGCGATCGGCTTCGCGCCAGAGTCGTGCCTGGGCGGAGGGTTTCTCACCGCGCCGTGGGAGGACGTCGCCGTCGCGCTGCAGATCTCGGCGTACTCGCTGAAGGCGCTGGCGGTCGCGGCGCTCCCCCTGATGAGCGACGGCGGGTCGATCGTCGGGCTCGACTTCGACAACACGCAAGCGTGGCCGGTCTACGACTGGATGGGCGTGGCGAAGAGCGCGTTCGAGTCGACGGCGCGCTACCTCGCGCGTGACCTCGGCCCGCAGGGCATTCGCGTGAACCTCGTCTGTGCCGGACCGATCCGCACGATCGCGGCGCGCAGCATCCCCGGGTTCGAGAAGTTCGAGTCGGTCTGGACCGAGCGCGCGCCGCTGGGCTGGAACATCAAGGACACCGAGCCGGTCGCGAAGGCGTGCGTGGCGCTTCTCTCGGACCTGTTCCCGGCCACGACGGGCGAGATGCTCCACGTCGACGGCGGCTTCCACGCCATCGGCGTGTAGCAGCGGTGCGTATCAGAGCACGTCAGTCACCTTCGGCACGGTGGCCTTCGGGCTGATCTTGTAGAAGACGTCGGCGACCTTGCCCTTCTCGTCGACGACGAACGCGGAGCGGATGATGCCCATGAACGACCGTCCGTAGAGGGACTTCTTGCCCCACGTCCCCCAAGCTTGCGCGACCTTGTGGCTCTCGTCGGCGAGCAGCGGGAACCCGAGTCCGTACTTGTCGTCGAACTTCTTTTGCTTCTCCGGCGTATCCGGACTGATGCCCACGACCTTCGCCTTCAGCTTCTTCAGATCGGGCTCCGCGTCGCGCAGCGAGCACGCTTGTGTCGTGCAGCCGGGCGTGTCGGCTTTCGGGTAGAAGTACACGACGACCTTCTTGCCCCGGAAGTCCTTCAGCTTCACCGTCTTGCCGCCTTGGTCGCGGAGCGCGAACTCGGGAGCAGTGTCGCCGGGCTTCAGCTTGGGCATGAGCTCTCCTTGCAACAGTGACCAGGAACGTAGGCCGTAGCATGCCGCACGTGCTTCGACCTGTGCGTTTCAGCGTCGAGGCGTCGCCGGCCGAGGTCGAAGAGGTCGCGCGAGGGAAGCTCGGGCTCAGCCGCGATGCCGACGGCGCGTTCACCGGACCGGTGCCCGACTGGGCCGACCCGGACGCACGCCTGCGTGTCGAGATCGAGCCCGAGGGCAGCGGCGGGGCTCGAATCGCGCTCGACCTCGAGAGCGCGCCGCACGTCCCATACTTCCAATGGTTCTTGGGCCCGCTCCTCCGCCGTGGTGAGACCCGCGCTCTGCAGCACCGCGCGGAGGTCCTGGCGGCCGAGGCCGAGGGTCGACCGCCGCCTCCCCCGCCGAAGCGGTCGCCCCTCCTCCCCCCGGTGCCATTCCCGGCTCGGGCGACGGCGCTGCTGGCGACGGTCGCGGCCATCGCGGCCCTCGCGAACTTCGGCGGCGCACTGTTCGGCCAGACCGCCGACTCGGTGACGAAGACGTTCGGGGCTTCGAACCGGGGCCTCGGGCTGGCGTTGGCCGTGTCCAGAGGCGGCGTGCTCGTCTCGCTGGTCGCGAGCGCGCTCGCCGACCGGCAGGGCCGGCGGCGCCTGATCCTGATCTGCTTCGCCGGCGTGGGTGTCACCAACGCGATCTCGGCGGTCGCGCCGGGCTTCGTGGTGTTCACAGGCGCCCAGGTGCTGACCCGGGCCTTCGTGAACGCGACGCTGGTCGTGGCCGGCATCGCGGCCGTCGAAGAGGCACCCGACGGCGCACGCGCCTACGCCCTGTCGATGCTCGCGCTCGCATACGGCGCAGGATTCGCGATCGCCGTCGTGTTCTTGCCGATTTCCGATGTCGCGCCGCAGGCCTGGCGCATCGTGTTCGGCATCAGCGCGCTGTCGATCCTGTTGCTCCCGCGTCTCGCACGGAACCTGCACGAGACTGGCCGTTACTCCGAACTCGCGAACCGGACTAGACGCCGCGGCCGGTTCCGCGAGGTCTTCGCGAACGTGTACGGCTTCCGGTTCGTCCTCCTCGCCCTGGCAGCGTTCCTCACGAACTTCTTCCAAGCGCCGTCAGCGCAGCTGACGAACCGCTTCCTGACCGACGAGCACGGGTACTCGAACACGCTGATCGCCGTGTTCCGCGGCGTGACGGGTGGACTGCCCGGCTTGATCGGCATCGTGATCGCAGCACGGCTCGCCGAGACGCGCGGGCGACGACCGGTCGCGATCGTCGCGCTGGTGGCCGCGAGCCTCCTCCAGATGGCGTTCTTCCTCGGGGGCGGGATCGTGTTGTGGCTCGCCGCGACGTTCGCCATCCTCGCCGCCAGCTGTGCCGCGATCGTTCTCGTCGCCTTCGACACCGAGCTGTTCCCGACCGAGGTGCGCGGCACGTCGAACGCGTTGCTGCTCGTGTGCGCGGTCACCGGCTCGGCTGCCGGGCTCCTGCTTGCAACCAACATCGACGACGCGGTCGGCGGGTTGGGCCCGGCCATCGCCATCTGCGGCGTAGCTCCGTTACTCGCGGCCGTGTTCGTGTTGCCATGGTTGCCGGAGCCGGCCGACCGGACGCTCGACGAGGTCAGCCCGTCGGAGGTATGAAGCACGATGCCCGACAACCCGCTGGACGGCTTCGCCGAGTCGACGTTCACGCACGACGGCGTGAACCGCCAGGTGTTCCGAGCCGGGACGGGCCCCGCCGTGATCGTGATCCACGAGGTCCCAGGGCTTCATCCCGAGGTCATCGAGTTCGGCCGACGGGTCGTGGACGCCGGCCTGAGCGTGTACATGCCGTCGCTGTTCGGAAGGCCCGGGAAGCCCTTCGGCTGGGGCTACACGATCCGGTCCATCTCCCGCGCGTGCGTCGCGCGCGAGTTCACCTCGTTCGCGCTCGACCGCACGAGTCCCATCATCGGGTGGCTCCGCAAGCTCGCGGCAGATGCCCATGCCGAGTGCGGCGGCCCCGGCGTCGGCGCCGTCGGGATGTGTTTCACCGGCGGCTTCGCGCTCGGAATGATGGTCGACGAGACGATGCTCGCGCCCGTGCTCAGCCAGCCGTCGCTGCCGTTTCCATTGGGTAGGAAGCGCAAGGCGGGGCTCGGCATCAGCGACGCCGACCTCGCCCGGGTCAAGGAACGCGCCGCGCAGGGCGCCTGCCTCCTCGGGCTGCGGTTCACCGCCGATCCCGCCGTCCCGCCCGAGCGGTTCGAGACGCTGCGCCGGGAGCTCGGCGATGCGTTCGTCGCGGTCGAGATCGACTCGTCGCGCGGCAACGAGCACGGGATCAAGCGGCGCGCCCACTCGGTGCTCACGCTCGATCTCGTCGACGAGCCCGGGCATCCGACGCAGGCCGCGCTCGAGCAGGTGCTCGCGTTCCTGAAGGAGCGCCTGCTCGTCCCCGCGTCATGAACGTCACGTCCGCGCTCGTCAGGCGTGATCGGATCGAAAGAGATCGACGACCGCTTCTTCCGGTCCGACGCTGGTCGGAGAGACTTCCCTCCGGATGAATTCCCTCCCCGAGGGCCACCGCGCGACGTACTGGTCTCCAGTCGGCTTGTAGCGGATGAGTGTGATGTCGTCGATGTCGACGCGGAAGAGGTGGAAGGACGGCTCCTCGGGACGCCATCCGAGAACGGCGACCGCGTCGCAGTAACGCGCTCGCTTTCCGGGATCGTCGACAGATTCGGCACGACCCCGCAGTTTCACTTCACCCTCGCCACCTTCACGCGTGGTCGTGATGCTGTGGACCAAGATCCGGTTGTCGCGCAACAGGTCGGCTGCCTTCCGCGACTGCCACATCATCGAGAGCCACAGATCTCCCTCGAAGACGAGTGGCTCTACCGGGCTCAGACGGGGAGCTCCGTCAGCGCGAATCGTCACGACGAGGAGCACCCCGGGGGCGATGAGTCGGTCGTTCGCGACCCTCGCGAAACGAGGTGCGTCGCGGTCGAGTTCGTCCCACCTCACCGTGGCTAGCTCACCGAGGGGAGGTGCGCCTCGCAGATGGTGTTGTGGCTCCCGTCGACGAGCGCGACGGATCCGCCCCCGCCGTTCGGCGGCAGTGTGCCGACGCCGCCCCACGATCCGTGCCCGTCCGTGATGGTCATCGTGCCGAGACGCTTCGTCGCCGACCCGGTGCGGAACTCGATGTCGTAGGTTCCCGACGGCACCCAATAGTTGACGTTCACGACCACCGACGACGGCCGGCCGTTCGACACGAACACGTCGCCGACCTCGAGGCCGGTAGCGCCCATCATCTGCGCCTTCCGCACCGAGCTCGCTGCGGTCGCCGACGACGTCGTCTCCTGCGTGCTCTCGACCACGCGCACTCCGACGATGCTCACGATCGCCGCGGCGGCGGCGACCGCCGCGGCCGCGCCGATCAGCCGTCGACGCGAGCGCCGGCGACCTGCCCGCAACGCGGCGAGGACCCGATCTTCGAATCCGGGCGGCGGTTCCGCTTCGGCGGCGAGGAGCGGCAGCGCGTCGGCGGCTTCGGCGAGCTCGCCGACCAGGGCACGACACGGGCCGCATTCGCTCGTGTGCTGCAGCGCCTCGGCTCGTTCGGCTCCGCTGACGATCCCCAACGCGAGCTCGGGCGCGAGCTCGCGCACCTCGGTACACGTGACGCCGCTCACGGCAGCGCCGTCATTCGGTGCGTTCTTCGGTGAGAGCTGACCGTAGGCGCAGGAGCGCCGTGCGAATGCGCGTCTTCGCGGTGCCGAGTGGGATGCCCTCCGCTTCGCTCACTTCCCGGGCGGTGTGCCCGAGCAGACCGGTCATGACCAGCGCTCGCCGCTGCTCCAGTGGCAGTTGCGTCAACGCGGCGCTGAGCCGGTCCGCGTCGTCGCGGAGCGCGGCCAGCTCGTCCGGCAGCGGACCTCCGGCACTCAGGTTCAACGCCAGGATCGAGTCGGGGTCGATGACGACCGGGCGCCGCACCCGCACCGAGTCGATCGAGAGATTCCGCGTGATCGTGAGCAGCCACGTCGCCACCGTCCCGCGGCGGGGGTCGTAGGCGCCGGCGTGCTTCCACGCCCGCAGGAAGGCCTCCTGGGCGATGTCCTCGGCGGCACGGGGGTCGCCGACGATCGTCATCGCGAGACCGAAGATGCGGCGCTGGAATCGCTGGACGAACGCCGCGGCCGCGTCGGAGTCCCCGGTCGCCAGGCCTGCGAGCAGCGCATCGTCGGAGACAGCCCACATCGTGTGTACGCACCGGCGAGCCGCCCGGATTGGACCCCCGCCGACGCTTCACCGTACCCCGCCGACGCGAGGCGTCCCGGGCTACGACCTCCGGAACCCGTGCCCGAAGAAGCCGCCGCGGGGGCGGGCGTGGGCGTGGAAGTGATCCGGGATGTTGCGCATGTTGTCGTCGACGTAGTGCTCGACGGTCAGCTGCTCGGCGGCGACCCGGCCGAGGTGGCTGAGCATGTGCTCGAGGTCGGCGTCGGGCGGCGCCGCGCCGTGGCTGCGCCAGACGACCATCGGCACGGCGCAGATCTCACACTCGGCGATCCAGCAGATCTCGTCCTCGTGGTACCAGGGCGTGATCCGCGCCGCCTCGCAGAGGTCGCAATCGTCGACGGGCACGTCCTCCACGTCCTTCATCTGCGGCACGTCACGCGCGCGCCGCGGCGAGATATCGATCGAACCAGTCGAGCGTACGGCCCCACGCGTCCTTCGCCGACATCTCGTGGTACGCGTCGCGCACGTCGCAGTGGAAGCCGTGCCCGGCGTCCGTATAGCGCACGATCTCCGCCGCGACCGGCGCGCGCTCGAGGGCCTCGCGCAGCTGCTCCACGTCCTCGATGGGGATGGACTGATCGAGGTCGCCGAACAGGCCGAGCCAGGGCGTCCGGAGTGTCGACGCCTCGCCGACGAGGGCGGGGAACTGCGGGAACCGCGGCGTGACGATCCCGCCGCCGTAGAAGCCGACGGCGGCGCCGAGCGCCCGGCGCGCGGCGACGAGGAACGTCACGCGGCCTCCGAAGCAGAACCCGACGATGCCGATCTGCGCGTCGTCCCGGCCTGCCTCGTGCAGGTGGCCGAGCGCGGCGTCGACGTCGACGAGGATCCCGTCGTCGTCGAGGTGCTCGTACAGCGGGATGACCTTGGAGAAGTCGCCGTACGGCGCCGTTCCTCCCCCGGCGCGGTGGAACAGAGCCGGGGCGACGGCGTGGAAGCCTGCCTCTGCGAACCGGCGCGTGACGTCCTGGATGTGGTCGTTCACGCCGAAGGCCTCTTGGATCACGATCACCGCCCGCTGCGCATCGCCGTCCGGGCGCGCCTCGTAGCAGTCCATCGGACCGTCGGCGGTGGCGAGCTCCAGCGTTCGCGTGTCCACGGCAGCTCCTTTCAGGCCGGCTGGATGCCCGGCACCGTATCCAACCTCCGCCGGGAGTAGAACTGCGGGTCGACATGGCGCTCGCGTTCAGCCTTCTGGTCCTGGTGGCCGTCCTGGTCCTGGTCGCCCGGGCGCCGCGGGCGTGGCCCGAGTTCGCGATCGCGGCGCCGGGCGCGGTCGGCGCCGCGGGCCTCGGCATCCTTGTCATCAGCCGACGGCGCGTGCGCGCCGCGGAGCTGGTGCGCGCAACCAGTCCGAGTTTCCTGGTCTTCGTCGCGTCCCTGGCGATCGTTGTCGATGCAGCCGCGTCGAACGGGCTGGATCGGTGGATTGCCGACCCCCTCCCCGGGGGGTCCGGGCTCGTCGCGCTGCTCGCGGTCGCAGCGGGCGCGGCGCTGCTGGGCGTGAACGTGGGCCCCAACCTCACGTACACCGGATCGCTGGCAACCATGCTGTGGCGACGGGAGGTCCGACGGGCCGGCGTCGAGCCCTCGACAGGCGAGTTCTTCCGGATGGCCTGGCTGACGACGCCGGTCGCGCTCTGTGCCGCCGTTTTGGCGCTCTGGACCTCAGTGCACCTGCTGGCTTGAGTGGTCGAGGGCTCGGCGCAGCTCGGCGACGAACGCGCCGGCGGCCTCCGGTCCCCCGCCCGCGAGCACCCGTCGAACGAGCGCGCTCCCCACGACGACGCCGTCGGCCGAGCGCGCCGCCTCCACCGCGTGCTCGGCGGTCGAGATCCCGACGCCGAGCAGCACGGGCGTGTCGGTCATCGACCGGCAGCGGCGGCCCATCTCCACGGCGCGGTCCGCGAACGCCGCCCTCTCGCCGGTCACCCCGAGCAGCGACACGCCGTAGACGAATCCTCGTGATCGCTCGCAGATGTCGCGCAGGCGGTCGTCGGGCGTCGTCGGCGCCGCGAGCAGGACCGTCTCGACGCCGGCTGCGTCGGCCGCGTCACCCCACCCGTCGAGCTCGTCGAGCGGGAGGTCGGGGACGATCGCGCCGTCGATCCCGGCGTCGGCGAGCTGCGCCGCGAACCGCTCCGCCCCCGCGTGGGCCACGACGTTGTAATAGGTCATCACGGCCAGCGGGACGCTCACGTCGAGCTGGCCGGCCTCGGCGATGATCTTGGCCGGCGTGGCGCCGAGATCCAGCGCGCGCTCCGAAGCCTCCTGGACCGTGCGGCCGTCCATCACGGGATCCGAGAACGGGATGCCGATCTCGATGGCGTCCGCTCCCCCGTCGGCAATGGCGCGCACGACGTCGAGCCACTCGCCGCCGAGACCGCCCGTGACGTACGGCGCGAGCAGAGCCTGACCGCTTGCACGCCGGTCGCGGAGGTGCGTCTCGAGCTTCACGCCAACGACTCGCCGGTGAGCTGCTCGGCGACCTGGACCGCGTCCTTGTCGCCGCGGCCCGACAGCGTCAGCAGCACCGTCGAGCCCTGGGGAACGGACCGGCCGGCTTCACGCGCCAGCCACGCGATCGCGTGCGCTGGCTCCAGCGCGGGCACGATCCCCTCGGTCACCGACAGCAGCTCGAAGCCGGCGACGGCCTCGTCGTCGGTGGCGAACGGGTACTCGGCCCGGCCGGTCGCGGCGAGCTGCGCGTGCTCCGGCCCGACGCCCGGATAGTCGAGCCCGGCACTGATCGAGTGCGCCTCGAGGATCTGGCCGTCCTCGTCCTGAAGGAAGAGCGAGCGAGCGCCGTGGAGCACGCCGGGTACGCCTCGGTTGACCGACGCGCCGTGCTTGCCGGTCTCGGGGCCGAACCCTCCGGCCTCCACGCCGACGAGACGGACGTGCGGGAGGTCGACGAAGCCGGCGAAGGTGCCGATGGCGTTCGATCCCCCGCCGACACAAGCCACGACGTAGTCGGGGTCGGCGCCGCCGAGGAGCTCGCGGCACTGCTCGCGTGCCTCGTCGCCCACGACCCGCTGCAGCTCGCGGACCATCCACGGGTACGGATGCGGCCCCACGACGGAGCCGATGCAGTAGTGCGTCGTCTCGACGCTGGCGACCCAGTCGCGCAGCGTCTCGTTGATCGCGTCCTTCAATGTCCGGCTCCCGGACTCGACCGAGACGACTTCGGCGCCGAGGAGCTTCATGCGGAACACGTTGAGCGCCTGCCGCTCGATGTCGACTGCGCCCATGAACACCACGCAGTCGAGCCCGAACAGTGCGGCCGCGGTGGCGGTGGCGACGCCGTGCTGACCGGCGCCGGTCTCGGCGATCACGCGCTGCTTGCCCATCCGACGCGTCAAGAGCGCCTGCCCGAGGACGTTGTTGATCTTGTGCGACCCCGTGTGCGTGAGGTCCTCACGCTTCAACAGGACGCGGACCCCGAGCCGCTCGGACAGGCGGTGGCACTCGGTCACCGGTGTCGGGCGGCCGGCGTAGCTCGTGAGCAGGTCGGCGAATTGCGCCCGGAAGCCGTCGTCGCTCCAGGCGGCGCGGAACTCGCGCTCGAGCTGTTGCAGCGCGGGGACGAGCGTCTCCGGAACGAACCGGCCGCCGAACTCGCCGAACCGGCCGAGCCCCACGGGCTCGGGGCCCGGGGGGTCGAGGCGGAGGGCGTCGCCGCGCGCAGGTGCAGCCATGGGGCGGAGTGTACGGGCGTCACCAGCGGTTTCCCGCCCCCGATGTCGTGGGGAGGCTGTTTGGACGCGGATGGAGGAGGGGCGCCATGGAGCGTTTTGACACCCCGCCCCCCGCCGGTTTCAGCCAGGCAGAACAGCTCGAGGCGATGACCGCGGCGGGCGGTCCACGTCAGCACGAGATCGAGCTTCGAGACCTGGTGTGCCTCGGTGACTTTCTCGCGCCCGAGCTGCATCGCCAGCACGGCGCCGAGGAAGCCGCCTCGGCCGTGCGGGAATGGGCAGACGACGACGTCGAGATCATCGCGGAGGCCGAGACCGTGGCGCGAGACCAGCACCACGACGACTCGGCGGAGATCCTGCGTCAGGCTCGGGTGCTCGCCGCCGCCTGACCGCCCGACCGGCCGACCGCGCGAAACAGCCCGATCCACTGATCGACGCTGAGGTCGCGGGCCTCGGCGCGCGACCGCACGTTGAGAGCCCGCAGCGCATTGCGAGCGCCGTGTTTCGACGCTTGGTCCGAGACAAACCGGTCGACGCGTGAACGCTCGAACGCTCGACGCACGAACGACACGTATCGCTGCGCGTCCTCATGAGCGAGCAGCGGGCTGGGGCGCCGGGTGACGACGAGCACCGCCGCGTCGACGGACGGCGGTGGCCGGAAGAGACGGGCCGGGAGCCGTCGACCACGCCGGAACTCCCACCACGGCCCCCAGCTCGCGCCCAGAAGGTCCGTGGGCGGTCCGGGACTGGACTGGTCGCGGGCGCGGGCGACCTGCCACTGGACAACGAGATCGGCGCGCTGGAGGCCACCCGCGGGGTCGTCGAGAAGCCGACGCAGCACCGCCGCGGTGACCTGGAACGGCAGGTTGGCCAGCACCCGGTAGGGCGTCGCCGGGAGCGGCGCGTCGCGCGCGTCGGCGAGCAGCACCGTGACGCCGGGCTCAGAGAAGAAGCGGCGCGCCAGACCGGCCGCGAGCGCGGGATCGACCTCGATCGCCAGCACGTGCGCCGCGCGGCGCGCGATCTCCGCGGTCAGGATGCCGCTCCCGGCGCCGAACTCGACCAAGCGGTCGTTCCGGGTCACGCCCGCCTGTTCGACGAGCTGCGCGGCGAGCCGGGCGCTACCGAGAAAGTGCTGGGCGACGCGCGCCCGACGGACGCGACCGGACGACCTGCGCCCGGACACGGAAGATCACGCCCATGAAATCCCCTAAACGGTGGGTTGCGGGGCGCAGTCCACCAGACCGCCCGCCGGCGGGCACGCGGTTTTCGGGGTTGCGTCCGGGTCAGCGACCCTTCGTGAGGGCCTCCACCTCGTCGGGACTCAGGTCCAGCGCGGCGGCGGCCATGTTCTCCTCGAGGTGCGAGACCGAGCCGGTGCCCGGGATGGGCACCATCGCCGGAGACCGCGCCAGCAACCAGGCGAGCGCCACCTGGTGCGCGGTGGCACCGTGACGATCGGCGACCTCCCCCACGGTGCGCGGGTCCATGTCCTGGATCGGAGCCCACGGGAGGAACGCGAGCCCTTCCTCCTGGCACACCTCGAGGACGGTGTCCGACCCACGGTCGCCGTGGTTGTACCGATTCTGGACCGACACGATCGGCGTCAGGCGCTCGGCCTGCCGGAGTTGTTCGACGGTCACGTTGCTCAGCCCGATGTGGCGGACCTTCCCGTCCCGTTGCAGCTCGAGCAACGCACCGATCGACTCGCCGAACGGCACGGACGGATCCGGGCGGTGGAACTGGTACACGGGGATCTGCTCGAGCCGCAAGCGCCGGAGACTGCCCTCACACGCTTCCTTCAGGTGATCGGGACGACCGTTCATCGGCCACCGCCCCGGGCCGGTCCGTTCGAGCCCGCCCTTCGTGGCGATCACGAGGTCGTCCGGATACGGGTGCAACGCCTCGGCGATGAGGTTCTCGCTCACCTCGGGCCCGTACGAATCGGCGGTGTCGATGAAGTTCACGCCGAGGTCGACGGCTCGACGGACCACGGCCTTCGCCGCGTCGACATCGGGCGGCTCGCCCCAGATGCCTCGGCCCGTGATGCGCATGGCGCCGAATCCCAGGCGATTGACGGTGAGATCGCCGCCGATCGTGATGGTGCCGGCAGCGTCGGCGGTCGGGACGTTCGCGGTGGCCATGGCGTCTCCCGGGGGTCGGTGGTCCCAGCTGTCTACCCGACAATGGCTGCGTTCTCGCATCACAGCCGACGATTGTCGCAATTCGTGCGGCTGACCCGAGTCACGCGTTCGCACGCGGTACTCGGTAGGCAACGTTCAAGGGCAACCGCGCGGGTGCCGATAACAATCCCATGCTGCCTTGCTGCATCGCGGAATGACGATGGAGCAACCGGCGATCGCGATCGAAGGTCTCCGTAAGAGCTACGGCTCGGTCGTGGCCCTCGACGGGATCGATCTCCAGGTGCCTCAGGGCATGGTGTTCGGCCTCCTCGGGCCCAACGGTGCAGGCAAGAGCACCGTGGTCCGTGTCCTCGCCACCCTGACCGTTCCGGACGGCGGCGACGCGAGGGTGGGGGGCTACGACGTGGTGCGCCAGCGCGCGCTCGTCCGATCCGTCATCGGCATGGCCGGCCAGTACGCCGCGCTCGACGAGCACCTGACCGGCCGCGAGAACCTCGAGCTGATCAATCGCCTCCGGCACTCGGGCGCGACCCGATCACGAGCGCGAGCCGGTGATCTCCTCGAGCGCTTCGGTCTCGTCGCCGCCGGCGATCGCCGCGTGCACACGTACTCGGGCGGCATGCGCCGGCGCCTCGATCTCGCGGCCAGCATGACTCTGCGGCCGACGGTCCTGTTCCTCGACGAGCCGACCACCGGTCTGGATCCCCGGACGCGAGCCGAGCTCTGGGACGAGATCGCCAAGCTGGTCGACCACGGCGCCACCGTGGTGCTGACCACCCAGTACCTCGAAGAGGCGGACCACCTGGCACATCGGATCGCGCTGATCGGTGACGGCCGAATCATCAGCCAGGGAACCGCCGCTGAGCTCAAGGCCAGCATGGGCTCCGACGTCGTCGAGCTCACCGTGCGCGATGCAAGGCACACGTCCGCCGCCGCCGACGCGCTGACGAGTGCAGGCGATGGTCCCTGCGGCCCGGTGCGCACGGACGAGATCGCAGGGCAGGTCAGCGTCCCGGTGCAACACGGCGAGGAAACGGTCGCCGCGGTCCTCCGCCGGTTCGACACGCTCGGCATCCCGATCGACACGATCGAGCTGCGCCATCCGACCCTCGACGAGGCCTATCTCGCGGCGACCAGCGGGCGCGCCGCGCCGGCGGTCGAGCACAACGGCGCCGGTGAACCCGCGGTGCACTCGAACTCGCGGATCGCCGGCGAAGGGATCTCGCTCCGATCCGCCGTCGCCGACACGCTTGCGATCGCGCGCCGCGATCTCCGGAACTACGCGAGGAACCCCACGATCATGGTCGGCACCATCCTCCGGCCGCTGCTGATCTTTGCTCGTCTTCAGGTTCGTGCTCCAAGGCTCGGTCGAGGACGAGCTTCCGCGTGGTGTCAGCTACATCGACTTCCTCCTCCCCGGCATCCTCATCCTGGCCGTCGTGGTCGCGGCAAACGAGACCGGCATCGGAGTGGCGAGCGAGATGTCGGCCCGCGTGGTCGACCGCTTTCGCGCATTGCCGATGGCACGTTGTGCCCTGCTCGCCGGGCGTGCCATCTCCGACGCGGCGCGCAATCTCGTCGTGATCGCGGTGCTGACGGTCGTCGGCTTCTTCCTCGGCTTTCGTGTCCACACCGGGATCCCGCAGCTCGCGCTCGCGCTCCTGCTCGTGCTCGCGGTCGGATTCGCCTTCTCGTGGATCACGATCGCGATCGCGATGAAGGTCAAGGAACCAGAGGCGATCAGCACCCTGGCGTTCCTCTGGAGCTACCCGCTGACGTTCTTGAGCTCGATCTACGTCCCGGTCAACACGATGCCCGCCGGGATCGAGACGCTCTCCCGCGCGAACCCCGTCACACACTTCACCGACGCCATGCGGGCGCTGACCGTCGGCACGCCTGCTGGTCGGTCGATCCTGCTGTCACTGATCTGGATCGTCGCGATCCTGGCCGTCTGCGCGCCGTACACCATCCGGCGCTACCGCCTGGCCGACTGACCCGAGTCGGCTACGCGAAGAGCCGGTCAGCCCGGTCGTCACGCTCGCGGGTCCGGCTCCCGAGATAACTCGCAAGACCGAACGCGAGAACCGCAAGAAGCGCAACGATGCCGATCACCGCGACGACCACCTTGAACAGGTCGAGGAAGTCGTCGAACGCGGGTGATGCGCCCACAGCCGCGCCAAGCGCCGCGACAAAGTTGAGGCGGGCACCGTCGAAGCCCGATGGTCGCGGTCCGAGGCTGCCTTGGAGCTCGTCGTAGCTGACGACGAAGGGCGCTTGGTAGCCGTTCTGGATCACCAGGTGATCGAAGCGGAGCGGCTCGCTGATCCAGACCGTGGCTTCGATCTTGCGGATGGCATCCAACGGGTTCTCGGAACCCCCGCCGTCGTATACGACGACGATGTCCTGAGAAGCGCCGATTCTGTAGAAGACGTGCGGCGTGAAGAACCCCTGCACCTGCAAGATGTACTCGGTGTTGAACTGGCTCTTGATCGTCTGCGGCGGCGCCTGTCTCGGGCCGGCTGCAGCAGGGTTCGCCACCGCAGCGAGAATCAATCCCGACAGTGCAACTACCGCCACCCGTCGCACCACCACAGTGAACCACCCGTGGCCGCGACCGTTCTCATCGGGTTCGGTACGTCAGGCGCCTTCGGCTTGCCAGTCGTACGGGGCCATCCCGCTCCCGTTCATCCCGTCGTCAGCGAGGGCGGCGCTCGTCGCCCGTGCCGCCTCGATGAACCGCCGCAGCTTGCGCGGGTCCTTGCGGCCGCTGCCGGGCGCGGTCTCGACCCCTGTCGAGACGTCGATACCCCACGGCTGCACGCGCCAGATCGCGTCGGCCACGTTGTCGGGCGTGAGGCCGCCCGCGAGCACGATCCGCATTCCCTCCAACGCGCCGTCGATCTGGACCCAGTCGAACATCCGACCGGAGCCCGGCTCGGGCGCGTCCACGAGCACGATGTCGGCCGGGCCGTCGCCCGCCATCGCGAGGGCGGGGTCGCCGGCGGCGAAGCCTTGGATCACGATCGGGACGCGCTGACGGACGTAGGCGACCTCCGACGGCGGCTCGCGTCCGTGCAGCTGGGCGGCTTTGAGCCCGACCGTGTGCACGATGTTCACGACCCGATCGGGTCGCTCGTCGCGGAACACTCCGATCGTCATGACTTCGTCGTAGGGCACGTGCTTGACGATGTCCGTCGCCTCTTCGACGGTGACCATGCGCGGGCTTCCCGACGCGAACACGAAGCCCAGGGCGTCCGCCCCGAGGGCGATCGCCAGGAGCGCGTCCTCCTCGGTGGTGATCCCGCAGATCTTGATGAACATCGCCTGCCAGCACTCCGTTGGGTCGCTTTCCTCCCTCTATAGGTACCTCAACCGACCCAACGGTTGGTGGACCGTCGACGGCGTGCGACGGCGACTAGGAATCGATCAGGCGATCGTTGAGATAGTCGTCGTAGGCCGAGAGGTCGAGCAGGCCGTGGCCGCTGTAGTTGAACAGGATCACCCGCTGCTCCCCCGTCTCCTTCGCCGCCAGCGCCTCGTCGATCGCCGCCCGAACGGCGTGACCCGTCTCGGGCGCCGGGAGCTTGCCCTCGGCGTGGAGGAACTGCATCGCGGCCTCGAACGTCTTGCTCTGCGGGTACGCGACCGCCTCCATGCGCCCGCTGCGCACCAGGCCCGAGATGATCGGCGCGTCCCCGTGGTAGCGCAGCCCGCCGGCGTGGATCGGCGGCGGCACGAACTCGTGGCCCAGCGTGTACATCGCGAGCAGCGGGGTCATCCCGGCGGTGTCGCCGAAGTCGTAGTCGAAGGACCCTTCGGTGAGCGTCGGGCACGACGACGGCTCCGCGGCGACGAGCCGCACGCCGTCCTCGGGCACGAACGGCAGGGCGATGCCGCTCAGGTTCGAGCCGCCGCCGCAGCAGCCGATGACCACGTCCGGGCGTGGGTCGCCGGCGGCGGCGAGCTGCTCCTTGGCTTCGAGCCCGATGATCGTCTGGTGCAGCAGCACGTGGTTGAGCACCGAGCCGAGCGAGTAGTGCGTGTCGTCACGGCCGGCGGCGTCGCGCACGGCGTCGCTGATCGCGAGGCCGAGCGAGCCGGGATGGTCGGGCTGGTCGACGGGTGACGAAACGACCTCGCTCCCCCATGTCTCCATCAGGATCTTGCGGTACGGCTTCTGCTCGTACGACGCGCGCACCATGTACACCTTGCAGTCGAGCCCGAACTGGTCGCACGCGAACGCCAGCGCCGTGCCCCACTGCCCGGCACCGGTCTCGGTGGTGAGACGCTTCACACCTTCGGCCTGGTTGTAGAACACCTGCGCGACCGCGGTGTTCGGCTTGTGCGAGCCGGCAGGCGAGACCGACTCGTCCTTGTAGTAGATGCGCGCCGGTGTACCGAGCGCGGCTTCGAGGCCCTCGGCGCGCACGAGGGGCGTCGGGCGCCACATCCGCAGGATGTCGAGCACGGGGCCGGGGATGTCGACCCACTGGTCGGTCGACACCTCCTGCGCGATCAATCCCATGGGGAACAACGGCGCGAGGTCGTCTGGACCGACCGGCTCGCGGGTCACCGGGTGGAGCGGCGGCTGCAGCGGCTCGGGCATCACCGGCAGGACGTTGAACCACGCGCTCGGGATCTGTTCCTCGCTCAGCATGAATCGAGTCACCGGTTACCCCTCCCTTGGACAGCGTGCTGGCTCATCGCGCTCACGAGCGCGGCCGGGTCGTCGCTGCGGACGAGCGCCTCTCCGACCAGGACGGCTTCGAATCCGGCGTCCGCCATACGGCGGGCGTCGTCGGGCGACCGGATCGCGCTCTCGGCGATCGCAGTCACGTCGGCCGGGATGCGCAGCGCCAGCTCCTCGCTCACCCCGAGGTCCTCACCGAACGTCCCGAGATCGCGGGCGTTCACCCCGATCACCGTCGCGCCCGCTGCGAGCGCGCGATCGAGCTCGGCGTCGTCGTGCACTTCGACGAGTGCGGCGAGACCGACCTCATCGGCCAGGGCGCGCAGGCCGGCGAGCTCGGCGTCGTCGGGCAGAGCGGCCACGATGAGCAGCACGGCGTCGGCGCCGATCGCCCGCGCCTCGTACACCTGCGTCTCGTCGATGACGAAGTCCTTGCGCAGCACCGGGATCTCGACCTTGGCGTGCGCGGTCTGCAGGTCGTCGACCGAGCCCCCGAAGAACGGCCGGTCGGTCAGCACCGACAACGCTGCGGCGCCTCCCGACTCGTAGGCCTTCGCGACCACCGCGGGGTCGAGGTCGGGTGCCAGGTCACCCTTGGACGGCGACCGGCGCTTGATCTCGGCCACCACGGCGAGCCGGCCGTCGGGGCGGCAGAGCGCGCCGGCGAAGTCACGAGGCGGCGCGGCGTCGAGCGCGGCGCGCCGGAGCGTGTTGCGCGCTTCCGACTCCTGGAGCAGCGCGAGCTCGGCTCGTTTCGCGGCGAGGATCTCGTCGAGCACGCCCATGCGCTGGCGAGTGTACGGCCGCCTAGCATCCCCGCCCATGGCGATCTCGTTTCCAGACGGCTTCCTCTGGGGCACGGCCACAGCCGCGCACCAGGTCGAAGGAGACAACTGGAACAACGACTGGTGGCTGTGGGAGCACACCCCGGGCTCGGGATGCGCGGAACCGTCCGGGGACGCGTGCGACCACTTCTGGCGCTACCCCGACGACATCGCGCTGCTCGCCGACCTCGGGTTCGGCGCGTACCGGTTCTCGATCGAGTGGTCGCGCATCGAGCCGGAGGACGGCGAGTTCTCCCGCAACGCGCTCGACCACTACCGGCGAATGATCGACACCTGCCACGCGCACGGCATCGTCCCCGTCGTGACATACCACCACTTCACGACGCCGCGCTGGGCCGCTGCCGACGGCGGCTGGGAGAACCCCGAGACGGCGGAACGGTTCGGGCGGTTCTGCGAGCGCGCCGCCGCCCACTTCGGCGACGTCGTCGGCATCCACTGCACGCTCAACGAGCCCAACGTCGTTGCGCTCATGGGCTACTACCTCGGCGTCTTCCCGCCCGGCACAAGGGACGAAGGCGCGCTGCGCACCTCGACCGACAACCTCATCCGCGCCCACCGGCTCTCGTACGAGGCCATCAAGGCCGGCCCGGGGAATGCACCGGCGGGGATGACGCTCTCCATGCACGAGTTCGTAGCCGAGCCCGGCGGCGAGCAGCAGATGGCCCGCGCGCGCGACCGGATGGAGGACGTCTGGCTCGACGCGTGCCGCGGTGACGACTACGTCGGTGTGCAGACCTACACGCGGCTCCGGTTCGGGCCCAACGGGCTCCTCGGACCGGCCGAGGGCGTGCCCGCGCTCCAGATGGGCTACGAGTACTGGCCCCAGGCGCTCGAGATGACCATCCGCCGGGCGATCGAAGCCGCCGGCACGCCCGTCTACGTGACCGAGAACGGCATCGGCACCGGCGACGACGACCAGCGCGTTCGCTTCGTGACCGAGGCGCTGCAGCACGTCGGGCGCTGCCTGGACGACGGGCTCGACGTGCGCGGCTACTTCTACTGGTCGCTGCTCGACAACTTCGAGTGGGCGCTGGGCTACCGCCCGACGTTCGGCCTCGTCGCCGTCGACCGCGACACCCAGGTGCGCACGCCGAAGCCGAGCGCCCGCTGGCTGGGCGACATCGCCCGCTCCAATCGGCTCACCTAACACGCAGCCAACACTCCGCTCATCGGGACCCCGACCGATCGCTGGAGACTCGTGGCGCGTCTCGTGGCAGGAGAGGTGGGACGATGGACGTGATGCAGGACCAGAAGGGCACGATCGTCGTCGTCGACGACGAGCCCAATATCGCCGACCTCGTCGACCTGTACCTCGCCCGGGAAGGGTTCCGCGTGCTCAAGACCGGCACGGGTGAGGGCGGGCTCCAAGCGGTCAAGGAACATCGCCCGCGGCTCGTGGTCCTCGACGTCGGCCTCCCCGACGTCGACGGCCTCGAGGTCTGCAAGCGGCTGCGCGCCACGTCGCAGATCCCCGTGATCTTCCTCACGGCCCGCGACAGCGAGGTCGACCGCGTGGTCGGCCTCGAGCTCGGCGGAGACGACTACCTCACCAAGCCGTTCTCGCCCGCCGAGCTCGTGGCACGAGTGAAGGCCGTGCTTCGACGGGTCGACGGCGGAGCCACCGCCGAGGTCATGCAGTGCGGCGGGACGGCGATCGACGCCGGCCGGCGCGAGGTCCGCGTGAACGGCGAGCCGGTCGAGTTCACCACCAAGGAGTTCGACCTGTTGCGGTATCTCGCCGAGCGTCCCGGGCTCGCGTTGTCGCGCCAGCAGATCCTCGACGGCGTGTGGGGCTACGACTGGTACGGCGACGCCCGCACGGTCGACGTGCACATCGCGCAGGTGCGCAAGAAGCTGGGCGACGCGGTGGAGGTCAACACGGTGCGCGGGGTCGGGTACCGGCTGGAGTCGTGACGCCCGACGCGAGGTGGAGACGGCGGCGATGAGACCGCCCACCCGCCGGCTCGGAACCCGCCTGTTCGTGGCGATGGTCGCGATCGCCTTCGGAGTGCTCGTGCTGAGCGCGGCGGGAACGGCCGCGCTCTTCCGCCAGACGTCCACCGACGCCGCGCTCCACGACCTGCGGCAGAAGGCGCCGACCATCGGCGACTCGGTCGAGCGACTGTCCGAGTTCCGCACCCTCAATCCGACCGCCGCCGACTCCGCTGCACAACGACGGCTGGGCCGCAACCTGCGCACGATCATCGCCAACACGTTGCGGGCCGGCGACGTGAGCGTCGTGGTAGTCACTCCGACCGGCCAGGTGCAGGAGGGCATCGCCCCGCTCCTCGGCAACCAGGCCAACCAAGCCGGCCTCACCGCCCTCCCCGAGGGCCTCCGGGCCGGTGACCTCGACGCCAAGACGCTCCTCGCCGGGAACGAGCAGAGCGGCCGCGAGGGAAACACGGTGTTCGTGGCCGAGCCGCTGCCGGTCGTGAACGGCAACACGCCCGTCGTGCTCCTCACGCAGAAGATCGAGAGCCAGCCCCTGGGCCGTGCGGGCCCGTTCTTCCTGCTTGCCGGGGCCGTGGCGCTCGTCGTGGCCGCGATCGTGGCCTTCTACCTCGCGCGCCGCTTGACCCGGCCGCTGACGGCGATGGGAAAGACCGCCGACCGGATCGCCGGCGGGGACCTGTCGGCGCGCGTCGACCTCGGCCGCCATCCCGACGACGAGCTGGCAGGGCTGGCACGCGCGCTGGACGGCATGGCCGCGCAGCTCGAAGCGGCGCGAGGCCTCGAGCGGGGGTTCCTGCTGAGCGTCTCGCACGACCTGCGGACCCCGCTCACCTCGATCGGCGGCTACGCGGAGGCCATCGCCGACGGCGCCGTCGAGGGCCGCGACGAGCAGAAACGCGCCGCCGAGGTCATCGGGGCCGAAGCCCGTCGTCTCGAGCGCCTCGTCGCCGACCTGCTCGACCTCGCCCGCCTCGACGCCCACGAGTTCTCACTCACGCCGCATCCCGTCGACGCCGCCGAGGTGGTCGGCGGCGCGGCGGCGGCGTTCCATCCGTCGGCACGCGAGATCGGCGTCGACCTCGTCGTCGACCGGTCCGGCTCGGTGCCGGTCGACGCCGACCCCGAACGCCTCGGGCAGATCGTCGCCAACCTGGTCGAGAACGCGTTGAAGTACGCGCACACGCGTGTGACGGTCGGCGTCGCGGCCGACGACGGGATGCTCGAGGTACGGGTCGACGACGACGGTCCCGGCATCGACCCCTCCGATCTCCCGCACGTGTTCGAGCGTCTCTACACGTCGCGCACTGCGCCCGGACGCAAGGTGGGCACCGGTCTCGGCCTCGCCATCGTGCACGAGCTCTCCGCCGCCATGGGCGGCACCACCGACGCCCGCGCCCTCGACGGCCACGGCACGCGCTTCGTCGTCAGGATCCCCGCCACTCCGTGATGCGTCCCTCGTGCGCACATAGTGCGCACGAGGGACGCATCAGGCGGGGGTACGGCGGCGGCCGCCGAGCGCGTACCAGGTGGTCGCTGCGACCAGCCAGGATGCGTTGATCGCGACGGCTCGGCGGTCGCCCTTGAGCGCCCAGCCCGCGACGATCGCCGCCACCGCGAGGTCGTGCGCGACGAGCCACTTCAGCCGTCGCTCGCGCACGACTGGAACGAAGCGAGCGATGACGGCGATCGAGGTCGGGTAGCCGACGACGAACAGCGCGGTCGCCGTTGCGTCCGCGCTCATGCGACGGTCGCCCTCGTGGCGCCGCCCTCCCAGCGCAGGTCGACCTCCGCCGGCGGATCGATCTCGTGTCGTACGTATCCGAGCGCACACGCGGGCATCTCGGGGTCTGTGACCGTGCTCGTCACGGTGCCGACGACCTTGTCGCCGGAGGCGATCTCCGCTCCGCGCGGTGGCCGCCCTTCTTCGATGTTCGTGAGGCGGCGCAGGTACTTGTTGACGTGCCCGCGCGTGTCGATCCGGGCGACGAGCTCCTGACCGAGGAAGCAGCCCTTGGTGAACGAGACGGCGTCCCCGTCGAGGAACGCTTCCTGCGGAATCGTCTTCTCGTCGAGCTCGAAGCCTTGGCGCGGGATCCCGACCTCGATGCGCAGCGCCTCGTACGCCTCGCGGCTGCAACGCGCCACGCCGGCCGCCGCCAAGCGTTCGGTCGCGGCTTGCACGGTCGCGGGCGGACCGACGACGTCGAGCCACGCGTCCGCGCCGACGCGCAGGAGCCGGAAGTCGACGTCGAGCTTCCCTTGCGGTGTGAGGAGCAGCGAGTGCGCGCCCTCGCCCTCGCCGACGGTGTCAAGGTCGGCCGACACGATGCTCTGGAGGAACGGGGCAGCGTCGGGCCCGGTCACGAGCACCGCGCCCCGATCGGACCGGTCGACCACGCCGGCCGACTCCCGCAACGCGTCGAGTTCTGCGGTCAGGGTCATGGCATCCCGCTCCCCGTCTCGAGGGTGTCCAGCGGCGCGAGTCGACGCGCCGCGGCCGCTGCAGTGAGCAACGCCCGGGCCTTGTTGTGGCATTCCAGGTCCTCGTCGTCCGGATCGGAGTCGGCCACCACACCTGCGCCGGCCTGCACGCTGGCGCGGCCGTCCCGCCAGAACATCGTCCGGATCGCGATCGCCGTGTCGAGGTTGCCCGAGAAGTCGAGGTATCCGACGACGCCGGCATACGGGCCGCGCTTCGTCGGCTCGAGCTCGTCGATGATCTCCATCGCGCGCACCTTCGGGGCGCCGCTCACGGTGCCGGCGGGGAACGTCGCCCGCAGCACGTCGACGGGGCTCTTGCCGTCGGCGAGATCGCCCGACACCTGGCTCGTCATGTGCATCACGTGCGAGTACCGCTCGAGCGTCATGAGCTCGTCGACGCGCTCGCTGCCGTAGCGAACGACGCGGCCGACGTCGTTGCGCGCCAGGTCGACCAGCATGATGTGCTCGGCGCGCTCCTTCGGGTCCTCGACGAGCTCGGCGGCCATGCGCCGGTCGTGCTCCTCGGTGCGCCCGCGCCAGCGTGTACCGGCGATCGGCCGGCTGATCACCCGACCGTCGACGAGCTGCACGAGCGCCTCCGGCGAAGAGCCGACGACCGTCGCCTCCGCGTGCGAGAGGAAGTACATGTACGGCGACGGGTTGATCTGGCGCAACACGCGGTAGACCTCGAACGGGTCGAAGTGGCCGTCGAGGTCGAAGCGCTGGGCAAGGATGATCTCGAAGATGTCGCCGGCGAAGATGTACTCGCGGGCGGCTTCGACTGCGGCCTGGAAGAGCCCGCCCGGCATCGTGGTCCGGACGGACGGCAGCTCGGTGACGTTCTCCGGCGGCGGCGCCGACGGCACGTATGGCAGCGGCCGCGCGAGCGAGTCGACCGTCGCTTCGAGCCGCGCTTGGGCGCCGTCGTACGCGGCGTCGAGCTCGTCCCGGCCCGCGCCGGGGGTGACGAAGACGTTCTCGATGAGGAAGAGCCGCTGGCGGAAGTGGTCGAACGCGGTCACGTGGCCGGTCAGGGACAGCACCGCATCGGGGTAGCCGGTGTCGTCGGCGGGGACGTCGGGCAGGCGCTCGATCTCGCGGACGACGTCGTACCCGAGGTACCCGACCAGCCCACCGTGGAACGGCGGCAGCTCGGCGAGCTGCGGGGCGCGGTACCACGACGTCAATGCGTCGAGCGCGGCGAGCGCGCCGTCACCGTCGGGCACACCCGGCGGTGGCGTGCCCGTGAACTCCACCCGGCGGCCGCGGGCTACGAGCGTGAGCGCGGGGTCGCGGCCGATGAACGAGAAGCGACCCCACCGTTCGCCGTGCTCGACCGACTCGAGGAGGAACCCCTCGCCGCCCGACACGCCGACGAGCTTGGCGAACGCCGACACCGGCGTCTCCAGGTCGGCGAGCACCTCGCGCCACACAGGCACCACCGTGTGGTCACGCGCGAGCCCGACGAACTCGTCACGCGAGGGTCGGAGAGTGTCGGTCACCTAAACGGGCCCGGGTGTCGCCCCGCTACCGAATGCACGGAAGAAGCAGCTGCGCTCGCCGGTGTGGCAGGCGCCTCGGCCCTCCTGCTCGACGACGAACAGCAGGGTGTCCATGTCGCAGTCGTAGTACGCGCCGCGCACCCACTGGCGGTCGCCGGACGTGTCGCCCTTACGCCAGTGCTCGTTGCGGCTGCGACTCCAGAACCAGGTGCGCCCCTCCTCGAGGGTGCGGCGGAGCGCCTCGGCGTCCATCCAGGCGAGCATGAGCACGCGGCCGGTGCCCTCCTCCTGGACGATCGCGGGCGCGAGACCGTCGTCGTTGAAGGCGACGGCCGCGAGCTCCTCGGGCGTCGCTGCGATCGGCGTCGCGGTGGGCATCGGCGTTCGAGCGTAGCCGTGGGCGTCGCCGCGACCGGTTGCCTTTAGGATGCCGCTATGACGTCGGAAGAGATGAAGTCGGTATGGGCAGACCATTGCCGATGTGAGTTCGAGCTGCGTGACGTCGACGCGACGCTCGCAACCATGAGCGACAACCCGCACATGCTCAATGTCCCAACCGGGCACGGGGGTCAGGGACGCGACGGGATGCGGCGCTTCTACACAGAGGAGTTCATCGGCACGATGCCCGACGATGTTGGGGTCGAGTCCTTGGGTCTCGCCGTCGGAGGTACCCGCATCGCGGAGGAGGTCGTGATGACCTTCACGCACGACCGTGTGATGCCATGGATCCTCGACGGGGTCGATCCGACCGGTCGGCAAGTGCGGATCCCGATGCTCGCCGTCGTCGGGTTTCGCGACGGGAAGGTCGACTACGAGCACATCTGGTGGGACCAGGCGTCGGTGCTCGCCCAGCTCGATCTCCTCGACACGGAGCGCCTCCCAGTACTCACCACGCGACAAGCCGACGCGATCACCGCGCTCGACGACAGCGGCGATTGATCGACCGGCGCCCCCCCGTCGCACCCCGCCGCGCGACCGTCCTGCGCACGCACGGCGACGAACGCGTCGACGACTGGTACTGGTTGCGCGACCGCGACGACCCGGAGGTCCGCGCGTACCTCGAGGCCGAGAACGCGTACACGCAGGCGGTGATGGCGCACACCTCGCCGCTGCAGGAGCAGCTGTTCGAGGAGATCAAGAGCCGGGTCCAGGAAACCGACACATCGGCGCCGGTGCGCAAGGGCCCGTACGAGTACTTCACCCGCACCATCGAGGGAAGCCAGTACGGCATCCACTGCCGGCGCCCGGCGGGGACGCCCGGGCTGCCCGACGCCTTCGCCGAGCCCGGCACGCCATCGGGCGAGGAGGTGCTGCTCGACGAGAACACGCTCGCCGAAGGGCACGACTACTTCGCGCTCGGCGGGTTCTCGGTCAGTCCGGACCACAGACAGCTGGCGTACTCCGTCGACGTCACCGGCGGCGAGCGCTACGAGCTGCGGTTCCGTGATCTGACGTCCGGCGACGATCACCCCGACGTCGTTCCCGACGTGTACTACGGCCTCGCCTGGGCCAACGACGATCGCACGTGCTTCTTCGTACGGCCGGATGCGGCGATGCGGCCGTGGCAGGTGTGGCGCCACCACCTGGGCGCGCCGGCCGATGAGGACGCGCTCGTCTACCAGGAGGACGACGACCGCTTCTACGCGTCGGTCGGCCGCACGCGCACCGGGCGGTACATCATCGTCGCGGTGGGCTCGAAGGTCACCAGTGAGTCGTGGTTCCTTGACGCCGACGACGCCGACGGCTCACCGCGCGTCGTGGAGCAGCGGCGGCACGGCGTCGAGTACGACGTCGACCACCACGAGTCGTCAGAGCACGGGGATCGCTTCTTCGTGCTCACCAACGACGACGGCGCCGAGAACTTCAAGCTCATGGTCACGCCGGTCGACCAGCCCGGTCGTGCGCACTGGCGCGACGTCGTCGCCCACCGTGCGGACGTCCGGCTCGAGGACTTCGACGCGTTCGCCGATCACCTCGTGCTGTCGGAGCGCACCGAGGGTCTGGAGCGCATCGTCGTCCGCCGGCTCGCCGACGACGACACCCACGTCATCGAGATGCCCGATCCCGTCTACTCGGCGGGCGTCGGCGCCAACCCCGAGTTCGACATCCGGTCGCTGCGGTTCGAGTACACGTCCCTCGTCGCGCCGGTCTCGAGCTACGACTACGACCTCCGGACCCGCGAGCGCACACTCGTCAAGCGGCAACCCGTTCCCGGCTACGACCCCGACCGGTTCGAATCACATCGCCTCTGGGCGACCGCACCGGACGACGTCCGCGTCCCCATCTCGGTCGTCCACGCGCGCGGGGTCGAGCACGACGGCAGGGCGCCGGCCGTCCTCTACGGCTACGGCTCGTACGAGGTGTCGATCGACCCGACGTTCTCCGCGGCGCGTGTGAGCCTGCTCGAGCGTGGGGTCGTGTTCGCGATCGCGCACATCCGCGGCGGCGGCGAGATGGGACGGCGCTGGTACGAGGACGGGAAGCTCGAGCACAAGCCGAACACGTTCACCGATTTCATCGCGTGCGCCGAGCAGCTCATCGCCGAGGGCTACGCGTCGCCGGAGCGACTGGCCGCGCGCGGCGGCAGCGCCGGCGGTCTCCTGATGGGCGCGGTCGCGAACCTGCGCCCCGACCTGTTCCGGGCCGTCGTCGCCGAGGTGCCGTTCGTCGACGTCGTGACCACGATCCTCGACGAGACGCTGCCGCTCACCGTGACTGAGTGGGAGGAGTGGGGCAACCCGGTCGAGGACCCCGAGATCTACAAGGTGATGAAGTCGTATTCGCCCTACGACAACGTCGAGGCGAAGGACTACCCCGCCACGCTCGTCACCGGCGGTCTGAACGACCCCCGGGTCCAGTACTGGGAGCCCGCGAAGTGGGTCGCGAAGCTCCGGGCGACGAAGACCGACGACCACCTGCTCCTCCTGAAGATGGAGATGGGCGCAGGCCACGCCGGCCCGTCCGGCCGCTACCACGCGTGGCGCGACGAGGCCTTCGTCCTCGCCTTCCTCCTCGACCAGCTCCATGCTTTGGCGTCAACTACCCACGTAACGGGTGGGTGACTGACGCCAAAAGCGGTAGTTGTCATACCTCGGTGCTGAGATTCCGGCGTGGATCGCTCCGCCGACGACCGATTGTTGGAATTCACCGCAGGTCACTACGCCGTCTTCCGGGGTGCTCACGCCCGCATGTGCGGCCTCTCCGACCGTCAGATCGAAGGACGGATCGAGCTCGGCTTGTGGCGCCGCTTGTACGCCGACGTCTACCTCATCGCCGGATCACCCCTGACCTGGAAGGGCGCGCTCCTCGCTGCCTGCTGGGCGGGTGGATTCCGGGCCGCAGCATCGCACCGTTCAGCCGCGGCGCTGTGGGAGCTCGCGGGCGGCCGCAAGCCCGTCGTCGAGATCACCTGTCCCCGGTGGCGCCGCGCCCAGCACGAGGGGCTCGTGGTCCACGAGACGAAAGTGCTCGATGGCATTGACATCGCCGTCGTCGAAGGAATCCCGGTCACGACGCCGGAGCGAACCCTGCTCGACCTCGGTGCCGTTTGCCACGAGTCGGTGGTGGAGATGGCGCTGGACAACGCCGAGAACCGTGGTCTCGTAACTCGAACGTCTGTCCGGGTAACCCTCGACCGCCTCGCGAAGCCAGGGCGCAATGGCGCCGGGACGCTGAGGCACTTACTGGAGAGTGAGGATTCGCATCGACGGCCGCCGGAGAGCGAGATGGAGACAATGCTCATTCAATGTCTACGGCGCAACGGTTGGCCGGAGCCTGTTCCCCAGCACGTGATCCGACAGGCAGGAGCATTTGTGGCTCGGGTTGATGCCGCTTATCCCCAGTGGCGGATCGCGATCGAATACCAGAGCGATGCGCATCACGAGGGTCAGAAGGCGCGCTACCGGGACAACGAGCGCCGGCTCCGAGTCATCGCAGCCGGTTGGTTCCCCGTCGAGGCAATGCTGCCTGACGTGCGTAGTGGTGGCGTGAAGCTGTGCGCGGCATTGCGATCCGCACGAGATCGTTTGGCGTCAGCAACCCACGCAGTAGGTGGGTGATTGACGCCAAAACCATTGTTCTAGGCGGGCATCGGGAGGACGGCCGCGAGCTGGCGGCTCTGCGCCAGCAGGACGCCATCGGGGCTCCAGATCTCGCCGTCCTCCTCGAGGAAGCCTTCGGCAACGACGTTCGTCCGGAACTCGGCGAGCACGTAGTCGTCTGGGCGCGCCGTCGGCAGTGGCAGCGACGAACGGAAGTGGATCGTGAGGTCGACGGTCGGCACGATCATCTGCTCCTCCACGCGGCCGAACACAGCCGGGATGACCGCGTCCGTGAGCGCCGCCGCGACGAGCCCGTCGACCACGCGCCCTTCGGGAAGTCGGATCCAGCGCGCGATCACCGCCTCGCCCGTCGGCTCCGGCGGAAACCCGCCGCGCACCAATCGGTTCTCCCACCGGAAAGCGATGTCCGGAATGAACGGGTCGTCGGTCGGCGCTGCCACGAGCGGGGACTCGTCGGCCGGAGGTGCGTCCGGCGGTTGCAGGTCGGCGAACTCCGGGCCGGGTCGCGCCCGTGAGAACGCCGCCAGCGCCAGCCCGATGAGCTTGCCGTCCTGCATCAGACGCGCCGAGCAGGACGTGAGCGACCGACCCGCCCGCTCGATCGTCGTGGCAATCTCGAGCGCCCCCTCCGCCGGCGGCGCCACGTAGTGCACAGTCAGCGACCGCGGCGACCGTTCGGCATCCCCGACCGTCTTGGTGAGCGCGCGGAGGACGATCGCGGCCAGGTAGCCGCCGTTCGGCCCGCGGTGCACCCACCACGCCCGGTCGAGCACGCTCTCGTACCGCCGCTCACCCAGCGGACGCACCGCCGTCTCGCGGTCGAAGTCGAATGTCCGCGCCATGAATTCCCATTGTCGCCGTCGCAAGCTCCGGCTTTGCGCCGACGGTCGGCAAAGCCGCCGCCGGCGCGGCCGGAGCCTACGCTGCGCCCATGCCCGCGCCGATCGAGCTCACGACGGCCGACGGCGTCAAGCTCGAAGCAGAGCTGTCAACGCCGCCGTCGGACGCGCGTTGCGGCATGGTGCTCTGTCATCCGCACCCGCAGTACGGCGGGACGATGCGCTCGATCGTGATCAGCGCGCTGTTCGACGCCCTCCCGTCCCAGGGTGTCGTGTGCTTGCGGTTCAACTTCCGCGGTGTCGAGGGCAGCGAGGGAACGCACGATGCCGGCAACCTCGAGCGCGTCGACGCAGAGACAGCCGTGGGCGCGCTGACGGAGCGATTGCCTCCGGAGAGGCCGCTGATCCTCGCGGGCTGGTCCTTCGGGGCCGACATGGCGCTCTCGGTGCGCGACCCGCGCCTGAGTGGGTGGCTCGCGATCGCGCCGCCGCTCGTCGTGGTGCACGACGCCGACGGTCTCGGCGCGGACCCACGCCCCAAGCTGTTGGCGCTGGCCCAGCACGACGAATACCGCGACCCCTCGGAGATCACGGAGCTCGCCGAGCGCTGGGCCAACACCGACGTACATGTGGTCGGCGGCGCGTCCCATTTCTTCGTCGGGCGCACCGACCGGCTCGTGGACCTCGCGTCCGGCTACGTGGACCGGCTCAGCTCGTAGCCGGCGGGCTACATCTTGGAGAGCCCGATCACGTTGCCGTCGGGGTCGGAGAACATCGCGATCTCCGGCCCCTCGGGGACCTGCATCGGCGGCATGACGATCGTCGCGCCCAGCTTCTCCGCCTCGTTCAACTTGGCCTGCACGTCGTCACAGTTCACGTAGAACGTCGTGTAGGGACCACCCTCCGGGGGCTTGGCGATCCCACCGCCGACGCCCTCGTCGCCGCTGTCCGTGTCGACCATCCCGTAGTTCGCCGGGTTGTCGGCGTTGATCTTCCAGCCGAACAGTCCGGCATAGAACTTCTGCGCGGCCGC
>WNFU01003819.1_pt1 | contig 31944 bp, 16 predicted proteins | sample 5400121 | NCBI WGS metagenome assembly WNFU01 (sample SAMN13153360, study PRJNA577476) | soil metagenome | isolation source: 100 cm soil or saprolite under grassland replicate 1 | place: USA:California | collected 2016-06-15
TCCATTTACACCGCCTCTTTGACCAACTTCTCCTTTTCCAATAAAGGCAAAAGCTCTGTTTTGAAGAACTTGAGAAATCCTTCCTGGTCCGGTCCCACCTGATGGATGTAGATGTGGTCATAACCATTTTCCTGTAATGACTGGATGGCTTTCAAATAAGAATTAGGATTTGGTCCGAGGATCGAATCTTCCGGGATTTTGGGCTCTCCCATTGCCTCGACGGCATCTTCAAAATGCTTGGGAGTCGGCAGGTCTGCGTGTAGCAAGCCAGAAATCCCAGAGACTGGCCACCATTGCTTCACCACTTCTTTTGCTTCTTCCATGGAGTATGCCCAGCACACTTTGACTGAGCCAAAACAGGGCTTTCCCAAACCGCCCTTCTTCTTGAAGGTTTTTACCACCTCATCGCTGGAGGTAGTGCTGATCAACCCATCCGAGATTTCGGCAGCCAGCTCAACTGACTCAGATCCAGAGGCGGCCATGTATATGGGAGGTAATTTTTCAGGAAGTGTGTAAATACGCGCGTCACGCACAGTGAAAAAAGTTCCGTTGCATGAATACTCCTTGCCCTTCCAAAGGTCTCTGATGATGTAAATAGCTTCGGACAACATTTTTTGGCGAGTCTCAATGCTGGGCCACACCTCACCCAAAATATGTTCATTTAAATATTCGCCGGTTCCCAATCCCAGGAAAAAACGACCAGGCATCATATCTGCAACCGTAGCAGCAGCCTGGGCCACCAAAGTAGGATGGATGCGCATAATAGGACAAGTCACACCGGTGCCCACTCTGACTCGTTGGGTGGACTGAGCGATGCCACCTAGCACACTCCATACGAACGAACTTTGTCCTTGTTGACTAACCCAGGGGTGAAAATGATCGGAGATGATCAGGAATTTAAAGCCGGCACTTTCTGCCATTTGGGCGTGAACAACCAGCTTCTTCGGATCATGTTCTTCGCTTGATAAGGCATATCCTAATGTAATCAATGTTTATTTCCTTTCCTTGTGAAGCTTATCCAAGGTGAATTCTATCGGTCTAACTCACGAGAGATTACTCACCTTAAAAAATAGGGTCTCCCATTTCTGGCGGGATGATTGAGAATCCGGAAGTTCTTCGCCACTGACACTGGCACCGTACGTGATTTGCTAGGCAAATCATGCAGGTGTTTCACCGATTTTCACTGATTCTTTTGGACAATCCGCGCCAATTCGTGAAACACCGGCACTGGCGCCAGGTGCCAGTGTCCGTGGCTAGGGTTTTGGGGCTTCCCGTTAAAAACGGTAGAGCCAAAAAATATTAATAGCCCGCTTAAAAGCGAGCACCAAAGCTTGGGTTATTAATGTGGTTCGAGTGGCGACTAGTCGCCACTCGAACATTAACTGGTCTTAAACAACTCGCCGTCCAAGGAATAGCGAGATGAGGAACAAGACCAGGAATACCCCAAACAAAATTTTGGCTATCCCAGCCGCGGCACCCGCGATACTTGAGAAACCAAGCAGTGCGGCGACCAAGGCAATGATCAAAAAGAAAACTGACCAAGATAACATAGGAACCTCCGTATCTGTAACTTTTATAACTATATAGCAACTGAAATTGCATTTCAATTCAGGATGTTCCTTAGAATACAGTAGGAACACAGTTCTTGGGTATAGGGCATTCCCCTAATGCCTTTAGGAATTTACCCCATAATAAGTTTCCCCCTTTACTCTTATAGTAAGAAGGAATCCAAACCAGTGGGTATTTGTTCATGGAATTCAATAAAAATCAAGCGTTTCATATTCCGGGAGAGTCTGGAAGGAACAAAAGGAGAGAAACCATGAGAAGGAAGCTTCGTAAGCACCAAAATAAAAGAGATGTGGTAAAGGTGATGACCGGCATGTTACTCGGCAGTGTGTTTGGCGCGGCGGTAGCATTGTTAATGGCGCCTGCATCTGGTGAGGAAATGCGTCGCAAGATTGCAGGTGAAACGGCGGGAGTGCGAGAAAAAATAAAGTCTGCTGCAGGGAATGTTGAGAGCAGAGTGCGTGAATTGAGAGAAGATATGAGTGATAGAACAACAGGTAGTGGTACCCGCTACCCAGCGTAGGAAACCATTCACATCGAGAGCCAGACGATTGAAGGCAACCTGGAGCAGAAAAATATTGCAAAGACCAGTGAAGGTCCGCTAAATAATACAGAGATACCTGCCAGCTTATGGATGAAGGATAACCATAAAGATTCCAGCGAGCTAACGAATTCGTAGGTATCTCTTTTATTCTGATAAGGCAAGTATGGATCCGATTAAAGTACTCCTGGTAATTGAAGTTCGGCTAATTGGCAATATATTCACCTCCGTGTTAGAGGATGAATCAGATATAAAGGTGACGGGTTGTGTTGCAACTCTTGAAGACGCGCTGGCATTCATTCAGACCCGGGAAGTCGATATTGCGTTGATAAGCGCCGATCTTCGTAATCAGGGTGCATTGAGATTTATGCATGCAGTGATGGATCGCAGTCTTCCCACCAAAGTCTTAGTACTAGGACTTTCGGAAGACAATAAAAATGAAGCGCTTCGATACATCGAAGCCGGGGCGTGTGGTTTGATTCTTAAAGATAGTTCTGTGAATGAACTTCTTGAAGCAATACGATTAGCTCAAAAAGGAGAAGCGCAGATTCCCAGTGGAATCGCAAGAGCCATGATGGAGCGCCTTTTCTACTTCGCCAGAATGTTCTCCGCGGTTGAGAATAAGATAGATGGAGAGGTTCGATTAACGTCACGCGAGCTCGAAGTATTGCAATTCATTGGAGAAGGCCTCACCAACCAGGAAATCGCAGCCCGTCTGGTCGTGGAGGTTGGGACGGTGAAAAATCATGTCCACAGTATTTTGGAAAAATTAAATGTTAATAACCGGGAGGAAGCCGCCTCCTATCTAGCTTTCATAAAGAAATAGTGGAATGAGAATCGAGTTGAAAGACCTCGCTGACATGAATCAGCATATTTATGTATACACATATTTGTCAGACAGAAAGCAATGACATCCTGGGATAGAAAGGGATAATCCACCAAATTAGGTAGGTGGATTCCCCATTGTGATAAACACAGCTAACTCTTATAGTTATATCAATCCAATCGATGAAGGAGATAGTGTGAACGAGTATCCGCAGGTTCTATCAGCCAGCAGCATTATCGGTGATAAAGTCCTCAACACCGCTGGAGAACAACTTGGAAGTATCAAGGAGTTAATGATCGACCCTGATGATGGTTTTATTATCTATGCCGTATTATCCTTCGGTGGTTTTCTGGGGCTGGGCGATAAACTGTTTGCGATCCCATGGGAAGCATTGGCATTAGATACTGAGAATCATGCTTTTATCCTGGATGTGGATAAGGAAGTATTGAAAAATGCGCCGGGGTTTGATAAGGATCATTGGCCAGACAATGCCCAGTATGAGGCGGGCTGGCTTCTGGATATATATGAGTACTATGGTTATTCACCCTACTGGATGCCTGATGAGCAGGAGGAGAATCAGGAATAAAGTGCACTTTTATGGGGTAAAAGGGATGTACTGGCAAAAGGATACGCTCCGACCTACTAGCGGGTCGGAGCGTATCCTTTTAATAGAGTGCAGAAGCTGAAGGTCGGCAACAACGCATCTACTAAACCGATTATTTTGCTTCTTCCAAGTGAGTGTGCGAAATTGTGATCAGAATTTCATGAGTCTTGCCATCATCGGAAAGAGGAATCGAACTATTGGTCAATTCTTTGCCATCCATGCTGATCTGATTTTTTTCATGTTTTTGGTTTTCCTGATTCTTCACAAGAATGTGGTAAAGCGATTTTCCGAATCGATAATTGATTTGATACTCAGGCCAATCTTCGGGAACGCAGGGGTGGATATGCAGTTGATTTCCTGCGCGCTGCAAACCAAGGATCATTTCCGTGCCCAGGCGATACATCCAGCTTGCAGAACCACTGTACCATGTCCAGCCGCCGCGTCCAATATAGGGGGCAATACTGTACACATCCGCTGCGACCACATAGGGTTCCACTCGATAGCGCTCCACCTTTTCAGGCGTATCAGCGTGATAAATGGGATTGATGAGGCGGAACAAGTTCGCCGCACGATCATTCTGACCTAATTGCGCAAATGCCCAGATTGCCCATAATGCAGCGTGAGTGTACTGCCCGCCATTTTCACGAACACCGCGTGGATAGCCTTTGATGTAACCGGGGTCGCGGGCGGTTCGCTGGAAGGCGGGCGTGAATAATAGGATCAATTCATCATCCATCCGAACCAAATTGTTATAAACCGACTCCATTGACTGAGCCGCATGCTCAGAATCTGCATTCCCTGAAATGACTGCCCAGGATTGCGCGATGGAATCGATCTTGCATTCATTGTTCATGGATGATCCAAGCGGAGAAGAATCATCATAGTAAGCACGCAGGTACCATTCTCCATCCCAGCCGTTTTTCTCAAGCGCCTTGTGAAGTTCTACTGTCTTGGCGCGAAATTCGCTCGCTCGTTTCGGGTCATTCATCAGATCACAAATTTCAGCAAAATTGGTCAACGTGGAGGAGAGGAACCAACCCAGCCAGATACTTTCGCCTCGGCCGCGGCTCCCAACGCGATTCATGCCATCATTCCAATCGTGCGCGCCAATCAAGGGAATCCCATGTGGACCGGCAGTGATCCCTTTGGTGATCGCGCGGCAGCAATGTTCATAGAGAGTTCCCATCTCGCCGGCTGGAAACTGTCCGTAGCGTTCCTGTTCATCGGCTTTCAATGGCTCGGCACTTAAGAAAGGTATCTTCTCAGCCAGGATGGATTGATCTCCGGTCACGCGCAGGTAATGCGCCGTAACATAAGGCAGCCAGAGCAAATTATCAGAACAACGCGTGCGGAGCCCGCGTCCCGCGGGGGGGTGCCACCAGTGCAGCACATCGCCTTCTTCGAACTGGTGGGCAGCTGCGTCGAGGATATGCCGGCGGATGAGATCGGGTCGTGTGTGGACAAATCCCATTGCATCCTGCAATTGGTCACGAAAACCATACGCTCCACTGGATTGATAAAACGCGGTGCGTCCCCAGAAACGGCAGGCGAGCGACTGATAAAGCAGCCAGCGATTTAACAACAGATCCATTCCCGCGTCCGGCGTTTGGACTTGGATCTGTTCCAGAATATCGTCCCAGAATTCACCAAGTGACTGCCAGGCTGCCTCCACATTTTGAATATTTTGGAAGTGACTGATCAGTCTTTCTGCATCCGCATGGTCTGTGCCCTGACCTAACAGGAAGGTAATTTCTTTTGTTTCACCAGGTTGAAGCCAGAGCAGAGATTGCAACACGGCGCATGGGTCAATACCCGTTTCCAGGCGCGGTGTGAGCCCCACGCGTTCCAACGCGGCGGGACGGATATAGTTGCCGAGCTCTCCGAGAAACTCTGCGCGGCTGGCTGTCACGCCTGTTGGTTCGCGCGTGGAGGCTAAAAATGCGACATGCTCACCAAAGTCTGTGTTGTAGAGGTTGCGCGCCAGCAAGGCAAAATAATTGGATAAAAACTCAGGAGCAATGTATGCGGCAGTATTTTCGCGTGATACGCCGAGTACCCATTCTGCATAATAGGTTACAGTGATGCGACGCATACGTTTCGTCGCGTTGCGGAGCTTTAGCCGGACAATTTTGACTGGCTCCTCAGGGGCGACAAAGATGGTCACGCTCTGTTCCAACCCATGACTCGCATGTTCGAAAATGGAATAACCCGCCCCATGGCGGATGAGATAGGGCGCATCGGCGCGCGCCGGAAGAGGGGTAGGCGACCAGATCTGACCGGTAGCTTCGTCTCGCAGATAGATGGCTTCAGAAGGTGGATCACTTATCGGATCATTTCGCCAGGGCGTGAGTCGATTCTCGCCACTGTTTTGTGACCATGTGGTTCCCATTCCTGACTCGGAAACCAGGCACCCGAATTCTGCTGTGGCGATCACGTTCGTCCAGGGGGCAGGCGTCCATTGATCACGCTCGAGATAGATCACGTATTCGCGTCCATCCGGAGTGAAGCCGCCCAAACCATTCTCGAAGAGTAGGTCCATTGGGCGCTGGATTTCCGTCTGCGGATCCAGCGATGGAACCAAAGGTTCGATCGCCGTAAAGAGCGGCAAGCGGACGGGATCCGCATCCAGTTTGGATAACTGACGTTCAAGCGAACCCGCTTCGCCATCCAGGACGACGCACGCAACGGTCATCAAAAGCGTCCGTTCTGCCTCATTCATCTGGTCTTCCTGGAGAATAAAAATGCCGCCGCGTTTGTTGAGCCAGGTTTCACTGGCTGTATGCTCGAGCAGACGGTAGATCCTGTTCTTGAAACCTTGGTCATAACTAGTTTCGTGCTGGTTGAAGATGACGAGGTCGATCATCAAGCCGCGTTTGCGCCAATAGGTGTGCGCCAGAACCACTTCCCCTAGCAGATCAAGATCTGCTTCCTGCTCCATGCGTACCAGCAGAATAGGATAATCGCCGGAAATCCCGAATGACCACAAGCCGGGCTGTCCGAGCGTATTCGCATTTAAAATGGCTGGTTCGGCGCGCAGAGCATTTGAGAGATACAACATCGGCGAAAGAAGTTTTTGAAACTGTTCCACTTTTTGGGAGGTGAGCTCAAGCTGCGCCAGTTCCTGCTCCGCCTGCACACGGATCTCCTGCGTTGCCCTGCCGATTTGTGACCAGCGATGATAGCGGCGAGCCAGGTCGATGGCGTCTTTGCGTGAATGAGCCGTTAGAGTGATGAAAGCCATTTGAACCGTTTGATAAGGTGCGAGAACAACTTCTGCTTGTAGTGAACAAATTGGATCAAGGGTCGCGCCGGTTGTTTTCGAAAGGACAGAAGCCTGGTTGGGGATTAAAAATACAGCGGGACGCCGCAGTGTGCCACCGCGTCCGAGAAATTTGGCACGGTCCGTTTCATAGCCGGTCAGGCTGACATGTTCCTGATTGCTGATGAAAAAATGCGCCATGTACACGGGCTTTTCCTCTGAAGAACGAGGACGGCGCCGGAAGAGTAATATTTGTTCTTTGGGTAGAAACTCACTTTCAATGAACATTTTGTTATAAGCCGGGTGGCGCACATCCACGGATTGCTGAGTAAGGATGACCTCCGCATAACTGGTGAGCGCCAGGAGGCGCGAGTGGCCAGCATGATTGGTAAGATGAATCCGTCTGATTTCCACATTGTCATTGGCAGCCACAGTGACAACGGTACGCAGGACAATATCGCCATCTTGGCGTTCGAACTCGACGCGGTGAGGATAAAAATTTACCTCGCTTCGATCGGGAGGCGCCATTGTTGGCTGATGTGTGACCGACCATAACTGTCCATTCAAACGGTCTTCTACATAGATCCAACTGCCGCGATCATCCAGTGTGGGATCGTCACGCCAGCGCGTCAATTCCATGTCTTCCCAGCGACTAAAGCCAGCGCCAGCCGCGCTGATCAGCAGACTATATTTTCCGTTTGACAAACAATGGACTTTCGTATGCGGGGCCGTCGGCGAGACGCGCCACGGGTCGAGGGAGATCGTCCTGTAAGCATTGCGGATCGAATCCATTTGCTGATGACGGGGATGCTCAGTCTGTGCGTAAGTCGGCGTTTGTTCCTGTAATAGCAATTCAACGCTTTCGATACGCGGGTCTGCGTGGAAGCGCCGGATCATGCGCTTTTCAAACAGATGATTACAAATGGAAAGCAGACTCATTCCTTGATGGTGCACCATAAAGGAACGAACGATGGCATGCTCTTCGCCGGTCTTCAGGCGATCCTGTGTGAAATCTGCTGACTCATAAAAGCCGTAGGTTCCCCACATTTTCAGGTTTTCAAGCCGGGCGAGGTTTTGCATCACTGCCTGAGGCATAAATGGTAGTGCCAGCATTGAAGCGTATGGAGCCACGACCAAATCCTCAGATAAGCCGCGCTTATATCCCAGGGTGGGGATGCCGAACGCTTTGTATTGGTAAACCTGGACGGCATCGAAACCATAATAGGCAGCTTCGGATGTTCCCCAGGGAACATTATGTTCTGTTCCATATCGGATCTGCTCTTCGATTGCCATGCGGCAACTTTGGTCCATCAACGTGTTGGGATAGCTCTCCACGAACAGGCTAGGCATGAGGTATTCGAACATCGTGCCGCTCCAGGAAAGCAGACAGCGCACACCGTCAAACTCCGTCAAAGGACGGGAGAGATAAAGCCAGTGATCCATAGGGACATCGCCGCGCGCGATCGCGATCAGGCCGGCGATGCGCGCTTCTGAGGCGATCAGGTCATAGTAATTAGGGTCGAGCCGCCCAGACTCAACGTTATAGCCGATGTGAAAGACATGTCGCTGCGGGTCATAGAGAAAGCCAAAGGGCATGGATTGGAACAGAGATTCAGCTCTCGAAGCGAGCACAGAATAATTGTCCAGCAAGGAGCTGGAATTTTTCCGGGCGGACTCAAGATCATACATCAGCGTTTCAAACCATTCGAAGGCGGCTTTGTCATTTACATCCAGTAAGCCTGTGATCTCCTCGATGATATTGCTTGCGCGTTTGCAAATATCCGGAATTTCACCCAGTCGCGGATGCAAAAGCAGATTTTCTTCCAGGGCTTTCCAGGCATCGATCAGTTCAACGTTGTCACCTGATTGACCGTGCTCTGGCATGTTTGCCAGGGCAAGTAACCAAGGAGCTAGTACTTGAATATCGATTCGAATGCGCCTTAATTGATGACGTACCCGGTCAATCCAGATCGAAAGTTTGCGTGTGGTCTCTGGCGGGGTATCTTCATCGGATTGTTGGATCGCCTCCCAGAGCATCGCCTCCAGTTCCACTTGACGTTCTTCAAATAACTTCATTAGCAGAGTCGGTGAAAATTGATTAGGATCATTAAGAACGTTTACTTGAGCCTGTAAAGAAGCGATGGCAGCATTTAATTCATTGGCAGCCTCCCCTAAATTTGCCTCGGCAAGACTCAGTGAAAGCATACCGAGCGTGTCCAGCAATCCTTCCCAATTCGGCACTGAGGTCTGTGCCATTTCATAACATCCCTGGCGCAGGGTAATCAAACATGCCGCCAGATTCCCACTATCTACCGTCGAGATGTACCGCGGCGGCAGTGGCGCAAAGGTGCGTGTATCGTACCAGTTCAGAAAATGACCGCGGACGCGTTCCAGAGAATCCAGGCTGTCAAATGAATCGCGTAGTCGCAACGAAAGTTCCAAGGGACCAATGTAACCCAAGTCATGCGCAGAGAGCGTAGAAAGCAGCATCAAGCCGATATTGGTAGGGGAGGTGTGATGCGCCACCAGCCCGCGCGGATTTTCCTGAAAATGGTCCGGTGGCAGCCAGCGATCTTCCGGACCGACAAAGTGTTCAAAGTACAGCCAGATCGAACGTGCCATCAAGCGTAGCTTACGCTCCTGGGCTGGGATAATCTTTCTTTCCGGTTTTTTCGTCGGCTGGCCGATGGGCGCTCCAGAGCGTTTCGGGATACAAAATCAGCAATAAAACAGAAAACAAAAATGCCAATACGGGAGCAATGATCATTGCCTGCCAGGCTGACTTCAAATGCAGCCTCTTGCCAAAAAGCTGGACAGTATGGGCAGCGCTAACCCATTGCAGCATTCTTTTATGCGTAACAAATAATCTTATGAGTGTGGTTGAGATCGCGTCGAAAATAATGTACGATTCGTGAGGCAGAAAGATAATCTCGAACAACGAACGAAGCGCCGCCAGGCGCAGGGGACGAGTCACGACGGTCGAGTGTTCTTTGGAAAAACTATGATTGAGTTCTGCAATAAAGTTGCTAACAATCGCCATCAAATAAGGGGAGAGTGCGAAGATCATCCAGATCAGGCTGGAACCCGGCAAGAACAACCATCCACTAATGAGGAAAGCCAGCACTGTCGGCGGCACCAGACTGCGGCGCAGATTATCAAATAGCTTCCACCGATCAATGGTCGAGAGCGTATTGGGTGCTTTGCCTTTCGTGCGGTGTGGCACCTGGTTGCTAAGCCAGGGCAAAAGCTGCCAGTCACCGCGCACCCAGCGATGCAAGCGATCGGTGTAGATCAGATAATGAGGTGGGTAATCTTCATATAAGATGACATCGGTCACCAGTCCACAGCGCCCCTGCATGCCCTCGAACAGATCGTGACTTAACAACCGGTTTTCGGGGATTTTGTCATGCAGGCTTTTTTGGAATGCATCAACGTCGTAAATGCCCTTGCCCACATAGTTGCCTTCATCGAACAAATCCTGATAAACATCGGATACCGCGCGTGTGTACAGATCAATGGCTGAGTCACCAGAATACACACGTGTAAAGAGGGATTGATTTGCGGCTGCCGGTCTCACTTGAACCCGCGGCTGTAAAATCGTGTGCCCGGCCTTGATCTCCCCTGAAATCGGATCGAACTCCGCCTGGTTCAATGGATGGGCCAGACTCCCGATCAACTGACGGGCAGCTTCGCGCGGCAATACGGTATCGGCATCCAGTGTGATGACATAGCGGATGGTTGGCAAAACGCTCAAGTCGCCGACTTTGATGATGAAGGTGGTTGAGTCGCTACCGCTTAGCAATTTGTTGAATTCTTCCAGTTTGCCACGCTTGCGCTCCCAGCCCATCCAGCATTCTTCGCTATCGTTCCAGACTCTTTCGCGATGGAAGAAGTAAAAAGGATGATAGCCATCCTTGCCATATTTTTTGTTCAATCCCTCGATCGCAGCTTTGACATGTGCGACAGGTTGTTTATCAGTGGGCATCTCTTTTTCGAGCGCATCTGCAAAATCGGTGATCAATGCAAAATAAATATTTGGGTCACTATTGCCGATAAAATGACGCTCGATCTGGCTGAGCAGGAGAGGCGCGTCCCGTTCTGTCGCGAGCAAGGCTGGGATGACCACCATCGTCCGATATTCTTCTGGAACGCCGTTTTCGAAATTCAACTTGGGAAGCGTGCGCGGTGGAATGAGAGCGACTACCAATCCGTTGATAATATCCATCGCTACAGAAGCAGCAGGAAGGATGGTTAGAACTCCAGCCAGGACAAGTTGAAGAGTATGTCCTTCGGCTTGAATTGCATAGGCAACAGCCAGTAAGGTAAACAAAAAGGTCAAAGTGACCATACTGCCCAGATAGGCACTTGTGGCATTTTTTTGGATGACCCGAATTAACCTTTCCGAAAACTTCGGATGGAAATCAACTCGGGCTTCCAACGTTTCCCTGCCCGGCGCGACGAGATAATAGCCAACATGTTTCTCACGCGCGGATGCAGCCTCTTGTGCAAGTTGAGCTGCCTGCGTTGCGATCTCCGCTTCGCCCATGGCTGAATCACGTGCCATCCCTTCGATGACACTGCGGTAATGATTGCGCGTCTCAAAATCCATTTGAGCGTACAGACCAGCCGGGTCGCCGCGCAGGATCTTTTCAAGTATGCTTGTCGATTCGAAAAAAGCTTTCCATTCCTGAGTTGCCAGCATGCGCAAGTCCAAAATGGAATTAGCGACAGCGGCATCGGGATCAGCTTGATCGGACAAATCAATACGCCCCAGAACATTAGGCTGGGATGTTGCCTTCCACTTTTGTTTGGTTACCTGTGCTAAGGCTTCAGCGAGGGATTCGAGGACAGCCAGTCGCAGCATCAAGGGCAATGCCCACAATTCGCCCGTGGTGAGCGGGGTTACCTCCTGAAAGAATTGAAGGAAGCTTTTGATCTGTTCAATATCGAGGCGTGTAGACTCCCGTTGCGTATTTGCCAGGGCAATGATGTAAATACGCGCCCAATCATCCTGCGTCTTGGGAAGACGCTGGTAATAATCTCTTGGTAAATCTTCCTCCACTTGTCGGATCGCCTGCTCAACAACATAAAAATTATCGAGCATCCACTCGGCTGTCTGCGATGTGGATACCTGCGCCTGGGTCGTTTCATCAAAATACTCATAGCATCCCTGGAAAAAATCCAGCAACTGTTTCAAGCGGGAAGGGATGTAAAAATTGGTGCGGCGCGGTGCGCACCTGCTTAATTCCCGAGCTAGCTGAGCAATAGCTTCTTCAGGTTTGTTATCGGGTATGGATGTATTTTGCGTTACAGGTTCGGCTTGCTGTAAGGGTGCAGTGTTTTGCATTGATCAATGTCCCTTACCTTCTCTTACTGCCATTTCGGCGCGCGTCGGATGGATTTCTGTTATAGGCAAGTCCTGCATGATCATAAGCGAGGTGTTGCCATAAGCAATAAAGCTGGTTGTTACACTTCCATAGGGCCAGCGCCGCTCGCCTGAGTAGCCATGAGCCGCCAGCAGCATCAGGTCAGCATTGGATTCCTCTGCCATATCGTGTAACATCGTAATGGCATTATCACCGATGGAAATGTGAGTCTTCAGCTTTAAGTCCTTGGTGGAAAACTGTGTCAGGAGCTGCTTAAAATAACGAGAAGCCGCCTGGTAGTTTCTCTCCACAAACTTGTTTATCAATTCCGTATCTTCATCGGAAAGTGGAAAGCGGTTGATGGCTTGTGGTTTTTCAACCGCACATTCAAGAATGATCTGGGATTTGTGGAATTGTGCCAGACTGATGGCAAAGGGCAGAACGAATTCCGAACGGGGTGAACAATCCATCCCCACAAATAATCGTTTATAGCGAATCTTTGTCGTTGCGGTGGAAGAGGGGAGATAGGCGCGTACAAGCAGGATGGACTTGTAGGAGCGCAGAAGAATTTTCTGAACGACGCTACTGACGTTCCAGCCGCTTAATCCACTGTTCCCATGCGTGCTGAGGGCGATCAAATCCACATTGTTGTTATGGGCAAAATCGATCACGCTGTTGGCGGCATTTCCTTCCAGAAGGATGGATTCCACACCCAGGATGCCAGAATTATTGAGCCGTTTCACAATCTGCTCGAGATATTTTTCTGATTTTTGTTTTTGTAAATGCCATTCCACAGGGTCAACTGCCGGACTACCGTTCCCATTATGTGGATGTTGCAAAACATGCAAGAGAGTCACACGGGCATTTGTCACTGGGGCCATAGCCATGACGTGTGGCAGCACACATTCGGCGAGTGCAGAGCCGTCCAGTGGAACAAGGATGTGGTTAATCACAGTCGCCTCCATACCGCACAAGAAGTTATTGTCTGCAATGAGAGCACTGATGTCAATCTATTCTTTCCCGCTGGGTGAATTATATTACAGAAATTCACACTCTTAATTAAAACGAAAAACCTGACGATTGTTAACGCAAAGAGCCAGGCTTCCTGGCTTTTTGTTGAAAATATGGCTTTTTACTAAAAAGGCTCCTTGATCAGTTTGAAAAACAAATCAACAACCTGGGGATCAAAATGTTTCCCAGATTGCTCGCGGATATACGTCAGTGCTTCTTCCTGAGACCAGGCCGGGCGATAGGGGCGATCAGAAGTGAGCGCATCCCATACATCTACAACCGCGAACAGGCGCGCCTCGATGGGAATTTCCTCAGCTTTGAGTCCGTGCGGATAACCCATCCCATCCCACTTCTCGTGATGATTAAGAGGGATCAGGAGCGCAGGATGCAGGTATTCAATTGGGTAGAGCATATCGTATGCTAATTGCGGATGCTGACGCATGATCGCCCACTCTTCATCGGTGAGTTTATCGGGCTTGTGTAAAATGGAATCAGGGATTCCAATCTTGCCCATATCATGCAGGAGTGCGCCGCGGCGTATATGCATGATGTCATCGATACTCATGCCGAGAGCCTGAGCCAGCTTTACCGTCAATTGCGTTACGCGGCGGCTGTGACCCTCCGTCTCTCGATCGCGCAAATCCAAAGCATGTGACCAGCCTTCAATCGTCGCTTCATAGGCAGAGAGCAGTTGCGCATTTGCTTCTCGAAGTTTCACGCGTTCCTGAATTAGCTTCTGATAACGGTTAAGCTGGGTAATGCCCAGCAGACGGGCGCGTAGTTCGTAACGATCAAAGGGCTTGGAAATAAAATCATCCGCGCCGGCTTTCAATGCGTTGAGCAGAGATTCGCGGTCATCCAAGGCGGTGAGAACGATGATTGGAATCTCTGCGATCTGAGGATCACTGCGGATACGTTGGCAAACCTCGAAACCGGTCATGCCTGGCATCATTACATCCAGCAGGATCACATCCGGCAAAAGTTTTTTTGCTTTTTCGATAGCCTGTAAACCGTTCTCTGCCATTTCAAGTTCATAGCCTTCTCCCTCCAGAACAGACTGGAGTGTCTCGCGCCCAATATACTCGTCGTCAACGATTAAGACCCGACTGCCCATGTTGTTCTCCTTGTAAAAATCAGACAGATACATAGATCACCTCTCAGGTGAGAGTGAACAGGTACACAAGTACACACAGCCGCTTGTTTACCTGTCTACATGCCTACTTGTATACTCTTTTCTCATTACACATCTCTATCCACCAGATGATATTTGACCGCCAGGCGGACGAGACCCGCAAGATTGCGAACGTTCAATTTTTCCATCAATTTGGTGCGGTGCTTTTCAACTGTTTTCTCGGAGATAAATAACATTTTACCGATCTCTGCGCTGGTATACTCCTCTGCGATCAATTGCAGAATTTCCTTCTCGCGGGGCGACAGACTCGAAAGTGGATCACCATCCGCTAAAGTAGAACGTGGATTACCGGTACTTTCAGCAACAATCTCCGAAATGGGACTGCTGAAATAAGTCTTGCCGCCTGCAACCGTACGAACTGCCCAAAGCAACTCATCACTGACCGATGATTTCAAAACATAGCCTTTCACACCATGTTGCAGGGCCTGGTGTACAAATCCTTCATCAGAATACATGGAGAGCAAAAGGATATAGGTAGGAAGTTTCATCTCACGGATATTTTCAGCAGCCTGGATGCCATTCATACGCGGCATCATAATATCCATGATCAACACATCCGGTTTGAGGGCCTCCGTCATTTCAATGGCTTCCTGTCCATTGGAGGCTTCGCCCAGTACGTGGATGTCACCGGCTTTCTCCAACAGAGCGCGGATGCCGGCCCTTACCATTAGATGATCTTCAGCAATGAGTACGTGTATCACTTCACCTCTTTGGCTATGACATTATTTGATAATGGAAATTGTGCCGAAAGGATCGTCCCAAGCTTGGGTGTGGAATTGATATTCAGCCTGCCTCCGGCGATCGTGATCCGCTCACGCAGTCCGGTCAGCCCTATTCCGTTGGATTGGGGTTTTTCTTCGCCAAATCCGATTCCATTATCCTGAACTGTCAAGTTGACCATATCATCCTCCACGCTCAAATCTACCCAAACCTGGCTGGCTTGGGCATGCTTGACGATATTGGTCAGCGCCTCCTGTAAAATGCGATAGAGGGTAATGTTGTAAACATCAGGAAATTGCGGAAGGGATGTATCTGCTTCGAAAACGACCGGCAGATGGGTGCGGCGGGTGAACTCAGCGCAGTACGTTTGCATGGCTACTTTTAATCCCAATGCATCGAGAACAGGCGGGCGCAAATCGCGGGCGAGATTCCTAATCTTTACCAGTATCTCATAGGATTGATCGTGGAGTGATTGTAATCGCTCAAACAGGGTTTCCGCTGGCAGGGAGAGATCCTCCTGTAAATTCCGGAGAGTAAGCAAGTGAGTCGTCAATTCCTGACCGAGGTCATCATGGAGTTCACGTGAGATGCGCTGACGTTCTTCCTCCTGTGCAGCCACTGTGCGTTCAGCCATATGGCGAATATTTTCGCGTTGTTCCACTAATGTGCGATAACGATTCAGGCGTGTAATCGTGCGGACGCGTGCGGTCAGTTCACGCCGGTCTGCTGGTTTGCTGAGAAAATCATCTGCGCCAGATTCAATGCCTCTCACCCGTGAGGCGCGATCGTCGAGGGCGGTGAGTAGGAGGATCGGAACCTCAGCCAGCTGCGGCGTGGAGCGGATGTGACGACACACTTCATAGCCATCCATGCCCGGCATCATTACATCCAAAAGGATGAGGTCAGGCTGGAGCTCTTCAAGCATCTGAAGCGCCTGCATGCCATCTTTCGCCACTCGAAGATCATAACCTTCACCCTCCAGCATGGCGATCAGCGTTTCCCGGGCCGTCAGGTCATCATCCACAATCAGAACCGTGCTCATTGAGATTTGGCTTCCTGGTTACTAAAAAGACACTCCTGGATAATCTTTATGAGTGCCTTCAAATTAATAGGCTTGCTGATATATTCATCCATACCGGCTTCGAGACAGCGTTCACGGTCGCCTGACATGGCAAGAGCAGTCAGGGCAATGATCGGCGTATATCGAAAATCGGGTTCACTTCTTAATTTGCGCGTGGCTTCCAGTCCGTCCATACGCGGCATTTGAACATCCATTAAGATTAGATCTGGTCGAACCAATTTCGCTTGGACAATGGCATCCACACCATCCTGGGCTGTGACGATTTTGTAGCCAGCGAGTTCCAGATAATCCTTGACCATCATGGTGACTTCTCGTGTATCTTCAACCAACAGGATGACAGGCTTGTTCTTCTCTTCGAGTTTGATCGCCCGAAACTTGCCAGTGATCTTCATTCGGGTGGCAGCCTCCATCGCTAAAGCAGGTTCCCACGGTAATAGGATGGTGAAACGACTCCCACGCTCTGGCTCGCTGAAAGCAGCGATACTGCCACCATGCAAGCGCGCCATTTGAGCAACCAATGCCAATCCTAAACCAGTGCCTGTTGTTTCACGGGCTAGTCCAGAGTCCAATTGTACGAACGGCTGGAACAAGCGCGCCAGATCTTCTTCCCGGATACCGACACCCTCATCCCAAACAGTGAAGCTGATCTTGTTTGCTTCTTCATCCCCATAGACTTCTAACCCAAGCCTTCCATTTTCAGGAGTGAATTTGACCGCATTCCCCAATAAGTTAACCAACATCTGTTTGAGACGGCGCTCGTCTGCCCACATCAGCTTCAGACTATCCTCAATCTCCAGAGATACATCCTGATTCTTTTTCTGCGCCAGTTGTTTGATCATGCGCAGGCTGGCCTGACAAACCGAGTGGACATCCACTTTATTAATATCCAGAGTAATCTGACCGGCATCGATCTTGGCAAGATCGAGGATGTCATTGATGAGCGACAGCAGGTGATGACCACTCTCGCCGATGGTAGCAATGTATTTCTGCTGTTTCTCATTGAGTGGACCGGCAATCTGTTCTCCGAGGCTTTCTGACAGACCCAGAATGGCATTCAGCGGCGTGCGCAATTCATGGCTCATATTGGCGAGGAATTCATCTTTCACCCTCAAAGCACGCGCCAGGTTGGAATTTGCGCGGCTCAGGTCCGCGGTACGTTCATCCACACGCTGTGCCAGTTGATTCCGTTCGGCTTCGAGCGCCATTTCCATTTGCTTGCGCTCAGTAACATCCCACGCATAATCTGCAAGACGCTCGGCGATCTCGAGATCGGATTGTGTGTAATCCTGCGACTTGTTGCCAATCCCCATGATCGCCATAATCCGTTCATTGCGAATAATGGGAATGATCATTTCACGTGTGATGGGTACATGACCCTGTGGCAAGCCTCTTTTTTTGGATAATGATTCATAATCATTTTGGATGAGTGGGCGCCGTTGACGAGCCGCCTCAGCCCAGACCCCGGCTTGATCCAGTGGAAGATGCGCTCCCTCGCTGACAGGGACATGGAATAGCTGCAATGCATGGGTGGACCAGGTCTGCATCTTCAATGTAATGTGGTCTTCATCAACAAAATGGAAAAAGCCAATGGAGCTGCCTGTCAATTCGCTGACCTCATCGGTTGTTTTTTGCATCAATTCATCCAGCGTGTGATGTGCCGAAAATTCCATCAACTCAAAACGCTTTTGCATGATGATCTCAGACCGTTTGCGCTCTGTCACATCTTTGGCAACAACGGATACGCCGCGCGTGGAGGGATAAGCATTGATCTCAAAAGAGCGTTTTTGCTCGTTCAAGAGGAGTATTGTTTCAAATGTTCTGGGCTGACGATTCTTGAGAACACCTTCATAAATTTGGCTAATTCGGGTCTGTTCTTCTGATTCTCCAAATATTTCATGCATGGGTTTTCCGATTGCGTCTTTGACTGAGATTCCTGTTAACGCCTCGGAGGCTTTGTTCCAATGAGTGTAATGAAGGTCTTGATCCAATTCGAACAGGATATCCGTGATGCTATCCGCGAGTTCGCGGTAATGTGTTTCGCTGGTACGCAACGCCTCCTCTGCTCGTTTGCGCTCTACTAGTTCCTGCTCAATTGCCTGATACAAACGTGCATTTTCAAAAGCGATGGCGGCCTGGCTGGCAAGCGTCGCGAGCAGGCGTTCATCCTGTTCGGTAAAGGCCTCTGGCATTTCACTTTCCACACTGATGACGCCAATCACACGCTCGCCTACCTTGAGCGGCATATATAATCCCGACTGAATCCCCACATGTGTGTCTATATATTGCGGATGAACATGAACATTTCCGGTACGAAGCGGCAGTCCGGTGTGTATAACCCAACCGCTCATGCCCTGTCCGACCCTGCTAATCATGGCATTGAAGTGATGTTCAATCTCGTTTTTTTCTTCGTCGCTCAAACCCGGTTGGTTGAACGCAATCAATTCCAATTCATCACTTTCAGGTTGTTTCAAACGGATCGTCACATGATGCCATGAGAGATGGCGGGTAAATGTTTCGATGATGCGCTCACCAATCTCCCAAGGCTCTAATAAGCGACCAACCGCCAGCCCGTTTTCGTAAAGTGCTTCCAATTCAGCCAATCGGCGTTGAGTTTCCTCGAACAGGCGCGCGTTGGAAACGGCTGAGGCAGCCATGGAGGCAAGGGCTTCGAGCAATTCCAGGTCTGCAGGCTGGAAGGGCCGTTCTGTGCCAATACGACGGATGCTGAGAACGCCAATTGTACGGTCTCGCTCTTTGAGCGGGGCGAACATGATGGCTTCCTCCTCCTCATCCAGTGTGCCGGGCACTTGGACCCCGCGCGGGTCGTTTTGCATCGTGTTGACGATTTCAGCCTGACCGCTGGCAGCCACTGCTCCAGTTACTCCATCGCCGATTTTAATTTTCAAGTCAGAGAAAGCCTCGGAGTTTTCCTGGAGTGCCAGCACACAGCGCAGAAACTCACCATCCGGTTCCACCAGGAAGATACGGCAGCCATCGGCGGCAAAGAGGGTTTTAGCGGAGTTGCTAATGTCTTGCAGGGTGGCTTGGAGGTCAAGGCTGGTGAGCGCTAGCGAAGTCGCCAGCAGTGCGGAGGTCTCTTCTGCGCGGCGGCGGATTTCTTTCTCAGCTTGTTTACGTTCTGTAATATTGCTGACTGAGACAATGACCTTTGACCAATCCTCCTCATAACCCTGTGGGATGGAACCATTGACAATCACCTCGATCTGCGTGCCATTCACCCTCCTATCCGTTCCTTCCCATATAAATCGTTTCGAAGGACTCATGAAACCCAGGATTTCTTCCTGAAAATGGTTCAAGGCATCTCTGCTCAGGATTTGAGTTAATTCCTCAGGAACAAGTTCCTTTTGTTCTATGTTGTAAAGTTCCAATGCAGCTTTGTTTACATCAGTAATCTTTACCAGAGATGCCAGCTCCGTCACCTTGTCTGGGTGGGTGGAGAGATATTCTTTCAAATCCGTGACACCGCTTTCCAAAAGAAGATCTATTTGTTGTTTGACGAGGGAATAGTCCTCCTCCCACATGGAAATGGGTGAACTATCGAAGAGTTCACGGTAACGGCTCCGGCTTTTGATCAGGGCGATTTCTGATTCCCTGCGTTCCGTAATATCCGCAGTAAGGCCTGCTATTCTTTTTACCTTGCCCGTGTCATCGAATATTGGAAAGGCGCGATCCCAAACCCAGCGTATAGAACCATTGGGCCGGATGATACGGTATTCGATTTCCACTTTTTCGCCATTTTTTTCCCTTTCAATGGCCTGCAATACCGCGGATTGATCCTCTGGAAGAACGCTGTTGATATATGTATTGTGTCCATACATTAGATTTTCGATCGGGCGCTCCCAGATCGCCTCCACGGCAGGACTCATGTAGATTTCCTGTCCGGTTTGAGCATCGGTCATCCAGAATGCTTCCTTAATATTATCTGCTAGTTGACGGAAACGCTCTTCTGAGGTGCGTAGTTCCTTCTCGGCTTGTTTGCGCTCAGTGATCTCCTCTTCTGCTTGTTGTAAGAGACGGGCATTTTGGATGGCGAGCGCCGCCTGATTGGCAAAGGCTTCCAAACGCTCGGCATGAACAGGAGTGAAAAATCCGAGTGCCTGGCTGTCCAATAGAATAAATCCAATGGTATTACCGTGAATGGAGATTGGCGCGCCCACATTCGAGCGCAGCCAATCGGTCGCCTCTACCCTCATCCAACCTGGATAAGAGTGCGTGTCATACACAATCACAGGTTGCCTGGTCTCAAGCATCTGCCGCAGATTGTCCGTTTCAGCCAGCGGAAGTCGAATCCCCATGATTTCAAAGTCGAAACCGCGTTTGTCGTAACCGTACGAGCGAACGACGCGGGCAGATTCTCCCTCAATGAGCATGATCGTCGCGGCATCATGCGGTACCACTCGCCCCACGGCTGCCAGGATATGATCCAAAACCTCGCCATAGTCAAGGGTGCTGCTGAGCGTCTCGGCAGTATCGCGCAGGGCTTCCGCCAGGGCGCGTTGTTCGCGTTCGGCAGCCTCTGCTTGCTTGCGCGCCGTAATATCCTGGTAGGTGCCGATGGAGCCATGTGAGACCCCATTCTCATCGCGCAATTCCACTGCCGCTTCGAAAACCCAATGGATGTTTCCATCTCGGTCTCGAAGGCGATGCTCACACTTCCAAATGGAGGTTTCGCCTGCGCGCACCCGTTGAATTCCATCGTCCAGGGAATAGCCTGCCAAGTCTTCGACGAGATTAACTTCTTCGACAAGGGAATCCCATAATTTCGCGCTGAATTCCTCCGGTCCATAACCGGTGATCTGTCGAATGCCTTCGCCGATGAATTCATACTTAATGGATCTGCCCTCATCATAATAGGATTCATAGTAAGGAACGGCTCCAGCGACCTCAATTGCCTGCCGATAAAGTGCCTCTGATTTGTGCAAAGCATCCTCCGCCTGCTTGCGCTCAATTGCCAGCGCAACCTGTGTGGCAATGGATGCCAGGAAATCCTTATCGCGTTCTGAATAGCGCTCGGAGTTCTCATAGTCCTGAACCGCGATCACGCCGATGGTTTTGCCGGATGTTTTGAGAGGCACTCCCAGCCAGGAGGCTGAATTGGTTCCAATAAGTTCTACTTCACCCTGTGCAGCCAATTCGTTGAAGCGCTCCTGGGTCAATAAAAGTGGTTCGCCGGAGCGAAAAACGTAGGATGTGATGCTTTTTTCAAGTTTGGATGGCGATGCGGGTGGATCATATTGGTCCACAGAATAGATTTCTTCGAACTGCCCACTACTCTGCTGATAAAGGACAACGAAGAAATTCTCTGCATAGATTACTTTTGCAATCGAATGATGAACGAGTTTTAGCAATTCCTGCAGGTCTTTTGTGTTGGCGAGCCTCTGCATAATCTCTAAAAGCGCCTGGCGTTCTATCTCAGCCTGTTTGCGTGGGGTGATGTTCTGTATCGTTCCTATTAGCCGAACGTTTTTGCGGTCGAGATCGTATTCTGCGTGACCCAGATTCGAGAGCCAGCGTATTTTGCCATCGGGACGGATGATGCGGAACTCCTCTGCGAACAATGATTGGTCTGCCAATGCTTTTTCCGCAGCTGCCCGGACGCGGTTGACATCCTCCTGATGGATCAGAGTCGTAAATGATTCAAATGTTTCATCCAAATCGTCTCTGGTAACGCCGGTGATCTCGAATAATTCCGGTGACCAGAAAATGGTGTTCGTCTGTAAATTCCATTCCCAAACGCTCATCTGCGCACCAGCCAGCGCCAGAATTAATCGGTTCTCGCTTTCGCGCAGTTTTTCTTCAGCCTGCTTGCGGTCGGTGATGTCTATCATGGTTGATAAAAGTGCGGGTTGTCTATCATACTCAATTGGAGTGTTGAAAGACTGTAACCAGGCCGTTGTGCCATCCTTTCTCACAATTCGCAGTTCAACCTCTGGAGATATGGTCTCACCAGCCATGCGTTTGCGGGCACGTTCCTGCGCTATGGTGCGATCGTCTGGATGTGTGAGGGCAACGATCTGATCTGCTGACATATCCATAAGTTCTTCAGCCGTATATCCATTGATTAGGCACATGGCGGGGTTCGCATATACGATTTTCTGGCCCTGATAAATGGCGATGCCCTGCAGAGAATTTTCAGCAAGCGTGCGATATTTCGATTCCGAATCGTGCAATGCCTCTTCCGCCCGCTTGCGCTCAGTGATATCCCGGCCAATTCCCACCAAGCCAATGACTTTACCTTCGCTATCTCGAAGTGGTACCTTGGTCGTCAAGATAGAGACCCGCTTGCCCTCGTTATCCAGTCCAAGCTCTTCATAGTTGATGACGGGTTGTCCAGAATCAAGAACTGCTTGATTGAGTTGCCAGAAACCCTCTGCCAATTCAGGCGGATAGGTATCGAAATCTGTCTTTCCGATGACATCTTCCATGGTCTTCCCGCCGGAGGCTTTCCAATCTGCAGTGTTCGATAATGTTTTTCGTCCCTGTATATCCATTGCATAAATACGGTCAGGTATATTATCAATAAGCGTCCTCAAAAGATTGCGTTCTTCTTTCAGAACATCTTCGATCTTCTTGCGCTCCGTAATGTCATGCGAACTGCCTGTCACGCCGATTATGTCGCCATGATCGTCACGCATCACAATGGAGTTGGAACTCAAGATAATTTGTCTTCCATCTCGATGCCGGACATGTCTCTCGAGATCCCTGAATTCATCTGCATCGGCAATGCTTTCCTTGAATTCTTCTAAATCCATATGATAGTGCTCAGGATCCATGATTTCAAAAAAAGAACGTCCGATCAATTCTTCTGGCTCGTAACCATAAATCTCTTTGGCAGCGCGATTTACGAAGGTGAACTGTCCCTTCGCATCAACCGACCAGATCAAATCATGAGAGGTTTCAACCAGATTCTGATACTTAAGCTGGCTCTGGCGTAAAGCTTCTTCTGCCTGTTGCCGCTCTGTGATATCGCGGTAGTTGATGACAATCGCATTGACACTTGGCTCATTCAGCATATTGGTGGCGATCGCCTCCACCCAGCGCCATGTGCTGTCGGAGCGATGCAGGCGGAAGATGCCGCGTTGACGGCTCCCTGGTTCTTGGATCAGCTTGACAAACTGGTCGCGGGTCCACTCCAGATCATCCGGGTGCATCAGTTCGAAAATGTTGTGCCCCACAAACTCGTCTGGCGCATAATCCAGCGTACGGAAGGTTGCTGGGCTTTCCCATATTAACGTACCATCGGCTGCCAGAAGCGAAATGTTATCCAGTCCGTTCTCGATCAACGCGCGAAAACGCTTTTCATTATTTTGGAGTGCTTCTTCTGCCTGCTTACGCTCAGAGATGTCGCGGACCAGAGAGACTCCAAACCGCTGTCCGCCCTCCCGGAATGAGCGGATGCGAACCTCAACCGGAAATACAGTCCCATCCTTCCGCCGGTGACGGGTGTCGAACGTAACCAGCTCTCCGTTAGCAAGTTTCGCCCCGACCTGTTCGATAAAACTTGGCTTCACATCCACGTCGAAGTCAAACGGGGTCATCCCGATCAATTCCTCGCGAGTGTAACCAAGGCTCTCGTATGCCTGACGGTTCACGTTCAGGATAGTTCCCCGCTCGTCATGTAAGTAGAAAGCGTCAGAGGCGTGATCTACGAAGGTGTGGAAGCGAACCTGACTGGCTCGGAGTTCATCCTCCGCCTGCTTACGCTCCAGCAGCAACTGCCTCTCCTCCAAAGCATGGATCACGGCAGGTGCTAAGCGTTTGATATTCTCTTTTAGAACGTAGTTGTTTGCGCCGGCTTTCATACATTCAACCGCTACATCCTCGCTAATAGACCCGGTCCAGATGATGAGCGGGGTCAGTGGCGCATGTTCAAGTACTAATTTCAAAGCCTTCATCCCGTCGAAGCGCGGCAAACTATAGTCCGAGAGGATCACATCAGGTTGGAATACTTCTAATGCATTCAGAAAGTCTTTGCGGGTTTCCACAATCTGAAATTCACAATCCTTCAATACCTTTTGGATTGTATATTTCGCCAGCTCAGCATCTGATGGTTTATCTTCAACGATGAGAATACGGATTGCTTCCTTCATGATTCTTTCCTCTTGCCTATCTGCTTCAAAAGTTTGTGTCCAACGCAAATAAATTTTTGCATCTTATTTCATTGGATGATTTACCATTAACCAGTAGACCCCCAGATGACTCATGGCTTCCATAAATGCATCGAATTGAACAGGTTTGATCACATAGCCATTGGCGCCCAGGTCGTAAGCGGCCTTTATATCCGGGTCCTCAGCCGAGGAAGTCACCATGATTACCGGGATTGTGCGCAAGCGTGGATCACTTTTCATGATGCGCAGAACTTCGAGCCCGTTCACCTTGGGCAATTTCAAATCCAAGAGGACTACCTTGGGTGAGATGTCTATCTGGCGTCCTTCATAGTTGCCGCGCCTAAACAGAAAGTCCAAGGCTTCTGCGCCATCTTCCACATGAAAAAGCTGGTTGGCGAGATTATGCCTTTTCAGTGCCCGGATCGTGAGTTCCGCATCGCGCGGGTTATCTTCCACCAGTAGAACTTCCACAATATCTTTGTCATTCATGATGATTCTCCTTCCGGGGCAATGCAAAATAAAAGGTAGCACCTTTGTCCACTTCGCCTTCGGCCCAAATACGACCACCGTGTCTGCGAACGATTCGCTGAACAATTGCCAGGCCTACGCCTGTGCCTTCGAATTCGCTTTCGCTATGCAATCTCTGGAAGACACCAAATAGCTTGTTCGCGTATTCCATATCGAAGCCCGCGCCGGTATCGCGCACGTAATAAATAAGTTCATCTTTGTTGGATTCGCTCCCTACTTCGATGACGGCTCGTTCTTTTTTGGATGTGAACTTGATTGCATTGGAAAGTAGATTCATCCACACCTGACGCATGAGGGAAGCGTCTGCCTTGACGGAGGGCAGCCTGGCAATTTTGAAATCAATATGCTCCCGGTCCTCTTCTTTGATTAACTCGTTAAGGACTGAAACCGCCAATGCTTTCATATCAATGTTGGATGAAAACATCTCTTTGCGGCCCAGCCGTGAAAAGGCAAGCAGGTCATCGATCAACTGTCCCATGCGGCGGGCTTCCGCGCTGATAATGCCGCAGACACGTTTGCCTTCCGCATCCAGAATTGCCTCATAATCTTCCACCAAAATGCGCGTGTAGCCATCGATGGCGCGCAATGGCGCACGCAGATCATGTGAAACGGAATACGAAAAGGCTTCCAGTTCCTTATTGGCAACTTGCAGCTTTGTGGCTTGATCTTCAAGACCGCTATTGAGATGTCGAATGGCCTGCTCTGCTCGTTTGCGTTCCGTAATATCGCGGGAGATGCCAAAGATACCGATTGTTTCTCCGTCTGAATTGCGCAATGGCACTTTTGTTGTGGAAACCCAGGTCTCCCTGCCGTCTGGCCAGACAACCCATTCTTCAAAATCAACTAATGGCTTTCCAGATTGCATCACTTCCTGTTCCTCAGCATAGGCTTTTGCCGCGTGTGGGAAGAAGTCAAAATCAGTTTTGCCCACCACTTGGGCAGGATCGCTTAACCCAAGCAAGCTGGCTTGTGATCGGCTGTTTCTTATAAAGCGGCACTGCAAATCTTTAAAGTAGATGTGGTCTGGCACATAATCCATGAGAGCCTGGAGCAGAGCATTTGCTTGCGATAATGCGGCGGTCCGTTCCTCAACTTTAAGCTCCAATTCGTCATGCGCCTTTTGCAAAGCCGCCTCAGCCTGTTTGCGCTCGGTGATATCAAGCATAGTTGTTATGGTACACGCTTCTCCGGCCAGTTCGGTGTTCTCAATCGAGGTCAGCATATTGATGCGTCGGCCTGATTTTGATTTCGCTTGCACTTCCACGTTGTGTATAACTCCCTGCTGACGCAATTGGCGTGTGATTTCAGCGCGTCCCTCGCTGTTAATAAGGTTCAAGTCGAGGCTTGTGTGTCCAATCACTTCTTCGCGCTCACATTCAACCATGTCCAGGAAACTCTTGTTCACCTCAATGTAAGTTCCATCGGCCCGGCGGGCAATCGTCATGGGCGCTGGGCTGCCATGAAATGCCTTTGAGAAAAGATCTTCTGATTTTCGGAGCTTCTCCTCCGCCTGCTTGCGCTCAGTGATGTCCTGTGCAATGACTAGGGCAGATTCGTGTCCGTCTATTTCGACTGTGTGGGAGGTAATCTCAATGGGGATGATCGTCCCATCTTTCAGACGATGTCTCCAACCGCCTGAATGTTCCAGGGGCTGGCGTGGTTGTGCAAGATTCTTCATCAGGCGATCCACATCTTCAGGAGGGCGAATATCCAGGATGGTCATGTTCAGGAATTCCTGGCGGGAATAGCCATACTTCGCCATCGCGGCCTCATTAACATCCAGAAAAGCCAGTGTCTTCCGATCATAGACCCACATTGGATGAGGGTTGTTCTCGAACAAATGGCGATATTTTTCCTCGCTCCGGCTTAACTCTTCCTCGGCCTGTCTGCGATCGCTGACGTCGCGCAGAATGACGGTATAAATTTTCTTCCCGGCGATATTGATTTGCGAAATCGAAGCCTCACAGGGGAACTCATCGCCGTTGCTTCGCCGACCGAAAACAATGGCGGATCGTTTCATCGCGCGATTGGTGACGCCGGTCTGGCCGAAGTTGTGCACATACTTGTGGTGTGCTTCACGGAAGCGTTCCGGAATGAAACGATTGAGTGGTTGGCCGAGTGCCTCCGAATGGTCGCACCGAAACATTGCTTCTGCAGCCGGGTTGAAAATCAAGATGCGCTGATCAGTGTCAGTTGAAATGATGGCATCCATGGCCGAGTCGAAAATGCCAGTCATCTGTGCTTGACTGTTGCGCAGGGACTCTTCCGCCTGCTTGCGTTCGGTGATGTCGCGCATAACGGCTTGATAATGTCCACTCGGGAGCATCTTGGCGCTTAATTCAGCAAGAAATGTAGAGCCATCCTTGCGATGTAATTTTCGCTCAACGATCAGCGTCTTGCCTTCCTCTAACTCCTTTAGGCGCAGTGGATGAGCAGCCAAATCTTCGGGATCAACTACATCCCGAAGAGAGAGCTTGAGGAGCTCTTCACGACTATAGCCAAGCATGGCACAGCCACTGGAATTCACCTCTGTATATTTACCCCGCGAGTCAGCCATGAAGATGCCGTCAGATGCCTGTTCGACAAGGGTGCGGTAACGTTCCTCACTGGTGAGCAATGCTACTTCAGCCTGCTTTCGTTCAGATATATCCTGTGCAGTCGCCACGCGATACAACAATTCTCCATCCTCACCTAATACACTCACCACATCCATTTGAACTGGGAAGATGGAACCATCTTTGCGGTTCATCTGGGCTTCATAACGGACATGCCCGATCTGGTCTGCCCTTTCGACATTGTGCCGCACATGTTCATGGTCTGAGGCTGCATATAAGCTTAAGATGGATGAACCGACGATATCCTCCACTCTGCATTTGAGCATGTTCGCGAAGGCCGGGTTGCAGACCACGATACGGTTTGTATCCGGGTCACCTATGGCAATCCCATGCGCGCAACCTTCAAAAGCATCTGCCCATTGACGCAGTTTTTCTCTGGCTTCCTTCTGTTCGCTAATATCCTGTACCAACGTAAAGAAGCCTCTTAACTGCCCATTCGCCGCTATGTTCGGAACATAAGTAGCACTTACAAAGCGTTCTTCACCGTCTTGATCAAGGATTTCCGTTTCATAGGTGACGGTTTCTCCTTTCAATACTTTATCAATATATTTTGAAGTCTTTTGGTAGGTTGCCTGACCGACCACTTCTTCAATATGCTTTCCCTGGGCTTTCTCGCCAAACCATTCTTCATAGGCCTCATTTGCAAATTGATAGTGTTGGTTTTTGTCTATGTAAGAGATTAATACAGGCAAGGCGTTGATTACCAGTTGTAGTTGTTTATCACTTGCATGCAACCTGCTTGTATAACGTTGTATTAGCCAATAAAGCAGAAATGCTGTGACAATTACATACCCCCAGCCTTTATAGAGGCTCAAGCTGACAAGCATCTCTTTGTTCAATGCAATTCTTTCCGCCAGCCGGTCAGAAAACAAAATCCATAAGCTGCCGATCAGCAGATAGATCCCGGCGATTTTGAAGGCTCCCCATTTGAGAGGGCTTGATAGCAAAGAAGATGTTGGTTTGTTCATACAGGCCTCAGGTTGCAAAATCGATTACTAACGTGAATATTGAGTTATCTAAAAAAGATGATATTGCTCTCAAAACATTTTCCTGTCCATACAAGGATATGCACATGGGGGGATTCCCTACCATTTCGATACTGGTATTTTCCCTGGTGTTATAAGCGGTTTCTTCCGCTTAAATTTATGAAAATCTCGCCAGGATCTCTTGCAAACCGAACAAATCTGTGTAAAATAAAAATGCTCCATTTAGGGTGCCCCCCTCACTCTGAATGGAGTGTCTTTTTTGGGTTCATCGGGAATCGCCGTGACAGCCCGGCATTTCTGGCGGTGTGGCGTAGTCGGTTTGGCAATCCGACCTACTGGTGGCGGTTCATCACGGCAAATCCCAGAGAGACCTTTTTTGTGGATTTGTAATCTTTGGCGGGAATTTATGCTTCGAAGACTCTGTAGATACAGAATAATGAAAAGACCGACTGTCCAACTGGCTAGGTCGAAACTCCCCTTGCGATAGGGGAGTTTTTGCTTTGCAGAGATTACAATGAAAAGCTGATAGGCACATTAAGGAGCCTCCATGAATCACACTGCGATCAGTGTTCAGGATTTGCGCAAATCATTCGGGGAGAATCAGGCTGTGCAAGGCGTCAGTGCGCAAATCATTCGGGGAGAATCAGGCTGTGCAAGGCGTCAGCTTTGACGTGGAACAAGGCGAGATCTTCAGCCTGCTCGGTCCGAATGGTGCCGGAAAGACAACCACAATCTCTATGCTATCCTGTCTGCTGCGTCCCGACGCCGGTGACGCGCGCATAATGGGTCATTCCATCCGCAGCGAGGCGATGGAGGTCAAATCCGTGCTGGGAGTGGTGCCGCAGGAAATCGCATTGTATGAGGATCTAACCGCCCGCGAGAACCTGACGTTTTGGGGCAAAATGTATGGTCTGCGCGGCTCGGCGCTCAAGTCCCGCGTGAATGAGGTACTGGACGTGATCGGTCTGAGCGACCGGGCCAACGAACGCGTCGGCAAATATTCCGGCGGGATGAAACGCCGCGTCAACATCGGCGTGGCGCTGTTGCACAAGCCCAAAGTCATTTACATGGATGAGCCGACGGTTGGCATTGATCCGCAGTCGCGGCGCAATATCCTGGATAGCGTGGTGGCGTTGAAGGATCAGGGCATGACCGTCCTTTACACGACCCACTATATGGAGGAAGCGCAGGAACTCTCGGACTACATTGCTATCATGGACCACGGCAGGATGATCGCCTGCGGCACGAACGATGAATTGGTAAAACTTGTAGGCGGGCAGACTCGCATTGACCTGACGGTAAGTGTGGAACCCAGCAAAATTTCGGATGCCTGGCGGAATATCCAGGGAGTCAAGCATGTTGCGGTGGAGGAGGAGCGAATCAGTGTACTGGGGGACGACAGCAACAAGGTGCTGCCGCGGCTGTTCGAGGCGGCTTCGCAGCAATCCGCCCGCATCACCTCTGTGGATATCCGCGAACCGAACCTCGAGGCCGTTTTCCTGCATTTGACTGGTCGAGCATTGAGGGATTAGGATGAGTACACAGGTATACAGGTACAGAGGTAAACAAGTAAACACGTACACAGGTTCGTGTGTACCTGTCTTCCTCCCGCGGAGAAAGCATGAAAATTCTAGACATTGCTCTTAAAGACCTGACCCGTTCCTTCCGCAGCGCGTTCGCAGTCATCTTTATGTTCGGCGTGCCGCTGCTCGTGACAGGCATGTTCTACCTGATGTTCGGCAACATGGCGCAGAACGGTGGGTTCGACCTTCCCAGAACAAAGGTGATCATTGCGAATATGGATGCGGGTGGGCCCAAATTTCAGGTCAATCCAAAGAATATTCCCGGCGGGCGCAAAGCCGAGACGATGGGTGATCTGATCGTTAACATCCTCGAAAGCGACGAAATGGCGGACCTGATCGAGGTTTCGTTCGCAGCTGACTCTCAGGCTGCCCGCGCCTCCGTTGACAGCCAACAAGCCCAGGTCGCGATCATCATCCCACCGGACTTCTCTGAACAGTTTGCCGATGTGCGCGAGGGCAAAGCGGTGATCGAGTTCTACCAGGATCCCACACTGACGATTGGACCCGCGATCATGCGTTCCATCCTCAACCGCTTCCTCGACAGCATGGGAGGCGTCAGTATTGCGGTGAATGTTTTTATGGATGAAGCAGATCCATCCCAATACGCGTTGACCGGACAGGTTGTCCAGCGATATTTGGATACCTCTCTGGCGCTGAGTGATAATCTGGAGGGAGAACTGTTGGATGTACGCGTCCCAGCCGGAGCGCAAAAGAGCGCAGCGGAAGAAAGCCAGAATCTCCTTCTCAGTATTGTTGGTCCCATCATGGGCGGGATGATGATCTTCTACGCCTTCTTCACAGGAACATCCACGGCGCAGAGCATTCTCAAGGAGGAAGAGGAACGTACACTGCCGCGCCTGTTTACCACGCCCACGCGGCAGGCAACCATCCTGACCGGCAAGCTCTTATCTGTGTTCATGACCGTGTGTGTGCAGGTTGTCGTGCTCCTGATCGCAGCGCGCTTGATCTTTGGAATTCAATGGGGAGGACTTTTCTCGGTAGCCCTGACTGCAGTGGGCATCATCTTTAGCGCCTCGTCATTTGGCATTTTCGTCAACTCTTTCCTCAGGAACACCAAACAGGCCGGCGTTTTGTTCGGCGGTGTGCTGACCATAACCGGCATGATCGGCATGATCAGCATCTTCGCTATGGGTTCGTCGGGCGCGGCGCGCCTGGGAGATACAGTCTCACTCCTGGTACCTCAAGGTTGGGCAATCCGCAGCCTGATGCAATCTATGAACGGAGAGCCGGTCAGTGCTGTGCTGGTCGGCGCCCTGGCAATGCTCGTATGGAGCGCAGCCTTCTTCACCATTGGTGTGTTACGCTTCAATCGACGTTATGTGTGAAATGAAAACGTTGGTCGAGTAGTGGCGCCTCGCGCCACTACTCGACCAACAGATTACTTGAAAACAAAAATTGCATGAAACCACCAAGTAACCAGCAAAAACAAGATTTCTTGTAAACGTGTGGTCTCGATATGCCCTCCAAAAGCATTCGGGCTACTCGACCAGCGGAGTATTTCTGAGAGAACCTTATGATCCGTATTTTCGACATCACGCTCAAAGATTTGATACAGCTATTACGCGACTTCAAGACCTTTATGTTCCTGCTCATCATGCCGATCCTCTTCACATTGCTGTTCGGCTATGCCTTCGGGGGGTTCAGCGGCGGGGAATCGGACTCGCGTTTGCCAGTGGGTTACCTGTCTCAGGATAACCATTGGGTCATCAAGTCGCTTCATGATCTGTTTGCCAAGTCGGAGGTAATCCGCCTCGATGAAAACAGATTCAACTCCGCTGCGGACCTCGAGAAGCTGGTCGCGGATGGGGATCTCGCGGCGGTTATCATTGTCCCGGATGGATACGGCCGGGCCCTCCTCAAAGGCAAGAGGCAACATCTCATCGTGATTACGGATACAAGCAGCACAGCCTGGACGA
>WNFU01008416.1_pt1 | contig 31934 bp, 28 predicted proteins | sample 5400121 | NCBI WGS metagenome assembly WNFU01 (sample SAMN13153360, study PRJNA577476) | soil metagenome | isolation source: 100 cm soil or saprolite under grassland replicate 1 | place: USA:California | collected 2016-06-15
GTTGGCCGGTGAGGCGGGCGGCGATGACGCTGGCGAAGTTGGGGCATTCGAGGATGTCTTCGTGCGGGCAGTGCAGCGCGTGATCGATGGCCTCGCGGGCGGTCTGGGCCTTGGCGATCTGGTCATCGAGCTCGGCGAGCTTGCGCCGAGCGAGCCGCTGCCAGTCGTCGAGCGCGACGGCGCGTGATGCCATGAGCGCCTTCTGCTCGGCCAGCGAGAACCCGACGTCGCGCAGGAGCAGGATGACGCCGACGAGCCCGACTGCCGATTCGGGGTAGCGGCGTTGCCCTGAGATCCTGGCGGCCGACGGGAGCAGGCCGAGTTCCTCGTAGTAGCGCAGGGCCGAGGTGGCAACCCCGGCGCGGCGGGCCAGGTCACCGATGGTCAGCAGCCGATCGGACATCTTGACTTCAAGCGTACTTGAAGGCGTTGGCTGTGGCTATGGAGACCTGGGCCGTGACGAACGAGGAGCAAGCCCGCTACTGGAACGGCGATGAGGCCGCCCATTGGCTGGTCCACGAGGCGCGCTACGAGCGCATGCTGGCGCCGTTCACCGACCACCTGCTGACCGCGGCCGCCATCGGACGTGCCGACCGGGTCGTCGACGTCGGTTGCGGCACCGGGTCCACGACCCGAGCGGCCGGGAGGGTCGCAATCGAAGGAGGGGCCCTGGGGGTGGACCTGTCCGCGGCGATGCTGCGCCAGGCGGCCCGCCGCACCCAGGAGGAGGGACTGACCAACGTCCGTTTTGGGCACGGCGACGCCCAGGTGCACCGCTTCACGCCCGGCGCGGGCGACGTCGCCATCAGCCGTTTCGGTGTGACGTTCTTCGCCGACCCGGCGGCCGCGTTCGCCAACGTCGCCCGAGGCCTTCGCCCCGGGGGCCGGCTGATCTTCGTGTGCTGGCAGAACCTCGCCGACAACGAATGGATCCTGGTCCCCGGCGCCGCCGCCGCCCAGCACGTGCCGCTCCCACCGCTCGATGATCCGACAGCTCCGGGACCGTTCTCCCTCGGCGAACGCGACCGGATCGCCACCGTGTTGCGCGCCGCGGCGCTCAGCGACGTCGCCATCGAGCCGATCGCCGAGCCGCTGTGGATGGGCCCCGACGTCGCCGACGCCATCGCGTTCCTCAAGTCGACCGGGATGTGGAACTCCGTGCTCCGGGACGCCGACCCGCCGACGGTCGCCCGGGTCAGCGAGGCCGTCCAGGCTGCGCTCGAACCCTACGTCACCCCCGACGGCGTACAGCTGGGATCCCGGGCATGGCTCGTCACCGCGAGCAGGCCATGGCGGTGAAGCGGGCCGTGATCGCGGCCATCGTTGGCCAGTTCGGTCACCCCCAGGGCACGGCCGGGAGTGTTGCCGGCTGGGTCATGGCGCACCGCCCGTCCAACCGCCAGCGCAACGGCTGGGTCGTCTCGTTGCTCGATGTGCAGCCCACCGACCGGGTCCTCGAGGTCGGCTTCGGTCCCGGCCTCGCGATCGCCGAGCTGACCCGCCGAGTCGGTGACGCAGGGCACGTGTACGGCATCGACCACTCCGAAGTCATGCTCCGCCAGGCGACCAGGTGCAACGCCGCTGCCATTCGGGCCGGTCGGGTCAGCCTGAGCAGGGCCTCGGTCGATCAGCTTCCGCCCTCGCTCGGTGGTCCCTTCGACGCCATCCTCGCCGTCAACTCCCTCGGGTTCTGGCCGGCACCGACCGAGCGACTCGACGAGCTCCGCCGACGACTCAGGCCCGGCGGGCGCATCGCGGTCGCATCCCAACCCCGCTGCCCAGGGGCCACGGCGAGCACCTCCCGCAACGCCGCCCGCCAGATCAAAGACCTGCTCTGGGACGCTGGCTACACGAAGATCAGGACCGAGACCCTCGACCTGGACCCTCCCGTGGTCTGCGTCCTCGCCGTCAACCCCGACCGCGCTCGCCACTGCAGCTCACCAGCGTCAGACCCCACAGACCCCACACCTTGAGGCTGGTGCAGCCAAGGGGATACCCCTTCGCCGATTTGCCGCCGATTGCCTCCGGTGACGCCTGCTTGGCTCCATCAATGCTCCATCCCACGGAGTGGAATCGCCGATTACGAGAGCCAATCCTCCAAGGAAGCGGAACTTGACATGCAGCCGGACGTGGAGGGCAGCGAGCAAAAGGTCGAGTTCTACCAGGGCATTGGGACCGTCTTTCCTTCCTGAAGCTGAGGAAGGAGACGCGTAGCTATTCGTCCTACGGTCTTTCGGAGGGTCGCGAATCCCGGTGATGGGGCCAGAACAAGCCCGGCGCGCGGGCATGCTCGCATCCTCGAACACGTTCAACGGGATGGGAAGCAGGAAACGTCAACCCGTGTGGCCACCACTTCAGTCCGGTTCGTGAGCCGCGGCGGTTCCCGGTGTGCCCGCGGTGCAAGGAGCTGGCGGGGATGCTGGGAATCGGGGGCTGAGCGCGCGAAGCTCTACGGCTCCAGCGCCATCCCAGCGCTCTGGGCGATGTTGGGCGACATCGCGTGGGCGCCCGTCTAGAGGTAGCGGCGCACCGAGGTCTTGTAGCTTCGGTACGCTGGCGACGAGTTGGTTCGGCCGTTCGAGGTCGACGCCGGCAGCCGCTCGCACCGCCAGTGCCCCGAGCCACAGGCCGGCGAGGATCAGGGGCCAGCCGTATCCGTGGCCGATCCAGGATGGCCAGAGCAGGCTCCATGGCATGATGACGTCCAAGAGGATGCCTGTCCCGAGGCCCACCACGTGGGCCTCGGGAATCGGGATGTTGCCCCACCGCCAGGCCGGGGCATCTGTCCGCGGGCTCATCCTGAGCGCATCAACGGGCGGACGTCGTCGTCGGCCCGCGGCGCGGCGTGGATCGCTGGTACGCGGCGCCGACGCAGGTTGCCGAGCAGGACGCGTCGCGCCGTGGAGGGCCGGAACATTCGCGTGGGCCGGTCTTGGAGGGCGACGACTCGAAGGAGTCGCCGGGCGAGCACTGGGTCGTGTTCGGCCGCGGTCTGTGCCCGGTCGACGTAGGCGTTGAGGACCCGCAGCGGCAGCGGTCGTGGGCCCTGCACCTGGGGCAGGGACAGCTCGGCGCCGACCGTCAGCTGCCAGGCCACGCCGACCGGCTTCGCGACGGCCCGGAAGAACCGTCGGGCCAGGTCGCGGTCGCCGCCGGCCAACGAGTCGCGCAGCGCTGCCGCCTGCAGTGCGGCCACCGACATGCCCAGGCCGTACACCGGGTTCGTGCTGCAGAGCGCGTCGCCGAAGACGAGCAGTCCGGCAGGGAAGCGGCGCAGCCGCTCGTAGCGGCGGCGAAGGTTGGCTCGGAACCGGTAGGGGACGATCTCGTCGAGTGGCTCGGCGTCGCGGACCGCGGCGAAGACGTCGGTTGGGGCGACGGTCTGGACGAAGCCGAGGAAGGCTTCAGGGTCGGTCGGTGGGTGGTGGTCGTCGTACCCGAACGCCGTCAGGATCCACCGGTCCTCCTCCTCGGCGAACATCGCCAGGCCGGTGGGCCGGCCCGGCTCGGCCCCGACGCCGACGACCTTCACGCCGTCCAGGGCGCCGGGGCGCAGGCGCAGGTGCCTGGTGGCGTACTTCAGGTGGACCTGGAGCTGCTCCTCCGGCGGCGGGTCGTAGCCGATCGTCGCCAGCCAAGTGGGGGTGCGACCGCCGCGCCCGGTCGCGTCGACGACCAGGTCGGCGCGGAGGGCCTCCTCGACCTGGGCGCCGCCGGCGGCGCGGCGGAGCACGCGCACCCCTGTGACGCGATCCCGGGCCGCGGTGGTCGACAGCCCGACGGCCTCGCACCGGTCGACGATCTCGATCGCCGGCAGGGCCCGGACCCGGGTGCGCACGTGCGCCTCCAGGTAGGGCCGGCTCGCCGAGCAGAGGATGAACCCCGCCGGGCGGCCCTCGAGGCGGAGCGGATGTCCGCCGGGGGCGAACCGGAGCTCCGCGAGGTCGCGGATCACCGGTGCGCCGCCGGCCCGCAGGTCGTCGAGCAGTCCGGGGAACAGCTCGTCAAGGAGCTGCGCGCCTCGGGGCACCAGCAGGTGGGCGTGCCGGCTCTGGGGGACGCCGCGCCGATGCTCGGCCGTCTCCGGGAGCAGGTCCCGTTCCACCACCGTCACACGCTGGTACGCGTCGGCCAGCACCCGGGCGGCGAGGAGCCCGCCCATGCTGGCCCCGAGGACCACCACGTGGTCGCCGATCTTCCGCATCCCGCACCTCCGCGTCGGCAGCGTTCGACGTCGGCAGCTCCGACGTCAGGACTGCCCCGACGCTAGAACGGCAGGGGGGAGGGCGACTTCGGGGGAACCCCGCAACCTCCTGGTCCAGCCAAGATGGGTGGTTCCATGTAGCGGGTCAGCGGATCCCGTGCTCGAACGCGTACGCCGCGGCGGCGGTGCGCGAACCGACGCCGAGCTTGGTGAGGATGTTGCTCACGTGCCGTTCGACGGTCTTCTCGCTGAGGAACAGCTCTCCGGCGATCGCCCGGTTGCTGTTGCCCGCCGCAACGAGAGCCAGCACCTGGACCTCGCGCGCGCTCAGCCCGCCCGCCGCCTTGGGCGCCGCCGCCCGGGAGAGCTGCTCCACCCGGGCCAGTTCCGGCGCCGCGCCCAACTCCTGGAAGACCCAGCGCGCCGCATCCAGCTCCATCGCCGCGGTGTCCTCGTCCCCTAGCTGCCGGCAGGCGAGCCCCACCAGCACCCGGATCCGCGCGGCCTCGTACGGCGCCTCCATTTCCTGCCACGCCGTCCACGCCCGCCGCAGCGTGGCCAGTGCGGCTCGGGCGTCGCCCTCGGCGAGCAGGACAGCACCCAGCGCGTGCGCGGCCACGGCGTGCAGGAGCGGCGCGTCGGCGTCGCCGGCGAGCCCCGCCACCTCGTCGGCGACGGCGCGTGCCGTCGGCAGGTCGCCAGCGGCGAGCACGATCTCGACCAACGCGGCCAGCATCCTGCACCGGGCGGCGCGGTCCTGCGCCTGGTCCAGTGCGGTACGGATGGCCGCGGTCGCGGCAGCGACCTGACCCTGTGCCAACCGCAACAGGGCCAGCCCCGGCTGCGGGGTTCGTCCCTGCTGGCTGGCCAGGCGGTAGGCCTCCTCGGCCTTGGCGTACTCGCCACGCAGCCGCTGCAGCTCGGCAAGCTGGTAGAAGGCCATCCCGACCACCCCTGGCGGCCCAGGAGGGTAGGAGATGCGCTCGCACGCCCGCCGCGCCTCCTCCAGGGCGTCCGGCCAGGCGCCGTGCATCTGCAGGATCTCGGAGCGGTGCACCAGGCATTGGCCGCGGAAAGGCACCAGGTCCGGCTGGGACGTGCACCAATGGCTCAGCGCCGCCGTCCACTCCTGCGCCCGGCGGACGTCGAAGACCTCCTGGCACGCCGCGATCACGCCGCAGTAGGCGATCCCTGCGACGATCGCAGCCACCTCACCGGCAGTGACGGCGACCATGACCTCGTCGAGCAACGCCACGCCCTCCGCGGTCTCGCCCAACCGGGTCAGGGCCTGACCCCGGCCGAGCCGCGCGAGCGTCGTCAGATCCTGGTCGCCGAAGCGGTCGCCGATCTTGGCGGCCTGGCTGAACGTGGCGTTGGCCGCCGCGGCGTCACCTCCGGCAAGGCTCCGAATCGCGACCGGCAGGAGCAGGTACCCATGCTCGGCACAGTCGAGCTGACCGGCGTCGAGCAGCCGCTGGGCTCGGGCGAGCCAGCCGCCGCCGCGGGCGAACTCGCCCCGGTGCAGCAGCGTGAAGCCCAGCCAGAATGCGCACCGGGCGCCCCGAGGCGCATCGCCCACGCGCAGCCACTCGTGAGACGCGCGCGCCCAGACGTCCGCGCTATCGTCGTCCCGACCGAGCAGGTAGGCAGCCATCGCAAGCCGCTCGAGATCCGCAGGCGCGAGCGGCGACTCGTGGTCCAAGGCTGAGAGCTGGGCATACGCGTCCGCCCAGGCATGCCGACCGAACGAGTCCCGGGCCCGATCGAGCGCATCGGTGGTGGTCATGCGCTCTGCCCACCGGGACAACCGTCGCGGAGAACGCCCGTAAACACAAGAACCCCCGGCCCGCATCAGGGAACCATCGCAGCCGCTTCGCTCAACGGATAGCCTATTCCCTAGGGAACATGTCCTGCGGGCGGACAGCAAGGAACGTGCACCCGTGCGGCTACCGCTTCAGTCCGGTTCGTGATCCGCGCCGGTTCCCGGTGTGCCCGAGGTGCAAGGAGCTGGCCGCCATGCTGTGGGGCTCTGGCTGAGCACTAGGAGGACACGCCCGAACGAGCCGTGACGGGTTTGGCGAGACCAGGCGGCGCGGCATCTCCCCGACGTGCTCGGAGAGCGAGCGCCCTCAAGGCCGGGCGGAGGCCGCGCTCGGCCAGGAGGGCGGGATGGATCCCCACGCGGTTACGTGCAGCTCGTCCAGCGCACCCGCAGCCCGCCGGCTACCTGTTCACGACGATCTCGTCGTTGGCTAGGAGCTTGTTGAACGTGGCACGAGCTTGATCGTCACGGCCTCGGCCTCAGGGCCAACGACGGTGCCCACGATCTTGGGCCCGTACCGGTCGTACTTGGCGTGGTAGGCGGCGTCGATAGCGGCGTGCACGCCTGGGGCGGGTTCGGCGAAGGTCACGTCCCGCTCCACACCACCCGCCCGGATGCGACCGTCACCGCTGGCCTTCGCGCGGCGGAACCACGGGTTGTTCGGGCCGTAGGCGGACCGGACGTACAGATCGTCGCCGGCTCGGACGACCCACATGGTCACGTAGGGACGCATCGTGCCGTCCGGGCGTGCGGACGCGAGCTGCAACTCCCGAGCCTCACCGATCCGGCTGAGCTCGTCATCAGTCCACGTCGTCATCGGTGCACCTCCTGGATCGCGGACGGAATAGCGAATGGCCGCGGTCCTTCTTTGAGCGGCTCCGAACTGGGAAGCGGCCTGACTTCACCGACATCGGCACGCTCCCTACGCCTCCCCGATCGCCAAGGCCGGGAAGGCCGACGAGCCGACGTAGCGGACCTTGCCCTGCTGGACCAGGTCGGTGAGCGCGCCGAGCGTCTCCTCGATGTCGGTGTCCGGCTCGTAGCGGTGGATCTGGTAGAGGTCGATCCAGTCGGTGCCCAGCCGCCGCAGCGAGTCCTCGACCTCGCGGATGATCCAGCGGCGAGAGGTGCCGCGGCGGTTGGCGTCCTCGCCCATCGCGCCCCACACCTTGGTCGCGAGCACGACGTCGTCGCGCCGGCCGTCCGCCAGCGCCTTGCCGACGATGACCTCGGACTCGCCTTGGGAGTAGACGTCGGCGGTGTCGATGAAGTTGATCCCGGCATCCAGCGCGCGGTTGATGATCCGGGTGCTCTCGTCGTGGTTCTTGTTGCCCCAGTCGCCGAACATCATGGCACCCAGGGACAGCTTGCTGACCGAAACTCCGGTGCGTCCGAGCGGGCGATGTTCCATCGGTGCTCCTTCCGTCAACGCCAGCACCCGGGCTGGCGCGTTGCCGGGAGTTCGAGCTGGCGGGCTTGGACCCTCGGGTTCCCAACGAAGCACGGCACGGCGCCCGGGTGAGAGTCCCTCTTGGTCCAGGTACTGGCAGGACCTCCCAGCGTGAGCCGGGCGGAAGTAGCCTCGCGCCATGGACGCCAGCAGCGAGAACCGCGAGTTCCTGACCTCCCGGCGAGCCAGGGTCACGCCGCAGCAGGCAGGTCTGCCGTCTACGGCGGTAAGCGGCGCGTTCCAGGACTCCGCCGGGAGGAGGTCGCGCTGCTCGCCGGGGTGAGCGTCGACTACAACACCCGCCTCGAGCGCGGCAACGCCAACGGACATCCTCGCCGCCAACCGGCTCGGGTACGCCCTCTTCTCGGAGCTGTTCACCGGCTCGGCCCGGCCTGACCTACGAGACGATGCAGCCCACCGCCGACGCAGGCCTGACCAGGGTGAGGTCGCCGACGACCGGGTGGTGCAAGCGCTGGTGCCCTTGTCGTGGAAGCGGACGTGGTGCGACGCCCACCGGGTGCGGAAATCCTCGCTTTGCGTGGACAGCTCTCCGACCAGGTCTGAGAGGCCACGGTCGTATGGGTTCCGCCCGGGGCCGTCTACACCGCCGAGCCCGGTTCGAGGTTCGACGGTGGGGGCCATTACTCGCGGTCGGGTCCTGCAACCGCTTGCATTCGATCCTGGCGGACATGCAGAAACCGTCCACTTGTGCGGCCACCGCTTCAGTCCCGTTCGTGATCCGCGGCGGTTCCCGGTATGCCAGCGGTGCAAGCAGCTGGCGGGGATGCTGGGGATCGAGGGGTGAGCGGTCGAAGCGGCAGACCTTCAGCACGGGAACGCATGCGGCGGCGACCCGACGCGGCCGCGAAGCCTGGCAGGAGGCCCGGGAGTCCCAACCCCCGGCGCTAGGGGCGCGCCGTCACCTCTGCGGTGCTGCCGGTCGCGGCCTCGGTACCTGGTCGGCCACGACGCCCTCATCGCCGCCGTGCTGACCTACCTGCCCGACCGGCTACGCGAACGGCTCCTCGCACGGATCGCTGATTGAGCTAGGGGTGACACCCTGCCGTCTGCGGTGGTGTTCTTGGTGGCCTCTCAGGGTCGAGCAGCGAGATCGCGTAGCGCCACGACCCGTCTTCGGCGCGCCGGACCACGTTGGTGGCGCGGCCTGCCAGCACCAGGGCGGTGTCGCGAACCTGGAGGATCCGTCGGGGGTCAGCGAGGTAGAGGAGCTGGGAATCCCACAGCTGGGCGGCGACCTGAGCGATCTGTCGACGGCCGCGGGCCTCGGGCAGCCCGCCGCCCACGACCAGCATGGCGCCTGGGTGGAAGAGCTGGGCCAGCGCCTGCTGGTCGTGGAGCATGAAGGCGTCCTCCAGTAGGGTCTCCAGCTCCTCGGGCGTGCGGGCTCCGGCCTGCACGACGACGCCTAGAACCGCAGCCCGTGCCGCCGGAGGAGCGGTGCCGTGCCCTCGAAGTCGACCTTGCAGCCGTAGCGTGCCGCCAGCGCCGGGAGCGTCGCCGGGTCGAATTCGCCGCCGGGGGCGCTGAGCTCGCGGAACAGGTCCTCCAAGCCGGCGGGGGTGATGAGCTCCAGGATTCGCGTGGGCCTCTCGCCCGGGTTCCAGAAGGTGTGCCACTGGCCGCGGGGCTTGAAGACCAGGTCCCCGGGTCCTGCGAAGACCTCCTGATCGCCCAGCAGCGCCCCTAGCCGGCCCTCGAGCACGTAGCTGTACTCGTCCTCGCGGGTGTGGTAGTGGAGCGGGCCGGCCAGGACGTGCGGTGGCAGGGTGTGCTCGACGACCGAGAGTCCGCCGGCGGTGTCGGCGCTGTCGATCATGAACCGGTCGGTCCGGGACTCCGGCGCCCCTGCAACCTCCCCGTCCCTGGGACCCAGTATCCGCGCGCCCTTGGTGAGCTCCTGGTTGGTGCTCATCGTTCCTCCCTTGCCGTTGGTGGTCACAGCGACGTTAGGGCCCGACGGGAGGGCTGCCCATTCCAGAAAGGTGGCATTTGCAGCGCCGAGAGCCGCCCGTACAGTGCTCCCATGACCTCGGTGAGCAGCGACGCCAGGCAGCGTGCCAGCGACAGGATCGCTCGGCTGGCCGGGTGCGGGCTTGACCTGGTGACCTTCTGGCGGGCGTCGACGGAGGCGCTCACCAGCGCCGTGCCCCACTACCTGGCGCCGTGCTGGTTCACGCTGGACCCGGCCTCGCTGTTGGTCACCAGCCACTTCGACGAGGGCATCCCCGAGCTGCCGCCGCAATGGCTGATCCACGAGTACTACCAGGACGACGTGAACAAGCTCGCCGACGTCGCACGCTCCAGGCTCGGGATCTCGACGCTGCACGAGGCCACCGGCGGCGACCCGAGAAACAGCCCCCGCTGGCACTTCAACATGGCCCTTGGTGGGGATCAGGAGCTGATCGCCATCCTGCGCACCCAGGCAGGTGAGGTGTGGGGGGCCTTGGGCCTGTACCGCGAGCCTGGGCAGCCGCTGTTCGACGATGCGGAGCTGGCGTTCGTCCGTCAGGTGGCACCCTGGCTGGCCGAGGGGGCACGCCGCGCGCTGCTGGTCGGCGAGGCGGTCGACCCCGACGGGCCGGAAGCGCCAGGCCTGCTCGTACTCTCAGAGGGGTGGGAGGTCGAGTCAGCCACGCCCGGCGTGGAGCGCTGGCTGCGGGCGCTGCCCGACGGCGACTGGGACGCCGGCAGGCTGCCGTCGTCGGTGCTGGCGGTCGCGGGTCGGGCGCTTCGTACTGCTGAGCACCCGGACGAGCCTGGGCAGGTCGCGGTCTCGCGGGTGCTGTCGCGTTTGGGCAGCTGGGTCGTGCTCCACGGAGCCTGCCTGGTCTCCGGCGGCGCCCACCGGGTCGCCGTCATCGTGGAGCCCGCCCACCCGGCGCGCATCGCGCCGCTGCTGATGTCCGCCTACGGGTTGACCGAGCGCGAACAGGAGGTCACCCGGCTGGTGCTGCAGGGCAACTCCACCGCCGAGATCGCCGAGCGTCTGGTGGTCTCGGCGCACACCGTCCAGCAACACCTCAAGAGCGTGTTCGACAAGACCGGCGTGCGCAGCCGTCGCGACTTGGTCGGCAAGGTGTTCTTCGCCCACTACGAACCGCGCCTGCGCGACAACGAACGCCGCGTGATCGCTGACCAACCCGTGCGCGGCGGGCCGCTGCCGTTCGATGGCGGCGCGACCGTCTGAGTGGCTGGGACTGGCGTCCCGGCCCGGCGCGTGAGGATTCGGGCCATCGCCACGGCGTTCGGGGCGTCGAAGCGGCGGCTGGACGCCATCAGGCGAGGCAACCGCTGGCCGAACGGCCTGCCCTCGACGTGCGTCCTGCGGGCGGGCAGGCAGGAAACGTACACCTGTGTGGTCACCGCTTCAGTCCGGTTCGTGATCCGCAGCGGTTCCCGGTGTGCCCGCGGTGCAAGGAGTTGGCGGGATGCCGGGGATCGGGGGCTGAGCGCGCGGCTGCCGCTGGTGAGCGGCTCGCGCTTCCAGCCGCAGCAGCGCGTCGCCCAGAACGCTGTCAAGCGTCGGACGCAGGTTGCCGGGCGTGCGGCGGGGAGAGGCGGTGCGCGATGGCGGCCGCCTCTAGCCGGTTCGGCGCGCCGAGCTTGCGCAGGATGTGCGAGACGTGAACGCCGGCCGTCCTGACGCTGATGACCAGTGTCGCCGCGATCTCGCGGTTGGTGTAGCCGCGGGCGACGAGGGCGAGGACCTCCGCCTCGCGCGGCGTCAGGCCGAGCGTCTCCTCGAGGCTCTCCCTTCCGTCGGGTGAGGCGGTCTCCGGCGGCGCGAGGTCGAGCCGTGCCCGTTCCGCGAGCAGCTCCAGGTCGCGGAGCAGGGGCCTTGCTCCGATCCGGGCCGCGACGGCGTGCGCGTCCCTGAGCGGCTCGCTCGCCTCGCGGCGGGAGGCGCCGGCGGCGACGAGCGCCTCGGCCTGGCGCCAGCGGCAGTAGGCCGCGAGCGGCGGGCGTTCGAGCCGTTCCCAGGTCGCTGCCGCCTCCGACCACGCCCCCGGTTGGGCCTCGCCGCGGGCTCGCTCGTACTCGGCCTCGGCCAGGGCGCGCCAGCCGGCGGCGTTCGGCGTGACGGCCGCGGCCTCGGCGGCGGCGCGGCGGGCGGTGGCGAGCAGCTTCCGCGCGCGGGTGAGCCAGTCGTCGACGGCGTCGGCGTCCCGGCGGGCGCGGGCGAGCGCCGCCAGCTCCGCCTGGGCGCGCAGCCCCTTGGCGCACAGCTGGACGCGAAGCTGGGCCATCTCGCGGGACCGCGCCCGCGCCAGGCCATCGCGCACGGCCTGGTCGGCGTCCACCCAGCGGCGCTCCCACAGGGCGAGCTCCGCGAGGTAGGCGTCGTAGGTGGCCACGTCGGGGTCCACGTGCACGGTGGGCGCTGCGGCTGCGGCGTCGCCACGGCCGCTGTCGTGCAGGTAGCGGCCGAGGCCCTCGTGCAGCAGCGCGGCGCGCAGCGGGTCGCCGTCTCCGACCAGCTCGATCGCTCTCTGCGCGAGCTCGACCGCGCGCGGCGCCGCGCCCGTGTTCCACGCCGCCTCGGCCGCCGACGTGCACAGCCCGGCGAGGTCGACCCTCACGAGGTCGGCCGCGTCCGCCACGGCGTCCCACAGCGTGAGCGCGCGCTCCAGGTGCGCGTGGGCCTCCGCCAGGCCGAAGACGGCCTCCGCCTGGCGTGCCGCCTCGACCGAGGCGGCCAGCGCCTCCTTGGTGCGACCTGCCGCCGCCCAGTGCGGCGCCAGTTCCGCCGGTGCCGCGGCGCCGCTGCGGGCGAGCTCCTCGGCGAGCCGCCCGTGCAGCTCCTCGCGCTCGCCGGGCAGCAGCGTCGCGTAGACCGCCTCCGCCAGCAGCGCGTGGCGGAAGCGGAAGCTGCCGGTCGCCTGCACGGCGACCAGGACGCCGTGCTCGACCGCCTGCCGCAGCGACTCGCGCACCTCGCGTTCCGGCAGCGCCGCCGCAGCGCGGAGCAGCGGGTAGCCGACGTCGCCTCCGGCGGCCGCGGCCAGGCGCAGCAGGCCCTGCGCCGCAGGGTCGAGCCGGGCGACGCGCTGCAGCAGCAGGTCGCGCAGGCCACGCGGGAGCGTGCCGTTCTGGTCGCCGGCGGCGGCGAGGAGCTCCTCGGCGAAGAAGGGGTTGCCCTCGGAGCGGGCGACGATCGCGTCCGTCAGCGCCGCCGGAGGTGGGGTGCCAGCGTGGGCCGCGAGCAGCGCCGTCAACTCCTCGCGCTGGAGCGGTCCGAGCTCGAGCAGCAGCGCCGCGCCCGAGCGCCGGACGCCGTCGGCAAGCCGGCGCACGCGCGCGGCAGAGGAGGGCTCGTCCGCGCGGCAGGTCCCAAGCAGCAGGACCGGCCGGTCGTGGAGGTTGTGGGCGAGGAAGACGACCAGGTCGAGCGTGGAGGTGTCGGCCCAGTGCAGGTCCTCGAGCACCAGCAGCACCGGCGCGGCGGCCGCGCGGTCGCTGAGCAGCGCGAGCGTCTCCTCGAATGCCCGCAGCTGCGAGCCCGCCGCCTGGCCGTCGACCTGTGCAAGCGCTCCGAGCGGGCGCAGGGCCTCGACGAACGGCTGGTACGGCAGCTCCGTGCCGACCAGGTCGATCGAGCGCCCCAGCAGGACCTCGAAGCCCGCGTCGCGGGCGCGTGCCGCCAGCTCGGACGCCAGCCGGGTCTTGCCGATGCCCGCCTCTCCGGCGACCAGCGCGGCGGTGCCGCTCCCCGCCCGCGCCGCGTCCAGGGCGCGCCCGAGCTGCCCGAGCTCGCGGACGCGCCCGACGAACACCTCGCTCGCGGGAGCCTCCATGCAGCCAGTATCGCGCGCCGCCGACCCTGGCGTGGAAGGCGCTCGTACGCATGCCGCGACGGGAGGATACGTAGGCCAGCAGCCAAGGATAAGCCTCCCTTGTCAGATGCGCTCCAGGCCCTCCACGGCGACGATCCGGTCGCCACCACGGACACAAGGAGGCGGAGATGACAGCAGTCGCGCAGCCCGGGTCGCTCGACGAGCAGACGCCGACCGGGCAGATGAAGGTTCACGAGGTGCGGGGCGGCGGCGGCCTGCGGCTGCACGTGCGCGAGTGGGGCAGGGCGGACGGGCCGCCGATCGTGTTCATCCACGGCCTGTCGCAGAGCCACCTCTGCTGGGCCAAGCAATACGAGAGCGCGCTGGCCGAGGAGTTCCGGCTGGTGGCCTACGACCTCCGCGGCCACGGGATGTCGGACGCGCCCCTCGAACCGGAGCACTACGCGGACGGCGCGCTGTGGGCCGACGACGTGGCGGCGGTCATCGAGCAGCTGCGCCTCGACCGGCCGGTGCTGGTGGGCTGGTCCTACGGGGGCTTCATCATCTGCGACTACCTGCGCGCCCACGGCCAGGATCGCATCGCCGCGATCGACTTCGTTGCCGGGGGTGTCAAGCTGGGCGAGGCGGCGTTCGGCACCCTGATCGGCCCGAGTTTCCTCGACAACTTCGCCGACCTCACCGCCGACGACCTGCCGACCAACATCCGGGGCGTGCGCGGCCTGGTGCGGGCCTTCCCGGCGAAGCCGCTGCCGCCCGACGACGTCGAGACGCTGCTGTGCGCGGGCATGACCGTGCCGGCGCGGATCCGCGCGAACCTCGGGGCGCGCCAGATCGACGGCGACGACGTGCTGCGCACCCTCGAGGTGCCGCCTGGTACGACGGCGTCGGCCACACCGCGCACCTGGAACAGCCCGAGCGCTTCAACCGCGAACTGGCCAGGCTCACCCGCCGCGTCCGCGCATGATGCGCCGCGCAGTATCGGGCGCACACCAGATCCGCCCACGAGTCCGCGGGTGCGACCGTCGCGCACGACGACGCCGCCGGCGGGCAGCGAAAAGCAGGAGGTCACCATGAAGGCAATCGCGCGAGTCCTCGTCACCGCCACCGCACTGGCCGTGCTGGGCACCGTCGGCACGGCGGCCAGCGCCTCGCCGCAGGTCGAAAGCCCGAAGGCCAGCGGCTCCGTGACGGCCGCCGGCCACGACCAGGGCTTCATGTGCAACGCCGGGCCCGGCCCGCAGGTCGACTGCGCCGACCAGGGCGCGCCGGCCGCGGACCTGCCCGTCCCCGCCGCCAGCCCCTCGGCGCCGGCCGACCGTGCCGCCCGACCGGTGCTGGCCCTGTTCGGCCTGCTCGCCGGGACACTGGTAGTGGCCGCGGCCTGGCTGCGACGGCACCGGCGGCCACGCGAGGCGATCTGACCACACCAGGGTTCCACCCGTGCGTGAGGGGGCCCGTGTTCCGACGTCAAGGTCAGTGACGGTGGGCCTCCTCGAGGGATGACCCGGCCAGGCGTGCCGCGATCACACCCGGGGGACGCATACGCCGGAGCGGCCGGGGGCGTCGTCAGCGTGATAGGTCGCGGTGGTAGTCGGCGAGGGCGGTGAAGGCGGCTTTGGGTTCCCAGGGCATGTCGGGGTAGGTGTCGCCGAGGCCGTGTTCCAGGACTTTGACCACGCCCCAGCTTGCCATGTCGAGGTCTTCCCGGGGATCGGGGCGGTAGGGCAGGCCGTAGCAGACGAAGGTGCACGCGAAGGTGGCGTCGACACCCTCCGCGGTGAACACGTCCAGCAGCTCGCGGAGGTAGGTGGCCTGCTCCTGCTCGTCGCGGACGTAGTCGCCGTCGAGCCGCACTGGGGTGGTGCCGTGGTATTCGACGATCTCTCCGCTGCGGGCGCCGTGGTCGGCCGCGCCGCGGTGGGTGGTGCAGCCGAACTCGGTGATCGCGACCGGCTTGCCCTGCGCGACCAGCGCGCGAATGCCCCGCTGGTAGACGTGGGCGACCTCTTTCGAGCGGTGGGCGTCGACCGACACGATGTCGAACGGCGTCCAGTCGACGCCCTCGAACGGAATCGAGGCGTAGGTGACCTTGCCGCCGAACCGCTCGCGGACCACGGTGACGGCCTTGGCGAGGAAGTCGTTGATGCGGGTGGGCAGCTCGGCCAGCAGCTCGCGCGTCTCCGGCCGTGGTGCGAGCAGGGTGCCGGCACGCTCCTGGAGGCTGTCGCCGGGCAGGAACCCGCGGTTGAACAGGCTCAGCTCGGCCCCGGTGACGAACACGACGTTGGCTCCCCGGCGGCGGATCCGCTCGGCGCGCTCGGCACCGTCGGCGAGCAGGTCGAGCATCTGCTCCGGGCCGAGCTGGTAGGTGAACGGCGAGAACCAGACCTCCAGGCCCAGGTCGGCTGCGTGGCGGGCGGCGAACTCGAGCCGGTCCAGGTCGTTGCCGAACAGGCGCACCGCGGTGCAGTGCAGGTCATCGCGGATGATCTGCAACTCGCGTCGGACGACCGCGTGGTCGAATGGCCTGCGGGTGATGCCGTCGAAACTGAATCCGGTGTCGTACCCGATGCCCTTGGCTCGCATGTCGGATGTCCTCCGCTTCGATAGTATGCGGCGACGTGCTGACGTTGCTGCGCAGGATAAATTGCGACCTGTCCTCACCCAACGCGGAGATCCTCCGCAGCCTGCTGGCCAGCGTCAACGACGAGCCAGAACTGCTGGCGCAGCTGCACGAACAGGCCACCGACGGCGGAGCCGGCATCTGGCTGACGATTGTGGGACGCGCCGTGGCCCGCGGTGCAAGGAGCTCGCGGGGATGCTGGGGATCGGCGCGCTAGCCCCGGGTGTGTGAAGCCGTCTTCTCCCAGACGGAGACGTGCTTGGTGCTGTCGCTGGTGAACGGCTCGCGCTTCCAGCCGCTCCAGCGCTCGCGCAGCGTCATTCCCGCGAGCCGCGCCATCAGGTCCAGCTCCGACGGCCACACGTAGCGAAACGGCACCGATACGACCTCGAGCCTGCCGTCGACGACCGAGTAGTGATGGGAGATCAGGCCCTGCGTCACGACGTCGTACTCGTCGAAGCCGAGCCTCGTGGTGCTCACGTTGAAGGCCCGCACGGTCTCTCCCGGTGGGAGCCGCTGGAGCGCTGGAACCCCAACCTCGATCACGAAGCACCCGCTTGGCTCGAGATGCGCGGCGACGTTCTGGAAGCACGCGACCTGCTCGTCCTGCGTCGTCAGGTTCTGGATCGTATTGAAGACGAGGTAGGCGACCGAGAACCGACCATCGACGGTCGTCGTCGCGAAGTCGCCGATCGTCACGCCGATCTGCTCCGCACCTGGTTTCGCCCGCAGCTTGGCGACCATCGCTTCCGACAGGTCGATCCCGTGCACGCGGATGCCGCGCCGCGCGAGTGGTAGCGCGATCCGGCCGGTGCCGATGCCGAGTTCGAGCACGGCACCGTGGCCGGCCAGATCGGCAAGGAAGTCCACGACGGGACCGACGACCGCGGGCTCGAACATGTCGGCGGCCGACTCGTCGTACCGCTGCGCCACGCGCTCGCCGAAGAAGTCCTCGGGCATGGCCGTACTCTCTCGCAGCGTCAGCGGCTCCGCGAGCGAGTTTCGCCCGCTGGGGATGCTGGGGATCGGCGTGAGCACTGGCGCGGCGGCTATTCGGCCAGGTGCTCATGGGCGGGCGATTTCTGGCGTCGTATTCCGAGGCCAGCGCCCGTCGACGCGGGGACTCGTCTGCGGCGGCGACGCCTACTGCCACCGATAGGGTGCCGCTGCCGGCAGCTCGATCTGCGGTTCGAGGTCGCCGTAGAGCATCTGGCCCTGGGGTCCCCGGAGGAGCTCGTAGGGGAATCCGAGCTCGATGCGGGTCGCCTCGTCCAGTCGCGCACGGTGCTCAGCCGGGAGGGTCGACGTCGAGGCTGCCGAGGAGGTCGTGGAGTTGCTCGAGGGTGCGGACGCCGACGATCGGGATGAGCCGCTGGCCGCGCTGGCGCACCCAGGCGGTCGCCACCTGCGCCGAGGTCGCGCCGAGCTGGTCGGCGACCCGGTCCACTTCGCGGGCGATCTGCAGGTTGCGCTCGGTCAGGCGCGCCTGGTTGCTGGCGGCGCGTCTGCTGTCCTGCGGGGTCGTGGAGGGGCCGCGGGTGTACTTGCCGGTGAGGATGCCGGCGCCCAGCGGCGCCCAGGCGGTGACCGACAGGCCGAACGCCTCCGCCACCGGCAGCAGCTCGCGCTCGGCGGTGCGCTCGATCAGGCTGTACTCCACCTGCAGGGCGACGAACGGGTTCCAGCCGCGCAGGGCGGCGAGCGTGTTGGCCTGTGAAGCAATCCACGCGGGGGCGTCGGAGAGGGCGACATGGTTGACCGTACCGGCGCGGACCAGGTCGTCCAGGGCGCGCATGACCTCCTCGACCGGCGTGGTGTAGTCCCAGGCGTGGATCCACAGCAGATCGAGGTAGTCGGTGCGCAGGCGCCGCAGGCTGGCCTCGACCGAGCCTCGCAGGTTCTTGCGCGAGTTGCCGGCGGCGTTCGGGTCGCCGGGGCGCATCGCCAGGGAGTACTTGCTGGCCACGACCCAGCGGTCGCGTTCGGGGCCGAGGAAGCTGCCGACGATCTCCTCCGACTCCCCGGCGTGGTAGACGTTGGCGGTGTCGATGAAGTTGCCGCCCGCCTCGGCGAACTCGCCCAGGATGCGGTGGCTCTCCTTTTCGTCGGCCCCAAGCCCCAAGCGTCGCCGAAGCTCATCGTGCCCAGGCAGAGCTCGGAGACGCGCAGGCCACTCGGCCCTAGCAGCTTGTAACGCATCATGCCTGTCCTTTCGGTCCGGCTCTCATCCTCCTGCTCAGTGGTGAGCGCAGGATGATGGCCGGCCGCTGAGGAAGCATGCGGGATGCCCCCTATCTACGGGCTGATCCCCTGCCGGGTCGCGTAGGCGGCGGCCTCGGCCCGGTTGCGCAGGCCGAGCTTTGCCAGCACGTTCCCTACGTGGTGCTCGGCCGTCTTCCGGGAGATGTAGAGCCGGTCGCCGATCTCAGCGTTGGAGAGCCCGGCACCGACGAGCTGGAGGACCTCGGCCTCTCGCTTGGTCAGCGCGCCGATGCCCTTGGGGCCGATCCGGATGGGCGCACCCAGCGACCGCAGCAGCGCCCCGGCGGCGTCGGCGTGCCGGAGCGCCTTCAACCGTTCGAAGTCGACGAGCGCCGATCTCGCTTCGGCGATGGCGGCCTCGGGTGCGCGTTGTGCCAGCGCGCGTGCCATCTCCAGGCGTGTCCTGGCGAGCTCCATGGGCAGCTGGGCCCGCGCGAAGCCCTCCATGGCCTCGTGCAGGCAGGCGCGCGCGTCTCCCTTTCCGCTGGCGACGGAGACCCGCCCCTTCGCCAGCGCGGCGACCGCCCTGAGGTAGGGCCCGCGCTGCGACTCGGCGATGCGGGTCAGACGCCGGGTGACTCGCTCTGCACCGACGAGGTTCCCCTGCTCGAGGTGGACGTCGACGAGGAGCGCGAGCTGCGGCCCTACCATGGTCGACTCGCCGACCGTGGGGACCTCGTCGTCGGGGCCCTCGGTGGCCCGCTCGAGCAGGTCCCGCGCGAGCGCCACCTCGCCGCGGGCGAGGTGGAGGGCTGCGAGCGTGGGAACGACGTCCGGATGCTGCTCGAGTCCATCCAGCAGCTGGGCGGCCTCCTCCAGACGACCCTGGCGGACACGCAGGTCCGCCAGGCGGATGATCGCCGCGGCGCGGCGCGCCGACAGCCCCAGGTCGAAGTGGCCGGCGGCCTCGACCAGCTGGGCTTCCGCCTCCTGCCAGCGCCCGGCCGCCGTCAGGATGCCGCCGTAGTGGGCGCGGCAGAAGGCGGCCACGACGTTGCTCCGCTGCATGCGCTCGGCAGCCGCACGCATCCACTGGTCGGCGCGCGGCACGTCGTTGACGAGCTCGCATGCCCAGAGGAGTCCGCAGAAGATCTCGTCCACCGTGGCGAGCTCCGTCAGCTCGCCGGCGCAGGCCGCCGCCAGGGCCTCGTCGGAGAGGACCAGGCCCTCCTCGACGCGGTCGGTCATGACGAACAGCCCGCCGAGGTAGGCCAGCGCCAGGAACTCGATGTCGGGGTCGCCGAACCGGCGTCCGACCGCGATCGCCTCGCGGAGCACGGCCTCGCGCACGTTCGCGTCCGGTTCGGAGAACGCCTTGATGATCAGCACCCAGCCGTACTCGGGTCGGTCCTCGCCGGCTTCCTGGAGGATGGTGCGGGCACGCGCGAGCCATCCACTCCGCACGGCCCAGTCGCCGAGGACGTTTCCCGTGATCCAGGCAGCCGTGCGCGCCGCCCGGCCGGCAGCCATGGTCTGGCGTTGCCGACGGTAGGCGGAGCAGGCGCGCTCGTACTGCACGGCGGCGGCGGCGTACTCGCGCTCCAGATACAGGGCCTCGGCAAGCCCTTCCAGCGCCTCGCCCGACTCGCCCTCGGCGAGGGCCAGCTCGAACGCACGGCGAGCCGCTGCCGCGTCGCCATTACGCAGGGCGGCCAGGCCTTCTTCGATCGGGAGCGAGCTCACGACCTGATGATGGCACGGCGGGCGAGTCGCAGCGCGGTCACAGGACCGGGCAGACCGTGCGCAAGCAGGCTGTTGGGTCTGTGCCGCCGCTCGCCATTGACGGTCTTTCCGACACCGGCACAATGGTGATCATCGCCTGCTTGACCGTCCGGTCGGGGGTGATGGCGATGGTAGCCCCGGCAGATCGACTCTTGGCATGGGCGGAGCGACGTCCCGAGCGGGTCCTCGGGTACAACCCGTGGCAGCTCGGCGTCCACGTGCTCCGCACCGCAGCACGCCACCGGGTCACCGGTCCGGCCGCCGAAATGTCCTTCTTCGCCCTGCTGACCTTGGTGCCGCTGACCGTGGCCGTCGGCGCCGCCTTGGGCGTGATCAAGCGGCTCGTTGGGCCCGAGAAGGTTGCGCGGGGCCAGGATGCCGCAATCTCGGTGGTCCGGGTGGTGATCAGCCCGCGGGTAACCGACGGGGTGGTCGACCCGTTCGTGCGGGCCCAACTTGGCCACCAGCACGGCGGCGCTGCCCTGGGCGGTCTGCTGCTCACCTGGTGGCTGGCCAGCCAGCTGTTCGCCGCTACCAGCCGCGCCCTCGACACCGCCTACCAGGAACGGCACCGGCGCCAGACTTTCACCCAGCGGCTGATCGCCATGGGCTTCGCGTTCGCCTCGGTGGTGGTTGTGGTGCTGACCCTGGGCATCCTGGTTGACGCACCGTTCGTGGACGAGCAGCGGGCGCTGGCCGACCAGCTCGGGCTCAGCCAATGGCTCGCCACCGCCTGGTTCCTCGGCCGGTGGCCGGTGGTGCTGCTGGTCCTGGTCGGATTCTTGCTGTGCCTGTACCGGCTCGCCCCGAGCGTCGAGCACACCTGGCGTGACCTACTGCCCGGCGCGGTACTCGGCGTGCTGCTGTGGATCCTGGCGGCGGTCGCCTTCCGTATCTACCTCGCCCTCGGCCGGGGAGCGCCCACCGGGCTGGTTGTCAACGACGAGCGGGTGGTGATCGTCGGCCGGGCCGTCGGCGCCGTGGTCGCGACCGTGCTGTGGACCTACTTTTCCAGCGTGGCCATCCTGCTTGGCAACGAGCTCAACGCCGAGCTGGCCCGGCTGCGGCGCCTCGGCGGCCAACGTTAGACCGCTTTGCAAGCCCAGCCGCGAAGTTGGCGACGATGATGGCGACGTTCACGATCGGGAAGCGCCGCGCCCGGACGTCGTCGGAGAGCGGAAGCATGGGGGAACTGTAGTGTGGCGCTCCGCAGCGCCTACGGATGGCATGCCCGCGAGCTGTCGCTGGCGGTCCCGGTGTGCTTCCTTCCCGTATCGGTTGACTTGGTGTGGCTCCTCACCGGGTAGGCCGGGTGGCGGCCTAGAGCTCGGTGAGGCGGCGTTGCAGGAGCCGCTGCTCGGGCTGGCCGGCTGGAGCGAGCTGGAGCGCTGCCAGGTAAGCACGCCGCGCCTGGTCGCTGCGGCCGAGGCGGCGCAGGAAGTCCGCACGAGCCGCTGGCGGTAGTAGCCGGCCAGGGCTCGTGCATCCAGGGCGTCCAGTGCCGCCAAGCCGGCCTCGTAGCCGTCGCGGAAGCCGATGGCAATGGCCCGGTTCAAGGCGATCACGGGTGACGGCTGGGCGGCGAGCAGGGCGTCGTAGAGGGCGACGATGGTGCCCCAGGCGGTCGCCTCCGCGGTTGCCGCGGTGGCATGGCAGGCAGCGATCTGTGCCTGCAACCGGTAGGGCCCTGGCGGACGCCCCGAGCTTGCCGCCCGACGCAGGTGCCGGCGTCCCTCCTCGATGAGCGCTGCATCCCAGCGGCCGCGGTCTTGTTCCTCAATCGGCACGAGGTCGCCGTGGGCGTCGAAGCGGGTCGAGCGCCGGGACATCTGGAAGCTGACCAGCGCCAGCAGCCCGCGAGCCTCGTCCTCGCCGGGCATCAGGTCGACCAGCAGTCTGGCGAGTCGCAGCGCCTCGACGGCCAGGTGGTCCACGTGCCGGCCGTGGCCCTCGTTGAAGATGAGATAGAGCACGGCGAGCACGCCGCTGGTGCGCTCGGCGAGCAGCTCGTCCGGCGGCACCCGGTAGGGGATTGCAGCGTTGGTGATCTTTCGCCTGGTGCGCAACAGCCGCTGGGACATGGCCGGCTCCGACACCAGGAACGCCCGCGCGACGTCCGCGGTGCTCAGGCCGGCCACGGTCTTCAGCGTCAGGGCGACCTGACCGTCGAGGGGCAGCGCCGGGTGGCAGCAGGTGAAGATCAACCGCAGCCGGTCATCGGACTGGGGGTCGGTCTGCCGGGCGCCGTTCGGGCCCATCTCGTCCATGATCGCGCGCTGCTGGAGCTTCGCGCGTTCCGTCTGGCGGCGACGCAGGACGTCGAGTGCGCGGTTCCTCGCCGTGGCGGTCAGCCAGGCCGCCGGGGATCGTGGCATTCCCTCGTGGGGCCAATGCACGAGGGCCCGCTCGACTGCGTCCTGGACGCAGTCCTCGGCCAAGTCCCAGTCGCCGGTGAGCCGGATGAGGCTGGCGACCATGCTGGTCCGTTCCGCCGCCACGGCCGAGGCGATCGCCTCGGCCGTGGCGCGGTCCGCGTGCGTGGTCAATCCTCATCGGTCCAGAACGGGCGGAGTTCGAGCTTGCCGCCGTTTGCCTGCGGGTGCCGCGCGGCAATCGCGATGGCCTCGTCGAGGTCGTCGCACTCGAGGATGTCGAAACCGCAGATCCACTCCTTCGACTCGGTGAAGGGCCCGTCGGTGACCAGCACCCGCCCGCGGCTGACCCTGACCGTGGTTGCGTCGCTGACCGGGCGCAGGGCATCACCGGTGATGCGCTTCCCCCGGCCTTCGACGTCGGCCAGCCACTGCTCGATGGTCAGGTCGTCCTCTGACGGCTCGGCCTCGGCGGCTGCGTCCGGGTCGACGACGACGAACATCATGTACCTCATGGGTTCGTGCTCCTGGCTAGGTGGTGCTGACGAAGATACGACGATCGGTGAACCACCCGATCCGACAGCTCGACGCCTCGAGTCTCCGAGGAAGGAGAACTCGGCTTCATGCGTGCCATCCACGCCGGATTGCGCCGTGACGTGGTGGCACCGCCGGCAGCCGGGCTAGGCGCCGTACGCGGAGGCGAAGAGGTAGCTCACGGCCAGGCTGCGGTGCGGTCGCCACGCCTCCGCGATGGCCACCACCTCGGCCTGGCTGGGGAGGTGGTCGAGCCCGTAGGCGCGCTGGATCGCCTTGCGGAGCGCGAGGTCCCCGGGGAGCACCACGTCGTCGCGGTGGAGGGCGATCGCGAGGAACCCTTCGGCGGTCCAGCGGCCGACTCCCGAGACCTCGGTGAGGCGCGCCACCACCTCCTCGTCGGGGAGCCGCTCCAGCTCAGCGGGGCTGAGCCGGCCGTCGACGAACCGCTCGGCGAGCTCACGCAGCGTCTGCACCTTGCGGCGCGAGAGCCCGGCGGCGCGGACGTCCTCGGGGTCGGCGGCCAGCAGCTGGTCGGGCGTGGGCAGCCGTCCGCCGAAGCGGTCCATCAGGCGGCCGAGCATCGTCCGCGTGACCGCCACGGAAAGCTGCTGGCCGATCACCTGGAAGATCAGGACGCCGAAGGCGTCCATCACCGGCAGCTGCTCCAGCCAGGCGTCCGGGTCGAACTCCGGGTTGGCGTCGATCAGCGCGGCGATCACCGGGTCGGCCCTCCGCAAGCTCGCCAGTGCCGCGGCATCGGGACCCTTCAGCCTCTCGCCCATGCCACCCTCGATTCCGACTGCCGTTCCGAGCTGATTCCTGACGACGACAGCGCGGCCATGGCAGCCCGTATTCCCGATCCGTGGGTCTCCCTCGAGCGGAAGGTGGCGGCCGGCGGGTGAGGTGGCGCGCGTCAGCTCGTCCGGATGCGCAGCACCTGCCCGCCGCCGGGCGAGCCTGCGTTGTTGGTGACGTAGAGCCCATCCTTGCCGATGGCGATGCCGCCGGGCATGGTGAGCGTCCCGGGGGCCAGGGCGATCTGCCGCTTCGTCCCGTCAGGGGACACGGCAAAGAGGCCGCCATCGGTAGACCCTCCCAGCAGCCCATCGTGGTCGATCTCGAGCACGTACAGCGTGCCATTCGTCCCGAACGCGAGGTCCATGATGTTCGTGAACCCGCTCGCGAAGACGGTCACTGCTCCGGTGCGCGGATTCACGCGGTAGACGTTGGCGCCGCCGGGCGGGAACGGGAAGCCGGTGAGCTGGCTGACGTAGTACTGGCGATCCGGCCCCACGACGACCGACGTGGGCACGGCCTGCATCGGGATCTCCGGCCCGCCGAACGGGTTGGGAACCGGGCGGTTGGCGAACACCGCCAGGTTCGAGACGCCACCCCTGTGATTTACGACGTCGATCGCGTTGCCGCCCGCGTCGGCCACCACGAAGCGCCCGCGGTCGAAGAGGACGTCGACGGGGTTGGAGTCGACCGCTGGGTTGCCGACCGCCGCATCCGGGTTCACGTCGCGCTCGAACGCCCAGAGGTCGGCGACCTTCCGGATCTTCTCGTGGTGCCGGATCAGCAGCAGTCGGCCGAAGAGGTCCGCGACCGGGTTCTGCGCGGCCAGGGTGTCCCGGGAGATCGGCGAGCCGGACGCGTCCTTGGGTTCCGTAGGCCCGCCGTTGGTGACATAGACGCGATCGGCACCGAGCACCGTGATGCCGTGCGGGCCGATGGCGTTCGTGTTGTCCGGCGTGTTCGCGTACGAGGCGAGGCCCTCGGCGATCCGCGACTGGTGGCCCCACCGGTCGATCTTCGTCACCGCGCCCGTGGCGCCCATGCACGCGGGACCCTCACCACCAAAGAAGCACGGCCCGCTGCCACCCCGGCCGGACTCCGCCACGAACAAGTCCCCTCGCGACCCGAACGCCAGATGCCGCGGGCTGTCGAGCCCGGACGCCACGACGTCCACGCTGGTCGTTGCCGCCGAAGCAGGCGCCACCCCGAGCGCGAGAAGCAGCACGATGAGCAGGACGCGGAACAAGCGCATAGACCCCTCCTCCGGGCGGATGCCGGTGCCGAGACGCTCTCATTCGAGGTCGAACGGGTCAAGCCGTGGCCGATCGACGCCTGCGGGTAACGACCTGGCCGGCCTGATCGCTCGAGGGTAGTGGACAGATCGGCACCGGTGGCCCGGAGGACGCAGACTGGCGGGTGGTGTTCACCATCTTCGTCGATCCTGGCCCACAGACGTTCAAGTTCTGAGCGATCTGAGCCTGTTGCGCAAAGGCGGAGCGTGCAGGTCGTCAGCGGCTTCTCGGGTCGGGGAGCGTCGCGGTGGCCGCTCCCGCCGGGTGGACGGCGCCCGCCGCGGTGGCTGCGTCCCCTCCTGGAGCGTGGCTCAGGTGGTCGCCGGGCTAACCACTGGCTGGGCGGCCGTGTGCCGCCAGCACGCCCAGCAGGGTCTTGGGGTCGTAGGCGGGATGGCCGTGCCCATCGGCCCGATAGCCGCGCAGGAACGGCGCCAGGTCGAGCTGATCTGTCACGTCGCGCACGAACCAGGCGAGGTGGTCTTGGGGCAGCCAGTCTCGAAGGTCGGGAGGCAGCAGGAACGGCTGGTCGCGGTCGCCGCGCAGGAAGTTGTAGACCATGACGCATACTAGCGTTTCGCGGCATTCGTTCCAAACGCGAATTGTTTCTTAAGTGTCATTGCCGCGTTGCGGTGACGATGTTCGTAACGGTCCCGGGACGGTCGAGCGGTAGGGTCATGCGGAACGCGGACGGATTCCGCGCCCGTAGCGGGAGACGATGATGGTGGCGGCTGCATCCTGGCCGACCAGCCGGCACGCTGAGCGGCCACACCGTGGCGTCGGCCCCGTCGCGCTTGCCTTCCTCGGCAGCTCGCGGCCACCTACAGCTGACCGGTGGGGGCGCTGCCACAGAAGGCCGCCATGACCCGCCGGACCGCAGCCCGGGCTGCCTGGTCGCTGTGGGGGCTGTCGGTCGCCCTGGCAGCAGGCGGCGTGCTGGCCGGGGTCTACGGCGGTGCCTACAGTCGCTCCGCCCAGGTCCCGGCCGTGCTGCCAGACCTGCACAAGAGCATGCGCGACGACCTCAGCTTCGCCGTGTGGATCCTGGTGTTCACCACCCTGGGGGCGCTGGTCGCCGCGCGGCGTTGGCGCAACCCGGTCGGCTGGCTGCTGCTGGCCGAGGGCCTGGCCTGGGACGTCCAGCTGCTCGGGGAGGACTACGCCGCCGCCGCGCTGTTCACCCATCCTGGCACCCTCCCCGGCGGGGAGCTGCTGTTGTGGGTGCTCGACTGGTGGCTCTACCTCGCCGCCTACCTGCTGCTGGTCTTCTTGCTGCTGCTGCTGCCCACTGGCCGGCTGCCCTCGCGCCGCTGGCGCTGGACCGGCTGGCTCGCCGTTGGCGGTGGCCTGCTCGTGGTTCCCGGCCTGCTTGCCCGCCGCCCGCTGCGCCCCCAGCTGCCAGCCATCACCAACCCGGCCGGGCTGCTGCCCCCCAGCCCCGTGCTGGACCTGCTCGCTCACCTCGGGAAGGGCCTGCTGTTGCCGCTGCTGGGGGTTGCCGCGGTGGCCTCGCTGGTGCTGCGCTTCCGCACCGCACGCGGTGTTGAACGCCAGCAGCTCAAATGGCTGGCCTACGCAGCCGTGCTGGTGCTGGTGGGCCTGCTCGCCGCCGACCTCGCCCAGCGTCTTGGGGCGTCCGGCTACGTGGTGAGCTTCTTCCAGGTCGTCCCGCAGGGCGCCATCCCGATCGCCATCGCCGTGGCGATGCTGCGCCATCGCCTGTTCGACATCGACCGGATCATCAACCGGACCCTGGTCTACGGGCTGCTGACCGCCACCCTCGGCCTGGCCTATGCGGGTGGGGTGCTGGTGCTCGGGCAGCTGTTCGGTGGGGTCAGCGAGCACCCACCGAGCTGGGCGATCGCCGGCGCCACGCTGGCGGCGGCGGCGCTGGTTAGACCGGCGCGGCGGCGCATCCAAGCCACCGTCGATCGACGTTTTAGCCGGCGCAAGTACGACGCGGCCAAGACCATCGAGGCGTTCAGCGCCCGCCTGCGCCAGCAGATCGATCACGACACCCTGACCGCTGAGCTGCTGGCCGTGGTCGACCAGACCATGCAGCCGACACAGGTGTCACTGTGGCTTCGACCTTCCGCCCAACCCTCCAAGGGCGAGGCGGCGCGGGCCCAGTAAGCGACCGTCACCTCTTCCGTCCCTACTTCCAGCAACCCCTACCTGGGGTTTCTGCAACGGGCTGATCTGCGTCAACGCCCAGCCTGCGAGTAGCCGATCGCGGGCGGCGTCAGGACCCGGTGTGGCTGGCGAGCCAGCGCTCCACCAGGTCCCGGTTGCGCCTGGTGGTGGGGTCGTCGGGGTCGAGCAGCACGACGCCGTGGTAGGGGCCGGGGACCACCACCAGCTTGCGGTCCGGCACCTTCGTGGCGGCGTACATCTCCCGCGCGTTTTCGGGGAATCCGCGGTCCTGCGCCCCCACCATGAACAGCACCGGCACGGTGAGCCGGGACGCGGCTCTGACCGCATCCATGGCGTAGAACTCCGACGGGCCGGAGAGGCAGATCACCCCGGCCACCGGGGGCCGCACCCCGGCCGCCGCGGTCACCACGGCGGTGCCCCCGAGCGAGCCGCCGACCAGCACCACCCTGCTGGCGCCCCGCTCGCGCAGTAGCTCGGCGGCCGCCGCCACGTCCTGGTCGAGCGGCGGGTCGCCGCTGCCGGGGGAGGGGCCGGAGGCGCCCGAGCCCTCGAAGTCGAATGCGAGCACGCGGTAGCCGCGCTTGGCCAGCACCCGCGCGTACGGCAGCCACTGGCAGAGGTCGTTGTTGATCTGGTGGGCCAGGACGACCCCGACCTGACCCTTGCCGAGCAGCACCCCGGCCAGCTCGGCGCCGTTGGCGGACCGGAACCGGACCGTGCGCGACCGCTCCCCGCCTTGCAGGCAGACCGCGCCGATCTGCGCGAGGGTCGTGGAGGGCGCGGCGGCGGTGGTCGCCGCGGGCCTGCCCCCGTCGCCCTGCCCGCCGCAGGCCGCCCCGGCCAAGGCGAGCGCCACCAGGAGCAGGGCCGATCCGCGCCGGGCGCCGTTGCTCACTAAGGCCGCCTCCCAGCTCGCAGTCTGGTGCCGGGCCGCCGGCACGCGCGTCTTACGATACGAATCCTTGTCCGGTTCGTCCACATGCCATCCGCCGCACTTGTGAGCGCCGACCGTGCGGTCTGGATCGACTGATCGCTGATTCCCAGGTCCCTCGCGACGCCGGCCGGCGTGAGGGCCGCCCCGCCGCCTCCCAGGCCTGAGGGGGCGCCGGGCGGGGTCAGGGCGGCGGCGTCTCCTCCGCCGCCGCTCGGGTGGTGCGCTTGCGCTGCTCGCGCAGGCGTTGTCGGGCTGATCCCTTGGTCGCCTGCATCTCTACCGCCTCGACGCCGGCGGCGAGGCCCCATGGCGGCATGTTGGCGTAGACCCCCTCCCAGCTGCCGGGGCTGGCCAGGTAGGTCTCGTGCCACAGGCCCATGGCCTCGTCGCCGAGCGCCTCCCGCAGGTAGCGCTGCCACGGCTTGCGATGGGGGAGGCGGTGGTCGCGGGCCCAGGCGTCCAGGGCGTCGAACGACTCCCAGTACTGCACCGCGACCAGGGTGCGCCCGGCGCGGTACACCCGCCCGGCGAGGAAGCCGCGCTCCGGGTGGGCGTCCAGGTCGCGCAGGACGCCGCGGAGCACCCGCAGGCCCCAGACGAAGCGAGGCAGCCCGCGCAGCCGGTTGAGCCGCATGCCGAACACGAACACGGCGAACGGCTCGTCCCGCGTGGCCATCCAGCGGCCGGTCCGCACCGCCTGTGAACTGCTGATTTTCCTCATCCGACTCGCCCAATCCCTCGCCGACGGCGGAGCACAGCGCTCGTACGCCACATTACTTCGTGTGCTAGCCTTCTATCATGAACCGGGGCACCTGGGATGTGATCGGCTCGTTCGAGCGGCACCTCCGCGCTGAGAACCGTGCCGAGAACACGGTCATCAGCTACCTGGTCGGGGTTCGCCAGTTCGAGGCGTTCCTCGCTCGCCGTGGTCGGAGCCTGCTCGACGTCCGCCGCGAGGACGCCGAGGCGTTCCTCGGTGACCTGTTGCGCCAGCACAGGCCTGGCACGGCCGCCGCCCGCTTCAAGGCGCTCCGCAGCCTGTACCGCTGGCTGGAGGAAGAAGGTGAGATCGCCGACAACGCGGTCGCCCGCATGCGCTCCCCTCACGTCCCCGAGCAGCCCGTCCCGATCGTGCCTAGCGATGCGCTCCGACGCCTGCTCGACGCCTGTGCAGGAAGAGACTTCGTCTCGCGCCGCGACACGGCCATCATCATGCTCCTGCTCGACACCGGTGCTCGCCGCTCCGAGCTGCTCAACCTCCGGATCGATGACGTGAACTTCGAGTACGACGTCATCCAGGTGCTCGGCAAGGGCGGGCGGCAGCGGGTTATCCCCTTCGGTCGCAAGGCTGCCCAGGCGATCGATCGGTACCTCCGAGTGCGCTCCTTCCACAAGGATGCGGCCGAGGAACGGCTCTGGCTCGGCAAGCGAGGCCCCTGGACCGATGATGGGCTCCGCCACATGCTGCACCGCCGTGGCGAGCAGGCCGGCGTTCCCGGTCTCCACCCGCACCAGTTCCGCCACACCTTCGCCCATGCCTGGCTGGCCCAAGGTGGCCACGAGACCGACCTCATGCGGATCGCCGGCTGGCGGTCCCGGGCGATGCTCCAGCGCTATGGGGCCTCCGCCGCTGATGAACGGGCTCGTCAGGCGCACCGGCACCTCTCTCCGGGCGACCAGCTCTAGGCCCCGGGCGGCGCACGCCCGGCTCGGCCTCGGCGACCGGATCTAGGGTGGTGCGCCTTGGCTTGTTACCTTCAAGGTGTGCGACGGGTGAGGGATTCGAACCTCGTCCAAGGCTGCTTCGCTGTCCGTGGTCGTAGCGGTGGACTGCCCATGACCAGCGCTCCCTCTTCGCCCACCGTGACCGTCCGCGCCCGCCCGGGACCAGCGGTTGCTGGCGCCGTGCGGACCCAGCGCGGACCAGTGTCCTTACGGAGTGACCCCGGCGGCGAGGATCTCGACGCGCTGGTCGGTGCAGTTAGACCACCTGGCCGGGCGGGCCTGGCGGTGGCCCTCCGGTAGGCGGCATTGACCGGATTCTGCGGCGACCGTTGGCAGGTCGACCGCCCCTGACCAGCCAACTTGACCGACCACTTGACCTAACGTCACGCTTCGGCATGTAGTCGTCGGAGTGTGCCCAAACAGGGCCACCGACGCGGAGCGTCTCGCGCATGCGGGGCGCTCTTTCCGCTACCCCGGTTCCACCGTTGAAGCCGATACCCCTGGTTGGTCTCGGCGCCAGCGTGTGGACTCGATCCTTGTGGTGGCTGCTCGCGGGATGCCTCTTGGAGATCCTCTGCGAGCCGCTGCGGGCCTTCCTGCTGGAGATCGCCAAGCAGGCCGGCTCGGCCATCGGAAAGCGCCTCGCCCAGTGGCTCCGCCAGGGCCGCCACGGCAAGCGCCGTTCGAGTCGACGCTGACGCGCGCTGACTGACGCCCTCACTCCTGCCCGGGTCCCGTCGCTGCCGCCAGCAGCGATCGGGGCCCGTCTGCTTGGCGTGTCCGAATACAGCCGTCAGGCACCACCATTTGCCTGGGCACGGCAAGGCCGGTGCAAGCCTGGACCAATCGACCACCTGCTTGCAAAGCCAGATCGGGCGGCATCGTTACCTGCGGAGGAGGGGAACAGCGCAGGTCGAGGCGGGCGTGGTGTTGTCCGTGGTTATCCGCTCGGGACCGGTCGCGACCGGTGTGAATGGCACGCTGGTGGCACGGCTGGATCCGGAGGAGGGCGCTTTGGGCCTGAGACCGATGACCTCACACCCGGGCCGTTGACAGCGGCGACACCCCGGATAGTTTGGGCGGAGGAGCTCGGCATCGAGCCGCCCAGGGCGGTACTGGGCCAGAGGGTGGAGCCGCTCGCCAGAAGCGCCAACCATGCCAGCCGCCCGCAGCGCTTGCTGGCCGACGGATACCACGCTTCAGGAGGTGCGCTCATGTCTCGGGAAGACAACAAGGCGATCATCCGCGCCTATGTTGAGACGGTCTGGAACCAGCAGCAGCTGGATCGCGCCGACGAGGTCGTGGCGCCAGACTTCCTCGACCACGCCGCCCTGCCCGGGCAGGCGCCCGGGCTGGAAGGCGCCAGGCGCAAGTGGGCAATGTACCTCAACGCGATTCCCGACCTGCGCGTCACGATCGAGGAGCTGGTCGCAGAAGGCGACAAGGTCGCGGTCCGCCGGACCTACGAGGGCATCCACCGGGGGGAGCTGCTGGGCATCCCGGCCACCGGCAGGCAGTTGCGGGTCGGCGGCATAAGCATCTTCCGTCTGGCCGAGGGGAAGATCGCCGAGCACTGGGAGCAGCTGGATCGGCTAGCCCTGATGCAGCAGCTCGGCGTCATCCCCGCCCCGGCCGCGCCCGCGGCCCCGACGGGCTAGTCAGCCTGTCCTGGCCGAGTGCAGCGGAGCCATGCCTGGCCGATGATTGCGTGAACCCGCTCACATCCCGGGCCACCGGCCTGGGGTCTTGGGCGTGCAAGTGCGGTGACCACCTGCCTCCTCAGCTACCTGGGAAGCGGCGCGGCAGTCCGCGTGAAGTCTTCCGTGTCAGATATCTCCGGGGGATCGCGGCGACCTGCGGCGGGCGGGGGAGTGTGCCCCAGGGCCTCGGCAAAGTCGCGATATGACCGTTGCGTCCGAGTAGACGGGACTGGGATCTCTGCCGCCGAAAACGCCCGGCGGCCCTCTCAGCTCCAGAAGTCGATGCTCGCCTGCGGGTCGGTTGTGGCGCCCCAGAACTCGGTGACCTTGCCATCGCGGACATGGCTGACGTTGGCCACCGGAACCTCGATCGACTTACCTCCGCGGGAGGCCGACAGCGTACACAGCACCACGGCGTGCTCGTCGTTGGCGAGCACGTCGTGAACATCCAGCCGGAACGTGCCCGCTGTCTCCTCGGCCAGCCTGCCGAAGAAACTGAAGACCTCGTCCCGGCCGTGGTAGGTGC
>WNFU01004482.1_pt1 | contig 31916 bp, 35 predicted proteins | sample 5400121 | NCBI WGS metagenome assembly WNFU01 (sample SAMN13153360, study PRJNA577476) | soil metagenome | isolation source: 100 cm soil or saprolite under grassland replicate 1 | place: USA:California | collected 2016-06-15
GACCCCGCGATCAAGTCGCTGGAGGGCGCCTGCCCGCTCGCCTCAACCACCTCGCCTCCTGACGACGCTCGCCGCGAGTCCCGCGCTCGAGCATCGACCTCGATCGGCAGCCTCAACCGCTTATCGCAGGATCCGGGTAACTAGGGCTGCGGGTGGGCGACGGTGTCGGCGAACGGCAGCCGCTCGACCAGGTGAGACGAGCCCGCGGGGATCGCCCGCAGCCAGATCGTGGTGACGCCGGTCTCGCGGAGGACGCACGGCCTCCCCTGGCCGGGCGGTGGGCAGTCTTCGCGCGTGGCGGTGATCCGGTCCTGGGCCCAGACGATCTGGCGGCCGTCGAAATCGAAGCCGCTGCGGAGCCGGAGCGGAGGGGCGAAGCGCGCCACGGTTTGCACCCTGTCCGTGAGGTCGGCGACGACGAGTGCGCCCTTCTTCGCGCTCGAGAAACGCTCGAAGGCGATGCGGTCGCCGGCGATGCGGACGAGCGTGCTTCGCCCGCGAAGCGGCAGCACGTGCGAATGCGGCTCCGAGCGCGAGAACCAGGCGACCGTGGTCCGACCGACTCCCGCAACCTCGATCAAGCGAAAGGCGACTGCGAGCTTGCCGTCAGGCTGCAGGTCGAAGCCCAGCTCCAGGCCGGGGGCGCCGGCGGCACGCATAGTGGCGCGGTAGGCCCGACGGCGCGAGACGCGGTCGTAGACGACGACGTGGCCGCGGTCGTTCCAGGCCACGAACCGGCCCGCGATCGCGACGTCGCTGCAGCAGGTTCCCGTGACGGCGGCGTCGCGAAGGACGAGCGGCCGGCGATCGTGCGCGACGTCGCGGACGACGACACGTACCCGGTCGTGGGCACAGTCGGGCTCCAGGTAGGCGGAGACACCGGCGTCGACGGCGAGCGCGCTTCCAGTGGACGCGAAGCAGGTGTGTCGAGGGACGAGCGTCTTGAACGGCCCTGTTGGCCGGCCGGCGAGGGCGTCCTGTGCCTGCGGGCACACGACGTTGGGCTGCGGTGGGCAGCTGGGGTAGCTCCGCTGGAAGGCGAGCAGGTCCGCCGAGGCGGCCAACGGCCGCCCGAGGTCGAGGGAGTCGCTCGAGTAGACGACACGCTCGCCGGGGCCCCGCGTCCAGAGACGGAGCGAGCCCTTCGCCCCCGCCTCCTCTTCCCATGCCACTCGATCTCCGGCGAGCACGGGCCCCTGCCACAGCACCCGCGGCGCGTCTGCGCGAGACGACCTCGCCACGCCGGAGCCTGGAAGGAGCACCGCCACAGCCCCGAGGACGACTGCTACCGACGGCCGCATCATCTGTGTATACGCCCCTGGGTGTTCACGAGTCACAGTTGGCGAGCGGCTTGTGCTTCGGGCAGTCCGTTTCAGTGGTCACTCGGACGGGAAACATGATGGCTCGGTGGACTCCATAGGGCATTTTCGTGCTCGTCCGGGCCTCGTGACGGATTTCGGATCCCGAGCGTGACCCTGGTTTCCTCATGGGAGAAGGCCACGGAGGTGTCCGAGCGGGTCGTGCCCGCTCACCTCGATCATCCCGCCTTACTCTACGGATCCCTCGAGGAGTTCGTGGACGGTCTGGCGCCGTACGTCGCTACGGGGATCGAGAACGGCGAGACGGTCTTCGTCGCCGCCCGGGGCGACTACCTCCCCGCCCTGCGCGCGGAGGTTGGAGACGCAGCCGACGCCGTGTGGTGGGCGGACACCCAGGAATGGCACCCGCACCCCTCCACCCGTCTGAGGGCATTCTACGAGTTCGTGGTGGAAGAGCTCGCCGCCGGGGCGACGTGGATCAGGCTCGCGGGCGAGCCCGTGTGGCCCGTCGGACAGCCTGAGCTCGAGCGCGAGTGGCAGCGCTACGAGTCGGTGCTCAACGCGGTGCTGGCACCGTTCCCGGTCTCGCTCGTGTGCCTGTACGACGCGAGGACCCTCGACGCCTCCGTGCTCGAAAGCGCGCACTGTACGCATCGCGTCATTCGGTGGCACGGGAAGGAGGTGCCGAGCGGCGCTTACGTGGAGCCCGAGGATCTCCTGCGCCGCTGGAGCCTTCAGTCGCCACCACCTCCCTCGTGGGCGTCGCTGATGCGGATCGCCTCGCTCGAGGACCTTCCGGCGGCGCGCCGCTTCCTCAGAGAGCGAGCGCGTCTCGCGGACGTCGGCCCCGACCGGTCGATGGACCTCTCCGTCGCGACCACAGAGGTCCTGACCAACGCCCTGCGCCACGGCGGGGGCGACGTCAGGCTCTTCGCGTGGGCGGAGAGCGAGACCTTCATCTGCCAGGTCGAGGACCGAGGACGAGGGATCATCGATCCCCTCGCGGGCTACCGCCCTCCCCTCGACGAGGCGAATGGGCGAGGCCTGTGGCTTGCCCGCCAGCTCGTCGACCTACTCCAGATCGTTCCTGGCCTCCAGGGGACGATCGTGCGGCTCCGCGTCGCCCGCTCGTAAGCGGGCGCGAGCGGCGCGCGTCGGCGGCTACGGTACAGGCGATGCGGCGGGTTCTTGCCGTCGGTGCTCGTCTCGCGAGCTGTGCCGCGCTCGCCGCCATGGTGCTCGGGGCCGGCGGGGGAGCGGCTGCGGACTCTGCCCCGCGCGTCACGGTCTTCGGGGATTCGATCGCAGACGCGCTCGAGTACGTGCCGGAGGCGCGGGCGTTCCTCGGCGATGGTCTCGACCTGCGTCTCGAGCTGGCCCCCTGCCGGAAGCTCGTACCCATCGGCTGCCCGTACATGGGCTCGCGCCCCCCGTCCGTGCTCGATCTGGTGCAGGCCTCGTCGCTCCTGCAGCTCGGCGGCATCGTGGTCGTGGACGTGGGCTACAACGACCCGGCAAACAACTACGACACCGACATGGCCCAGGTCGTGGACGCCCTGCTCGACCGCGGCGTCGGGCACATCGTCTGGGTGACGATGCGGGAGCAGAACGACGACTACCGGACCATCAATGCGGTAATCCGAGCGGCGCCCGCGCGCTGGCCACAGCTTGAGGTCGCCGACTGGGAGGGCGCGAGCAAGGGCCATGCCTGGTTCAACGTCGACGGCCTGCATCTGAACGCCGCCGGGGCCCTCGGACTGGCGAAGCTCCTGCGGCCGTACATCCTCTCGGCGTGCGGTGCCGCCTGCCAGAGCTCGAGGGCCGCTCCGGCACACGCACCACGAATCGTGCGGCGGCCGTCGCTGCGCGGGACCGCGGTCGTGGGACACACCCTCACGTGCCTCCCGGGCTCCTGGACGGGGCCGCGGCCCATCGTCTTCTCCTACCGTTGGCTCCGGAATGGCAAGGTGTTGGCAGGCGCACTCGAGCGATCACGCAAGCTGCGCACAGCCGACACCGGCAGGCTGATTGCCTGCCGGGTCTGGGCGAGCAACGCGACGGGGGCGACGAAGGCGACCTCGAAGCCCGTGCGCGTTCGCAGCGTCGGATAGCGCCCAATACACTCCGGCCCTGTGCCGCGCGCTTGCCTCGCCCAGGCCGCAGCGCTGGTGGTGGGACTTGCCGCCCTGGCGACGCCTGCGCGCGCGAGCGACGTCTTCGTGGCGATCAAGACCCCCACCGGGAACATCGGCTGCGCGTACTCGAGATTCACCGGGCAACCGGCGATCCTACGCTGCGACATTCGCAGCGGCCTCGTTCCTCGGCCACCACGCCCCAAGAGCTGCGACCTCGACTGGGCCTACGGCTACGAGATGGGCACCACGGGCCGGGCCCACACCTTCTGCGCCGGTGACACCGTCCTCGACCCGCGGGCTCGCGTCGTTGCGTACGGCAGGACCTGGAAGCGCGGTGGCTTCACGTGCGTCTCGCGCAGGACGGGCCTCACCTGCCACAACCGCTCGGGACACGGCTTCGTGCTGAGCCGCGGGCACTCCAGGACGTTTTGAGCTATGAATCGGACCGTGGCTGCGACGGAGACGCTCCCGACCCCGAGCTTCGACGAGTTGCAGGAGAAGCTCGTCTCTCTCTGGCACTCGATCGAGCGCCTGAACGAGAGCGAGCAGACGATCGTGGTCGTGTGCTCGCTGACGCTCGACGAGCCCAACATGCCCGCCTCGGTGCTGCAGGCCTACGAGGAGCGCTTCCTCTTCCTGCTCTTCCTGCTGCGCCAGCCGAGGGCGCGCCTGGTCTACGTGACCTCGCAGGAGATCAGCCCGACCATCGTCGAGTACTACCTGGGACTGCTTCCCGGCGTCATCGCCTCGCACGCCCGCAGGCGCCTCCATCTGCTCTCGCCGCTCGACGGCTCGTCGAAGCCGCTCTCGCAGAAGCTGCTCGAGCGACCGCGGCTCCTGCGGCGGATCCGCGACCTCATCCCCGATCCAGACCGGGCCCACCTGATCCCGTTCAACACCACCGAGCTCGAGCGCGACCTGGCACTTGCCCTGGGTATTCCGATGTACGGGGCGGACCCGAAGTTCTTCCCGCTCGGCACGAAGACCGGCTGCCGCCGGCTCTTCGCCGAGGAGGGGGTGAAGCATCCGATCGGCCGCGAGGACGTCTCCAGCGTGGCCGAGGCGGTCGAGGCCATCGAGTCGATGCTCGCCGAGCAGCCCGGCATCGAGCAGGTGGTCGTGAAGCTGAACGAGGGCGTGTCCGGCGAGGGGAACGCGATGGTCGACCTGCGCGGGGCCGCGACCCGCGAGGAGATCGAGCAGCGGGTCCGCGCGCTGAGCCTGGAGCTACCCGAAGCAAGCTACGAGGATTACATCGACAAGCTCGAGCGCCGCGGCGGTGTCGTCGAGCAGCGGATCGTCGGCGACGACTTCCGCAGCCCGAGCGTCCAGCTGCGCGTGACGCCGCTCGGCAAGCTCGAGGTGCTGTCGACCCACGACCAGCTACTTGGCGGCCCGGGCGGTCAGAGCTACCTGGGCTGCCGCTTCCCCGGCGACGAGGACTACGCGGCCGCCATCACCCGCGAGGCGGTCAAGGTGGGCCAGCGGCTGGCACGCGAGGGCGTCCTGGGCCGGTTCGCCATCGACTTCGTTGCCGTCAAGCGGAACGGCGCGTGGGATCCGTACGCGATCGAGCTCAACCTGCGTAAGGGCGGAACGACGCATCCCTTCCTCACGCTCCAGTTCCTCACCGACGGCACGTATGACCCCGAGACGGCCGTCTTCACCGCGCCGAGCGGCCGCCCCAAGTGCTTCGTCGCCTCCGACCACGTTGAGAATCCCGCCTACCGGACGCTGACCCACGACGATCTCTTCGACATCGCGGTCCGCAACGGGCTGCACTTCGACCACGCGCGGCAGACGGGGGTCGTCTACCACATGATGAGCGCACTCGGGGAGCACGGCCGCACGGGCCTGACCGCGGTCGGGGAGTCGCACGAGGAGGCAGGCGACTTGTACGAGCGGGCGGTGGCTGCGCTGGACGAGGAGTCGCAGGCCGCTCTAGCCGCTCGCTGACCAGTCGAACTCCTCGCCGATCCGCCTGAGGCGGGCGCGGGTCTCCTCGTCGCAGAGCGCGCCGTCCACAGCCACCTCGTAGAAGGTCCTGGGATCGTGCCCGCGCTCGGCCGCGGCTGCGTACTCCCGCGTCAGGTCGGTGTCGAACATGGCTGGGTCGTCGGTCGAGAGGGAGCAGCGGACGCCTGCGGCGATGAGCTTCCAGACCGGGTGGTCGTCCAGCGAAGGCACCAGGCCGATGCGGACGTTCGAGATCGGCGAGGTGTCGAGCACGATCCCGCGTGCCGCCAGCTCGCGCACGAGCGCCGGATCCTCGATCGACGTGATCCCGTGGCGCACGCGGTCGGCGTGGAGGAGCTCGAGGGCCCCCCAGACGGACTCCGGACCGACCACCTCACCGGCGTGGGGCACGGAGCCGAGGCCGGCGTCGATCGCCTTCCGGAATGCACCCGCGTAGAGCTCCGGCGGATACTCGGCCTCGTACCCGCCCAGGCCGAGGGCGATTACGCCGCGGTCCTGGTAGGCGATGCACCACTTGACCGTCTCCTCGATCTCCTCGTCGGTGGCGCCGCGCGTCATGTCGGGGGTCAGGCGCACTTCGACTCCCGACCGCTCCCTCGCCTCGTCGATCCCGTCGCAGTAGCCCTCGAACACCTCCTGCCAGGAGACGCCGCGGCGCACGTTCTGGGTCGGCGAGAAGATGCCCTCGATGTAGACCGCGCCGTGCTGGGCGGCCTCCTGAGCGTAGTCGACCACGACCTGCCGGAAGTCGTCGGCCGTCTGCAGTGCTGCGGTGACCAGAAGCCAGGTCTTGATGAAGTGGGTGAAGTCCGTGAAGCGGTAGAGGTCCCTGATTCCCTCCACCGTGTCGGCGGGCAGCTCGACGCCGTTTCGACGTGCCGCAAGCAGCAGCGTCTCGGGCTTGACGGCGCCCTCGAAGTGGATGTGGAGCTCGATCTTCGGGTAGGTCATCGTGTGTTCATCATCGTCTCTCCGCCCGGACGGCGCGAGGGTTAGCCATTTCGTTAACCGCCGCTTATCGTGGGCGCAGTGTTCGTGACGATTCCCTCCGACCCAGGAGTCAGCGGTGGGGCGAGGCACACGCTGAGGCCGTTAGTCGGGGAAGCTGTCCGGCTCCTCGCGGCAGCGGGCAAGCAGCTCGTCGTCGATGTTTCGCCCGGTGACGACGAGCACGATCGGGCCGTCCATCTCCCTGACCTGAGGCAGCGCCGCCAGGGCCGCGCCTGCCGCCCCCTCGGCCCGGATACCCGCTGCGTCGAAGGCCGCGACGGCCGTGGCGATCTCCCGTTCGGACACGTCGACCATGTGGTCGACGGCGTCGTTAAGCGCCTCGACCGCCATGGGGATAGCGACTCGAACCGCAAGCCCGTCGGCGATCGTGGCGCACCGGTCGGACTCGACGGGCTGGCGCGCTACCCAGGAGAGCTTCATCACCGGCGCTCCCTTCGCCACGACCCCGACCCGCAGTGCGCGTCGACCGATCGCGCGTCCGACTCCGACGGCGAGCGCGCCGTTCCCGACGGGCGTGACGACCGCCGCGAGGGACACCGGCGCCTGGGCGAGGATCTCCTCGCCGATCTTCCTGTAGGCCTCGTACTGGGCCGCCTCGGCGCCGTCTCCGAAGAACGCGAAGCCGTGCTCTTCGGCGAACCGTACCCCGTCGTCCTTCGCCTCGTCGAAGTCGTTACCCGTCAGCCGTACGTCGGCTCCGAGCCGCTCGAGTACGTCGAGCTTCGCGCGACTCGTCGAGAGGGGCGCGAAGATGATGGCCTCGAGCCCCAGCTGCTGCGCCGCCCACGCGGTTGCGGCGCCCTGATTCCCGGTCGAGGCGGTGACGACCGTGCTCGCTCCTTGCTCCCGGAAGGACTCGAGGACGGGCAGCGCGCCTCGCCACTTGAAGGCGCCGAGCTCGGGCACGTCCTCGCGCTTCAGATAGACGTCGCGGCCGGGCGCGAGTCCGGGCGGCGCGGGCTCGAGGGGTGTCGGCGCCGTCATGCGCCCGGGCTCGCCACGGAACAGTAGTTCGCCGGGCGGCAGGGCAGCGTGACGCCGAAGCGCACTCCGCCGCAGAGGCAGCTGCCGCGCAGGGTCTCGTCCATGATGAGATTCTGTCGCCTGTGCCGTCCACCGTGCAGCTCTTCGCCACCTGCCTTGGCGACCTCGTCTTCCCCGACGCGGTCGTTGACGCCGAGTCCTTGCTGCGCGAGGCGGGCTTCGAGGTCGAGTTTCCAGCGGCGCAGGTCTGCTGCGGCCAACCGGCCTTCAACTCCGGCCACCGTCGGGCGGCCCGCCGTGTCGCGCGCACGTTCACGCGGGCGTTCTCGCGCCACGCACCGGTCGTCGCGCCCTCGGGCTCGTGCGCAACGATGGCGGCCCGCTACCTGCCCGAGCTCGTCGGCTGCGAGCCGTACGACGTCTGGGAGCTGTCCGCCTTCCTGGACGCGCAGGGCGTCGAGCCGCCGCGGCGCAACGCCGGTCACCGGCTCGCCTATCACGATTCCTGTCACATGCTCCGCGAGCTGGAGATCGCCGATCCGCCCCGCCGCCTGCTCGAGCGCTCGGGGGCCGAGCTCGTTCCGCTTCCACGTCCTGACCTTTGTTGCGGCTTCGGGGGAACCTTTTCCGTGCGGCAGCCAGAGGTCTCGTCGGCCATGGCGGACGACAAGCTCGCGGGGGCGGCCGAGGCCGACGCCCTCGTCACCGCGGATCCTGGGTGCCTGATGCACCTGCGGGGTCGGGCCGAGCGAGCCGGATCACCGGTTCGTCTCGTTCACCTGGCGACGGCGCTGGCGAGGGGCGTCTCGTGACGAAACTGGAGCAGCCGCGGGGGCGCTTTCGCGAGATCGCGCGGATGAAGCTCGCCGATGCTCACGTCCAGGAGGCGGTGGACCTCTCGACGGGCCGGCTCATGGACCACCGCCTCGAGGCGTGGGAGGAACTGCCCGACGTCGAGGAGCTCCGCGAGCAGGCCCACGAGGCGCGGATGCGGGTGATCGACGACCTCGACCGCCACGTGGCCGAGTTCTCGTCGGCGCTCGAGGCCCGCGGCGGGAAGCCCTACGTGGCGCGGACGGCAGAGGAAGCGCGCACCTACGTGGTCGACGTCTGCCGACGGACGGGAGCCACGCTCGCGGCGAAGTCGAAGTCGATGGTCTCCGAGGAGATCGGGCTCAACGAGGCGCTCGAGGCGGCCGGCGTCAAACCCGTCGAGACCGATCTCGGCGAGTACATCCTGCAGCTCGCCGGCGAGCACCCGGTGCACATCGTCGCGCCGGCGATCGAGAAGACGGCGGAGGACGTGGCGGCGCTGCTGGGAAGGGTGGAAGGGAGAGAGGTTCCCGCCGACCTGGAGACGCTGACCCGCGCGGCGCGGCGCCAGCTCCGGGAGACGTTCCTGCAGGCGGATGTCGGCATCACGGGCGCGAACTTCGGCGTCTGCGAGACGGGCTCGGTGTGCCTGGTGACGAACGAGGGCAACGCGCGGCTCGTCTCCTCGCTGCCGCGGGTCCACGTGGTGGTCATGGGCATGGAGCGGCTCGTTGCGACCCTGGTCGATCTCACCGTCTGCCTGAAGCTGCTCGCCCGCAGCGCGACGGGCCAGAAGCTGACGACGTATACGACGCTCGTGACCGGACCGCGGCGTCCCGGGGAGCCCGATGGGCCGGAGGAGCTGCACGTGGTGATCCTCGACAACGGTCGCTCGGAGCTCGTGGGGGGTCGCTACAAGGAGATGCTTGCGTGCATCCGCTGCGGCGCGTGCCTCAACGTCTGCCCGGTCTATCGCAAGACGGGCGGCGCGGCGTACGGGCCGGTGTACTCCGGGCCGATGGGCGCGGTGCTCGCGCCGCTGCTCGCTGGGCTCGAGCACGCGCCGGCGTTGCCTCACGCATCCTCGCTCTGCGGGGCGTGCACCGATGCCTGTCCCGTGAAGATCCCGCTGCACGAGCTGCTGCTCGAGCTGCGGGCGGACATGGTGGAGCGAGGCGTGGCCTCCCGCTGGGAGCGGCTGGCGATGACGCTCTGGTCGCTCGCGTGGTCGCGGCCCCTCGCCTATCGGGTCTCAACCTCCCTCGCCCGCCTGGGACAACCCCTGGCCGGGCTCGTCGGCCCCGGCCGCGCCTGGGGGGCGGGTCGTTCGCTCCCGCCCCTGGCGCGGAGGCGGTACCGCGACCGGTGATCGAGGAGTTCGTCGGGAATGCCGAGGCCGCGGGCTTTCACGTCCACCGTGGGCTGGGTCCCGAGATCGAGGGTGCAGGCGTCTCGCGCGCGCTCTACGGCCTCGCGGACACGGGCTCGGTGGTGCTCGCCGCCTCGCCGGAGGAGTCGCGGGCCGTGTCGCTCCTGCCCGAGGTGCACGTGTCCCTCCTGGCGGAGGACCGGATCCTGCCGGGGCTGGAGGCGCTGTTCGAGGCGCTCGGCGGAGAGCTCCCGAGCGCGCTCGCGATCGTCACCGGGCCGAGCCGAAGCGCCGACATCGAGCAGAAGCTCGCCGTCGGGGTGCACGGCCCCGGGGAGGTGCACGTCGTGCTCGAGCCGGCCGAAAGGGACATGTCAGGGTGACAGTCACAGTGACAGTCACTGTGACTGTCACTTGTGATGAACGCGGCGAGGTTGACGGCGCCCGGGCCGGTTAGGGTTGCGCCGTGGCCCTGCCCATCGAGCGTCCCCAGAAGATCGTCTGCGTCGGGCTCAACTACTCCGACCACGCGGAGGAGCAGGGCGTCGCCCTCCCAGAGCGTCCGATCCTCTTCGCCAAATGGCCCAACACGCTCATCGGACCGGGGGAGCCGATCGTCGTCCCGGCGATATCCCAGCAGGTCGACTACGAGGCCGAGCTCGGCGTCGTCATCGGGCAGCGGGTGAAAGGCGCCTCCGCCGAGAAGGCGCTCGAGGCCGTCGCCGGCTACGTCTGCGTGAACGACGTCTCCGCCCGCGATCTCCAGTTCGCGGACGGCCAGTGGGTGCGCGGCAAGTCGCCGGACACCTTCTGTCCCGTCGGCCCGCGGCTCGTCCCGGCGAGCGAGATCCCGGATCCTCAGGCGCTCGGGATCCGTGCCGTTCTGAACGGCGAGACCATGCAGGAGTCGACGACCGCCAACATGGTCTTCGGCGTCGCCGAGATAATCGCCTTCGTCAGCCAGGCGATCACGCTCGAGCCGGGTGACCTGATCGCCACCGGGACGCCGGCCGGCGTCGGCGCGTTCCGGGATCCACCGGTCTTCATGCAGCCCGGCGACGAGATCACGATCGAGATCGACGGCGTCGGCGCGCTGACGAACGCGGTGACCGCTGCGGGCTAGCCATCGCGAACGATCGGAGCGGTGATCTGGATCGGGTTGCCGTCGGGGTCGGGAAGTGGGCACGCCGCCGATCCCGAGCGGCGGCAGGCGGAGGAACGCGTACTGCAGTGCGCGTTCCTCCGTCGCCGGGCCAGCGGTAGCCGATCTCGAACCCGAAGCAGTCGCGGTAGAAGCGGCCGGGCGTTCGACGTCCTCCACGCACAGGATCGGGAACGGCTCGCGGAGCACGGCAGCGACTCTACAGTTGCCCTCAGGTGAAGCGGCTCCGCCTCGACCACCTAGGCCTCCTGGCCGGACTCTTCCTGGCCGCGCTTGCGCTGCGGCCGCAGCTCGTCGGAGTCGGGCCGTTGATCCCCCAGATCCAGGACGACCTCGACGTCTCGCACGCGGTCGCGGGCCTGCTCGGCACGATCCCGGTGCTGTGCATGGGAATCTTCGCGCCGCCCGGGCCTCATCTCGCCCGGCTGCTCGGCACACGAACCAGCATCGCAGCCTGCCTTGGCGCCATCGCCCTGTTCGGCACGGCCCGCGCAGTTGCGCCCGAGGCCGCGCTCGTGATCTTGCTCACGGTCGGCGCCGGGGTGGGACTCGGGCTCGCCCAGACCCTGATGCCGATCGCCGTCAAGGAGCGTTTCGCCCACCGTCCCGCGTTCGCCACCGGCATCTACGCCATGGGGATCAACGTCGGCTCCGCGATTTCCGCAGCCGTCGCCGTCCCCATCGCTCACGTCGGGAACGGCTGGCGGACCTCCCTGCTCGTCTTCTCGCTCGGCACGGTGCCGCTGCTCGGCGGCTGGCTCTGGCTGACGCGACGCGAGCGGCCACACCGGTCGGCGGAGGCCCGACGGGTCGTCGGCCTGCCGTGGCGGAGCGCGCTGACGTGGCGGCTCGTCCTGATCTTCGGGATGATGAGCACGACCTTCTACGGGCTCAACTCGTGGCTGCCCGACTCCTTCGTCGAGCGGGGCTGGAGCGAGAGCCGTGCAGGCGCTCTCCTGGCCGTCCTGAACCTCTGCGCCTTGCTGCCGACCCTCGTCGTCACCTGGCTCGCCGATCGCGGCGGCTCGAGACGGCTGTATCTCGTCGGCGCCGGCCTGGTGCTGGTGGCCGGGATGCTCGGTTTCGTGCTAGCGCCCGGTGCAGGCCTGGCGTGGGCGGCCCTGGCCGGACTCTCGACCGGGGCAGCATTCCCGCTCGTGATGACATTGCCGCTCGACGTTGCGCATCACCCCGCTCAGGTGGGCGCGGTCGCGGCGATGATGCTCGGGGTCGGCTACTCGATCTCCGGGGTCTCTCCGTTCGTACTCGGCGCCGTGCGGGACACGACCGGCTCGTTCACACCGGTCCTGTGGGCGCTGGTGGGCACGTCGGTGGCGCTGCTCGCGCTCTGCTCGGCGCTCTCCCGTGAGCGCCTCAAGGCAGGGCGCATCGGCGAGCTGCCGGCCGCGCCGTGATGCCTACCCGGCCGCGGTCTGCGACTGCCAGTAGCGGTTGAGCGCCCCCTGCACTTTGATCACCCAGACGATGCTTCCGATCAGCGGTATCAGGGCCCACAGCCCAGTCCAGCCCGTCATGGGCCGCTCGAGCCCACGCTCGGCGTACATCTCTCCGACGTAGGAGGGCAGGAGGAAGATCGACACCGGTACGAGCGCGAGCAGCAGGCCGACGATCCCGCTCACGCCCTCGCCCCGATGCGCCTGCAGCTCCGCGAAGGTGATGTAGATCCAGTAGAGGCCGTAGATCCCGAACGTGACGAGGAGCAGCAGGATCACGGTGCCGACGCCGCGCTGTCTCCCCACCGGCCGCGCCGATTCCATCTCGTTCATCTCCCATCCCTCCTCACGCGGAAGCCCCTTGGGCCTCCCAGTAGCGATTGAGCGCGCCCTGCACCTTCACGAACCAGACGATGCCCGGGATGATCAGGATCCCGCCGGGGAATCCCCAGAGGCCGGTCCAGCCCGTGACCGGCGGCTCCTGCCCGTCGCGCTTGTACATCTTCCCGATCTCAGACGGAATGACGAAATCCATGACTGGAGTGATGAGGATCCAGACCACGAGCCCAAGGATGCCGCCGAGGCCCTCTCCCGTGTGCTGTCTCATCTCCTCCTCGGTCTTGAAGACCCAGTACCAGCTGTAGAAGCCGAGCGTGACGATGAACAAGAGGATCCCGAAGCCGATTCCGCGCGGCTTCCCCAGCGGCCCTGTGCCGGTGGCAACAGTCATTGCAACCCCCTATCCCATTCCGAGCGAGATGATCCCACGGTCGACGAGGCCCCGCGTGAACGCGTCCGCCGGCAGGAGCTTGACGCCGTACGCATCGCGTAGGAACCACTCGAAGTAGACGAAGACGCTCGAGCGCACCGCATTCACCTTCTGCAGCCGGGCGAGGTCGTAGACGGCAACGGCCGAGCGGAGCCCATCGTCGTCGAGGAAGCGCTCCACGACGCCGTCGCCGAGGTCCGCGAGCAGGAGCAGGGGCCCATCTCCCGCCAGTCGATCGCAGAAGAGGAGGCTCGCGCGCAGCTCGAGTGCGCCCCGTTCCCGCTTGCACTGGAGCTCCAGTCGAGACGTCTCCTCGTCGAGCACCTCCACGTCGTCGAGCTCGTCACGGCAGTAGGAGGCAAACCCGGCCAGGACCTCTCCCTGCGCGAACGTCCTCGCAGCCCATTCGAGGTCGCGGCCTGCACGGAGCTCGTCCAGCGTCGTGCGGCCGTCGACGACGAGCTGCACCTTGTCGCCCCATTGCTCGACGAGACCCTGCTCCTCGACGCTCCGCCAGGAGGCGCCGGGAAGGACGGTGGAGACCTCCGCCTCGAGCTCGTCCAGGGTGAGCGAGCGCTCGGCGCCGGCGATGCGCGGATCCGCGAGGGCCTCGAGGACGGCAAGCTCGACGGTCTCCACGGAGCGTTTCTACGTGATCTGCCCCAGCGTGTCCAGCAGAACCGACGGCGCGAGCTCCGCGACGGGCAGCAGCAAGCCGCGCATCGAGCGTGCCAGCTGGTCGGCGCAACCGTCTCCCGTGGACGTGTCGGCCACGATGCAGGGAACGCGCGCCCGGCGCAGAGCGTGTCCTTCGGCCAGCACGTCTGCCACCGGATCGGTCCCGAGCCGGAGCGGGACCGTCGGCCTCCCGTCGGTGACGACGACGAGGAGCGGCACCGAGTTCGGATGCTTGAAGAGCTCCTGGCGAACGAGTGCCCGCGCCCGTCTGAGCGCGTCGGCCAGCGGGGTCTGGCCCGAGAGCGGGATGCGCCGCAGACGGTGGAAGGCGAGCACGGGGCTGGAGGTGAAGGGAAGTGCGACGGTGGCCTCGGGCACCCCGCCGCGGAAGGCCACCAGCGCGATGCGGTCGCCGTGGCCGGTCGCGTCCTGGAGCAGGCGGAAGACGATGCCCTTCACCTTCTCGACCATCCGCTCGGCGTGCACGGACCACGAGTTGTCGACGACGAAGCAGACGGCGTACGGCGAGCGGTGCCGTCGAACCTTGCGGCGCAGGTCCTCCGGCCGCACGGCGATTGGTGCCCCGCCGCGGACGGCCGCCGCACGCAGCGTGGCGTCGAAGGCAACGTCCGCGTCCTCGTGCCGGGCGAGGCGGTGCCGGTCGTACTTGCCCTTGCGCTCGCTGACCAGCGAGCGGGCCCGGCGGCCGACGCGCGAACGCTCCATCGGGTCCAGTCCCGTGCGGCGCCGGAAGACCGCTTCGACGTCGACGTCCAGCGCGGCCACGCCGGGGGCGCCCTCGGGCTCGAGGGCGGTCTCGACGGCTAGCCCGCCGCTTTTTTTGGCGTCAGCTCCGCCTCGAGCGCCTCGTCCAGGAGCCGGCGGAGCACCTGCGGCTCGAGCTCATTCGGCGGCCCGAAGGGATCCACCGCGAGGCGGTGTCCGAGCGCCAGCTCGGCCGCCTGCAACACGTCTGCCGGGGAAAGCTCGGTGCGTCCGTCGAGTGCGGCGACCGCCTTCGCGCATTCGAGGATGGTCACGTCAGCGCGGTGGCTCGACACGCCTGCAGCGAGCACGAGTCGCGCGATCGCCGTGTAGAGGCCGTCCGCGACGCGGATCTTGGCCAGAAGACGCTCGGCCGCGGCGACCTGTCCGGCGAGCTCGTTCTGAGCGCGCTCCCAGCCTGAGACGAAGGTCTCCGGATCCTTGGTGAACGCCTCGCGGCGGCGCACGATCTCGGCTCTCGCCTCCGTGTCCGACACCGGCTCCACCGCCAGCTCGAGCCCGATGCGGTCCGCGATCTGCGGGCGCAGGTCACCTTCGTCCTCGTTCATGGTCCCGACGAGCAGGAAGCGCGCGGGGTGGGCGATGGACACGCCTTCTCGCTCGACGAGGTTGACTCCGAGCGCCGCCGCGTCGAGCAGCACGTCTGTGAGGTGGTCGTCGAGGAGGTTGATCTCGTCGACGTAGAGGATGCCGCGGTTGGCCTCCGCCAACAGGCCCGGCTCGAGCGCCCGCGCGCCCTCAGTGAGAGCGCGGGCGATGTCGACCGAGCCCGCCACCCGATCCTCGGTGGCGTTGAGCGGAAGGTCGACGATCCGGCGCCGCCGGCGCGTGACCGGGAGGGTTTCCCCTCGATCGACCCGCTCGACGCATGCAACACAGGGAGATTCCGGGTCGCAGCTGAAGGGGCAGTCGGCGACCACATTGATCTCGGGCAGGAGCTCGGCGAGCCCGCGCACGGCGGTCGACTTGCCCGTCCCGCTCGTTCCCTTGACGAGCAGACCGCCGACCGCCGGGTTGACGGCGTTGAGCAGGAGCGCCTTCTTCAGACGCTCCTGCTCGACGATGGCCGCGAAGGGGAAGTAGCGCAAGGTCACGCCGTGACGACCAACCTCTTTCCGAAGGTCGGCTCCGCCTGCACGATCGGCGGGAACTGCCATGTGCCGATCAGCGGGACCGCCGTGTCGCGGTTCACCTTGACGTCGATGACGTACGGGCGCTTGGCCTCGAGGGCCGTCGCGAATGCGTCGGCAAGGTCGCCCGGCCGGTCGATCGAGATGCCGCCCGCTCCCATTGCTTCGGCCATGGCGGCGAAATCGGGGTTCCAGAACTCGCCCGTCGACTGCTTGACGAAGCTCGTCCCGATCTCGCGGTTGTCCATGTAGAAGCGCTGGAGATCGCGGATGACACCGATCGAGTAGTTGTTGAGGATCACCCAGACGGCCGGGATGTCGTGCTCCACCGCCGTGGCGACGGCGCCCGGGAACATCATGAAGCTGCCGTCGCTCGTCACGCAGATCGCCGGCCGTTCGGGCCGGCCCAGCTTGAGTCCCAGCACGCCGGCGGTGCCGAAGCCCATGCCGGCGAAGCCGCCGGGCGTGAACACCGTCCTCGGTTCGTAGACGGACCAGTACTGCTCGACCCAGGTCTGGTGGTTGCCCGTGTCCGTGATCATCAACGTGTCGCGCGGAGCCGCCTTGCGGAGCTCGCCGATCACACGGCGTGGGTCGATCGGCTCTGCATCGGACTCCATCTCTGGCCGGATGAAGTTCTGCCACTCCTCCTTCCAGCCCTCGAGGTCGTCGTCCCAGCCGCTGCGCTCTCGCTTCGCCCCCTGCGCTCCGACCAGCTCGCGCAGTTGACGCAGGACCTCGCGGGCGTCGCCCACGATGCCAAGCTCGGTCGGGTAGTTGCGGCCGATCTCGGTCGGGTCGATGTCCACGTGGATCAGCTTGGTGGGCGGGATGTTGTACGTGTAGCCGGGCACCCACGAGGAGCAGTGGATGTCGGAGAAGCGGCAGCCGATCGCCAGGATCACGTCGGCGTTTCGCGCCGCCTCGGTGGCGGGGTACTCGCCCCAGCAGCCGGCGATGCCGAGGTTGAGCGGGTGGTCGTAGGGCAGGGCGCCCTTGCCCATGAAGGTCGTGTAGACGGGCAAGTTGGCCTCCTCGGCGAAGGCGGCAAGCTCCCCGGCCGCGTCCGAGAAGACGACGCCGCCCCCGGCCAGCACGAGCGGACGCCTGGCCTTGCGGAGCAACTCGAGCGCCCTCGCGACCGCCTCGGGTGAGCCCGGCGTCCGCCAGTTCAGCTGCAGCGAGTGCTCCTCCGGCTCGGGCACCTCGGTATCGCCCGTGCGGATCCAGAGGTCGTAGGGGACGTCGATGTGCACCGGGCCGGGGCGGCCCGTGCGGGCGAGCTTGAACGCCTTGGGCAGGAACTTGCCCAGGTCCTCCACGGAGTGAGCCTGGAAGCTGCGCTTCGTGATCACCCTGGCCATGCTCGGGAAGTCGGCCTGGTGGTGGCGGTACTCCTCCTGGAGCGCGCCCGAGTCGTACTGGTTCGTGGCCACCTGCCCGGTGATGGCGATGAACGCGGACGAGTCGTAGAACGCGTTGCCGAGCGCGACGGTGAGCAGCATCGGCCCAGGGCCGGTCGAGGTGTAGACGGGGATCAGCTGCCCGGTGGCCCGGAAGTACGCGTCGGCCATGTACCCGGCCGCCGACTCGATGCGTGGGAAGACGATCTTCAGCTCGTCCTGGTGGTTGTACACGCCGTCGAGCAGGCCGACCGCCCCGTGCCCGGCGTAGCCGAACAGGTACGGCACCTTCTCCTTGATCAGATACTCGACGACGAGGTCACAGCCGCGGATTTCCGCCATCTGGCCTCCCCTCTATCGCGTGCGCGGCCGAGAGCCGCCCCGCGCCACTATACGACGGGACGGCTCCCCAGCGCGGCGTGTTTCAGTGGCTCATCGTCCCTTCGACGTTGCCGACTTTGAGCAGGCCCACTTGGCCGAGGTCGACGCTGGCGAAGGAGTGCGAGACGAAGGGATAGAGGCCGGGCTCGTCAATCCTGACGTCGAAGACACCGCCGCCGCCGGCCGGCACTGGAACGGTCTGCACGTTCTGCTGGTAGTGCGTCATGTCGCCGTTGGCCCACGCCCGGTTCAGGAGCGTGCCGACGACGTGGAAGTCGGTGTCGAAGCTCGGGCCCGCTGCGACGACCCAGAAGCGGACGGTCTCGCCGGGATTCGCGATCAGCGGGTGCTTCACGTACTGGCCGGCATAGCCGTTCCAGGTGACCCAGTCCGGGGTCATCGCGTGCGCCTTGGCCATGTCCAGCGAGGCGGGTCTGGCCAGGCCGGGGGAGCTCAGGTACCACTCGCTCGAGATCCCGGAAGGCGACGTTCGGGGCGATTCGCGCCGCGTGGAAGTCGACGGAATGGGGGATCGCGCCACCGTTGGTGAGCGTGATCTTCACGGTCTGGCCCTGCCGGACGTGAATGACCGGGCCCGGCGCGCCGCCGGCGAAGCCCCACGAGCTGTACTTGATTCCCGGTGCGATCTGGATCGTGACGTCCTTCAGTACGAGGTTGACATTTGCGATCCCGCCGACCGGTGCGGCCGGCAGCGTGGCGGGATACGGCGTGTGGGCCGCCGCGATCTCGTCCGCGTTGGCGGGCGCGGTGCCGGCGAAGCTCTGCGTGGCCGCCGCTGTGGCCTGAGCGCCGTGATCGTGCACCGCTGAAGCGGGGGTCGAGCCGGCCGCGGCTGCCCGGGCGTCGTCGCGGGCGTTCTGGGCGGAGACTCCCATCCAGAGGGCGACGAAGAAGAGGATCGCAACGGCGATGCCGAGGAAGATCGCGACGATTGTGATCAGGGCTGCGGATTCCCGCTTCGGTTCGTGGTACGCGGGTGCTCGCTCGGATGCAGGGACGTATGCCACCAGAGTTCCTCCTTCGCGTTCTCGATACGAAGACGGTAGTTGGACGTGGAGATGATTCCTACGGGTCCGAGCCGCAAGCTGGCTGCGGGTTTTCCCGGATCCGCGCCCGGTCGAGCGATTGCTCAGGTAGCGGCGCGGAACAGGTCGACGGTCTCCCGGACGCCGTCGGCCAACGGGGTCAGCTCGAGGTCGAGGGTGGGCTCGGGCAGGCGCTCCGGGAAGGGGAGAGGAACGTCGTCGAGCTCGATCAGCCCCGCCGCGTCGGGCGCGGCGGCCTCGATCGCGCTCACGACTTCGCGCACGTGCACGTCCGGCCCGCCCAGGTTGTAGACCGAGGCCTCCTCGGGCGACCGGCGGGCGGCGGCGATGAAGGCGCGTGCGACGTCGGGGGCATAGTGGAACTGCGTCCGGCCGCCGAACGAGATGCGGTAGGGCTCCCTGCGGACGGCCGCGAGCATCGCCTGCGTCGGCGTCGAGGTCATTCCCTGATCGCGTCCGGGCCCGTAGACGCAGAAGGGGCGGAGGCCCAGGCTCGCGATCCCGTCGTCGCGCCAGTAGACCTGCGCCGTCCCTTCGTTCGCGAGCTTGTAGATGCCGTAGTGCGTGGTCGGGGCGATCTCGCCCGCGGAGTCGTAGACGGCTGCGGAGCTCGCATAGGCGAGCGTCGTCCTGAGCTCCCGCCGCTTGACGGCCTCGAAGACGTTGATCGTGCCGACGACGTTGACCCGGGCGCCGAGCAGCGGGTCGGCCTTGCAGAAGGGCACCTGGAGGGCGGCGAGGTGGATCACATGGCTGACGTCGTGCTCCGTCAGCTCGTGCTCCAGCGCGTCGAGGTCGGTGACGTCGCCCTCGACGAACACGATCCGGTCGAGCTCTTCGGGCGAGGCGATCAGCCGGAGCCGATGGTCGCTGCCTCCGAGGTCGTAGGCGATGACGGGCGTTCCCTGGCGGGCGAGCGACACGCAGGTCCAGGCGCCGATGCAGCCGAGCGCACCGGTCACCAGGAAGGACTCGTCAGACATCCTCGTAGACGGTGACGACCTCTGTGTAGAACTCGAGCGCGGCCCGGCCTTGCTCGTGCGGGCCGAAGCCCGAGCCCTTGATCCCGCCGAAGGGCACGTGCACGTCCGCGCCGGCCGTCTGCCCGTTGATCCGGATGATCCCGGCCTCGATCTCAGTCGCGAAGGTGCGCGCGGCGGCGAGACTGGAGGTGAAGATCGACGCCGAGAGGCCGTACTCGACCGCGTTCGCCCGCCGTAGTGCCTCATCCAGGTCGGAGAAGCGGTAGAGCGACGTCACCGGGCCGAAGACCTCCTCGCAGGAGAGGAAGGCATCGTCGGCGAGGCCCTCGAAGAGGGTGGGGGCGAGCAGGTAGGCCTCGTCGTCGAGGCGCTCGCCTCCTGCCAGAAGCGTCCCGCCGTCGGCCTTGCCGCGCTCGATGCCCGCCTGGACCTCTTCAAGCTGCGTCTCGTTCACGATCGGGCCCACCTCTGTCTCGGGCTCAACGGGATCACCGACGACGCCACGCTCGATCCGCTCCAGCAGGCGCCGCTTGAAGTCGTCGTGGACCTCGTCCTGCACGTAGATCCGCCGCGTGGCCGTGCACTTCTGGCCTGCCGACCAAAACGCGCCCGCGTAAGCGGCCTCGGCTGCGCGGTCGAGGTCGGCGTCCGCCATCACGATCAGCGGGTTGTGGCCGCCCAGCTCGAGTTGCACGCGCTTGCCGAGCCGCGTGGCCTCGTCCCGCACCTGGCGGCCCACGGCGACCGAGCCGGTGAACGACACCGCCTTGACGAGCGGATGGCGGACGAGCGGCTTGCCGACCTCGGAGCCACGTCCGATGACGACGTTGAAGACGCCGCCGGGCACGCCCCCCTCCTCGAGGCAGGCGGCGAGATGCAGGCCGGTCAGCGGCGCTTCCTGCGCGACCTTCATCACGACCGTGTTGCCGTAGGCGAGCGCCGGTGCCGACTTCCAGGCCGGAATCGCCGCCGGGAAGTTCCAGGGCGTGATGAGCGCGACCACGCCGAGGGGACGGCGCTCCGTGTAGACGACGCTGCCGGTCGAGGCCTGCTCGTAGCGCTCGCCCGTCGCCCGCAGGCCCTCGCCGGCGAAGAAGCGGAGGATCACCGCCATGCGGCCCGCCTCCATGCGCGATTCCCGGATCGGCTTTCCCATCTCGAGCGTCATGTCCTGGGCGACCTGCTCGACACGCCGCTCCAGGGCGTCCGCGGCCTTCCCCAGCACCGCGCCGCGCGCTGCAGCCGCGGTACGCGACCACGAAGGGAAGGCGGCTGCCGCCGCCTCGACCGCTGCGTTCACGTCTGCCTCGTCGGAGGCCGGAAACTCGCCGACGGGCTCGGAGGGACGCCAGGGGCCGCACTTCTTGTACGTGTGGCCCGAGAGGCTGGGCCGCCATTCGCCGCCGACGAAGTTCGCGAACGCGGGTCGTGCCGGTGCTTCGATGACCTCTGACATCTGCCTCACTTCCTTGTTGCTCTCGCTACATGGTGACAGTCACTGTGACTGTCCCTGTGACTGTCACTGTGACTGTCACCCTGGCATGTCGGATTCGGACACGAGGTCGGCCGCCCGGGCGACCGGATTGCGCAACGTACCGATTCCGGGAACGTGGATCTCGACCGCGTGGCCCGGCTCGAGCGTGAAGTCGTCCGGCGGGACGAGCCCGGTGCCGGTGAGCAGGACCGAGCCGGCAGGGACCGGGTTGTCGCGCAGCAACCAGTCGACGAGCTCTGCGAACGACCGTCGCATCCGCCCCGTCGACGTTTCGCCTGCGAAGAGCTCCCCGCCACGCCGGTCGAGGATGCGCATCCGAATCTCGAGCGGCGCCTCCCAGTCCTCCGGCGTGAGCACGGCGGGGCCGAGGGCGCACGCTCCCGCGAAGATCTTCGCCTGGGGCAGATACAGCGGGTTCTCCCCTTCGAGCGAGCGGGAGGAGACGTCGTTGCCGATGGTGAGCCCGGTGGCCGAGCCACCGGCGCCGATCACGATTCCGATCTCCGGCTCGGGGACGTTCCAGGACGAATCGCCGCGCACGCCGATCGGACGGCCGGGGCCGACCGTGCGTCGGCAGCCGGCGTCCTTCAGGAAGAGCTCGGGGCGCTCGGCCTCGTAGACGAGTGCGTACACGTCCTTCACCGCCGACTCCTCGATGCGCGCGTCCCGGCTGCGCTCGTACGTGACGCCGGCGCACCAGACCTCAGGAGGCTCGAACGGCATCAGCAGCTCGTACGGGGCCGGAAGCTCGAGTGTCTCCGGATCAAGGGGCTCGACCGGGAGATCCACCGCCAAGACCGTCCGGACACCCCCGGGGCCGTCGAACCGCACGTGCCGAGCACCGCGTGCCGCTTCGGTCGTCACCAGTGCAATCGTAGTCAGCTACGATCGCGCCAACAGAACGAGTAGCGGTTGCGCTCTACGGCCTTCCTTACGCGTTCGCAACAGGCAAGGGAGGTGTTTTCATGGCAACCGGAACCGTCAAGTGGTTCAACGACGCGAAGGGCTACGGCTTCATCTCGCCGGCCGACGGCGGGGAGGATCTCTTCGTTCACCACACCGGCATCGCCGGCAGCGGCTTCAAGACCCTCTCCGAGGGTGCCAAGGTCGAGTACGAGCCGGCAGAGGGCCCCAAGGGCCTCCAAGCGACGAACGTCGTCGAGATCCGCGGCTAGCACACCAAGACTCGGGCGGTCCGCCGTGGCTTCGCCCGGCGGGCCGTCCACCGAACACGTGGTGCAGCCGAGAGAAGGGGTGCACGATCGCCGGCAAGGAAGAGAAGATCGATCTGGAGGGCGAGGTCCTCGAGGCCTTCCGCAACGGGATGTACAGGATCCTGCTCGACAACGGTCACGAGACCCTCGGCTACACGGCGGGCAGGATGCGCCGCCACCGGATCAGGATCGCGCCGGGCGATCGCATTCGCGTCGAGCTCTCCGCCTACGACCTCGACCGGGGCAGGATCGTCTACCGCTATCGGTGAGGGCCGTTTTCGCAGCAGGATCAGTAGACGGCCCGCCCGCCCGAGACATCGAACACGGCCCCGGTCGAGAAGGAGCAGTCCTCGCTCGCGAGCCACGAGATCAGCGCAGCGACCTCCTCCGCCGAGCCCATCCGCCCGAGCGGGATCCGCGAGACCATGTAGTCGACGTGCTCATGGGAGAGGCCGGCGAGGATCGGCGTCTCGATCACGGCGGGCGCCACGCAGTTCACCAGGACGCCCGTCCCGGCCAGGTCCTTGCCGATCGACTTGGTGAGCGCGATCACCGCCGCCTTCGAGGCGGAGTAGGCGGCGGCCATCGGGTTTCCCTCCTTGCCCGCGATCGAGGCGACGAGGACGATGCGGCCGTAGCCTCGCGAGACCATGCCGGGAATCGCCGCGCGGCAGGCGTAGAAACTGCCGTCGGCGTTGACCGCGAACACGCGTCGCCATTCGTCGTCGCGCACGTCCACCGTGTGCAGGGACTCTCCCGGAATCCCTGCCGAGTTGACGAGGACGTCGACCGGGCCGTGCTCGGACTCGACCCTGGCGACTGCGGCGTCGAGATCTGCGGAGCGGCTGATATCCCCCTGAATGTCCGCCGAGGGATCGAGGTCGAACGTGATCACCTCGGCGCCCCCGGCCCGCAGGCGCTCCGCGGTCGCCGCGCCGATGCCGCTCGCCCCTCCGGTGACGAGGGCGACACGGCCTGAGAAGTCGTACGAGTTCGCCACTCCGCGGTTATATCCGAGGCCGCGGCGTAACGGCGCGCCTTCGGCCGGACGTCCCTGTAGGACGCCCGGCACTCCTCAGTAGGCTAGGTCAGAGCCGTTGTGGCGCGGCCCCAGCGCGTGAACGTGTCAGCCGCGGGGCGTAGTGCCAGCCCCAAGACGAGCCCCGGAGCCACGTAACCGACGACGACGAGCGTCCATATCCACATCCCGCCACCTCCTCCCTCGATCCGAGCAAAAAAAAAGCCTCGGGGAGATAACGTCCCGAGGCACCAGTGCCTTCCCAGAGCAGCCAGTCGCTGGCCGCCACCCCACGGTAGCGAACGGCGAGGGTCTCGCGCAAGGGCCGGAGCTGACCGACGGGCGCTAGCGGTGGACGATCTCGGCGCCGGCGAACGTACCGGTGCTCCGAGCGTTCCCAACCAGCTCGTTGCCGGAGATTTCTGCTCTCGACTTGTAATGGCTCTCGATGCCGTAGCCCTGGAGCGCGAGGTCCCCCGAGGCGCGGTCGGCGCGGGTGCCCGAGACATGATTGTCCTCGATGGTGCACTCCGACTCGTCGCCGCAGTAGATGCCGATCCCGAGCGCATCCCGCACGCGGTTGCGCTCCACCATGCCCATCGACATCTCGGTGACGCTGATGGCCCGCAGCGCGGTCGACTGCACGCGGTTCCTGCGCACGTCGACCAGCGCCATGTGGGTGACGATGCCCTCTCGCCCGCCGACGATCTGGCAGCCGTCGACGACGCTCATGCCGTAGCCCATCGCGAAGGAGATGTCGATGCCCTGGGTGTAGCCGGCGGGAGAGTCGATCCTGCAGTCTCGGATCGTGACTGCGGCGAGGCGCACGTGGATTCCGTCGAGCCTGGCGCCGCGGATGCGCACACGCTGGAGCAGGACGTCCTTCGCTCCGTCGATCTCGATACCGTTCTCCCCGCCGATCACCGTCACGTCCCGCACCACCACGTCGTCGGCCCGGATCCGGATCCCCCCGCGCACGACCGCGCCGGGCGCGCCCACGAGCCGCTCTGCCCGGTCGAGCACGATCGGCCCCTGGTGGGTGCCGGCGCTCAGGTGGATGGTCGGCGGCCTGTACGTCCAGGCCACCGCCACGAACGCCGTTGTCCCGAGGGCAAAGGCCGTGGCCAGGCGTCGGCCCGCCACCCCGACGCCGCGGTGCAGGCCCAGTCCGAAGTAGCCCGCGACGACTGCTACGAAGACGACCGTGTTGAACAGGAAGTGCAGCTCGATGAGGCTGAAGTTGTGGCCCTGGGGCGGGGGGAGCAGCTGGCCGAGAAACCCAGGCGTCCCGTCTCGGTGGCCGTTGCCGAGCCACTGCGCGAACTTCTCCGAGTGCTCGATCACGTGGTCGGCCTGCACGACGAACACGCCGACGGTGAGCGTGAGCCACGCCCAGAGCTTGTCTCTCGGCAGCCGCTCGACGCGCCACAGGCCGCCGCCGACGTAGAGGCCCGCGAGCGCCACGAAGATCGAGACGTTGTAGGCGAAGTGGATCGGCTCGACGTCGAAGAGGAAGCCGAGCAGCCCCCGGCAGTCGTTCGGGCACGCGGCGTCGATCACGTCCTTCTGCACCACCTGCGCCACGTGCTCGGCCTCGTGTGCAGTCATGACGACGAGGAGCAGCAGGAAGGCGGTGCGCAGCCGCGCCTGGGTCACTTGACGGAGCCGGCCAGGAGGCCCTGCACGAAGTAGCGCTGGAAGGCGAAGAAGACCGCGAGCGGGATTGCGAGCGAGATGAAGGAGGCGGGCGCGATGAGCTCGACGCTCTGCCCGAACTCCGAGAGCTGGGTGTAGATCGCAATCGTGATCGGCTTCGTGTTGCGGGCGAAGACGAGCGCGACGAGCAGGTCGTTCCAGACCCAGAGGAACTGGAAGATCGCGAGCGAGGCGATGGCCGGCAGCCCGAGGGGGAGGATCAGGCGCAAGAAGATGCGGAACTCGGAGGCGCCGTCGATCCGCGCCGACTCGAGAACGTCCTTGGGGATCCCGATGAAGAAGTTCCGTAACAGGAAGATCGCGAACGGCAGCCCGAAGGCGGTGTGGAAGAGGACCAGGCCGAGAACGGTGTCGTAGATGCCGAAATCGTTGTAGAGGCGGAACATCGGGATCAGCGCCATCTGCAGCGGCACGACGAGCAGCCCGATCACGACGATGAAGAGCCAGTCGCGGCCGGGGAAGTCGAGCCAGGCGAAGGCATAGCCGGCCAGGGCAGCGACGACGATCGGCAGCAAGGTGCCGCCGAGCGCGATGTAGAACGTCGTCAGCAGCGAGTGCGTGATCGTCTCGTTCTCGAAGATCTTCCGGTAGCTCTCGAAGGTGAGGATGCTCGGCTTCGAGAAGACCCGCCACCAGCCGCCAGCGCTGATCTCGTCCGCGGACATCAGCGACGTGAGGAGAAGGCCGAAGGCGGGAACGAGCCAGAGCAAGCCCACGAGGACGAGGACGAGGTGGACGGGCGCCTTTCCGGCAACGCGCGCGATTCTCGTCGCGAGGCTCTCCTCGAGACGGGGCACCTCGATCTCCGCCACGGACACCGGCTACACCTCTCTCCGGAAGCGGCGGACGTTCAGGGCGAGGACGGGGAGGACCAGGAGGAACAGGAACACCGCGATCGCAGAGCCGAGGCCGAAGTCGTTCACGCCGCCGAAGGACGTGCGCCACATCGCCAGCGCGATGACGTTCGCCTCCGCCTGCGTGGACTGCGGCGCCACCGCGACGACGATGTCGAACACCTTGAGGACGTTGATGAGCATCGTGATGAAGACCACGCTGAGGATGGGGGCGAGGAGCGGCACGGTCACGCGACGAAAGACCTGCCATTCGCCGGCGCCGTCCGTTCGGGCTGCCTCGAGCACGTCGCGCGGGATGGCGGCGAGGCCGGCCGCGATCACGACCATGGCGAAGCCCGCCCAGACCCAGATGTACGCGGTGATCACCGCGGGCGTGATCAGCTTCGGCCCCAGCCAGAAGACGCCGCCGAAGGGCTTGTGAAACGTGGCTGCGCCGATCGCCGCCTGGTACGAGCCGGATTCGAGGTCCTTGAACGCGAAGGTGCCGTCGTCAGCGGTCGTCGCGGTGGCGATCTTCTTGCCGCCGGCGTCTCGCAGCACCACCGTCACGTTCGGCAGGCCGATCTCCTGTTTCTCCACTCGACCGGGTGTCCCGCCGCCCGGCTTGAAGTCGCGCCAGACGACGCCCGCGATGCCGTTCTGAATCGGCTTCGGGTCAACAGCCTGACGAGGGTGCTCCGGCAACTCGGCGCTGGTGATCGCCGTCAGGCCGAGCCTCGCCACCTGACCGGGCCGAAGGGGCGTGCGCAGGACGAGACCGCGTTGGGGGCTTCCGGCGAGCGTTTGGGTGGAAGGCAGGGCGCTCGACAGCGGCCCCGGCGCGGTGACGATCTCCTTGGCGCCCCTGATGGCGGCGTTGATCGCGCCCTGGCTGGGGTCCTGCACGTACATCAGGCGCCAGATCACTCCCGCGGCGAGCAGCGAGATCGCCATTGGCATGAAGACGGCCGTCTTGAAGGCGACCGACCACGAGATCCGCTCCGTCAGGACGGCGAACACGAGGCCGATCGCGGTCACCAGCGCCGGCACGACCCCGAGCCAGATCGCGTTGTTCTTGATCGCAGTGACGAGCAGGTCGGTGGTGAAGATCTCCTTGTAGTTGTCGAACCAGACGAAGCGGTCGCCCACGCGGTCGAAGAAGCTGCGGCGGGTCGTGTCGATCGCCGGGTAGACGATCCACACGCCCAGCAGCACGACCGCCGGCGCGAGGAAGGCGGCTGCAACGCCGTACCTCCGCAGCCGCTCCCCCCCGGCGCCTGGCGGAGCCTCCACGGAGGGAGGCTCCGCCGTTGCGAGCGCGTCGCTCACATTCGCCTACTTCTTGTACGCCTTGGCTGCGGCCGTCTCCATCTTGGCCGCGATCCCGTTCACGTTCTTCGGGTTCTTGAGGAAGTCCTGGAAGAGCTTGAAGAGTCCCTGGCCGGGTGTCGCCCCGAAGGCGGACGGCTGGAGATCGGACAGGTCGAACCTCGAGGTCTTCGCTTGTGCCAGGGCCGTCGCGGTTCGGCGCTGAACCGGATCCGAATATGCGCTTGGCGGCACGGCCTTGTTCGGAGACGAGGCGCCGCCCTGCTTCACGTAGACCGAGCCGGCCCTGCTGGTGGCCATGTACTTGATGAACGCGCGGGCCGCCGGATTGTCCTTGAACATCACCATTGCATCCCCGGATGCGACCACCGACGGCGGCGAGCCGCCGATCGACGGGAAGGTGAAGACGTTGTACTGCTTTCCTGGTTTCCAGTTCGAGGTGACGCTCGCGGGCACGAAGTCGCCCTCGAGCACCATTGCCGCCTTCGGGTTGTCTCTGAACGCTTGGGCGACTGAGTCGGCGAAGATCGTCTGCAGCGCACCGGACCTTCCCCCGGCGATGTTGCTCGTGTCGCCGATCACCCTTCGGGCCGGCAGTCCGGATGTAGATGTTCTCGAACAGATCGGTGAGCGTCCATCCGTCGGCGCCGCCGATCGAGTACGCCGGGAGCCCCGATGCCTTCACGGTCTTCGCGGCCTGCAGGAACTGCGGCCACGTCTTCGGGGTCTTCACGCCGGCGTCGCGGAAGGCCTTGACGCCGTACCAGACGGTCGACTTGTTCGTCCCCTTGATGTACAGGCCGTAGTACTTGCCGTTGACGGTGCCAAGGTCGATCCAGCCGGACGACAGCGTCTGCGCCGCCTTCGCGCGGACGAACGTGATCGGCTTCAGCGCGCCGCGGTTCGCGAACTCCCGCATGAGCGCAGGCTGCGGGATGATCGCGATGTTGGGCGGGTTTCCGCCCTGCACCGCCGTGCCGAGCACGGTCGGCAGGTTCCGTGCGGCCGAGGTGAACTTGACCTTCACCTTCGGGTAGAGCTTGTTGAAGTCCTTGAAGACGGTCTGAAGCCTCGTGATCTCGGCGCCCGTGGCCTCGCCGACCACGGAGATCGAGCCAGAGACCGCAGTGGGCCGGGCGGTCTTGCTGCCTCCCCCGACAGCCGAGCCGACAGCGGCTAGTGCCGCGGTCGACAAGGCAGCCGCGAGAACGATGAGCCACTTCCTATGCATGAGTCCCCTTTCGTCGATCGTGGTCGTAGATGCCGGCCCCGGTCTCCGGATCGAAGAAGTGCAATGCGCGTGTGTCGACCGCGACGTCGATCTGCTCGCCCGCCCTGACATGTGAACGGGCACCGAAACGGCCGACGACCGTCGTCCGGACGCGTCCATCCTCGAGTCCCTGGACGGCGACTTCGTCGAGGTCTTGTGCCAGCTCGCGCACGTCGTCGGTCAATGCCGGTGTGGCCTCGATCGAGACGTGCGCCATGATCTCCGAGCCCAGCGCCTCACGGAGCGCGACGGTGCCACGCAGCCGGCGGTCGGCGGGGACGTCCGGGACGAGCGCGGCGTCTTCGAGGTGCTCGGGCCGGATGCCCACGATGACCATCTTGCCCGCATAGCCTCTGAGCGCCGGATGGCCTGCGAGCGATTCCTCGTCGATTGCGAGCTGCTGGTCACCCACCCCGGCGACAAGCCCGCCATTAGCACTCTCGAGCTGGGCCTCCACCATGTTCATCGCGGGGCTGCCGATGAACCCCCCGACGAAGAGGTTGACCGGCCGCTCGTACAGGGTCTGCGGATCCGCCACCTGCTGCAGCTCGCCCTTCCGCATGACGGCCACCCGGTCGCCCATCGTCATCGCCTCGACCTGGTCGTGCGTGACGTAGAGGGTGGTCACGCCGAGGTCCCGCTGGAGCTGACTGATCTCGGCGCGCATCTGCACCCGCAGCTTGGCGTCGAGGTTGGAGAGTGGCTCGTCCATGAGGAACGCCTGGGGCTGACGGACGATCGCGCGGCCCATGGCCACGCGCTGGCGCTGCCCGCCCGAGAGTGCGCGCGGCTTGCGCTTGAGGAAGGGTTCGAGGTCGAGGATTCGCGCGGCCTCCTTGACGCGCCGGTCGATCTCCTCCTTCTTGACCTTCTTCACGCGAAGCCCGAAGGCGATGTTCTCGTAGACCGAGAGGTGCGGGTAGAGGGCGTAGCTCTGGAAGACCATGGCGATGTCGCGGTCGCGCGAGGGGACGTGGTTGACGACCCGCTCGCCGATCCTGATCATCCCCTGCGAGATCTCCTCGAGCCCGGCCACCATGCGCAGGGCGGTCGTCTTCCCGCAGCCCGAAGGCCCGACGAGAACGATGAACTCGCCGTCCTCGATTCCGAGCGAAATGGCGTCGACAGCCCGGGTCCCGTCCGGGAAGACCTTGCTAACGCGGTCAAGTTCGACCCGCGCCACGGCGGGATCGTAATGCACGAAGGTCTTCTGGCGGGCTCGAGGGTGAGGGCTAAGCTTCGCGCGTGGCCTTCGACCCGCTTTCCGACTACCCGCTGGGCCAACGGCGGCCGGATCTCGTCTCGACGCCGTCGGGCCTCTCTCTCGACGAGGTCACCCTCGACGCACTGCGCGACGAACGGCTTGCCTGGGAGGATCTGCGGGCGACGCCGGAGACGCTCCGGCTCCAGTCGGAGGTGGCGCGAGCCGCAGGGCGGGCCGCGCTTGCCGAGAACCTGGTCCGCGCTGCCGAGCTCGCCTCGCTTCCGGAAGAGACGGTGCTGAGCATCTACACCGCGCTCCGCCCGCACCGCTCGTCCGCCGAGGAGCTGTCGGCATGGGCGCTCCGGCTCGAGGAGCTGTCCGCACCGTCGTGCGCCGCGTTCGTGCGCGAGGCTGCGGAGGTGTACGAACGGCGGGGGCTGCTGACGCAGAGTGAGCACGCGACGGTCTAGGCGTTTCGCATCCCGCGAGGAGCGGGAGCTTCGTCGCGAGCTGCTGATCGAGCCCTACCCGAAGCTCGGGCTCGTGGCCATGGACGGCCCGAACGACCCGGAACCGAGCCTGGTCATCGAGGGCGGCCGGGCAGTCGAGATCGACGGCCGGCGGGAGGCCGAATTCGACGTGATCGACCACTTCCTCGCGCGCCACAGCTTCGATGCCGGGGCGGCCGAAGAGGCGGCGGCGCTCTCGGACGACGAGCTCGCGCGGCGACTCGTGGACGTCGACTGCCCACGCTCGGAGCTCGTCCGATTGTCACGCGGGCTCAGCCCGGCGCGGCTGGCCCGCGTCGTGGGACGCCTCGACCCGGTGGAGCTGATGTTCGCCCTCAAGAAGCTGCGGGCCCGCCGCGTGCCGGCGAACCAGGCTCATGTCACGAACCTAAAGGAGAACCCCGCGCTCCTGGCCGCCGACGCGGCGGAGGCGGCGGCCCGGGGCTTCGCCGAGCTGGAGACCACGGTCGGCGTCTCGCGGTACGCGCCCCTGAACGCGATCGCGCTCCTGATCGGCTCTCAGACGGGGCGGCCCGGGGTGATGACCCAGTGCGCGATCGAGGAGCGGCGCAATCTCCAGCTCGCCATCCAGGGCTTGGTCACGTATGCGGAGACCCTTTCGGTGTACGGCACGGAGCCGGTCTTCGTGGACGGTGACGACACGCCGTGGTCGAAGGCCTTCCTGGCCTCGGCCTACGCGTCCCGCGGGGTCAAGGTGCGGTTTACCTCCGGGGGCGGCTCCGAGGCGCTGATGGGCCACTCGGAGGGGAAGTCGGTCCTCTATCTCGAGGCCCGCTGTCTGGCGACCATCCGGGCCGCGGGCTCGCAGGGAGTCCAGAACGGCTCCATCTCCTGCGTCGCGCTCGTGCTCTCGCTGCCTGCGGGCGTGCGCGAGATCCTGGCCGAGAACGTGCTGGCGGCCTGGCTCGACCTCGAGGTTGCCTCCGGGAACGACGCCATCGCCTCGCACTCGGAGATCCGCAAGACCGCGAAGCTGATGGGCCAGTTCCTGCCGGGGACGGACTTCGTCACCTCCGGGTACTCGGTCATGCCGCGCGACGACAACATGTTCGGCGGCGGCAACTACGACGCGGACGACCTGGACGAGTGGTTGACGCTCCAGCGCGACTGGCAGGTGGACGCGGGCATCGAGCCCCGTGGCGAGGAAGAGCTCGTCGCCGTCCGCCGGAAGGCTGCGCTCGCGGCCCAGGCGGTCTTCGACGCGCTCGGCTTCCCGCCGATCACCGCCGAGGAGGTGGAGGCCGCCGTCTACGCCTACTCGAGCGACGACCTGCCCGATCGCGACCGCGCCGCGGACGTGGCTGCGGCGGATCGCGTCCTCGCCGAGCGGATCTCGGCCGCCGACGTCGCCGGGATCCTCGACGAGCGCAGCTTCCCGGACCTGGCCGAGGCCGTCGTGGGCATGCTGCGCCAGCGCGTCTCGGGCGACTACCTCCAGACCGCGGCGATCGTCGACCCCGACTGGACCGTGCACTCGGCCGTCAACGATCCGAATCTGTACGAGGGTCCCGGAGGCGGCTACCGGCTCGAGGGCGAGCGCTGGGCTCTGCTGCAGGCGCTGCCGCACGTGCTTGACCCGCACGACGTCGTCCAGGGCGACGCTGCAGGACCGCCGGTCGTGGTCGAGCTGGGGGTCGCCGAGGTTGGCGGAAGGCTCGACGAGGTCGTGATCGCAGTAGGTCCGGCATTCGGGAACGAGCTGCGTGCCACGATCAGCGGCCTCTCGCACGCGGACGTGCTCGGCGCAGTCCTCGACGGCGTGCGCGAGGGAGCAGCAGAGCCGCGAATCGTGCGCGCGCGACGCACCTCCGACGTGGCCTTCATCGGCCACGACGGGGCGAGGCTCTCGGGCTCCGGCGTCGCAGTCGCCGTGCAGTCGAAGGGCA
>WNFU01002258.1_pt1 | contig 31877 bp, 22 predicted proteins | sample 5400121 | NCBI WGS metagenome assembly WNFU01 (sample SAMN13153360, study PRJNA577476) | soil metagenome | isolation source: 100 cm soil or saprolite under grassland replicate 1 | place: USA:California | collected 2016-06-15
TGAATGCATATTCATATGCATGCGCACTACGGTTATCCTCCGCGATGAGCTGGTGAAAAGAGCTGCCAAGCTCACCGGCATCGACGAGAAGACGGCTCTCCTGCACGCAGGCCTTGAGGCTCTCATCGCCCGTGAGTCCGCGCGGCGGTTGGCCGCCCTCGGAGGCACCGAGCCAAGGCTGGAGGCGCCGCGGCGCCGACGGTCGGAGGACCGCTCGTGATCCTTGCGGACACGTCGGTGTGGATCGCCCACTTCCGCAACGGCTCCGACGACCTCAAGCGCGCCCTGGAGAACGCCGAGATCCTCTGCCATCCGCACATCGTCGGCAAGCTCGCCTGTGGAAACCTGCGCAACCGCGACGACATCCTCGAGTTTCTGCGGGCGCTGCCGCCGGCCACCATCGCCACCGACGACGAGGTGCTCGCCTGCATCGAACGGAACCACTTGTACGGCACCGGCCTCGGCTATACCGATGTGCATCTGCTCGCGTCGGCCATGCTCACCCCGACGCGCCTCTGGACCCTCGATGGCGCGCTCGGACGTGAGGCCAAGCGGCTCCACCTCGCCCGCGAAGACGCCTCTAGGGCCTTCAGCCAGCAGCCGCGCCTTGAAGCGGCTTTCAGGACGCGGAGCAGGCGATGAGCAGCTCGCACAACAGGAACCAGGCCATCGCGGCGACGCATCGAAGAACCGCGTCGGTCTGGTCCTCCGCCGGTTCTGTCGCCGGCGTCGCTTCGCTCGCCGCGGTGAGCGCATTGCCGGCGCCAGGGCCCGAAACTCAGGATCTGAGGGTCGCGCCGGAATCGCGAGTGCAGTCGGCGGAGTGAGAGGCTACGAACCTTGCCCGGGCAAGGATTTCGCCCGGGCAAGGATTTCGCGCCGCCCGGAAAGACGAAGGGCTCCCGGGTCGCCCCGGAAGCCCTCGTCACATCATCGGAAACTGGAGCGGGAAACCGGATTCGAACCGGCGACCCTCAGCTTGGGAATTTGACCGTGCGGCGCAGGACCCTCGGAAATGGGCGCAAATCGCAGGCTCTAGGCTGGTTCAGGCCCGCTGAATCCCGTTCGGCTGGGCAAGACCTTGCCCAAACCTTGCCCAACCATTCGGCGGGTCCTGCGGCCGCCGAACGCCTTCGACGACTCGAGGCATATCTCGTCCTGGGCTCGTTCCAAGCATGCTCCACGGGGGCCGCGATCCGCCGAGCAGCTGGCCCGGTGCGACTGCGTCCGCCGTGCGGCGCGGGACGCGGCGGATGCGCGCCGCAGCCGGGTCACCTGCGCGCCGCGCGCGCGCCCGCGATCGCATCCCGGAGCGCCGCCTCGTCGACACGGACGTTCGCCTCGTTCCAGGCGCGCTCGAGGAACGCCTTGCGCCGCTCGGAGAGGCGCTCGTTCGCGAGCCGCGACCTCAGCGTGTCGCGGAGCTCGTCGAAGCTCGGGTTCCGCGCCGGCTCCCGGCCGAGGAGCTTCAGGACGAAGAGGCCGCTCGCGGTCTCGATGACCGCCGGGTGGACCTTCCCCGGCTCGGACACATCGAACGCGGCGGTGGCGAGCTCCGGTCCGGCCGCCGCGATCAGGTCCTCGCGCGACATGATCGGGAGCTCCCCCTGCCGCGAGGCGGTGTTCGGGTCCTCGCTCCGCCGCCGGGCCAGCTCGCCGAACGCGTAGTAGTCCTTCTCGCGCCGCTTCGCCTCCGCGAGCGCCGCCTTCGCCCTGGCGCGCTTTGCGTCGCGCTCCGCGGGCGTCGTGGCGGGGAACGCGATCACCGCGACGCGCACGCGCTGCGGCCGGTCGAACTCGGCGCGGTGCGCTTCGAGATAGGCGCGCACCTCGTCGTCCGTGGGCGGCTTAGCGCGCTCGGGCGCCTCGAGCTCCTTCTCGACGAACGCCGCCGCGAGCTGCTCCGCCTGCCGCTGCGCGATCTCGGGGTCGCGGTCGTAGCCCTTCTCCCGTGCGAGGGTCGCGAGGATCCGCGTCCGGACGAGGTCGTCCAGGATGCGCCGGGCAACCTCCGGGTGTCCGGACCGGAGCGCCGCCGGCTCCTGGACGAGCGCGGCGCGGACCGCCGCGGCACCGATGTCGCCGCCGCGGAACGTCGCGACGCGCGGACGGTCCGCCGGCTGGCCGGAGCCGCCGGCGGAGAGGCGGCCGATCACGACTCCTATGACGAGGCCGACGGCGAGGGTCAGGGCGGCGAGCGTCGGTCGGTTCATGAGCGCACGTTTCGCGGAGGTCCGTCCCACCGCGACCGGACGGTTCGCTTCGGTTGGAGCTATCTGGCTCGTGTCAGCGTTCATCGCGTGATTCGAAGAAACGGTTCGGTCGCGGGGTCATGCCGATGGCGTTCGAAGCCTTTCGTGTGGGAGGTGCGCTCTCGACGAGAGCGCGCCGCGTATGTTCGTCGGCGCTCGTTCCGCGCGGGAGCTCGACTTGATGTAAACGTGCGGGGGTCTTCCTCTCGCCTTCGGGTTCGCCGACCGGTTCCAGCTCGACGGTCACGCGATCACGAGTCGTCCGCTCCGAGAAGAGGAACTGAACTCCGAACGGCTCGTCCGGCTCCATCCAGTCGCGGTACCCGTCCCGTGGCGCCCCTGGGACGCTGATGAGCAGCGCGCCACGGTAGCCTTCGATGCGTCTGCGGAACACCTCGGCTCGATCTTGTCTGCTGTACTGCGCCATCTTCCACGCGACGTCGATATCGTCGACGGGGCCGCTGCAGGTCGGCGGGCGAACTCTACATGCTGAATTCGTATGGGGCGCCAGGGTCGCGAGCGAGGCCAGCCGTTTCGCCAGCTTCTGCAAAGCAGGGATCGCGGTCGCGATCGGGAAATCGTCGATCAGAGCGAGGCCATCGAACCGCACCTTCTCGTCTTCCGAAAGTGCCCATTCCGCGAGCACCTGATCCGCCATAGCTCGCTCCTGCTGATCGAATACGATTCCATCTGCGCGCGGAACTCGTCGAATGTCCATGCCCGGACTGCAGCGGTGGACGTCCATCACGTGCTTCGCGAGACCGAGCCGGCCGAAAGGTCGACGGACCACCTCAGGATCTTTACGTCTCCGATCCGGAGATCGACCATCCACCGATCGCACTTGAGGTCTCCGCCCTCGGAGCCTGCCGGCTCCGCGCGCCAGATCCTCGTCTCGGTGTCGAACCAAGGATTGAGCTGGAGATTGCCGAGCAGCGCGGTCGAGTCCTCGTGCATGACGACGAGGAGTAGCGCCGCATCGGCGCGAGGCACCCTGGCGCGGATGCTCCCGAGGTCGAGCGGAGGAAGCGAGAGGGGGCGCGCGGAGCCCCCCCCAGCGCTCCCCGTCCACTCGGGGCGGTCCATCACGTAGCCGTCCCGAACCTCCACATAGAACTCGCGGCACGGGATCCCCGCCCTGCAGGCGCGCACGTGAAGCCGACCCGTGGTGTCGAAGTATCCAGGGGCGACGGGTCGCACAACCGTCCACTCCACGGTGCGGCACTCCGAAGCGGCGGAGTTCCCGGGGCGCGAGGCATCGTGCTCCATGGCGAGCACGAGCGCCCGCGCGTGAGGATCGCGCACACTCGTCCCTGCGACGGCCTCGCACCTGGCGCATGCCGGCGCGCCTGTCAAGGCGATGATCGTCAAGACCGACCGAACGTAGTGGCGGGCCGCGCCGTTCAAGGGACGACTCTTGGTGTACGGGTGAGCGCGTCCGGGGTCTCGAAATTCACCGTGAACTCCTTCTTGACGTTCTGCTGGCCGTCCACGAATCGAAGGAAGATGCTGTTCTTCCCGGTGAACTCCTGTCGGGACACGGCCCCGAACATCGTGGCCTCCGTCGAGGACGCCCTGTCATGCGCGAGATTGAAGCGGGCCATGGGGTCGAGGCCTGGCTGCTCCCGCTTGATCGTATTCGCCTGGATGTTCTCCTCGATCACGTGAACGACGATCGCCGCGCGTAGCTCGGGCGATCCCTGTGCGACCGAGTCGAGATCGCCGACGTCCACTCGTTCTTTGAAGTAGGAGTCGAAGTCCACGTACGGGTCGTTATTGACGAGATTGATCTTGATGGTGTCCTTCGACTCGACCGCCCGAGTCATCACGTCCGCTGCCACACTGGAGCCAACCTTCGGGTCGCGCTTGCCCTCGGCGACCATCAGGCCCTTGTCGTCGATCTTCCACTTGATGCCAGTCGACTCATAGGCATGACGCAGCCATTTCTCATTTGTTCTGTGACATTCCGTGGACCTCGACGGCCCTGCCGTCCGGGTCGATGAGCAGCGTAGGACGGCCCGCCGCGTACCCGTAGGGGTTGATCTCGCCCATGGATCGGATCGACCGCTCCGGAAGAGCGACGATAACTGGGTCGGCGCTCTTCCATCTTGCCTGGCGTGGCTCGTAATACCTGGCCCCGAAGTAGTAGAGCCCCGTCTCCTCGTCCATCTCCTTCGCCGTGAACAGGAACCGCTGCCCCTTCACCGGCCCGCCGCGCGTGTCGCCCTTCACGTCGCGCCACACCTCGCCGTACGGGAAGTACTCGACGTGCTCGTGCACGCGGCCGTTCTGGTCGGTCACCCAGCTCGTCGAGCCGAGGTGATCCGAGTGGTAGTAGTACGTGTCGGGCCGTACGGTGGTGCCGTCCGTGGCCTGGTTCAGGACGGGATCGCCGCCGGGCAGGATCGGGCACTTCTGTGGGTTGTAGCTGCTCGGGTCGCAGCCGGGCGTCGTCGAGGTGTTCGTCGCGACGACGGTCGTCGCAGCGGGCTGCCAGCTGGGCGGCGGCAGGAGCTTCGAGGCGAGGCGGGCCGACCCCACGAACACGTGCTTCGTCGCCGCCTTCCTCCCCTTCAGCGAGAAGAACTGCCCGATGGTCAGGCTCTCGCCTCCGCGGCCGAGCTTCACGATCCGCTCGCCGCCCGCGTCGTAGATGAAACGCGTCGCGTTCTGGCCGCCGCCGTCGATCAGCGCCGCGAGACGGCTCTCGTCGGTCCAGTAGAACCGCCGCAGGCCGTCGGCGCTGCCGCCGCATCCGGCGGTCGCGGGCGAGTTGGGTGCCCGGCACTCGAACGTGGTGTTCCCCACCTCGTCGTAGACGAGGTTCGTCTCGCCGATCCGGATCGCCCGGTGCGGATGCGCGGGGTCGTACTCGTACCCGAAGTCGTGGTTCGTCTTCGCGGGCGTGCCGGAGCCATCGCCCGGGTCGGTGAGGGTGCGGATGACGTGGACCTGGGTGTTGCGGGTCATGTTGTGGATCGCGTCGTACCCGTACGCCGTCCGGAAGCTGTCCACCACGTGCGCGCGCGACTGCGCCGTCCCCGTCGCCGAGGTGAGCCGGTAGAGATCGTCGTAGGCGAACTCGAAGCTCACCGGCCCCGACAGCATCGTCGTCGGCGGCGGCAGGGAGTTGGTCATCCCGAGGACGTTGCCGACCCGGTCGTACCGGTACGTCATCGCCTGGAGGAGCTGCCCGCCGGTCTCCGTGTGCAGCGCCTGGAGGCGGAGGCTCTCCGCGTAGTAGTCGTACCTCGTCGCCGCGCCGTTCCCGAGCGTCATCATCCGCCGCTGGCCGTGCTCGTCGTACTCGAGGGAGGCGAGATACGTCTCCTCGGCAGCCGGGTAGTGCTTCGTCGCGGGCCGCTTGCCGATCGCGCTCCGCACGAGCCCGCCCGCGTCGTAGCCGTACCGGACGGTCTCACCGTCCGGATAGGTGATCCACTGCATCCGGCCGTAGGAGTCGAACGCGAACCTCGTCTCGAACACCTTCTCCACGTCGCCGGGCCTGAGCGCCGGGATCGTCCGCGTCGTCCGGACGAGCTCGCCCAGCTTCCCGTAGCCGCGCGTCTCCGTGCCCGCGTCGTCCCCGACCTTCACCACCCGGCCGGTGCCGTTCTCGGGCGCGCCGGGCGGCCCGTAGTCGTATGTGACCGCCTTGGCGTTCGGGTACTCGATGCGGCGGAGCTGGTCGTAGTCGTAGACGTACTGGATCGTCACCTTCCGCGAGTCGGTCTTCGCGGTCAGGTTGCCGGCCCCGTCGTACTGGAATGTCGTCGCTCCGGCGTCGGGGCTCGCGAGCGAGGTCCGGCGGCCGAGCCGGTCGTAGACGACGTTCGTCGCGAACCCGCGGGCGTCGATCACGTCGAGGAGCTGGCCCAGCGGGTCGTAGCCGTAGCGCGTCGTCGCGATCTCGCCGGCGTTGCGCTCGTCCACCGCCACGACCCGGTCGCCCGGATCGCGGTACATCACTCGGATCTTGCCCATCGGATCGGTGACGGTCGCCGCGAGGCGCTTCAGCGACCCCGTGGTGCCAAAGCCGTAGCTCATGACCGTCACGGCGACCCCGTCCGGGTGATCGCCCGTCGGCTCGATCGGCTCGACGGTCCTCACCGTGCGCCCGAGCGCGTCGTAGGTCGTCGACCTGGGATGGATGGGCGTGCCGTCTCGGTAGACCGGGCTCGTGCCCGGCTCGAAGAACGTCTGCCCCTGGACCGCGACGCGCCCCATCGCATCGAAGAGCTGGTGGCCCGTGACGGACCAGCCGAGCCCACGGCCGTACACGAGCGCCGTCTTCTTCGTCTGGATGACGCGCGCGAGCCCGTCCACGAGCGTCACCGTGTCGAGCGTCCCACCCTCCGGCAGCCGGTTGCGCGTGATCGCGTAAGGAACCGCCGCCGATAGCACGAACTCCACGTGCGCTGTGGGCGCGGTCGTGTCGTACGGTCCGTAGACATCCGTCACGCGTCCGAACGCGTCGAGGACTCGGCGGCTGACGTTCCCGTTCACGTCCGTGGTCTTCCTCACCTCTCCGAGGCGGTAGTCCCACTCGGCGGACGATGCGTAGCCGTGTGAGTCGGTCGTCCGGGTCACGAATGACGCGACGACCGGGTCGAACTCGTACGTGATCGTGTACCGGCGCCCTCGGACGTCGGGCCCCTGCACCCGGTACATCCGGCCGAGCTCGTCCCAGTCCAGCAGGGAGTCCACGCTCGTCTTGTCGTCGACGGACGAGACGAGCCGGCGGAGGTTGCCGCGGGGGTCGTACTCGCCGCTCCGCTTGCGGAGCGTCTTCCCGTTCGCGTCGTGCGCCTCGAGCGTGTCGGGGCGCGAGACGGAGTTCGTCCGCTCGGCGAGCGCGTCCGCGAAGTACGACACGGTCGCGTGCACGTCGTCGGCGGTGTTCGCCGCGCTCACGTCGCCGAAGTCGTCGAAGCGGTCGACGTTGCCGAACGCGTCGTAGTGGAGCTCCTGGCGCGTGACGATCCGCGGCGCGTCCTCGCGCTCGTAGAACCGCTTCTCGACCCGGGTCGGCGCCGGGAACATCGAGCCGCACCAGAAGTCGTCCGGACCGTAGGCGAACGGGCGGCGCGCGTCGCAGCCAGGCTCGCCGGACTGCCGCCGGAAGGCCGGATCGGAGTACGGGTCCCCGTAGTCGCTCACGGTCTCGACGAGCGTGCGCCGATCCGCGTCGAGCACGCGCTCGCCCGCGAGGACCCCCTTGAACGCGTACCGGTCGTTCCGGTACGTGCGCACCACGTGGCTGCCGTCGCCGTTCGTCCGCTCGACGCGGGCGAAGCCGAGGAACTCGCGCTCGCTCCGGTCGTAGCGGCCGTCCGCGTACGCGTAGGTCGTGACGAGGTCGTGGCCGACGACGGCGTGGTCGCGGTCGGCCGCGCCGCGGCCGTCCCGGACGGTCACCTGCGACAGCACCCAGCGGTGCTCTGGCATGTCGACGGTATGGCCTGCGCGCGCGTAGAAGAGATCGATCGCGCCGCCCAGCGGCTGCGTCACGTGCTTGAGGAGGTTGGCGCGGCCGAGCCGGCTGAGCCGCACCCGCACCTCGGCGTTGCTCGAGCCGTCCCGCTGCTCCGCCTTGAGGACGTGGTCGGCGACGCCGTCGCCGTCGATGTCGATCATCCCGAGCTGCAGGCCCGTCTGCCGGGTCGACTTCTGCTCGGTGTACGAGCCGCCGAACGAGAAGATGCCGGCGCTGCCGCCGAGCGACAGCCCCCAGCTCTTGGAGGCCTCCGACGTGTAGCTTCCGTTCGCCTCGAGGACGTCCATCGTCCGCGAACCCGTGATCGCGTCGAGGAGGCTGTCCACCTTTCCACCGAAGAAGCCCTTGCCGCTGAGGAACGGGAGCGTCACGCCCCCGGGCCAGCCCGGCAGGTTCCAAGCCTACCTCTCCCCGAACCCGTGGCCCGTGTTGACCCGGACGTACATGACCTGGTCGTTCGGGCCCTTGCGGACGTAATCGGGCAGCCCGTCGCCGGTGACGTCGACGAACGAGACCTCCGTCGCCGCGAGGCTGCTCTCCCAGCTCCGCCCGACGCCGACGACGAACGAGGCCCCGACGCTGCTCTGGAGCGTGACGGCTACGGACCGCCGCACCCGCTCCGGCTCCTTGAAGAACGGATCGGATCCGTCCGAGCCGACGTACTTCGCGATGTCGTCCATCTTCCCGGCGTCCCAGCGGCCCAAGTTCACGACGTCCGGGGCGCCGAACTTCCCGCCGAGGTTGAGCTCGACGACGAGCAACCCCGGCGCCGGCATCGACACGCGGTCGGGCAGGCCGTCGCCGTTCACGTCCACGAGGTCGTTCTGGACCGTGCTCAGGTTCGCGCTCAGGGCGACGCCGGAATCGGTGCTCGGCGCACCGACGATCGCCTGGATGACCGAGCTGTCGCCGCCGATCTTCGGCATTCCGACGTGGCCGCCCACGTACACCGACGTGCCCCCGTCGCTGCTCTTCTGGAGAAGCTCACCGCCGTACCCGCCGACCCGCGGCGCCGACCGATCGATCGGCGTGAGCGCGATGGCCGTCGCGCCGGACATCCCGAAGATCCCGTCGACCACGCGATCGCCGTTGAGGTCGATCGCCTCCTGGGACTGCCACGACTTCCCGCTCGTCTGGTCCACGCCGAGGACGGTGACGTCCATGCCGACCTGCTTCGAGTCCGTGTCGCTGCGCCGGGCGAACACGGCGCCGGGATACACGGGAACCGGCTCCACGCCGGAGACGGTCTCCTCGATCGAGCCGTGCATCGTGGTCGCGGTCACGAAGGTGTTCCGGTCCGGGCTCACGAACGCAGCCACATCCGGCTTCAGGCCGGGGTCGCTCGCGGAGCCGCGCGTCCCGAGCCGCCGCGGATAGAGCGGCCCGTTGGCCGCGAGCGCCAGGCTCTCCGGGCTCTGCGGATCGTCGAGCTTCGTCTCGAGCTCGAGCCACCGGCTCGAATCGACGACGTACGGCAGCAGCACGAGGAACGTGCCCGGATCGAACGGCTCCGATCCGGCGCGGTGCCAGGTCCCTCGCCGCCAGCCGTGATACCCGCCGCCGTATGCCGAGCCGACCTGCCAGCGCTTCCCCTCGACGTCGAGGAAGGCGTCCTGGGTCAGGTTGACGGGCACGTATTGCGGGGTCCCGTCCAGCGTGACGGTCGGAGTCCAGCCCGCCGGGACCGTGGTCTCTCCGTGGCCCTCGAAGTAGATGCGATCCCCGGCCTGCACGGCGATCGTGATGGTCGTGGCGGGATCCGAGGCACCGCTCTTGAAGACGAGCCCGCCCTTGGTCCGCGCCGAGATGAACGTTCCTTGGGGCGGCGACCAACCGCCCTGGCGGGTCACGATCTGGAGCGTGCCGGACGCCGGGGCGACGAACGGCGCGAGCGGCGCCTTCGCCGGCAGCGCGGAATACGGGCCGCCGGAGATCGAGCTCGGCTCCACCGCGACGTGGGGAGGGAAGAACGGGTCGGCGAGGAACGACAGCTCGTTCGCCTCCGGCGGCGTCGTCGCCCTGCAGGTCGGCGTCTCGTCGCACACCTGCGTCATCGAGCCGGTGATCTCCCAGCTCAGAGCGGCGGGATCGATCGCGAGATCACTCTCGATGCGGAACACGAGCTGCTCGCCCCGGGTGATCTGCACGTCGATGTTCCGGGAGTCGCTCCGCGCCGCCGTGGACGCGTAGGTTGCCAGGTCGACGACGCTCGGGACGGGACCCGTCCCGTTCGGCACGAAGTCGCTGCCGGCGCACGGGTGGTCGAGCCCCTGCCATCCTGCGGGGTACTTCTGGACGCAGAGCCTGACATCGTCGCCGCTCGGCGCCTTCACGATCGTCGTCGAGAGCCGCACGGTGCCGCCGACCGGCGCCGTGAACCCGACCGGCGTCCCGCTCGCGAGCCGGAAGTCGGGGGCGGAATCGAACAGGTGCGACGGCGCGCCCATCGGATCCTGAGGCGCCTTCTGCGCGGGCGTCGCGCCGACGTACGCGATCACCGGCGCGAACTGCGTCTCCTCGAGCGGCGAGCCGGTCGCGAAGTCCACCGGGAAGTCCGACATCGTCGAGAGGACGAAGTACAGCCGGGTCCCGCTCGCGACCTCGAGCGCGTTGAGCGAGATCTTTTCGGGCGTCTTCACCTTCGACGCGTCCGTCGTCGTCTCGTACAGCTTCGTCAACGCGAACCCCGGGTTCGCGTCGTCGGCCCGGTAGATCCGGAGCCGCACGCCGTCCCAGGCCGGGTCGGTGGGCGGGCGCGGGCGGTCGACGAGGGCCAGGGAGCCGTCGACGTGCACCTTGCCGTCGTAGGGCGCGATCCACTCGAGGACCGCGTCGGACGGCGCGCGCCCGTCGTCCACGCCGGGCGGGGTTCCGCCGGCCTGGAGCGGAAGGGAGAGCTTTCCCGGCGCGTAGCTGAAGCCCGCAGCGACCGCCGTCCGCGGGTTCCCGAACAGCACGCCACCCGGGGTGACCATGTCCAGGAAGCCGTCCCCCTCCATGTCGGCGGTCCACGCGTTGGAGATGCTCGTCCCCGAGGCGCTGCCCAGCTTCGCGCCCACGAAGAGGACCGCCGCGCGCGCGGACTTCACCTTCGACGAGCCGTACCCGCCGCCGAGGTCGACCGGGATCTGGCCGGGGCGCGAGCCCGCCGCGGGATCGCCGCCCGGAAGCGCCGGCGTGAAGTGTCCGGCGGTCGCGCCCTCGGGAAGCCCGCCGTTGAACTGGGCGACGCTGACGCCGCTTCCGGCGCGGTAGATCCGGTCCGGGAGGCCGTCAACGTTGAGATCGGCGAACACGGTCTCCCCGCTCGTGGTGCTCTTCGTCTTCGACACGCTCCCGCCAAGCGAGAAGATCCCAATGCCGAAGCTGAGGCCGCCGCTCTTCGACTTGGACTTCTCCTGGCTGCGCACGGCCTGGTCATCATCCGGCTGGTCGTCGAAGCTCCAGGCCATCGTCTCGTGGCCGAACGACCAGGCGACGTCGGGGTCCTCGTACTCGAACCCGTGCTCGTAGAAGAGCGACCGCTGGCCGCTCGCGTCGAAGCCGTAGGTCCGGACGTGGCGAACGCGCGACTTGCCGAGGGCGCTCGTGCCGTAGTCGAGCTCGTAATCGCGGATCGGCTGGGCCGCCGGGCCGCTCTGTCCCGCCACGCTCGAGCCGGGGTCGAGCGACACGCGCACGCGCCCGAGCAGGCGCCGGGTCAGCACCTTGAACCCGAGCCGGCCGGAGACGATCGTGTCCGACCGGGTCGCGAGCGCACCGCCGTCGGTCGTCGCGTACACGTCCACGACGTACGGTCCCGGGGTGCCACCGGAGACCGCGTCGGCGCCGGTGCGCGCCGCCCGGCCGGTGTAGCGGATCGACCGGAGGTAGACCTGCACGAAAGGCTCGCCCTCGGTCGCGTCGGCCGGACCGCGGGCGTCGACGTCGTAACCGTACTCGGTCAGGTTCCCGTTGAGATCGACGACGCGCTCGAGGAACCACTGGCCGACGGCGCGGTCCGCCCTGGGACTGCGCAGCCGGGCCGCTTCCGCGAACCCGTAGACGAACAGCGTCCCGGCGCGATCCGAGACCTCGAACCAGATGTCGGGATACGTGCCGCAGCGGACGACGCGCTTGAACTCCCTGGCGATGCGCTCGCGGAACAGCGCGCCGGGCGCGGTCGTGCCCTCGCACGTCGCCTGCTCGCCGGTCGGGACGAGCTGTGCCCCATCGAGCAGGTACCGCGGCTCGGCGAGCGTCGGCTCCGGCACGCCCCATCGTGTGTCGAGCTGCACGCTCGACACCGGGAGGTCCCAGCCGATGCCGGCCCACCCGTTCCCGCCGGAGGAGTCGTACGCGAGCCGGAGGTCCGGCTGATGGGCGCCGCGCGCCTTCGGCAGGCGGATCGGGTGGACGAGCTGCGCCGACCCCTGGGCGTTCGCGTCCGGCGGCTGGACGAGATCGATCCCGGCGGACGGGCTGGCGGCGGCGAGGTCCTTGATCGAGTTCGGGTTGAACGACGCGGGGCCCGGGTGATCGGGCAGCACCAGCACCGCGTTGATCATGAACGTGAAGTGGGTCGTCTCGCTCAGGACCCGCTGCGTCGCCCGGACCACCTCGCGACGCGTCAGCGCGATCCAGCGGTCCTCCTGCTCGTCGAAGTAGTAGGTCCGGATCTCCTCCGACTGGACGCCCTCGGGGAGCAGGCTGGGGTCGTACGGCAGCGTGATCCGCGCCGGGACCGCGAACTTCTGGCCCTTCGGGAGGAAGCGGTACGCCGAGTTCGCCGGCGCGGTGACGTTGATCATCCCCGCCTCGAGCTGCGGGATGGACTCCGGCCCCTTGCGCGAGATGCCGAGCGCGGTCCTCGCGGAGAGCGCGCCGGCCGGCACGTCGATCGACGCCTCGGTCCCGAGCGTCACGGTTCCGCCGTCACCGTCGGCGGTGCCCCACTGCGTCTGGTCCTCGCGACCGAAGCGCTGGTCGGAGGACAGCGCGACGGCGGCGGTCGCGCCGCCCTGCAGGATCTCCGACTGACGGTCGTCGTCGAGGTGGATCGTGCGCGTCACCTCGGCGCCGCCCGGGAAGCGGGCGCGGACCACGACATCCCACGACCCGGTCGCGCCCTGCGGCCTCGCCACCTCCACGCCGAAGGCGCCGTCGATCCCGGCCTCCGCGCCGTCCACCGTGACGGTCCCCGGACCGTCCGGCGACTCCGCCCAGCCGGCGACGTAAGCCTTGCCGTCGAACCGCTCGCCCACCCAGCGGCCGGACTCGCTCCGGATGCCGGGAGAGGTGAGGACGAGCCGCGGGACCGCGACGCGCGGGCCGACGCCGCTGCCGCAGAACGCGAGCTCCGAGAGCCCCGCCGCCGGAACGTCGGTGCGGGCGCTCCCGGCGAACGTGACCTCCGCGGCCTGGGCGACCGCGCCTGCGAGCGGGAGCGGCGTCCGCGTCCCGTCCAGCGCGAGCGCGCCCTGCTCCGACCAGGTCTGTCCGTCGAACGCGCCGTACCCGGAGAGCCGGGCAGGTGCCGCAGCGAGACCGAGCTCCGCCTCGTCCACCTGCATGAGCCGGTCGAACGCCGCCTCGACCCGGACGGCGTGGACGGCCGCGGCCGTCGCCGGATCGCCGTCCGTCACTTCCGGGAACGCGAGCCGCGTGTCGCGATCGAAGACGTCGCGCCCGTCGTCGGTGACGAGGAGGAGGCGAAGCCCGGAGAGGGTCACGGCGCCCGTCGCGTCGTCGGGCAGGCACAGCAGCACCGAATCGTCGCCGGTGAGCTGCTCCGGGTCGAGCTCGTCCGCGAGCGTGCGCACCTCGCTCGTCGCCGCGAGCCAGAACCCGCCGACCGGCGCGGCGCCGTCGAGGCTGCGGCGGAGCGCAATCGCGCGCTGCACGTTGGCCTCGTAGGCGAGGTACGCGCGACGGACCTGCCGGACCGGCACCGCCGTCCGGAGCGCGGCCCGCACGCACTCCGCGCCCTCCTTTAGCCCCGCGGGAGCGAGCTTCGCGGGCATGCCGTCGGCGCGGACGACGACCACGTCCTCGAACGGCGAGATCTTCGCGCTGCGGGTAGCGGCGGCGATCGCGCGGGGGTCGCGGGGCGCGGCCACGAGCCCGGCGCCCCACACCTCGACCTCATCGAGCCGCGCGCCCGCGGCGCTCGGCTCGATGGAGAGCGTGAGCGCGTCGGTCCAGAACGGCTTCGCCACGTCCGCTCCGCGCCACCCGGTGCCGTCGAGGTCGACGGAAGCGCCGTCCGCGGACACCCGCACGCCCGCGCCGATCGCCTTCACGCGCCGGATCTGGACGGCGTGCGTGAACCGGAGGGTGACCGTCGCGGGCGCGGCGACCGTCGCGCCCGTCGTCGTGTCGCGGTCCAGCACGCGCGCGACGTCGACGCCCGTGGCCGAGGAGGCGGCGGGCGTGAGGCGCATGGTCGCGAGGGGGTTCGGCGCGCGCTCGCTCGACGACGGGGAGCACGCGGCGGCGAGCGCCGCAGCGCCGAGGAGAGCGAGGCGGGTGCGGGGGAGGTGGTGCATGGGCCTTCCTCCTGCTCAGCGGGCGACGAAGGTCGCCGGCTCCTGCGTGTTCTCGGCCACCGCCACCTGCGCGGGGCGAGCGCCGCCGACCATGTCGGCGTCGGTCGCGGCGACGTACACGTCGTAGGCTTGGTTTGCGGTGAAGGTGCCCTCCGGGAAGTCCGCGGAGGTGGAGCCGACCCACTGGCTCGTGACGAAGCTCGCGCCCTGCCAGACGCCCACGAGGTAGCTGCGCGCGCCGGTCACCGCCGTCCAGGCGACGTGCGCCGAGCCCTTCGCACCATCCGTCGCAGCGACGCCGGTGGGCGTGGCGAGCGCGGCGGGCTCGCCGATCGCGAACGGAAGGGTGAGCGTCCCGGCCGCCGACGTGGCGGTGAGGACGTACTGCCCCGGCGTCGCGGCGAGGTCGTACGACCAGACCAGCAGGCGGGAGAAGCCCGCAGGGTAGGTGAACGCGAGCGGCGCGATGCCGGGGGCCGTGATCGTGGCGCTCCAGGCGGACGCCGGCGGCGTGCCGTCGGCGTTCCTGATCGACAGCCAGGTCGCGAGCGTTCGCACGCCGATGCCCGCGTCGATCGCGCCGCCGGCCGCGAGCGCCACGACGGCCGGCGCGGCCCCCGCGCGCAGGAACGCGATCCGTCCCTCCGAGACGTTGAACCGCCCGGGGAGCGCGGGTCGCTCCGAGCCGTCCGCGGCGAGCGCCGCGAGATCCGCCGAGAACGCGAGCGCCGACGCCTGGTACGCGCCGTCGGGGAGGTCTCCCACCGAGCAGCTCGTCGCCGTGCCCACCGTGCTCCGCACCACCACCGTGCCGTTCGCGATCCGGCAGCCGGCGCCCGCGGCGCCCGCGGCGGTGCTCCACGAGAGCGTGGCCCCGTCCGGCGAGAGCGTGGGGAAGGGGATCTCCATGGCGCCGCCCGCGGCCACCGGGAACGTCGCGCTCGCGCTGTCGTCCGCCGACGCGAGCGCGAGCGTGTACGTCCCGGTCGCGAAGGCCAGGTCCGGCCACCACAGCGCGGCGTACGAGCCCGGGGAAGCGTCCGCGTATGCGACCTGTGCGCGCGGTCCGCTCGCGTCTGCGAGCGTGCCGGCCCACGCCGCCGCCGGGCCCGCTCCAGCCGCATCGCGCAGCGTCGCCAACACGGCGATGCCTGGCAGGCCGGACCCGTCGTCGTACGTGCCGCCGACCGCCTCGAGCGCGTAGCGCGCCGCCGCAGGGCTCGACGTTCCGCTGCACGCGGCGGCAACCCCAACGGACAGCACGCACGCCGCAGCGCGCGCATGGCGCATGTTCCCTCCTCGTGTGGACCGGAGGGCAGCGCCCTTCGCTGCGACCGCCGGCCTTCGGTATGCCCAAGGACCCAGTGGGTCCGGGCTTTTGCTTGCTCGCCTTGCGGTCGAGGTCGCTCTTATCGGGCCATGCTGATCGGTCACCGTTACCGCTGGCGAAAGCGACCGTCAAGGACGCAGCGTCAACAGACAAATTCACCAACTGTCGCAGCACGATCAGTGAGTCAGCATCGAGCGCATGTCACACCGCGTCACCCTGAGTGCGTGCGGCCGGGGTTGGCTCTCACCCGTTTCGAGGCCGGGTTGAATAGCTGACGGTGGACGAGCTCGGCCGGCTGATCCTGTCGATGAAGGAGAAGCAATCACGGCGAACCGGGCGGAGACCATCCGGTTTCCTGAACGTGGCGGCAGCGCCCGTGTTCGAGACCCGCACGGACACCGTCGCGTACAAGGGCCAGACGGCCCCGATGAGGGTGGCACGACACTGGTGCCGGAAGCCGGCGAGGCGGTCTTCGAGGGCGACGCCCTGGAGACGCGGGAGCGCGCCTTCCTCGAGCTGCGTGCGAAGATCGAGGGAGTGCTCAGCCCGCGCCACGTCGCGCCCATCCCGTGAGCGACTCAACCTCTCGCAGCGCCGGGCGGGAGAACTGCTCGGTGATGGCCGAGGGCGTTCCAGACGTGCGTTCGGCGGCGTCCCGACTGAGCGCGTTCGACACGGGCGGCAAGCCGTGAACGGGGGCCGTTGGCAGACGCAGTGGCCGGCGACCGGAGCGGTCGCGGGTCCGATGACTCCAAACTGAGGAGCTGAGGGTCGCGCCCGAATCCCCCGTGCGCTCGCGGCGAGAGCGAACGCCGGACCAGGCCCGGGCAAGGTTTTCGCGCCGCTCGAAAAGACGAAGGGCCTCCGGGTCGCCCCGGAAGCCCTCGTCACGTCATTGGAAACTGGAGCGGGAAACCGGATTCGAACCGGCGACCCTCAGCTTGGGAATTTGACCGGACGGCGCGGGACCCTCGGAAATGGGCGCAAAACGCAGGATCTAGGCTGGCTCGGGCCCACTGAATCCCTTTCGGCTGGGCAAGACGTGCCCAAACCTTGCCCATGTGGCGACGCGATCCGGCGCGGCAGTACCGGACAAATGTCTGGTGCCGCCGCGACTTGAACTGGCACCTTAAAGGTGCCATCCTTAGATTCGATGGAGAAGCGAAAGCCGACCTACGACCTGGAAGGGTTTCGGCAGGAGTTCTGCTCGGTGAAGGCCCTGCGGATGACCCGTACGGCCCAGGACGCGACCCTCCGGCTCGGGCTCACGCGCGAGGATGTGGTGCAGTGCATGAAGCGGGAACACTTCTACAAGTCCATGACCAGCTTCGACGACCACCGCATCTGGCAGGACGTCTACCACGTGTCCTGGGAGGACCTGGCGCTCTACGTGAAGCTGACCGTGGACGAGTTGGGTCGGCTGATCCTGTCGATGAAGGAGAAGTAGTCATGGCGAAGCGAGCAAAGACCATCCGGTGCCCCGAGTGTGGCGGGAATGCCGTGTTCCAGACCCGTACGGACACGGTCGAATACAAGGGCCATACGGCCACGGTGCGAGTGGCGGGCCACTGGTGTCGGAAGTGCGGCGAGGCGGTGTTCGAGGGCGACGCCCTCGAGAAGCGGGAGCGTGCGTTCCTCGAGCTGCGCGCCAAGGTCGAGGGGGTGCTCAGCCCGCGGCACGTCGCGTCCATCCGAGAGCGTCTGAGCCTCTCCCAGCGTCGGGCGGGCGAACTGCTCGGCGGTGGACCGCGGGCATTCCAGAAGTACGAATCCGGCGGGCAGCAGGTGAGCGTCCCGATGGCGAACTTGCTGCGCCTCCTGGAGAAGGACCCGAGTCGTCTTCGCGAGATCGCCAAGGAGATGGCCACCGGCCGTTTGGCGCGGTCCCGAGTAAGCGCACTCCCGGTGAAGGGCGGACGCGTCGTAGCGCGTCCTACGACCGCAGCGGCCATCACCCGGCGACGGGCGCGTTGACGTCGAAACGCGATCGCGAAGCTCGAGGATCACGGCGCCACCGCCTCTCGCAGCGCACGGGAGACCCACCCGAATCCGAGCCGTTCCTGCTCGAGGCGCACGCGTGGGGCGAGGCGATCATGTCGAAGATCGTCGAAGAGGGCGTACTCGGCATCGGAGAGGCCGGCAAGGTCCCCAAGAAACGGCTCCGCCTCATGGACCCAGAGCGCTCGGTGGTCGAGCAGGGTGTCCCGGTCCATGAGGAGCGACGAGGCTCTGGGAAAAGTCCTTCGCAGCCTCGCAAGGATGGCGAAGCCGTGAGTGTCGATGTCCCCCCAATAGTGCAGTTCGCGCTCTGCGAGCCAGCCCACTTCGGCCAACCGGTCGAGCCCGTAGCCCAACCCAAAAATGACGATCGCGTCAGGCACCTCCGGGAAGGCGAGGCCGTTCACCTCGTTCTCGGTCACGAAGACCCTGGTCGCAGGCAGTGGCAGGTCGCGGAGATCCTCCACGGGCACGGTGAGGTCCGAGAGGCCTTGGATGCGCAGGCGTCGATCGAGGATCCGGAGACGTACGAGGGCAGGCCGTGAGCGCAACCCGTAACGGCCGTCGAATCTCGAAGCGCCGACGAACGCCGAATCGATCGCCGACGGAGGGAGCACGAGGTCGAGGAGCTGGCCAAGGAGTCCACGACGGACCTCGATGAACTTGGTGTCGACGCCGGAGATGTCGAGCTGCCTGAGATAGGTGCCGGGCCTCGGGTGCGAGCGGAACCAGCGGAGCACGGAGAGGATCCGCTCCCAGTCGGCGGCGTGCTCCAGCAGGACGTGCGGTCGGCGGGCGAACCAGTCGCGGAGCTCGGGGAATTCCGCGAGCGTGCTTCCCGCTAGCGTTCGGAAGCGCTCAGCCTCGCGGGTCTTGCGTAAGAGCTTCAGCGCATCGGCTTCGGTCGAGACGATCGCCGCAGCAGGAACCCGCTGGGCTCCCACCACGCGGTTCCTCGCCTCCGCCCATTCGAGTTCGTAGCCCCATCCCCTGTGGGCCCTGCTCCCCTCGACGAGATCGCGGATCCAGCGCTTGAGGTCGTCGAAGCGATCACCCCACTCGCCCGGTCGAGGCCCGCGGACGCCGATGCGCAAGGGGAATGGGGTCTCGCCATCGATGGCGGCTGCGAGCAGCCTTCCGCTCTCCCAGAGGCGCCCGAGACGCGCCTCGATCTCTTCGGGAGTCGTCCACGGGAGCCGAGCGCTCATCCTGCTCTCGATGCCCGTTCGGCGCGGTACTCCTCGATGGTCATGTTGCGTACCATAGAGATTCGCCCGTCCTCGTTGTGAACGAAGGCCACGCTCGCAACATGAGGCTCGATTACGTGGATCTTTTGGAGCGGAGTGACGACCAGCAGCTGGAGGCGCATGCGCGCGAAGAGCTCGAGCGCGAACGAGGCGGCATTGTCCGAGCCGCGGCTGAAGGCCTCGTCGATGACCACGAAACGAAACGAGCGCGAGCGCCGCTCCCCCGCCTTGAGCCCGAACTGGTAGGCGAGGCTTGCCGCCAGGACGGTGTACGCGAGCTTCTCCTTCTGTCCGCCGGACTTACCGCCGGAATCGGTGTAGTGCTCATGCTCGCGGTCGTCCTCCCGCCAGCGTTCGGATGCGGAGAAGACGGACCAGTTCCGCACGTCCGTGACCTTCCGCGTCCAGCGACGGTCGAGCTCTGCGGTGCCTTCTCGTCCCCGGAACCGATCGATGATGCGTTTGACCTGGACGAACTTTCCTTCGGAATAGGCCTCGTCTTCGGACCCGGTTAGCGCGCCCTCGATGCAGGAACGCAGATCGCTCTGGAAGTCCCGGACCTCCGCGTCGGGTGAGGGAGCCGCCTCGAGGACGATGAAGCGGTTGGGATTGTAGTCGATGGTCCTGAGCGACAGGTTGATCTCGTCGATGCGCTCCTTGATAGCCTGCTTCTCGCGCTGGAGCTGCGCATGGAAGCTCGCGAACTCGCGGATCGTGTTTTCGTTGAGCAGTTCCTTAAATCGCCGCTCGAACCGCGGAAGGTCATCGGCCACGAGGGCCTGGAGCATCCGGCGATACTCGCCGGATGCTTCGAGCGACGCGTCGGCGTCCGTGCTCGCCATCGGGTACGTGAGGAGGTAGGCCTTCATCGCGCCGACGATCTTCTGGGCCAGGCGTTCGAGCTTCTTCGCCTCGGCGTCGAGGAGTGCTTGCAGGTGCTCGCGGAACTCGCGCTCGCGGGCGTCGGCGGACTCGATGGTAAGGGTCCTCCCCGCTAGCACAGCGGTCTGCATCGCCTCCAGTTCGGGAAAGAGATCCGCCCGGTCATCGGCGCCCACTCCCTCAAGCAGCTCCTCGCAGCGCTTCGTCTCGGCGCGGCAAACCTCCAAGCGGGTTCGGATCCCGCCCTGATCCCCGAGGGCCGTCTTCTCGTTCTCCGTGAGGTCCACCAAGTCGGCGACGACCTGAGCGAGCAGCCCTTGCAGCGTGCGGAGGCGGTCAGAACCTGCCTCGATGGCCCGTCGCTCCTCCTCCAGCTCGGCGATCCGGGCGGTCGTGGCGCGCCAGTCCAGGTCTCGGAACTCCTGGAACAACAAGAGCTGATCCAGACGGCCGACGCGTGCGGTCAGTGCCTCTCTACCATCGACTGCGCGGGTGATCGCGGCTCCCGCTTCGGCAACCCGTCCCTCGAGCGACCGCGCCTCCGCCTCGAGCGCGGCGATCTTGGAGTCGTTGGTCCAGCCGAGCACGTACCGGGATCGATCGTCGATGGCGGACCGGTCGTCCTTCTCGTGCTTCTCCCCGGCGCCCTTCACCTGTCCGGCGCGGGTCACTGCCTGGCGCTCGCGCCGGAACTGCTGGAGGTCGTCGCAACAAGCGTACTCGAAGCGGCGTGCGAGCTCGGCTTGCAGCCATTCGTAGTGCTCGGAGTCCGGCTTCACCTCGACCTTGCGCGCGAGCGACCACGGGCTGCTCTCGGCTGGGCGTGGAATCTTTGCGCCGCTCACGCGGTAGTAGACGAGCCGTCCCCTAAGGTGTGTTCGGTCCACCCACTCGGCAACGCGTGCGTAGTGCTCGTCGGAGACGAGGAGGGACGTGCCGAAGCCGCGCAGGAGCCGCTCGGCCGCGCCCTCCCAGGAGCGCTCCTCTTCGCGAACCTGAAGGAGCTCTCCGGCGAAGGGCAGGGCGTCCTCGGGGATGCCCAGGGCCGTGCAGAGCTGGGCGCGGAGCGCGACATTCTGTGCGGGGATGTTGGAACGTCTGCGGCGAAGCGAGTCGAGCTCGGCAGCGACCACCTCATGTTGCTCGCGCAGCCCGCGGAAGCGAACCTCGGCGTCCGTGTGATCGTTCTGGGCGCGGGTGAGGTCCGCGTTTGCCTCCTCGCGCGCGGGGGCCACGGCGCGGAGGCTCAGCTTGAACCGCTCTTGGTCCAGGGACTCGGCCAGTCCCTCCGTCCGGGCGAGCTCGTCGTAACGGGTCGCGCGCCGCCGCCGGTCCTCCCGCTCGAGGTCCAGCCGAGCGATGTCTCGGGCGAGCTGCTCGAGCCGGTCGCCGCCGCTCCGAGAGATCTCCCCCTTGAGCCCCTCGCGCCGATCCTCGAGACCTGGACGACGCTCGGCCAGCTCGGCGAGCCGGGCTTCCACCCGAACGAGATCCTCCTCGAGCTTTTCCGATCGCTTCGCGAGGAGCGAGAACTTGAGCCCGGCGAAGAAGGAGTGGAGCGCGTCCCGGCACCTTGTGAGCCGCCGCTCGCGGTCACGGATGGCGTCGAGGCGGTCGCAGTCCGCGACGATGGGCTCGAGCCGTTCGATCTGAGCTTTGGCACGAAGCACCGCGTCGTGCGCGCGCACCAAATCGTCGAAGTGCGCGATGAGCGCGGTGATCCGGTCCTCCACCGGGAGGGCCTCGAGCATGTGCTGTCGCACGAAGTCGGTGAGGTTCCCCACCGTCTTCATCGACACAGTCTGATGGAACAGCTCGAGCGCCTGGTCGTTCCCGATCCCGAAACGGCGCCGGAACGCGGCGGAGTACGAGGTGAAGGAATCGCCGTGGTCCTTCCCGAGCGCCTTCAGCCGCTTGCGAAGCTCCGCGACGTCCGTGCAGCCGGAGAAGTGCTCTCCAATCGTGAGCGGTCGATCGGCGACGAGATAGAGCCGCTCCGGCTGCCCCTCGAGGCTGGGCATCCAGAAGACCTGCGCGAGCGTCACTACCTCGGCGAAGCCCTCGTTCTCGAACTGGGCCAGGACGATGGAGTAGTCGTTCGGTCCCCGGAGCGCCACCGGCCGCGCCGAGACTCCCCCGTCGCCGCGTTCGGCCTTGTAGTAGCCCAGGACGTAAGACCTGGCGGTCCGCTCGCGTGCCTCGGCCCCGGCGGCACGGTTGTACGCCAGCTTCTGCGGGGGGACGAGGAGCGTCGTGATCGCGTCCACGAGCGTGGACTTGCCGGACCCCACGTCGCCGGTGAGCAGCGTATTCCGGCCGCCCGCGTTCACGTGCCAGATCCGCTCGTGGAACGTCCCCCAGTTGTAGACCTCGAGGCGACGCAGCCGGAAGCCAGTTCGCTCGTCCGACGAAGCGAAGTCCAGCGGCTGAGACGCCAGCACCTCGGCGGGGCCGGTCATGGCGCGTCCTTCCGTTCCCGCGGTGCAGGTGCGCCGAGCTCCCGGTAGCGGGCGAGCTTGCGCTCGAACGCGTCGAGCCACTGGGCATCCACGAAGGACTTGAGGAGCCGCCGGACCTCGAAGGAGTCTTCCTGGCCCCGGAGCTTGCGGAGGAAGCCGAGCTCGACCACCTTGGCGATGTCCGCATCGACCCTGTCGGTTGCGCGAGCTTCGTTAGTACGCTCCTCCTGGAAGAGGCGGACGAGGTCGGCCATCTCCGCTCGCGACAGGATGAGACGCGTCTCCCCGCCACCCGCGTCCAGCTCGGCGAGCTTCTTGCGGAGCAGGACGAGCAGGAGGCTGACGGAGTAGCCGAGATGCCTGCGCGCGACGAGGCGAGGCAGCTCGGGCTCCCCCTCCGTCGCGGGCCGCTGGCGGAGGAAGGCGTGACCCTCGGCCTCGCTTACGACGAGTTCGAGTCCCATTACCCCCACGAACTCGCGTACACGGGCGACGAGCTGGAGAAGCGCCTGCCACGCGGCAGGATCCTCCTCACGGTCGAGGACTCCCCTCATGAGAGAGACGATCACGCTGGGCAGTGGGTCCGGCTTCGCCGTGTGTGCGTCCGCACTCATCCCTGACCCTCCTCGATCGCCATGGCGCGTGCAAATGTGACCGTTGGGATGATTGCACGGCGGCGGACACCGGCCTCATCGATCCACTCCGCCACCTGGGTTCGGTCGGCCTCGATGACCGCGCAACGATCCTCGGTAGCGATGGCGAAATAGGCGAGCAGCTCCGCGAGCCCGTGCTCGAGCGGACGGGCGCGAAGCACCTCCGACAGCGACACCTGGGTCCGCCCGCGGAGTTCGCGGGCAATGTGGTCGCGCAGCGCCGCGCGGTCCACGAAGTGCTGGTCGAAGAGGGCGTCGGCGGAGAAGTCCTCGCTCGCATCCAGGAGCGCTTCCGCCGAGAACTCCGGGCGGAAGGGTGGCTCGTAGAGAGGCCGCTCGAGCGGGAGGCGGACGTCCGGCGCGGGCGCGTCGATCTCCGCCACGGGTCCCGGGGGCGGAGCCGCGCGGAGCGCGATGGCGTGCTCCTCGATGGACCGGACGAGCTGGCCAATCCGGCGGTTCTCCAGCGAGGACTGCTCGTCGAGGAACCGGCGGAGCTGAGCGGAGAGCCTCGCCACCGTGCGCTGCGTGACCTCGCCCGCGGCGAGCCAGTCGTGATGGATCCGAGCCAGCCGCGGGTCCGGCCGGAGCTCTTGCACCGCAGGTAGCTCGAGGACGCGCTCGAGGCCGGAGGTCAGCTCCTCCTGCAGCGGCGGAGACATGAGGAAGTCCCAGAACGCTCTGAAGCTTCGTCCCTGCGCCGAGTCGCCAATGTGATCCCGCTCGCCGAAGAACTCGGCGAGGAGCGCGCCCTTGCCGCTCTCCCATGTCGCGATCTGCTCCCGGACGCTGCGGTCCAGAGCGCGGAACCCTTGGTCCACCTCGCGGAAGTCCGACAGCAGGGCCCGCGCGGTCTCTGCCATGGCCAGGAACCGATCCTGTACTCGGGCCGGCTCCATCGTGGCGAGCCGCCCCTCGCGCACGCGTTCGATCTCCACGTCGAGCCTGGCGCGCCGCCGCTCGAGCTCGGCGAGTTGGATCGCAGGATCCGTCTCCGTCTCGGTGGTGAGCTGCCGCAGCAGCTCGAGGACGGTGAGCAGCCTGGATTCCGTCGCGACGAGCCGTCGCTGTTCCACGAGCCCGGCGAGCCACCCGATCGCGTTCTCCGCAGCGGAGGTGAGGTCGTACGCCGGTTCGTCGACGCCCGGGGGATAGAACTTTCGGAGCCACGCCTTGCCCTCTCCGGCCCAGTCGTCGAGGTACTCCGCAGCCGGACGCGGGAATGCATCAGGACCCTGGATCTCCCGAACCGCAAAGAGCGCGTCGTCGAGCTTCGCGGCCAACGCGGCCTGGGGGATGGAGCGAGCGTTGGGGACGATGAACGCGCCATGGAGGAAGGAAGCGACGAACGGTGCGTGGTCCGCGAGCAGCAATCGCCAGCCGGGATGCATGCGTCGCAAGGCTTCCAGCGACGGGAGATCCATCGCGAGCGTGTTTGCGCCGGCGGGAGGCAGCATGGGCGGGAGTGTCCTCTGTGAGACGGGTTACGCCCGGGAGCCCCCATTCCTTCCCACGCGACTCTGACGGCGAGAACGCGCCGGACCCGAAACTCCGGATCTGAAGGTCGCTCCCGAATCCCGTGTGGTTGCGCCGAGGTGCGCGCCAATGCCTTGCTCCAGGCAAGGTTCTTCCTTGCCCGAGAAGGACGAAGGGCTCCCGGGTCGCCCCGGAAGCCCTCGTCACGTCATCGGAAACTGGAGCGGGAAACCGGATTCGAACCGGCGACCCTCAGCTTGGGAATTTGACCGGGCGGCGAAGGACCCTCGGAAATAGGCCGAAATTGCTGGTTCTAGACTGGTTCAGGCACGCTGAATCCCGTTCGGCTGGGCGAGACCTTGCCCAAACCTTGCCCAGGGAGGGCGGTCTTTGAAGTCGCCAGCCGCCTTGCGACGACTCGTGGACTGAATATCCCGGCGTCAGGACGCCAGACTTCTGCGCGAGCTCAGCACACTAGAGCGACGCCAGCACGGCGGAAGCGGATCGCGAGGCGGCGCCGTACGCGCCGGGCGCGCGCGGGCGCTCGCTCCCGCCGCGGCCGCGCGAGTCTACGAGCACGAGCCGGCGCGCGTCGCGGAGCGCTTCGACCCCCCACGTCGCGCCAGCCGTCGAGGGTGTCGCGAGCCCGTGGTGCAGTACGAGCGGCGTGCCCTCCCCCTCGAGCGCGTAGTGAATCCGGATCCCATCATTCGTCACGTACGCCATGGGACACCTCCTCGCGCCCGACGATGAGGGCTCCCCGTCGCCGCGTTCGCGCGCGCGGCGCGGGATCAGGAAATGGTCAGGACGGGCGGGCTCGGCGCGAGATCAGGGTTCGGTCAGGACGTGCCGGAACGCCCTCCGTACGTTCTCGCCCGTGACGCCGACGTGCGCACGAGGAGGACGGACATGCACCTGCACCTGACGGACACGATGAGCGCGAGCGAGATCCTCGACCACCCTATCCGCGCCCGGATCAACGCGTGGCTATTCCGCGCGATGGACGGCTATCTCCACCGGAAGTACCGGCACGTCAAGCGCGAGCTCTTTCGGAGGGCTGCCGCGCACGGTCCTCGAGATCGGGGCCGGGGACGGCGCCAACTTTCGCTACCTCGAGCCGGGAACGCACGTGATCGCGGTCGAGCCCAACGTCCACACGCACGCGAGCCTGCGGGCGGCGGCCGCTCGGCACCGCATCACGGTGGACGTTCGCGCCACGGTCGCGGAGCGCCTGCCGTTGCCGGACGGGAGCGTCGACGCGGTGATCTCGAGCCTCGTGCTCTGCACCGTGACTGATCCGGCGCGCGCGCTCGCGGAGGTCCGGCGCGTGCTTCGACCCGATGGCCGCTTCTGGTGCGTCGAGCACGTCGCGGCGCCGGAGGGGAGCCTGATCGCGCGCGTGCAGCGGCTCGTGAAGCGGCCGTGGCGGTGGTTCTTCGAGGGCTGCGACACGCACCGCGACGTCGCCGGGCTTTTGCGGGAAGCCGGGTTCGCCGCCGTCGAGATCACGCCGTTCACGCTGCGCACGGCCTTCCTGCCAATCCGGTCGCAGATCGCGGCGGTCGCGGTCAGGTGACCGCCGCGCCGAGCCGGGCGGCCGCCCGCTCAAGGAGCGCCACGAGCTCACGCTCGAGGGTCGGGCGACCGCCGAACAGGAACGCGTGGTCCTCGCCGGGGAGCTCGACGAGGCGCGCGCCCGGGATCGCGGCGGCGAGCGCGCGCCCGTTCCCGACGCGCACGACGCGGTCGCCGGTCGCGTGCAGCACGACGGAGGGCGTCCGCACGCGCGGCAGCAGCGGCCGGACGTCGATCCCGAGGTTCATCCCCACGAGCTCGAGCGCCGCGCCGGGGCTCGCGCCCTCCTGCTCGGCCCGGGCCGCCCAGGCGCGGAGCGGCGGGGTGAGGTGGCGGGCGGGGACGAACGCGCGCATCGTCGCGCCGGAGCCCCAGCCGCGTGCGATGTACGCGCGCAGCGTCGCGACCTCGACCTCGCTCCAGCCGGCAGGGTGGTCCGGCGCGGCCGACATGCGGGCAAAGGCGCCGACGAGGGCGAGGCCGCGCACGCGGAGCGGGCGCGTCACGGCAAAGGTGAGCGCCAGCGGACCTCCCTCGGAGAACCCGACCAGCACCGCCCCGGGGGACCGCACCGCGTCGAGGACGGCCTCGAGGTCCTCCACCCGCTGCAGCAGCTGCGGCAGCGCCTTCACGCGATCGCTCGCGCCCGTCCCGCGCTTGTCGAACAGGAGCACCCGGGCGCGCGCGGAGAGCGCGCGGACGATCTCGGAGACCCCCCGCAGCTCGAGCGCCGCGCGCATGCCGAGCGACCACCCGAGCACCAGGACGACGTCGAGCGGACCCCGCCCGACGGTGCGGTACGCGACGTGGACGTCGCCGGAGCGGACGTACCTCGGGAGCGCGTCCGCCGCCGCGTCCGCCGGGTCCGGCTCGACCTCCGCGAGCTCGCCCACGAACCGGTATCCCTGCCGCGCGTGGGTGCGCAGCAGCCCGCGATCTGCCGGACGGAGCGCGCGGCGCGCGAGGCTCACCGCGCGCTGCAGCGACGCGTCCGTGACGACCGCGTCCGGCCAGAGCTCCCGCAGGATCTCCTCCTTGGGGACGACGCGATGCCGGTTCCGGACGAGATAGGCGAGCACCGCGAAGACCTGCGGCTGGAGCGGCCGCGGCTCCCCGGCGACTCGCAGCTCGCGGCGCGCCAGGTCGAGCTCGTACGCTCCGAAACGCCAGCTCATGCCGCCCATGTAGCTCCTGCGTCGCGCGCTCGCCGCCGCCGGGACGTCGGCCGGGACGTCGACCCGCGAGCACGGGCTGCCGGCCGTATGGTCGAGCGCTCGGCCGACGGTCGCCCACTCGAGCGGCCGAACGGGCGCGGCGCGAGGGGCGCATCCGGGTGTCCTTGTGCCCCATCGCCTGCGCGATCGGGAAGAGCGGGACGCCGGCCTCGACCTGCCAGCTCGCGAACGTGCGGCGGAGGTCGTTCGGCGAGCAGCGCTCGATCTTCGCCTCCTCGCAGGCGTCGGCGAGATCGCGGTGGACGTTGCCCCAGGGTTGGAATAGCGCGTCGTCCGCGCCCTTCGCGTGCTCGAGTGCGTAGGCGAGCAGCGACTGCTGCGCGGGGCTCACGATCGGAACGGTGCGGAAGCGCGTCTTCCGCTTGGTTCCCCTCAGGAGCACCGCGTGAGGCCCTCGCCCACGTCGGCGCGGCGCGCGAGCTCGGTCTCGCGCCAGCGCCGGAGGAGGAGCTGCAGCGCGTCGGTCAGCGTCGCGGTTCGCGTGGCTGCGTGATCGGGATCGGCGGCGTCGCGCTGGCGGGCGACGCGCTCGGCGGCCGAGCGGTCGCGGCACTTCGTGCTCCGGGTGACGCGCCGGCCGTTCTCCTTCGCGTACCGCTCCTACATGTCGAGTGGGCTGTAAGCAGGCCGCGCGAGCCGTGGGCTCGCGCCCACACGAACACGGTGACGAGGGAGAAGCGGCGTTCGGCGGTGTTGAGCTTCATGGTCAGCGCTTTCTGCGTTCGAGCCCGCGACGATCGAGTCCGAGCTCACGCTCCTTCACGTGGTCGTACCGCGTGAGGAGGAGGTGCATCTGGTACTCGCGGCGCCCGAGCCCGAGGGCGGTGCAGTCGGACTCGAGCGCGGCGACCATCTGGTTGGAACGCGGCGGTATCGCTCATCGCCCCAGCGTGCGCAGGGGCCGTTCAGGTCACTTGACACGCGGTTAGCGGTCGCTAACCATGGCGTCGCAATGCGCGCCACTGCGTTCCTCCTCGCCGAAGCCGATCCGCCTTCGAAGCGGGAGATCCTGCGCTGCGCGCTCAGCCTCTTCGTCCGCGACGGTCTGTCCGAGACCAGCATCCGGGCGATCGCACGCGCCACGCACTACACGAACCCGGCGCTCTACAAGTTCTTTCCGAGCAAGGAAGCACTGGCGCTCCATCTGTTCGAGCGTTGCTACGCGCACCTCTTCGAGGTGATCGACGCAACGCAAGCGCCCGCCCAGCCGTTCGCGGCGCGCCTGGGGGCGCTCACGGAGGCCTACGCGGACCTTCTCGACGAGAACCTCGAGGCGGTCCTGTACGTCAACGAGACGCTCCGCACCTTCTGGCCTCGGATGCCGGCGCCCGCCCGCCGGCGCTCGCTGCTTGGCCTCCTGCGGAGCCTCGTCGACGCGGGCCGGCGGGAAGGAGCGATCGATCCGGGCACGGATGCACAGCTCGCGGTCGCAGTGCTCGTCGGGACCATGGGGCAGGTCGCACGAATGGTCTACTTCGACGAGATCGAACGCCCTCTGGCGTCGCGCGGGGAAGGATTGCGTGCGCTGTTCGTCAACGCGTTGACCGGAGGGCGTCTCGATGACCCGCAACGGGGGAGAGGTGGAGTCCGTCGAGCGCTTCGAGATCGGAGGGTCCACCCAGTGGGCGCTCGTCCGCGGCCGAAACTCGCGAAGCCCCGTGCTCCTACTCGTGCAGGCGGGACCGGGGTTCCCCATCATCCACGAGGCTCGCGCGCTCGAAGCGGCCCTGCATCTCGAAGATGACTTCCGCGTCGTCTACTGGGACCAACGCGGATCGGGGAAGTCGTTCGACGCGGGGGCTCCGAAGAGCCCGCTGCGTCTCGATGACCTGGTCGGGGATCTGTGCGCGCTGATTCACGCGTTGTGCGATCGGCTCGCGGTCTTCCAGGTGGACGTCGTGGGCTTCTCCCTCGGAGCGAGCCTCGCGGCGATCGCCGCCGCACGGGATCCGGAGCCCATCCGATCCGTGACCGCGGTGGGTCCCGACGTGAACCTCGGCGAGGCCGAACGGTTCGCGTACGCGTTTGCCCTCACTGAGGCGGGGCGCCGCAGCAACCGGCGGGCGCTCCTCGCACTGCGCGCCATCGGACCGCCCCCGCACATCGACTTCAGACGTTTTCTGGAACGCGTGAAGTGGGTCTCGAACTTCGGAGGGGTCCAGCGGCGCGCGAGCTTCGGTTCCCTGGTCCGCACGCACGTGCTGCGGCTGCTGACCTCGCCGCACTACTCGTTGCGCGAAGCCGTGGGTGCAATTCGCGGCATGCGCTCCATGCAGGAGCGCCTCCTCACGGATCTCCAAGGCTTGGACCTGTTCTCCCGCGCGCCGCGCATCGCGGTGCCGATCGCGGTGTTCCAGGGCCGCCTCGACGCCGCCGCACCGCCGGAGCTTACGCGACGCTACCACGACCAGCTCGATGCCCCTCGAGGCAAGACGCTCGTCTGGTTCGAGCACAGCGCCCACATGCCGCACGTCGACGAGCCGGAGCTCTTCCGGCGGCACCTCCTCGAAAGGACAGGGCGGATGCGCCCGGAGAAATCGCGATGACGCACTTCAGCCACCTGGCCGTGTTCGTCACCGGCACCGCTGTCATCGTCGCCGTTCCGGGCCCGAACATTCTGTACCTGATCGCCCGGAGCATTCACCAGGGACGCTCGGCGGGTGTCGCGTCGGTACTCGGCATCGAGGCCGCCACGGTCGTCCACATCTGCGCTGCCACTCTCGGCCTCACATCGGTGCTGCTGTCGTCCGCGCTCGCGTTCAGCGCCATCAAATACCTCGGAGCCGCCTACCTCCTGTACCTCGGAGTCCGCAAGGTACTCGCGGGCAAGGAGTCGAAGCCGAAGGACTTGGAGCCCGAACGAGAGCTGAAGCACGTCTTCGGTCAGGGATTCCTCGTCAATCTCCTGAACCCGAAGACGGCGCTCTTCTTCCTCGCGTTCCTGCCTCAGTTCGTGGACGCGCGGAAGGGGTCGGTGCCGGTCCAGATCCTCTCGTTCGGGCTGCTCCTCGTCTTCGTGGCGACGACCATCGAGCTCGCATACGTGCTGCTCGCGAGCAGGTTGCGCGGTTGGCTCAAGGGCGATGAGCGGTCGGCGCGACGGCGTCGCTATCTCGCGGGCGGCACGTACATCGCGCTCGGCCTTGCGACCGCGCTCACACGGCGCCAGGACGGCTGAGGCGACGTGACACCTTGCGCGGACGCCGCCGCCTTCACCCGCCGGACCGGCGTGCCGCGCGAGGCACGAGGCGCCGCGCCGCGGTTCGCGCGCGAGTGCTCCGCGCCCCCGAGACACGAACGGCCGGCCCCTTCCTGACCCGCGCGGGAACGATTCGCAGCTCGCCGCCGAGGGCGCGCGCCAGAGCCGCGAGCGTCGCCGCGGTCGGGTTCGCGCGCCCACCCTCGATGCGGCTGATCTCGCTCTGCTGGATGCCGGTGCGCGCCGAGAGCTGGCGCTGGGTGAGGCCGCGCTGCTTGCGGAGGAGGATGAGCTCGGCGGCGAGCGTGTACTGCGCCTTGAGGGCCTCCGCGCGGGCGACGGCCGCCGGCCCCGCTCGCCGGGTCTCCTCCTCGAGCTCCTGCATGAAATCGTCGAACGTCTGGGCCATGGCGCGCTCCCCAGCCCTGAATATGGGCCTTAACCCATCACACGTCAACGGCCCGCCCGGCCACGCTGCCAGTCCCGGAGCCTCGCCCGCGCGAGCGCGATCTCGGCGTTCTGCCGCCGCGGCGAGGGGTCCTCGCCCTTGTCGTACGCCGCCAGCAGGAGGATGAGTCGGTCGCCGTGCGCGTGGCAGAACACCCTGAACACGAACCGGCCGGCCGCCCCGCCGGATCGGACCCGGTCCCGCAGGTCGCTCCGAAGCCGGAACTCGAACAGGCCGCCGCCGAGCTGCTTCCCGAACTCGGTCCCGCAGACCGCGACGCCGAGGCGCTGCAGGACGACCTGCAGCGCGTACCCGAGCGCCTGGCGCTTCGCGAGCGTGAGCTCCTCGCGCAGCCAACGTCGCACCGGAGCGTCCCCGCGCTCGTCCTCGTAGAACTCGAGCCTGTACGTCGCCACCGCGCGGGATCCCAGCATGGTGCCCTGTCACTTGCGGCGAAGCTGTGGCGCCGCGGTCGTGCGCAACGTCGGGCTCGCCCCGTGGCGCTGCTTCAACTGTGCTACAGCGCCCCGCCTCGGCCGGCGTCTTCCATCGGGATCCCGCGGCCTTGGCCAATCCTGAACGCGGCCTGAAGATCCCCGTGTCCCTGGTTCGATTCCGGGTCCAGGCACTCCAACTCGTCCGACATCATCGGGCCCGCCAGATCGCAAGGTCTGGCGGGCCTTCTGACTTTCGATGGACGTGCACGCCGGATCACCCGAGCTCCCGCGCCAGCACGTCCATCCGCCGCTCGGCCCAGAGCACGATCCGGTCGCCTTCGCGATGCGACGCAAGGAAGGGGCCCAGCGCGTCCTCGGCCGCGGACGCCTCCGCGCGCGGGGGGAGGTGCTCGAGAAAGTCGGCTGCGTCCCGGAAATGGAACAGCGTCCGGAACCGCACCGTCTCGACCACGTTCCACCGTGCGAGCCGCCGGATCGCTCGCTGCGCCGCCGTCTTCGCCGCCCACGTCTCCGTCGCCGACGCAGAACCGGGTCTCCGCCTCGATGAGCGTCCCTTCGTCGCCGGGCTCGATCACGACGATTCGCCCGCCGGCGCGGACCTGCCGCGAGGCCCGGAGGAGACTCGCGTCCATCGCTTCGGCCGG